>Ga0123356_10000058_pt1 | contig 118362 bp, 93 predicted proteins | sample TergutEmb28metaG_2_FD_92546 | JGI IMG/M metagenome (GOLD analysis project Ga0123356, IMG submission 92546) | Embiratermes neotenicus P3 segment gut microbial communities from Petit-Saut dam, French Guiana - Emb289 P3 | ecosystem: Host-associated > Arthropoda: Insects > Digestive system > Gut ... | reverse complement strand
GCCGCTCAGATCGAGGGTTTTCCAGAATGCCTGCTCCTTGTCTTCGAAGCGGCCGGAGATCGACTCAGGCATCCAGCCGAGGCCCCCCTTACGCTTCATGCCTTGAATCAGGCCATGGCCGACGGTGTAAGTGACACGGTCGAAAAACGTCTGGCTGAGCCAGGCTACGATGCGATGCTTAAGGGTGTAGTGCTGGAACGGCCGGTCGTCTGCGCCAAGCTGTGTCGCGGCAAGCTGCGCCGCGGCAAGCTTTCCTTCTCCCATGATTCACTCCGTGAACTGACGCTGCACTTATATGTACTTTTTTAGAAGCTCGGCAGGCGCGCAGGGTTGCTGCCAATCTTGACAGCTGAGCCCAAAGCATGCCTTATCCAAGGGTACACAGGCTCCAGGTGCCAGACTCGGCCGCTTTATCTCCTGCAATGCCAGAACGCGGCGCTCCGGACTTGCTGCAGGCGCATTCTACCGAGGGTAACAACAAGCAATCTCGGATACAAACCCTCGGAACTGCGATGGGATGTTATCTCGTACCTCTTCTCCAAGCGGGGCCACGGCCCTTAGAAGAACGCGTTGCCCGCGTTCTTCTCCTTCGCAACCTGCGGCGCTCGATAGGATGCGTTCTATCGCCTCACATAACATGTCATATTACTCCATATAACACGCGATACTATCATATAAAACTACCATGTAAGACGTCGTATCGACACGTTGTACTCAGCAGGGCATCCCAGCGACAGCGAATTACTACGTAACCTCACAGATAGAACAGGGTCGTGGTCTCCCCTGTCCCTCCTGGGAGTATTACAAAGCGTCTAACGCGACAAGTTATATTGGGGGGCATCCAGCAGGGGGAGTACAAGACGGCGCCGTATTTAGCCGCTGTCATGCCCGGAGCGACGCGGAGCCGCGCCCGTAACGGCGACCGCCGCCAGAGCCTCATCCATTCGGGTCTTCATTCATTCTTATGCGTCAGAGTTCGTCGCGTCCGTTTCAAGACCGATTACCGTAATCGTCCCCACTTGCGCAATGAATTCGGCTTGTTTCTCAGGGAACACGGCGCCGAGCGGCCGCGCGTCTCTAATTTCGGAATAGTCCGGGATAGTAAATGCGCCTTCCTCATCGGGGTCGGCGTATCCATCGAGCTTCACCAATTCCAGGAACCTTCGCTTGTTCTCCTCGGAGTCGAAGGAAAACAACAGTTCATACGCCGGGCCCTCGGGATCGCCAACCAGGGCGAGCATTCGCGTGTTGGTTACCTGGGCAAATCCGAACACCCGTCCAATCCAGTTCAGATCTTCGAGATCGTCCTCACCGACTTCCTCGCCTGACAGCACTGCGATCGCGACAAGCCAATCCTTCTCGTCCAACCAGAACGGCTCAAACCCATCGTCGTTTGCCACCCTGTCCTCCTGCCACTCCGCACGACCACGCTACCCTGCCCGCTCGTGCTGTGGTTCGGTCAGCGCAGTTTCAAAAACCGCGGGAGATTTTCTTCCGAGTTGCCCACCGAGCGCGCAAGACTGAGTTTGGCGAGATTATGGGCAAAAACGCTGTTGATGTAATCCAGGTTGGCCGATGCCAGCGATTCCTGGGCCTGGACCACTTCGACATTGTCCGCCACCCCGGCTTCGAATCGCTGGCGGGTGAGGTCCAGGGTCTCTTGGCTGACCTGAATGTTCCGCTTGGCCACCTCCACCTGAGTGGCTGCCGCCTCGAGGTCGAGATAGGCCTTCCGCACCTCGCTTTCTATCTCAGCCTTCTGGTCCTCGAGCTCAGCCCGGCGTTGGCTGACTGCGGCTCCCGCCTGCTCGATGTCCCCCTCGGCGCGCCCACCCTGCCAGATCGGTATGCGGAGCGTGCCCGCCACGGAAAACGTGCCGTGGGAATTGGCGGGATTGGTTCCGATCACGCCATAGTCGCCGTTCAGTGCGACGGACGGCAGACGCTCGGCGCGGGCCGCGGCGGCGATACGCTCGGCTGCGCGGACCTGCGCTTCTGCGGCCTTGAGGTCCGAGCGCCCGCGAAACGCCTCCTCGACCGCATCGTCGGCGCTCACCGCGGCGCCCGGCTCGAAGGGAACGTCGTCGGTGATTTCATAGCGGTCGTTCGGCGGGAGCCCGGTCATGCGCGCCAGGTTGATCTTCTGTTTCGCCAGGTCGTTGCCGAGCGAGGCGATCCGCTGTTTCTGTGTGAGCACCTGGACCTCGCTGCGATCGACATCGACCTGGGCCACCAGGCCTACCTTCCGCTGCGCAAGGGTCTGCGCGTAGAGAGCGTTGGCGGTATCGAGCTGTGCGCGGGCCGAATCCAGGCGCGCCCTGGCTGCGATCGCCTGGAGGTAGGCGCCGCCTACCGCGAGAACTATCAAGTCCTTGGCATCCCGCAGGAACAGGGCCGTGGCCCGCTCGGTTTGGGTCGCCGAGCGATAGTTGTTCAAAGCGGTAACGTCGACAACCGTCTGCGAGAGCCTGGCGCGCAAGTCGAAGAAGTTGAAAGGTCCGACGACCGTCGGAAACGTGAAGCCCGGTATGGGGCTCGAGAAACGCACTCCGAGGGCCTGGAGGTTGGTCTGCTGAACGGTTTCGCTCAGGCTTCCATTGAAGTTGGGCAGCAGTGCGCTGCGCACCGCGCGCGCCTGGCCCTGCGTCTGCCGCACGGCCGCCGTCAGCCCAACGCCCGCCAGGTTGTAGCCCAGTCCGCGCCGGATGGCCTCGCCGAAGGAGAGCTTGCCCGAAAAGGGCATCGCGTCCGTGCTTGCCGTGCTGCCGGTGTAGGGTCCCGCGACCTGAACGGCGGGGTTGATCGTATTGACGCTCGTGGTGGTGCCGGGCACGGCCTGCTGCGTAGAGGTCACCGACCCGGCTTGGCTGGTTCTTCCCGAGAGCGGGATCTGGTTGGCCGTCGTCTGTTGCTGGGCGGAGCTGCTTGTTACCTGGGCGCCGGCAACACCGGACGCTGAAACCAGCACCGTCAGGACTGCCGCGGTCAAGCTGCGCGGACAAACCGCCAAGAGTGCAGGTGTTTTCATAAGAAGTTTCTCCTCGCGAAGTGGTTAGCTCAGTTGTTTTCGGAACCGCCACACGCTCAGCACAAACAGCACCAGGGCGAAGATCGCCAGGCCCAGGAGGTTCGGCCAGACCGCCGCCAGTCCGCTGCCCTTCATCATGACGGCGCGAACAATGGTGGCGAAGTGGTGAATCGGGTTGAGCACGGTGACCGGCTGCAACCACCGAGGCATGGACTCGACGGGGCTCAGCGCGCCGGCCAGAGAGTTCAGGGGAGGGTTGATAAAAAACATGGTCAGCTGCGCCTGGATCGCGGACTTGCTCAGGGTAGACACGACCGTGCCCAGACTGATGCCGGCGAGGATGCACAAGGCTCCCGCCATTATGATGAGGGCCCAGCTGCCGCGCGAAGGGACATGGAAGACGAGCTTGAGGGTGGCAATGGCCAGCAGCATCATCAGAGAGAGCAGAACGAAGAGGGGAGCCATTTTGGCAAAGATGATCTCCGAGGTATTGGCCGGCGACATCAGAAGTTGCTCGATGGTTCCCATCTCCCGCTCTCTCACCATGGCCGCCGCGGACACCAGCGAACTGTTCAGCATCAAGAGCAGCCCGAAGACGCCGGTCACGATAAACCAGCTGTCGACGAGTCCGGGATTGTAGAGAAAGGCGGGGAAGAGCTGGACCGTGCCGCGGCGGCTTTGACGCGGAGCCGCGATCTGCTGAAAGTTGGCGTGGGCGCCCGCGGCGCGCAGCCCGGCGTTATATTGCTGAATCACTCCCTGGGCGTAGCTCTGGCTGATCCGGGCGGTGTTTGCGTCCATCGCATTGACCAGGAACTGCACCGTGGTCGGAATGCCGCGCTGGAGGTTGCGTCCATACTCGTAGGGAATGACGACGCCGGCCGAAACTCTACCCTCGGTGATGGCGTTTCCGAGCAGGTTGGGCGAATCAAAGTATCCCGCCAGGCGGAAACTCCTGCTTTCGGTCAGCGCCGCAATCAGTTCGCGGCTTTCCGGGGTTCGGCTGTCATCGAGGATCCCCAGCGGCACGTTGGTTACGGTTGCGCTCAGCGCAAAACCGAGCAGCGTCAACTGCAAAATCGGCGGCATGACCAGAGACATGGCCAGGCGCCGGTCGCGCCGGATCTGGCCAAACTCCTTGGTCATCAGCGCCAGCACCCGGTGGTTGAACACTCTTTCCCGCAGCTTTCTCATCTCACACCTTCAGTTGCATCTTCCGCCTGCCGGTCCAGGCCAGACAGTAGAAAACCAGAGCAATGAGGGCAATAATCAGGATCTTGTACCAGACTGCCGGCCAGCCCCCTCCCTGGAGGAAGGCATCGCGCACAATCTCGATGTAATACCGCCCCCAGACAAAGTTGGAAATCCAGCGCAGCCCCGCAGGGATGTTGGAGATCGGAAACAGCAATCCGGCAAGGAGAAAGACGAGAATGAAGCCGCCGAGCGACACCACCTGCAGCGCGGCCGCCTGGCTCGAAATCAGCGCTCCCACCATCACCCCGAACGACGACACGCAAAACGCATAAACGATGGTCGCCACAATGAACGGGGTGGGGTCGCCGGCGAAGCCGAGGCCAAAGTAAGTGAACAGCAGCACGAGCATGAGCACGCTTTCGGCGAGCGCCACGGTCATGAAGGCGAGGATGTTTCCCAGCAGGAATTCGTGGACGGAGATGCTCGACACGTAGACCTGAAGAATCGTCTTCTGCTCGTCCTCCTTGGCCAGGCTGAGCGCGGCAAGCAGCGGCGGAAACAGCGACAGGCCGAGCACGAAAATGCCCGGTCCGTAGAACTTCTTCGAGGAGAGTCCGGGGTTATACCAGAGGCGGATGGCAGGCACAACCGGAGCGGCGCTGGTCGAGCCCGCTCTGGACTGGTTGTAGGCGTTCACAATCCCGGTGGCGTAGCCGGCGGCGAGCTTGGCGCTGTTGGCGTCGGAGGCGTCGACAATCAACTGGACCGGCGTGGCCAAGCCGCGGGCCATGTCTCTGCCAAAGCGGGCGGGAATGATGACGACCGCCCGGGCGTGGTTGGAGATCAGCGCCTCTTCCGGTTTCGCGTCCACCGGCCAGCCGACCACCGTGATACTGAGCGAGGCGCGGAAGGCAGATGCGAGGTCGCGCGAGGCTGCCGAGTCATCGAAATCCTGGATCACGATGGGGAGATTGGTGACCGTCAAGGAAATGGCCGTGCTCATGAGCAGCAGCAGGATCATCGGCAGAACCAGAGCGAGGCCCAGGGTTCGCCAGTCGCGAACGATCTGCGTCAGCTGCTTGCGGGTTTGAGCAAGAATGCGTCTCATACCTGCGCCCTTCGTCTAGTCCTCCGCAGCCACCTTGCCCTCCAGCCGCGCCTTTTCGACGATGCCAATGAACACGTCTTCGAGCGAGAAACGCTCCTCCCGCACGCTCAGGACGCGCACTCCCGCATTTTCGAGCAGTTCGATGGTTCTCTCGCGTCCGCCCGGGTCGTCGGTAATGACATGCAGACGGTCTCCGAACAGCGAAACCCGCCAGCGGTCCGTCTCCCGCTTCAGCAGGTCGGCGGCGCGCTGCGGCTCGCCGACGATCATTTCCCACAGATGCCCCGTCTGCCGGCTCTTGATCTCGCTCGGCGTCCCTTCCGCCACCAGCTCGCCGGCCACCATGAAGCCCAACCGGTTGCATTGCTCGGCTTCCTCGAGATAGTGGGTGGTGACCAGGATGGCGGCGCCAGCGTCAACCAGGCGGTTGATCATGGTCCAGAAGGCGCGCCGCGCCAGCGGGTCCACACCCGAGGTCGGTTCGTCGAGGAACAGGATGGGAGGCTCATGCATGATGGCCGAGCCGAAGGCCACGCGCTGTTTCCAGCCTCCGGGCAGGCTTCCCGTGAGCCGGCCTCCCTGTCCTTCGAGACCGGAAAACGACAGCACCCAATCTCTTTTTTCTTTGCGCTCGCTTTCCCGGACGCCGTAGACCCCGGCAAAAAACTCCAGATTCTCCTGGATGGACAGGTCGTCATACAGGGAGAATTTCTGCGACATGTACCCGATCTGTTGGCGGATCTTTTCCGAACGGAACCCCCCGCGCTCCCCGGCAAGCTGCATGCTTCCCGAGGTCGGCGCCAGCAGTCCGCAGAGCATCTTGATGGTCGTAGTCTTGCCGGCGCCGTTTGCTCCGAGCAAACCGTACACCTCCCCGTAGCGGACCTGTAAAGTCACGCTCCGGACGGCCGTGAAGTCGCCGAACTGTTTGGTGAGGTGGTCGGCCCCGATCGCAATCCGCCCCCTCCGCCCCTCATGGCTGTGGCGCGCGGGAAAGGGCGTGTCGTGCATGTCGTCTCCGAGATGGCGCAGGGTGGCGACGAAGGTGTTCTCGAGCGTCGGCTGATCGCGGCGAACGTCCCGGATGGCCAGCCCGGCGCGCCCGAGCTCTTCCCGGGCGGCGGTCCAGGCCTCGTCCGGGTCGCGCGACACCAGGTCGATGCGGTCGCCGAAGCGCTGCACATCCATGATGACGCCCTCGGCTCCGGAGATCTCCGACAGCAGTTGTTGCGCCCTCCTGAGGTCGTCGGTCCGCAATTCCAGCCGCGTCGCATCGAGACTGCCGCGCACCTCGGCGGGCGATCCGAGCTGCTGAATCTGCCCCTGGTGCATCAACGCCACGCGATGACACCTCTCGGCCTCGTCGAGATAAGGGGTGGCAACCAGAATGGTCAGTCCTTCGGCTGACAGATGCGCCAGCACATCCCAGAACTCGCGGCGCGAGACCGGATCGACGCCGGTTGTCGGTTCATCGAGCAGCAACACCCGCGGCTCGGGAACCAGAGCGCAGGCGAGCGCCAGTTTCTGCTTCATGCCGCCGCTCAGGCGCCCCGCCAGCCGGTCGGGGAAGCGTTCCATGCCGAACATTTGGAGATAGCGGCGTCCGCGGGCGGTGATCTCTCCGGGGTCGACCAGGCGAAGGTCCCCCATGTAGCGGATGTTCTCCATAACGCTCAGGTCGGGGTAGAGACTGAAGGTCTGGGTAAGGTAACCGGTGTCGAAGCGGGCCTCGCGGGCCGGCCGGGAGAACACCAGAGCATCGCCCGAGGAGGCCTCCATTACGCCGGCAAGAATCTGGAAGGTCGAGGTCTTGCCCGCCCCGTCGGGGCCAATCAACCCGAAGATCTCGCGCTCCCGGACTTGAAAATTGATGCCGCGAACGGCTTCAACCTGGCCGTAGCGTTTGGAAAGATTGCGCACGCGGATGGCAGGCGTGGAAGCGTGCGTCCCGCCGACGGCGGTCGCCGACGCATCCGTTGTCGGCGTCATCATCTCTTCCACCGGAATGCCGGCCAGGAATCTCCCTCGACCAGAATCTCCCCGTCGGCCGGCATACCCGGCTTGGCGAATCCCACCGCGCCCTGGAGTTCGAGTTTCACCCCGACCACCTGCTTGACGCGGTCCTCACGGAAGTAAGTGTTTTCCGGCGTGAACGTCGCCTGCGGGTCGATGCGGGAGACATGGGCGTCGATCGGCTGGTCCGGACTCGAATCCAGATAGACCCGCGCCGGCTGCCCCACCTTTACCTTTCCAATTTGTCCCTGGGGCACAAATCCGCGCAGGTACACCTGGCTCAGGTCGAGGAGCGTGACGATGGGGGTACCGGCGGTTACTACCTCCCCGGGCTCGGCCGCCCGCGTGATCACGGTCCCGGCAAACGGCGCCCGCACGACCAGGTCGCGGCGGTTGGCCTGGGCCTCGACAAGCTGCGCGTGGGCCTGTTGGGTGTTGGCCTTCTGGCTGGCAATCTCGGCCTGCTGCTGGGCGATCTGCATCTTGACCGTACTCACCCGCTGCTTCGAAGCCAAGAGCGCGGCGCTCTGCTGTGCGGCGGAGCTCGCCGCCTGCTTTCCCTGTCTCTCGGAGACTGCCCCGGTCCTGGCCAGGCGCGTGTAAGCGTCGCGGTCGAAGTCGGCCAGCTCGGACGCCGCCTCCTGCTGTTTGACTTCGGATTCATTCTGCCGCTGCTGCTCGTCGAGCACCGAGATGGCGGCAACCGCCGATTGCGTGCGGGCCCCCGCCTGCAGGAGCGCAGCCCGGGCCTGGGCTTCGCGAGCCCGGACCTGCTCATCGTCGAGCCTTGCGATGACATCTCCCGCCGACACCGTGTCGCCTTCGCGGACGCGGACCTCGAGGATGCGCCCGGCGGTCTTGGGCGCCACCGCGGAATCGTCGCCTTCGATCCTGCCGCTTAGAAGAACCAGGCTCTCGGGCACCGGCGGGGTCAGGAAGAAGTGCCTCCACAGGAGCACGCCCCCCGCAACCAGGGCTCCCAGGACCAGGAGCGGAATCGCTTTACGGAGGAGCGACCTGGTCGGAACCGGCGGCGGCAACTCCGCTCCTGGACGCGCCCGAGACTCAGGAACCTCGTCGAGTTCAACCGTGTTCTGGCTTGACATTCTTGTTTCCTCGTTTTCCTGGGCAGTCGGCCCGCCCGCGGCAAAAGCGCAAGGTTGTCATGGATCCGTCCCATTACACCCTGGACAGAGAGCCTGATTCCTTTACCCGCCCTCCGGCAACCATCGGTGAAAGCGCCTATACAGACGATCGGTCGTTTCGAGCCGGGTTGCGCCTTCCTTTTGATGACATATGGGAGGCGGGGAATTGGCTCTCGACTGCCGGGTCCGCCGCTCGCGGCGCTCTCGCGGCCGCCCGCAAAAAGGGTATCCCCCGCACCCCCTAGAAATTAAAGACGGAATAAGAAGCCCTCGCTCGCCGTCGAAGTTGCCTTCGAAATCGCTTCGGCATACATGGCAACCTGGCGGCGGTAACGCCCGACTGAGCCGGCCAGTTCCTGATCGGTCTTGAAGTCCACCACGATCCACCTGCCCTCCTCGAGGAATGCCAGGTCGGCAAAACCCTCGAGGACGGCGCCGTCGTCTTCAGAGAACGTCAGCGGGACCTCGCGACGGCAGGCGCCCGTCCGGGCCGCCCGCCCGGCGCGCCGCATCAGCGGATGCTCAAGCGCAGCGCCGACCGTGGAGACCGCAGCCGTAATCTCTTCTGGCGGCGCTCCGAGAATGCGGCCATACAGCTCGGCTGAAGCTTGTATGGTTCGGGCGCCGCCGTCAAGCGGGATGGTGGCGAGGACCGCGTGCACGAGGCTTCCAAACCGGGGACCAGCGGGGCGGACGCCAGAGGAAATTTCGACCACCTGAACTCGATCGGTATCGAGCTCGAGTTCCGATGCGGCGCGCTCATGCACAGTTTTCACACGCAGGCTGGGCAGGCCGCCTTTTTCAACCGTCCTCTGGCGCTCGTCGCGCCAGCGAGTGTAGGTCTCAAGGTCGCGTTCGACGATTCCTGCGTCAACCTCTTTGAGCAGATGCTCCTGACGAAGGCTGAACGACGGCGTCTTCCCCAATTCGAGCGCGCACGGGTCCCACCAGACGACACGGTAGGCCTTGTCCCCGATGCCAAAGCCGTGCGCGCCGGGGCGAACGTTGGTTTCATCGGCGGGTGCGTGGTCCGGCCGCTCGAAGACGCTGTCGATGCCAAACCTGGGACACCGCTCGGCAGGCCGCGGTTTACGCCGGCGCTCTTCGGAGGGGTAGATCGCCGGATAGAGCGGCGCCACCCACCACTCGGCTTCGATCGACGGTCCGCCCCCGGGCGTAGGGTCGTCGCCGATGGCGGGTACGACCACGAGATCGCGGGCGCGAGTGGCAGCCACGTAGGCCACGCGGACCCCTTCGGCAACGTCGCGCGCCCGCTCCTCTTCGGCGTGCTCCAGCAACTCCTGGGGCGCCCACCCGGCAAGTTTGACCGCGCACATGCCCTGGTCGGTCCGAAGGTAGCGGTCAGGCTCGGAGTGCGCGATTCCGGCAGTCGCGTCGGCCAGAAGGACGACGGGAAACTCCAGCCCTTTGGCCTTGTGCACGCTCATCAGGCGCACACCATCGGCTCCCTCCTCGTAAATGGCCGCCTCCGCCTGCCGGCCGCGCTCGCGATCGCGCACAAGCCGCTCCACAAACCCGCGGAATGACGTGCCGCCGGTGGACTCGTACTCGCGCGCCAATTCCGCCACCCGCATGACGTTGGCAAGCACCTGCTCGCCCGAGGGGCGCAGGACGAAGCCGGCGTACGCTCGCGTCGCGTCGAGCAGCGCGTTCACCGTCTCGGCCACGGGACGGCGGTTGCGCTCGCGGGAGAGCGATTGGACGAGCTCGAGCGCCCTCTTGACCGGCTCGAGGCCTTCGGGCACTTTCTCCGGGACACGGAACGGGTGCAGCTTCTGAAACTGCCCGCGGTATGCGAACAGCAGGCGGGCGTCAATCGAAAACAAAGACCCATAGAGCGCCGCGTACACCGACAGCTCATCGTCGGGCCATTCGATCGCTTCGAGCGCAGTGCGCAGCGTCTCCACCTCTTCCCGCTCGTGGAAGGACTTTCCGCCCACGAGAAGATGCGGAATGGCGCGCGCCTCGAGTGCGTCGACGTAGGCCTTGGTCATGTCGTCCCCGTACTTTTCGAATCGGCGGAACATGATCGCAACGTGACGGGCCCGAACCGGCACGCGCTCCCGGCGCCCCCGCTCGCTGACCGTCCAGCCGCTGTGTCTGAGCAGCCATTCGAGGAAGGCGCCGGCTGCGTCGGGCTGAGATTTCAGCACCGCTTCCGCCGACAGCCTTTTCTTCCCGTACGGTCTCGGGACGCTGAGCGCGACCACGCTCGGCTGATCGGAATCATCGGCCCGGAAGGGGTTCAGCGGAACGTAGGCCGCCTGCAGCGTAAGGCGATCGCCGGTCATCTGCGGCGCGAAAGCGGCGTTGACCAGGTTCTGAATGGACGGGACCGAGCGGAAGCTGGTCGTCAGGTCCACCTTGACCGCCCCCCGTTCAACCAGCAGGTCCCGGACCTGGTTGTACAGGCCGACATCGGCGCGGCGAAAACGGTAGATGGCCTGTTTGGGATCGCCCACGATAAACAGCTTGCCGGGAACCGGCGAGGCCTCGCGCCAGTCGTTCGTCCGCTCATCGGAGGAGGCAACGAGCACCAGGATCTCGGCCTGCAGGGGATCGGTGTCCTGAAACTCATCCACAAAGATGTGGGTAAAGCGCTGCTGCAGGTCCCGGCGCACGGCCAGGTTGTCGCGCACCAGGTCGCGGGCGCGCAGCAACAGGTCGAGGAAGTCCAGTCGGCCCCTGCGGACCTTGATCTCCTCATAGGCCGCGAGGCTCCGGCCGAGCTCCGAGTGCAGCAGGGCCGCAAGGTCCGCATCTGCCTGCCGGGCAAACTCCCGGACGGCGGCCGCGAGCACCTCGTGTTTTTGAACGACTTCCTCGCGGGTGATCCCGGGCGCGTAGGTGCGCGTACCCAGCCGGTCGAACTTGGTGAAGTCCCGCTTGCGGCTGAGAAACGCCATCTCGGCTTCGAGTCCGTCGTAGTCCCGCCCATGGGTTCGCTCACTGGCGCGGATGTGGTCGCTCACCTGCCGGGCCCGCCAGGATCCCTGGTAAACCGGATGATCGCGTCTCTGGGACCGGCGCGTAAGCTCGGCGAACTCGTGCAACTGGTCGACGAGCCTGTCGATCGAGGCAGCGCGGTCAAAAGGCGCTCTCGGCCATGGGGCGGGAAAATCGCGCCAGGCCACCAGGGTCCAGGCGGCCCGCCGCAGGCGGTCGATCGGGGTCTCACTCTCGTCCATGGCGCGCCGGCGCAAGGCGCGGCGTATCCCTTCGGGCGGGTCTTCGAGCGTTCTCTCCAGCCAGAGGCGAAAGACTTCCCCGTACAACTGCTCGGCGGAGGCCTCCTCCATGGGTTCGAATTGGGGATCGACCCGGGCCTCGAGCGGATGCTCGCGCAACAGGTCCGCGCAGAAGGAATGGATCGTACCCGCCCGCGCTTCCTCGAGGTGGGCGATCGCCTGCTCGATATGGAACCGGCGGCGCGCGTCCTCGCCCGAGCTGGCGCGAGCCTCCTCCAATCGCGTGCGAAGGCGGAGCTTCAGCTCGCCGGCGGCTTTATCGGTGAAGGTAACCGCCACGATCCGCTCCACCGTCGTGCGGCCTTCGGCAAGGACGCTCGTGATGCGGTTCACGAGCTCCGTCGTTTTGCCCGTGCCCGCGGCCGCTTCGACCACCAGAGTGGAATCAAGCGCGGTGCGGATGAGGTCGCGCGCCTCCTGGTCGGCCAGCCGGGTCATGGCATCTCCCTCAAGCGGCGCAGGTCGGCAAGCGGCGTTGGATCTTTGCGGGCCACTCGTATTTCTTCGTAGGGTCCGCAGACGGCGAGGAAATCGCACCACCGGCAGGCATGTTCTTTGGGCGCCGGCGGGAGAAAACCTTTTTCGATGGCCTGGTCTATGATCTCGAGCACTTCGCTCCCCGAGCGGCGCGTCCGATCGTTGATGGGAACGACCCGCTGGTTGTAACCTCCGGCGGCGGTCGAGTACCAGAGCCGCGCTTCGGCCACCGTCTGTTGGCGAATGCGCTCAACCGCCAGCGAATAGAGCACCGGCTGGAGCACTCCGCCGCCGCCCACCACCACCTCGTCCTGGGTGCGGTCCTTGCCGGTCTTGTAGTCGGTCACCCGCAGCATGCCGGTCGCGTTCTGTTCGGCCAGGTCGACGATGCCACGCAGAAGGAATCCGCCGGCCAGCTCTACCGGTTCGGTCGTGCTCGCCGCATCGTAACCTTTTCTTTCCTCCAGGCCGAAGGCGAATTCAACGAGCACGGGTCGCCAGTCGGATTGCTCGGCCAGACGAAGCAGCCAGCCGCGAAGATCGCCGCGCATCTGCCCGATCTCGTCCTCCCAGACCCGCTTGATCGCCGGAACCAGCTCTTCGCGGAAGGCCTCCGCCACCTGGTCGAGGATCTGGTTGACCAGCGCCTGCGCCTCCTCGAGACCCGCGGGTGAGAGCGGCAGCCAGCGCCGGACGCGGGCCTCGCGCACAAATTCCGCCTGCACGCGGTGGAAGATCGCCCCCCGGGTCGCGGGATCGATCGATTGGATCGATCGAGGCTCTTCCCGCGGCGCCAGCCGATGGATCGCCGAAAGCAGGAAGCGGTACGGACAGGCGGAGAACAACTCGAGAGCGGTTGGCGAATAGGGCCGCCGGTTCAGCCGGTAGGCGCCAAGTTCCGGGTGGGCCGGAGGGCAAAGTCCGTCCGCCGGCGTCCACGATTTATGCCAGCGCTGCCACCGGCTGCGCAGCGATCGACGAAGATCGGGGTTCAGCTCCATCAGATAGCGGGCGCGGCCCGAGACCTCCTCGGGTCTTCGCTCAAGCAGCGGCCGCAGGGTTGAAAGGTCGTGCTCGAGGTCGTCGATCGCCTCGCGGGGATTGGCGGGCGCCGGCCAGGCGAGCAGGGCATTCGACTGCTCGGCCGCCTCCCGTTCAAACACGTCCACATTCGGGAGGCTGCCGAGCGTCGTGCGGGTAACGTCGAGAGCGTAGAAGGACGGCACCCGCGGGCGCGCCAGGGCAACTTCGACCCGCGGATAGGAGAAATAGATCCGGCGACGGGCGGCTCCGGCGGAGAGCCGCAGCCACAAACGCTCTTCAAGAGCGTGGTCGCTGCGGGTCATGAGCGGCGGATCGGCCGCGCTCGTCCTGCGCCGCAGCTCATCGTTGAAGATCGGGTCTTCCCGCAGCTTCTGGGGGAAGATGCGCTCGGCAAGGCCGGGAACAAACACGGTGTGAAAGCTGCGCCCCCGGGCCTGCTCGGGGGTGCCGATAAAGACCGCCCCGAAGCGGCGGCGCCCGGGTTCGACTGCCAGCTGCGTCAAGCGGTCGACGAGCACCTGACGCACCTCCTCGAGGGTCACGGGGCCGATGGAGGCCATCGGTCTTAATTCGGCGAGCACACTCAGAACCCGTTCCGGGCGGCGCAAGGCCATGGGCGCAAGGCGCTCGAGCGCTTCCAGCCACTGCCCCCAGACAGCCTCCCCGGGGAGCGCGGCCAGCTCTTCGATGATGGGCAGCGCAAAGCGCCGCAGGTGCCCGAGATCGGTGAGTTGGCGTTCAAGGGCAGCCAGTCTTGGCGAGTCCGGCTCGACTTTGCCGAGGCCCGTGATCTTCAGCCGCAACTCGGACGCGAGCCCATCCAGCCGGCGCGCCCAACGCTCGCGGCCGCCAACCACAGCGGCCTCGACCAGCAGCTCCTCCCACTTGCGCGGGGCGCGCAGCGTTCCCCCGACTTGTGGCTCCGCGTCCGAGTCCGGGCGGCTCGGGAGGTCCTGCGCGGCCTCCTGTGGCGGTTCCGCCTCCGCCGGGGACCGAATCGCCTCGTCGGTCGCAGGCGACCAGACGGCGCGGTCCTTCGGTGGCGCGCCTTCTCCGGTCAGGACGGGCACCTGGCCGAGCGACAGATACTCGGCAAACCGCCTGGCCGAAAAACCCTCCACGGCCGACGCCAGCAGCACCACAAAGGCGCGCCCTGCCGGGTCGGGCCGGCTCGTGCCGCGAGCAAAATAAGCCGGGATCGCGGCCCGGTCGAGCGCCGTCTCCAGTAACGGGGCGTAGGCCGCCGGGTTGCGGACCAGTACCGCCATTTCGTCGAAGGCAATCCCGGTCTTGGCTTCTTCGAGGAGCCGCCGCGCGATCTCCACGCACTCGCGCCCCTCGCCCGGCGCCGAGAAAAGCTGGACCAGGCCGTCCCTGGGATATGAGTTGGAGGGCAAATCGGCGAAAACGTAATTCTGCAGCCGTTCGAGCGAGTTCTCGCACTTGACGGGCGCCGTCGTCCGTTCCGACGGTATCTCGCCGAGCGCGGACAAAGTTCTCGCGTCGCCGGCGGGCACGGTGGCGAGAGCGCAGGGCGCAGGCGACGAGAGGGCGGCGACGAATTCCCGCTCTCGACGTGTGCCGATAGCCACATCGAGCAGGAGTATAGGCCGGCCGACGAGCTCGTCGCTGCGGCCCCTCACCGCCTCGGTCGCGGTCTCAAACAGCCGCGGACGGTCGGCGAGCGCAAGCGACGTCAATTGGCTTTCAAATTCCCGCAGGAGCCGGGCGAGGTCCCGCGCGGCGCCGCCCGACTCGGCGAGCGAATCCGCAGGCACACCCGCGGCGCGCAGCTCGTTCAACGATGCGGCCAAGGCCGGCGCAAAACCGGGGCGGAGGGCGACGGGAGCAAAGCCTTCGAGTTCGCCGCGCCGCATGACCTCAAAGGCCACGCGCGCCGCCAAAGCTTCTGTGCCCAGAGCGGTCGTTGGAGCCAGGCCGCGACGGGCCATCGCCGGGCCGGCAAAACGCGCCGCCAGCTGCAGCAGGCTGAAGCGGTGCAATCCAAAGGTAGCCGCTCGTGCCCGGGCGACGCCGCGAACCAGGTCGTCAGCCGCCTCGCGGGAGTTCCCGATCACGATGACTTCGGTCGCTGCGGGGAATTGTTCGACGAATTGCCGGGCGGCATCGAGCCGTTCGGCCGCGGAGCCGGATTGGAATACGCGAAGCACAGACAGCATTCTCCGGCAGCGCGCACGGCCCGGCAAATGGGGCGGACCTCGGGAAGCCCCGCCAGCCGGCAACTCGTCCGCTTCCCCCCTCGGCCCGGGCAAACTGCACGGCCGCTCGAGCGACAGGTCCCGGGGCCAGGAACCCCATACGTGCCGCTCCCGGGGTCCAACCCCTTACGTGCCGCTCCCGGGGTCCAACCCCTTCCATAATAATAAGGAGGAGCTCAAACAAAAATTGACCTTGGAGGCTCTTCCGAGCGCTTTCGCGGCTCCGGTCATCCTCCTCCGAGCAGGGTCCAGACCAGCTTCTCGGATTCCACCAGCCAGATCTTGGCCGATTGCCGGTGCTTCCACCATGGCTTTTGAAATTCCGGGTCCTCGACGCCGACGATCGAAAACTCGAGCGTGGGATTCTGCCGTGCGAGCGTTCTTCGCCACAGAATACCGGCGCGCCGGGTGTGATAATTCGAGGTGACAACGGCGATCGAGCGCCAGCGATGCGCCGCGATACAGCCCATCACGGCCTCGGATTCCTCGGCCGTCGAGTCTACCCCCGCGACCATCTCGCAGAAGTCCACGCGCGCGGCCAAACCGGCCCCGTAAGTTCGCACCAGATAGGCGCGGGCGACCGGCGGAATGGATTCGCCCCAGTAAGATTCCCGCGGGAGGCTGAGCAAGACACGATCAGAGGCGCCGCGCTCGGCAAGGGCCATCGCTCCCGCGATGCGCGCCCGATAGGCGGCGATCGACCCCTGCAGCACAACCGCGGCATCGACGCGGCCGGGCGGGGGAACGGGCGCGATCAGCCAGCGGTCGCCCCAGCCGAGCGCCGCGAGAACGATCGCCAGCACGGCAGCCGGGATCCAGGCAATGAGCCGAAAAAGGGAACGGGCGCGGAAGACCATGCGAGCGAGAGACCCACATTGAAGACAGTATCAGTTAGCCGCTCTTCCGTCTTAACTTATATGAGCCAGCGGCCGGTCCCGTTATTCATCGAGTGGATTCCCGGAGACGATTCGTTCCCACCGGCTCGACCAAACAAGAAAAGACTGCACGAGCATCAGGCTGAAGCCATATGCTCGCGGCCATTCGCCCGGGCTTCGGAGCGGAGGGCGCCGACCCTTCCAGATTCGAGGCGCTACTGTGCGCCATGAAACCTAGTAGACCTGCCGCATCAAGTTAAAGCCCACGAACATGCCCGACGGCTTGTCCGCGGCCGGGTCAAGCAGAAAGGTGGCGCGCGTTCCTGCACGCTGCGAAACCGTGGTGCCCACGCTATTGGTAAAACCGAAGGTAAATGCGTGGCGCCAGAGCTTCTTCTGTATTCCGAACGAATAGGCCGGCCGGTGGATGCCGAGTTCGCCGCCATTGGCCAGCGTCGGGATGGCCTCGGCTACGAGCGCGACCGACGGACGTACATCGACGGCGGCCGCTATCCCCAACGAAAAGGTATTCGCGCAGGGGCGAGCGAAGATCGCGGGCAGCAGACCCGCTGCAGCCGGAGCACTGCACGGCATGTAGGCAGGCGGCGTGGTGAGCTCGATCGCACCGATCACCGGCCGATTGTGAATCGAAACCGTCGGGACCAGATAGAACTGGGCGCGGTGGGTCACACTGCGGGACATGACCAGCTCAAAGTTGTTGGTGAAGTTTCTCTGGAAATTGTTCTGGCCATCGATCGAATAGCGTACCGCCAAATTGAGCGGCTGGCCGTCATGCTCATCGAGCAAGTTGTAGGCCACCATGAATTCGATCGGACGCGAAATGATGCTGGGGGAACGATAGGCCGCAACCGAGAGCTTGGATGTGATGCCGTAGCGAAAGCCGAACGAGGAGGCTGAAAAATCGTCGAGTCCGAGCAGAATGCCGCCCCGCCCTACACCCGAGAAAGCGGCCGAATACGGAAACCGGTGGGTGAAGTTGATATAAAAGCCGTGGCGGTCCAATCGGCGGCCGGTGGGCACGCTGAAGACGAGGTCTTCGCCCGGTTCGTAGACCTTGGGTGTTTCGGCCGGGGGCCCCGTCTGCGTTTGAGACTGGGCCTGAGTCTGGGGCTTGTCCACCGAAGAACTCGCCGCTGGCGGATCCTCGGAGGCGGCCGAGGTCTTCTCGCTCGACTCGCTGACACTGTGGGTAGCAGCGTCCACCACGTAGCGCTTGCCGTTTCTCTCCAGGATAATTTTCGAATTGGATCCGGGGACGAAGGTCACGCCTAGCTCGGCAGCCGTGCTGTCGGGGCTTGACGCGGGGGAAGAACTGTCTTTCTGGGTCTGTGCCCGCAGGGCGCTCGCAGGAAGAAACAAGAGAAGAGACAAGACAAGTATGAGCTGCGTGGAGAAAGACCGTAACCGATGGTTCATATTCAATCCTTGGGTATTTTGAGTAAGTCCTGCCGGGAGGCATCCGCCTCAAGACTCGCGGGAACCGTGGTGGGACGAATTGCCCCGGCCCGGTCCGAACCAGCTGCCTCGTCTGCGCGCGGCAGGTAGAGAGAGCAGACGCAGCGCTGGCAGGTTCGATTGGTTGGAATGTCGAGAGTGGAACGAAATCGAAGCGCCTCCGCTCCGTTCATGATTTGATCGAAGCTCGCGAGGGAAATATTGCCGATCGGCGGGTGAAAGAAGCACGGCCGAACATCGCCCCGGGCCTCGATGACCGCCGATACCCAGGGCGCGTTGCAGCGCGGGGAGACCTGAGGCGCACTGCCGAGATGAGCTCGGAAATGACGGGCAATACGCCGCAGCTTCTCGGGCGTCTCAACCACGAACCCGCCGCAATCGTAGTTTCGAATCACCCGCTCGATCTCTTCTTCGAGCGCCTCAACCTCGCTTTCGCCGAGCCCTACCCCGTTTTGACGGGAAGGGCTCCAGGGCTCGGGCCGGTTAAAGGCGGTGGAGGCAAGATCGGCGGAAAGAAACGAAATCGAATCGAGCTCGAGCCGGCGTGCGCAATCTGTGGTGCTCGTAAGCGCCTGATGATTGGCGCGCTGCACCGTGCAACGCGCCTGGACCGGGAAGGCGGGCCGCAGGCTTCGCAGAAGGCGAATCCCCGACTCCAGCCTCTCGAAGGCGCCCGGCACCCGCCGAATGCGGTCGTGAATTCGAGGCGGACCATCGAGCGAGACGATGATGTCGTCGACGCCGCGCGCGATCGCTCTTGCCTCTCCCTCTCCCACAAGGCCCGCGGTCAGCAAGGTCACCCGTATTCGCCGGGCGCGGAGAGCGCTGGTGAACTCCTCGAAGTGACTGTGCCTGTGAGACTCGCCTCCGGTAAGCACAATCCAGCCGACGCCGAGTTCGCCAAAGGAATCGAGCTGCCGCTCGAGGTCCCGCATCCGGATCTCTGCGGGTTCACGCATCTTCCATATGTCGCACATCACGCATCGGCAGTCGCAGCCCTCATGCATGGCAATGAGGAGGATGGGGATGCGGTTGACGCGATGCGAGCCGAGCCGCTCGTCCGCGGAACGCGCGGGCGCAAATTCGGGAGCTGAATTCATGCGCCCACCCGCTCGAAACGCAGCAGAATGTGATCGCCCAGGGTTCTAAGCAGGGGATAGCGGGCAATCCGCGAGTCGGCGCGGGCAGCCAGTTTCAAGAGTCGGGGGAACTTGCGGGCGCAGGCATCGGTGTAACTGGGCGGGACGGCAAGTCCGACCGCTTTGACGTCCCGCAACCGGAACCCGGGCGAGAACTCGCGTTCGAGCTCCCCGACTCCCGGATAGTGGACCCGCAAAAATTCGTCCGGGGCGAGTCGCGCCATCACTCCGTTTCGCGAGAACCGGCGAAAGGCGGGACGCGGCTGGCCCCGCATCAAAAACCAGACGACTTCCCACACGCAGAGTCGGCCCATCAGACAGACCAGCGCCGGAGCGCGCGGCTTTAAGCAGCGGGCCAGTTGCCCGGCAAACTGGCGCAGACCGGCGAGACAATTGAGCGCCCCGAAGTTGGAGAGGGCCCCGTCAAATAAGCGGCCGGGAGCGAGTTCGGCGATCCGTTCGGCCGGCCATGTCGCGAGCTCGACCGAAGCGTCGCGAAAATACCGGCGACGATGGTCGATGCGCGCTCCGGCAACCCGGATCATCTCCTCCGAGCGGTCGAATCCGAACACGCTCACGCCCCTCTCTGCGAGAAAACAGGCATCGACCCCGGTTCCACAGCCAATTTCGACCACTTCGCTTCCCGGGCGGAAGGCCGCAAGCAACTCCGGCCACACGGCCGAGCGCTGCGCCCGGCCGATCGGCGAATCGGTGAACGTCCGGTCGTAGCTTCCGGCAATGGCATCGAACGGGTTCCGCGCCGGGGCGCGTTCGCTGAGGCACGCCATGGGTCCCCTCAGACCTCCACCTCGGAAAAACAGGACTGCATGCCGGCCCGGAATTCCACGATCTGCCTCTGCTTGGTTGTAATCAGCGCGGGGTCCGGATGGGAGGCAGTTTTCAGCCGTTCGAGCTCAACTTCGGTCCTGAGCAGCTGATCCGCCAGGCTGTAGTAACGGCGGGAGTGGCGGCCGCGAATTCTTCCCTGCCGGTCCGAGCTCGTTCGCCAGGGATTCGGGTTGTCGATGCGGTCGGCCACTTCGGCGTAGTAGGGTGTGCCCTGGATCGGATAGGCTACGGTCGTAAAGAAGATGTCGGGATTGGTCGTCTTTACGTGCTCGATGGTCTGCTCGATGTCCTCGGGCCCCTCTCCCTCGTAGCCCCACATCAGGAACATCCCGGTCTCGATCCCTCGTTCTCTGCAGAGCCGGACGCCGTCGTGGACCTGCTTGACCGTCACGCCCCTGTCCATTCCGTCGAGGATCCGCTGCGAGCCGCTCTCCGAACCGATCCACAAGCGGAAGCACCCGAGCGCGGCCAGAATGTCGGCGATTTCCTCGTTCAAGCGGTCGGCCCGCGATATGCATTCAAAGGGAAGCCTCAAGCCGCGCGATTTCAGCTCGTCTCGATACTGGCGCAGCCAGCCGTGGTGAATCGTGAACACGTCATCGGCGATCCAGGCCATGTCCGGCTGATAACGGTCTATGAGCGAAGCCAGTTCGTCGGCCACCGCAGCGGGGGCCCGGCGGCGGTGGCTTCTGCCAAACACCTCATGACTGCACCAGCGGCAGCGGTACGGGCACCCGCGAGCGGTGATGATCGAAACCGATCCTCGCGCGTGGTGCTCCCGCCAGGTGGACACATAACGGTCCACATCAATGGCATCACGGGCCGGCCAGGGCAGAGCGTCGAGATCGCGGATTTGCGCTCGCGGCCGGGTGGTCACGATTTCCCCCGCCGCGTCGCGGAAGGTAATTCCGTCAATTTGAGCCAATCGGTCCCAGGCGCCCGCGCGCAGCGGCGGCAACAGCTCGGCAACGGTCAGCTCGCCCTCTCCGTTCACGATCACGTCGGCGCCCGAATCGAGGTATTCCCGCGGATAGGCGCCCGGTTCCGGACCGCCGACTACGACCTTCCAGCCGCACCGTTTCGCCACTCCGATGATTTCCACCACCGAAGCCCGCGTCATCAGGTTGGCGTACACGCCCAAGACCGACGGGGCGCTCCGCTCGAGAACCTCCACAAGACTTTCGCGGGAGGAGAAGGTCGAATCAAACACCTCCACGCGGAACCCCTGTTTCCGCAAGTAAGCGCAGATATACAAGATCCCCAGAGGAGGATAGGGCTTCATGATCTGAAGCTCCTTCGGGTCCTCGTACAGGAAGTATCCATGGGTCAGAAGCAGGTCCATCGTTCCCGTCTCCATGGCTAACCGATGCCCACGGCTTTGTTCGGCGATAGTTCTACGAGGCGCTCGCGCGCAGCCTGGAAAGCCAGAGTGGCATGGGTATTTCTGCAGCTCGCTTCCAGCTGCACGATGCGGTCCCAGAGCGCGGCCAGAGACCGGTGCGTACTGTCTTCGGTCGCGTCGCTTGCGGGCGGCGTCCAGGAATCAACCTGGGCGTGCAGATAATCGTGCAGGGCGCGATAGAACACATCGGTGTAGGCGCCCTGAAACATCATCGAGATGTCGCCGCTGTCGGCCCAGTTGCGCTTCGAGCCCAGCTGCTGGCGGACCCGTTCAAAGAACTTCGTCCCCGGAAGAGGGTAGGAAACCGATACCCCCACGTCGTCGGGACGGGTCAGCCCCACTAACTGAATGGTCTGCTGGATGGCCTCCCAGTCCTCGCCCGGGTAGCCAAACTGGATGAAGTAGCAGGCTTTAATGCCCTCGTCCCGGAGACTTTCCCGGGCCTTCACGATCTCCTCGACGCGCGTGCCCTTGTCCATGGCGTCCAGGACCTTCTGCGATCCGGACTCGACCCCCATCCACACCTCCCGGCACCCCGCCCGTTTGAGGGCCTGCGCGATGGCGGGATTGATCAGATCCACGCGCGATTGAATCTTGAACCCGACGGCGGAATCCAGTTTTTCTACCGCCGCGGCCAGCTCGAGGACCCACTTGGAGCGCAGACCGAAGATATCGTCGGCAAACCACAGGTGCCCGGCGCCGAAGTCGTATTTGAGCGCTCGCATTTCACGGGCGACTTCCATCGGAGAGCGGAGGGCAAACGAGTTACCGTAAATCGGCTTCGCGCACCAGTTGCAGCGGTAGGGGCAGCCGCGGCTCGAGATGATGTTCAGGGAAAAAAAGCCGTGCGCCCCGCGCCAGGCCTCACGGTAAGGCCCTAGATCGATCAGATCGCGCGCCGGCAGAGGCAGCCGGTCGAGGTCCCGTAACAGAGGCCGCGCCGGCGTTCGCACCAGCTGTCCGGCGGGATCGAGGTAGGCGATCCCGGCAATGCCCGAGATCGCGTCTTTCTGAATAAGCGCCTGAACCGTTTCCAACAGGGTCAGCTCGGCCTCGCCCAGCAGGACGCATAAGAAACCGGACTTCAGATACTCGTAGGCGCAGTCGGAGGCGTCGGAGCCATTGATCAGAACCACCGCGCCCGCACGCAAAGACTCTTCCAAAATGGAATGCGCTACCTGGCGCATCCGCGTCAGGCACATCTTCGAAAGGAAGTTGAAGTTATCTTCATAGACGACGACGATCTTGGGGCGGTGCCGCTTGAGGGCCTCCGGGAACTCCCGTTCCGGGTCCTGGACCATGGTGTCGAACACCGCCACCGAATATCCCGATTCGCGAAGCAGCGCCGCCGCGTATAAGGTCCCCAGGGGCGGGTATGGCTGCATCTTTTTCACCTGCTTACTGTCGTAGTAGAGGTGATAGGAGTGTGTTAGCAGAATGTCAGCCACCGGGGTTGGCTCCTTCCTGTCCTGATTCAACTCCCGGGTTATCGAACTCCCGGGGTCATGCCACTCCGGGGGTCGACACCCTTCCTTCCCTTACACTCCCTGCCCGCGCCCTGCCACCGTCCAGTAAGAAGCGATCGGGTCCATCCTCCCCGGGTCCCGCGCGAAACCCTTCCCCCATGGGTTTCGACAGGGCCTTCGTCGGGCTCGAGGGCCAGGCCGGAGGTCGCCGTCTCTTTCGCCGCGGATTACCTTTTCGAGCCTGGGCGAAGTTACGCTGTCAACTTGTAGGACATCGAATGCGGCCGCAAGAGGCGGCGCCGCGAGCGCAGACAAAAAAGGCGGAGCTCCCAGTGGCGGCCCGTCATAAGGTGGACAGAATAAAACCCCTTTGGTTCTTGTCGTCACTAATCCGCCTTCCGCCGGGTTCGAGTGGCGATTCTAGCTCCAGAGTAACCGGGTCTTGTCAAGCCGCTGTCAATTTTGTGTCACCGGGCCAAGACATTTGCACGCGCCCGACACGATCGCTGATAGCTCGACGCGCGCCGGTCGATCAGGGAGTAACTCGAGAAACACATAACTCGAGAAAGACGCGAGAAATACCGTGTCACCTGTCGGAGCGCACTCGACCCCTCGAGAGGGAAGCGCGTAACCGGGAGCTTCCTGGCAAAAGAAACGGCCGTTCTTCCTTTTTATGTCGCGCATCCGCTCCTTTTTTTACAGATTGTTGACATATTCCGGACACTCACCTGCCACTCGCAATGGGAGCATCGAGGGGTTCCGATACTGGTGGCTGGGAGCAACAGGGTGAACTCCTCCAAGAAGATTGTGTTTTTTGTAGCGTCCTTCTCGAGCATCGAGGCTACGGCCCCTTTAGGGATTCTCGCGATTGCCACTCCCTTGATTGACGCCGGGTACGAGATCTCGATCATCGATTCGACGATTTCGCCGGACTACAAACGGCGCATTCTTGAGGAAGTCAAAGATGCGCTGTGTCTGGGCATATCCGTCGTGACCGGACCCATGATCCGCGAGACCGTCGAAGTTGCCAAGGCGGTGAAGGCCTGGAACCCGGACTTCCCGATCATTCTTGGAGGCTGGCATCCTTCGCTGCTACCCGGCCAGACGCTGGAAGCGCCGTATGTGGACGTCATTGTGCGCGCCCAGGGCGAACAGAGCATGCTCGAGATCGCCGAGCGGTTGCGGGATCGAGCGCCTCTTGACGATGTCTTGGGAATCGGCTTCAAGCGGGACGGAAAGCTTCATCTCACTCCCGAGCGGCCGCTGAGGCGCATCGACGAAATGCCGCGCAAGGCCTATCAGCTGGCAGACTTCGACGCCTACGAACGAGTTTGCGGGCGCCGGTGGGCGATGTACGTGTCCAGTCTGGCTTGCCCCTTCAACTGCTCCTACTGCACCAACGCCGGCGTCTACGGGCGCAAGTGGAATGCGCTCCCGGTGGAACAGGTTGTCGAAGAGACCGTAGAACTTACGCGGCGATACCGGCTCGAACTCCTGTGGATGGCCGACGACAACTTTCTGGTCGATCTCGACCGCGCGCTGGCAATCGCAGATGGGCTGGTGCGTCGCGGGGCCGGTTTTAAGTGGAGCGTCCAGGCCACCACCAATCTGACTGCCCGGCTGAGCGTCGAAGAGCTGACGCTGCTCTGCCGCTCGGGCCTTCATCAGATCTGCCAGGGCATCGAAACCGCGTCGCCTACGGTCATGAAATTGATGAACAAGGACTTCCAGGTCCTCGAAGACATCTATGAGTCCACCGCGCGCTGCGTCCAGGCGGGAGTGATTCCCTCCTTCAACATTATTTTCGGGTATCCGGGCGAAGGTCCGAAGGAGCGCCGGGAGACGGTGGATTTCATGATGGACATATGCCGTAAGTTTCCCGGCGCCGAATTCTGGACCAACATCTTTACCCCTTATCCCGGCTCGCCGATCTTCCACAAGACAGCGCAGCTCGGCATTGAGGTACCCACAAGCCTCGAAGGATGGGTCGATTACTTCCCCCGGTATACGGTCTTGCCGTGGCTGAAGGGTAAAGACCACCGTCGCGTGCAAACCATGCGCGACTACCTGCGCATCGCCTTCGATCGTGCGCCCATCGCCAAGAATGGTCCCAAGGGGTTCGCAAAAGCCGTACGCCACCTTACCGCCTACCCCGCCCGGGCGCGGCTGAATCACGATTTCTACAGCTTTCCGGTTGAGCTCTGGATCAACCGCCAGCTGAAAAACATCGTGAAGCTTCCCAAGCCAAGCGTGGACGCGAAGCGATTGGAGCCGAACCCGGCCCCTTCCTCGAGCACCTAGGGAGGCCGGGGACCGAATTGATTCTGAGAACACTGAGTCTGAGCGCATTGGATTCTAAGAACCGCGACGCCCGTTCGATCTTCCGATGATTGTCCTCTATAACCCGAAAGCCACCAGGCCCAAGAACCGGCGGTTTCCCCTCTCCGTTCTCGCCATGGCCGCGATGATCGAGGGCAGGGAAAGCTACACCATCGTGGACGGAAATCTCGATCCGCGCCCTACCGACACGATCGCCGCCATCATGCGGACACAGCCGGTCGACCTCCTGGCCGTGACGGTCATGCCCGGCCCTCAGACGGTGGGAGCGGTTGCGACCTGCCGCGAGCTGCGGGCGCGGTTTCCCCGGGTGCCGATCGTATGGGGCGGGTATTTCGCCTCGAATTACACCGATGCCGCCCTCAATACCGGCTATGTCGACTATGCCGTGCGCGGGCAGGGAGAGCAGACATTTCTCGAGCTCCTCGATGGGATCCGCGGTCACCGGCAGCTCGAGACCATTGCCGGCCTGTCGTACAAGAGGGAAGGGCGGATTCGCCACAATCCCGAACGCCCCATGCGCCCTCCCAACGAGTTCCCGCCGTTTCCCTACCATGCCATCCCGGCCGAGAAATACCTCTTGCCCACGTTTCTCGGGCGGCGCACGGCGGTCCACCAGGCGAGCATCGGCTGTCCGTTCCGCTGCAATTTTTGCGGCGTAGTTACTTTCTCCGGCAGCCGGGAAAAGATGGAGTCTCCCTCGCGCACCGAGAGCACGCTTCGCCATCTCGCCAAGACCTATGGGGTCGATGCGGTTCAGTTTTACGACAACAATTTTTTCCTGCGCGAGGACCACACCCGGGAACTGATGGAACGCATCCAGCCGCTCGGGCTGCGCTGGTGGTGCGAAGGCCGGACCGACATCATGGGGCGTTATTCCGACCAGACCTGGGAGGCGATCCGGCGGGCCGGGTGCGCCATGATTTTTTTCGGCGCCGAATCGGGTTCGAACCAGACCCTGAAGGAGATGAACAAGGACCTGCGCGCCGAAGATACAGTCGCCTTGGCTTCCCGCATCCGCCGGTTTCAAATCATCCCCGAGTTCTCCATCATATTCGGCAACCCCAAAGATCCGGAAAGCGATACCGCGGAGTGCATCCGGTTTATCCGCAAGTTGAAGCGCCTCAATCCCGATGCGGAGATCGTGGTCGAACACTACACGCCGGTGCCGCAGCGAAGGCGGATGTACGGAGAGATAGAAGACCGGTTTCAGTTTCCGACCACGGCGGATGAATGGGCCACCGAGCGCTGGCAGCGGTTTGCCACCCAGAAAGATCCCAAGACCCCGTGGATACGGGAAAGCACCAAGCGCCTGATCGACAACTTCGAACTTGTCGTCTCCTCGCGGTGGCCGACCGTTCAGGACATCCGTCTTCCCGGCTGGGGGCGAATGGTGCTCAAGGCGCTGAGCGGCTGGCGCTATTCGCTGGGTATCTACTCGGCTCCGCTCGAGCTGAGATGGGCGCAGCGCGTGATCGATCTGCGCAAGCCCAAGGTGGAGAGCCTGTGAGGACGGAGTTCGAGGAAACCGCGCACCCCCGGGCCGCGGACGGTTCCGGGGGCCCCGCTGCACCGTTATTGCTGTCCGTGCGGGAAGGCTACCGGCGCTGGGCGCCGGTTTACGACGAATTCCCCAATCCCCTGCTGGCTTTAGAACAGAGAGCGGTTCTCCCGTCCCTGCCTGAGATTGCCGAGCGCCGTGTGCTCGACCTCGGCTGCGGAACCGGACGCTGGTCGCGCGTTCTGGCCGGCAAAAGGCCCGCCTGCCTCGTTGCCGTCGATATCTCGGATGCCATGCTGCGCGAGGCGAGCCAAAAGCGCGCCGCGGCCAGCGGACTCCTGATCCAGGCCGACTGCTCCCTGCTTCCGCTCGCAGACCACACCTTTGACCTTGGAATCTGTTCGTTTGCCGTCGGCCACATGAGCGCGTTGGACGGCATGGCGCAAGAGTGCGCGCGGGTGCTCAGGCCGGGCGCGGCGCTGTTTGTCAGCGACCTGCACCCAGCGGCCTATCGCGCAGGCTGGCGCACCTGCTTTCGGGACAGTTGCGGCCGGGCCGAGATCGCCACCGTAAGACGCGGCCTGAGCGAGATCCTTGCGCCCTTTTCGACCGCGGGACTCCGTTGTGCGGCGGTCGAGGAGGTCCGGTTCGGCGAGGAGGAGCGCGGCATCTTTCGCTCGGCCGGCAAAGACGGCTATTTCCGGGAAGCGAGCAGCATACCGGCCGTCGTGGTTTGCCGGTTCATCGCGTAATCGATGTCCGAGAGCGAAAAGGATCAAGGCCTGCCGGTTCCTAAGATGCTGACTGAGATCGGGCGGGGCCAAGCCGCCTCCCCCGAAGCGAGTCGGTGACCGAATGCCCAAAGCCAAGATTCACGCCATTCTAAGGGTTCTCGCCTCCGGTCCCGGGTCCTCGCCCGTCTCCCTGGGCGATGGCAGCCGGCGCGAGTGGAGGCGGGTCCTCGACTGGCTGGATGCTTCCGGTCTCGCTCTGTATTTCCACGAACGACTCAAAGAGCGCAACGCAACCGATGCGCTCCCGCCCGAGGTGTTGGTTCAACTCGACGAGCGCCGGTCGAAAAATCGGGAGCGCGTGCGACGAATCGCGCAGAAGTTCCGCATGCTGAACGACGACTTCCACCAGGAAGGCATCGAGTATGCGGCGCTCAAGGGGTTCTCGCTGGTCCCCGAATACTGTCCCGATGCGTCGTTGCGGGCCCTGAGCGACCTCGATTACCTGATCGGAAAAGACTCGCTGGCTCGCGCCGAGAAGGTCCTCGCCGCCCGCGGGTACACCCTCAATATGCGAGCGCGGTTTCCCCAATGCTGGTGGACTCAACATCGGGGGGAGGAATTCATCTTCTCGGTCCCGGCAAGCCCGCCGACAAAGGAAATCGAGCAGTACTATCCCGAGGCCCCGTGCCCGGTCGAACTTCACGTCACCGCCGGCGATCTGGGAGGGAACGCACGGTCCGCAGCCGTGAGCGAACTGGCGGCGGATCGGCTGGCGCGCCGCGAATGGGAGGGAGCAGGGTTTTTTTCTTTGCCGGAGCCGGAAATATTTGTCGGCCAGGCGAGACACGCCTTCCTGCACTGGGCGCTCGGCTCCATCCGGCCCTCCTGGTTATACGAAATCGGCTACTTTCTCCGCGGCCGCCAGGACGAGGATCCGCTGTGGGAGGCCGTGAACCGCCTCATCGATTCCGACTCTCCGCTCGCCGAGGCCGTCGGCATCATGGTTCGCCTGACTTCGCTCGTCTTCGGCCAGGTGCATGCGAAAGCCGGGCTCTGGGCCGCGGCGCTCCACCCCGCCATTCAGAGATGGCTGGAGATGTATGGCAGAGGCTCGGTGCTCGAAGCCTGCAAGGGCTACGATGCCGGCCTTTTCCCCCGGTCGAAACTCATGCTGTTTATCCAGGAGCATTACTCGCCCGATGTTCAGACCGCCCTCGGGCTGCGCGGGCGTTCTCCGGCTGCCGTCCGCGCACTTCGAGGCCTCGTCGGGCCCGGAAAGCGTACCGACCTCTCCAAGTTCGACTCAGTCCGGCGGAAGGTCGGCTGGTTCGCTTCCCGCTCGCTTCATCATGCCGGCGCCAATCTTCGTTATTTCTGGGAGCTGCCGCGCTGGCGGGGAGTTCCTGAATCCAGGCCCCGGCTCGCCGTCCGCCGAGAAAAATCCGCCTGACCTTGTGCCATGGGAGATTTTCTACGTAAAAACGAATCCACGCCCTACACGCAGAGTTTTCTGGTGGCCGGCGCGCCCTTTCGCATCTCCACCAATTTCCGCCCCATTCTGGAGATCGCGCAACAGACGTTTTGGCGGGCCCACACTCCGGAGATCGAGCCGGCGTTTTCGATTCGCCTCTGGGTCGACCGCCATGGCGAGAGTGCGCCGCCCTGGCCGCAGCCTTACCTGCGCGGGAACCGGACGCTCGTATACGCGAGTTTCGCCCCCGGCAATTTCCTGCTGGTTGACCTCGCCTCCCGCAGGATCGTGGGGCGCCTTTCGCCGCAGATGGCCGCCGACTGCGGCCATTGGACCCGGATCATCTTTCCCATGCTTATGTCCATCATCGCCGGCTCGATCGGGCTCGCGGAAGTGCACTGCGCGTGCGTGGCCAGGAACGGGCGGGGGATGTTGCTCGCCGGCCCGACCCGTTCCGGCAAATCGACCCTGGCCGTGGCTCTCGGACTGCTGGGGCTCGACGTCGTCTCCGACGATCGAACGTTTTGCGCGGTGCGGGGAAATCTCGTCGCCTGGGCCCCGCTCGCCGACTTCAAATTGCGCAAGGATGCGGTCCGCTGGTTTCCCGACCTCGACCCGGAGGCCTCCACCCCGGAAGGCGCGGAGGGGCTTCGCTTCGCGCCTGAGAGCGTGCCTTTCCTGAACCGGCTGCAGCAATGCGAGCCGCGTGCGTTGATTTTTCTCGAACCCAGGTCACGCCGATTTCAGCTCACCGGAATTTCGCCGGAGGAAGCAAGAGCCCGCCTGATGAGCGAACTGGCGCCCGATGAAGTCGACGAGGCCGAGCGCGAGCGGGTCCTGTCGGCCCTGTCCGAGCTTCCGGCTGCGCGATTGCATTACGCGCAAGATCCGCTGACGGTGGCCAGAGAGCTGGCGTCGCAATTCGAAGACTTCGAGGCCAAACAACAGGGCCTGCGAACCCCTTCCAGAGCGGCAGCGAAGGCGCGCGTTGCGGTCGATCTCCCGCACCCGCAGCGGGCGGCCTCCGATCCGCTGCGCCGCTTCCTCCCCGCCGAGCACCAAGCCGTCCTCTCGGTGATGGGAAAGACTTTGCGGCTTGAGACCAACAGTCCGGTAGTGCTCGACCACGCCCGCCAGCTGGTGTCCGTCTATCCGGTCAGCTCCAACCCGGATCCGGACTTCCATTGGAGAATCATGGTTCAGCCGGAAACCGACCGGGAGCCGCCGGAGTACACCCGGTTTGCCTTCTCCGATCCCGGCCTGCGGTTCTGTCAACTTGGCCACCGCTGCTTTCTGGGGGTGGACATTCACAGGCGCCAGGCGTTCGCCTTTCTGAACGAGCGGACCGCCGCCGATAAACTTCGCTTCGCATACCCATTCCTCGATACCCTGTTTTGCCTGTGCGCGGCGAGCCTCGGCTTCCTGCCCCTGTACTCGAATTGCGTAGCCAGGAACGGAAAAGGAATCCTGCTGCTCGGGGCTCCCGCCGCCGGCAAGACCACGGCCAGTTATCTTGCGGCCAAGAGAGGGTTGACCTTGCATGCCGACGATGGGGTCTTTGTGGAGAGGACCGAACAGGGGGAGCTGCGCGCATGGGGCGGCTTCTGGCCGGTGATTTTTCGCCGCGAGGCGGCCCAGCTTTTCCCGGAACTCCCAACCTGCGGCCAGTCCGATTCCTATCACCATTTCGCCTACTACTATCTGGAGAAAGAACACTTCCAGACGACTTTGTCGGAAGCAGTCGTGCCGGTCGCTTCGGCAATCCTGCGCAGGGGAAGCGGTGTGGGAGTTCAAATCGCGAGGCTGGATCGTGCGGCTCGTTCCCGGCGGGTGGCAAAAAGTCTTCTTTTCGAGGAAGAGAAGCGGTTCCGGCTGCAGCAGGCCGCGATTCAGCGGAAACTTGTGGAGCTGCCTTCCTATGACCTCGAGTACGGTCCCGATTCCGGCGCCGCAGTCGATGCCCTCGGCGAGCTGCTGGCGCGTCACAGCAACTGCTGAGTTCACAAAGAGGCGTCCTCTGAGCCGGAGGAGTACATCTATGTGTCAAAATCGGCCGCACAGAGGTGTCACGAACTTTTGTTAGCTGTCGGCAAACACTCGGCTTGCCGTCAGACCCTCAGACCTTTGACGGCCGTCTGTTTGCGGCTGCGTATGATCGAGCGCAGCCGGGCAATCAATTCTTCTACGGCAAAAGGCTCTTCCACAAAGTCGTCGGCGCCCATTTCAAACAGCAGAAGTTTTGTCTCAACATCGGTCCTGGGGCTCAGAACAACCAGAGGCATGTCCGGGGCCTCTTCGCGGATCTGCTGACAGGTCCGGGCAAACTGATTCAGTGAGTGCGGACACCGGACAAGAGCGGCGACGGGCCGGCCCGGTCCTGCCAGGCACCGGGTGGAGAAAGACTCGAGAACCTCCAGCTGAAAACCGGATCTCAGCAACTCGGGACCCAGTTGCCGGAGGAAATCGCTGCCATCGACAGCGAGAACGGTTTCTTTCGCCGAGCCGACTTCCGATGACATCGAACGCGTCCTTTCAGCTGAACCATCGAACGGCTATCGCATCCTGAAATGAATGCCTGCCGGCAAGTCGCACATCGGCGGCCATGACGAGTTGCCGCCGCGGTTTTTGAAAAAAGCCGTTGCACCATTTCAGGTGCAACGGCACTCATCGCCGGGGAAGGGCGTGAAAACCTGAGATCAGCGGCGATCGGCAAGCCGCAGCAGCGCCGGTTGCGAAGAGCCGTTCCCTGCAATTCCGCTGTGCCGCATCATTCGAACAGGGCGGCTAGCGCGAGCCACCGGTTCGTGGTTCATGCGCTCCGCTTGAGCCTGTTCGCATTGCCAGCCGGCCCGAGGACGAAATTCCACTCAATCGTCCCTGCGCCTGTCGATGGGAAACAGGCATCCGACACGACCTTCCTCTGGATAAGAGCTTGCACCCGGGCAAGGCCGCAGTTGTCCGAACAGGGTAAAAAAATTGTCAACCCGGGAACTCGATGACTTCCTGCTCGCTCCCGAGGTGTCGAAAGCCAGCTGTGCAGCGGATACGTGTTTCTCAGGGTGTTAGCCCAGCAGGAACATGGTGCTGCACAAAGTGCAGCCGGGATCGCGGGCTCGCACGCCGCGCGCGCACGGGAGCGTCGTGCTGGCGGCCGTCGTCGGCAAGGACGGCACGATTCAGAACCTGCACATCATCAGCGGACATCCGCTTCTGACCAGGCGTGGTTGGCGAATAGCTCGGACGCCTTGCTCTTGAGATAGTGAGGTGGAAGGCGCTGCCCATGCAGACTACTTTGGAACTGCCCGAGGACATCGTGCAGGAGCTTAGATCCAGATGGAAGGACCTGCCCCGAGCAGCGCTGCGATGATTCGCAGCGAGCATTCGAGGCAGTGCTAGCGCTCGGATTCCTCGAGTAACTCCTTCAAGTACGCCTGCCAAAAGACTGCCCAGGTATGCGTGCCATGGCCGTGAGTTTGAGCCGATGCCGGGATCAGCACAAAGCGACCGCGCTTCACCCGCTTGATCTCGCGTTCCGCAATTCCCAAATCCGCAGGATTGATGAAATCATCTCCCGAATTGATGTGCATGACGGGAGCCGTGATTTTCTCCAAACCGGGTGACGGATCGTAGTTTCGGGAAGAGTTCACGGCGTACAGGAAATCGTTTACGTCCAAGGTGGCCCCTGCACGGCGAACATATTCTTCCAGATATTTGTCCGCCGCCTCTCGTGTCGGGTAGCTCGTCTGCGTGGGCAGGGGCGCGCTCCCCGCGATCAAGAGAAAATCGGCCGCAATCTGCAAGGCGGCGCGCGGCTGGGCGGCGTAGTTGCCGTTTTTCCAATCCGGGTCTTCCCGGATCCCGTCGATCACCATCTTGCGCCACATGCGATTCCGTCCGGCGATCTCAACCGGCAGACAGGCGAGAGGCATGAGCGCGTCCATGGAATCCGGGTACGTCTCCCCCCATACCCAGGAATGCATGCACCCCATGGAAGTACCGAGGACCAGCCGCAGGTGGTTTACGCCGAGCCCCTTATCGAGCATCTCATGCTGCGCCGCCACCATGTCGTCGTAGTCGTATTGAGGAAAGCGCGCACGTAAACCATCGCTCGGCTTGCTCGACTTGCCGTGTCCCAGGTCGTCAGGCAGGACGACGAAGTAGCGGCTTACATCGAGCAGCTGGCCCGGTCCAAACAAAACACCCGCAAATTGCGGCTGAAGGAACTGATGTCCGGTGCCGCCGGTGCCATGCAGGATCAGCACCGCGTTCGTGACACGTCCCCGGGCGTCGCGCACGGGTTTGCCGAAGGTCGTGTAATGCAAGCGCAACTCGGCGAGCGTCTCCCCCGATCGGAAATGAAAGTCGTGGGCGATGTAATCTCCCTCTTCGGGCGCGGGTAGATGAGCGGGAAGTTGTCCGGCCGCGGTCGAAAGGAAACCAAGAATCGCGATCGCCAGCACCAGCGGAGCTGAGAGATACCGGTTCATTCAAGATCCTCGCGCGCCTCGGCGCGAGACTAGAGTACCATCCGGGGCGGCAGGCGACCCTATCGACGGTCGCATACACGGTCGCATACGCAGGGGAAACAGCCGCCCAAAATTTATCGTCTTTTAACCGTTCGCGGCTTGTTTTCCACGCTGGAGAAAGACGAGAATCTTACCGCGTCCACCGTCTCAGGCAGCGTCGGGACTGCCTCACGCACCTTGATTTCTGGAGCAGGCCTGTCATGGCTTGGATTGGAGTCGGTTGTGGCTATCGATCGACGGCGGTTTCTCTCCGGCGCGGCGGGCGCGTGCGGCGCGCTGGCTTCCTCGCAGTTCGCCCCGGTCGAGGCGGCAGCGCAACTGTCTTCTGATGCCAGATCTCTCCCCCCGCCCGAGCAGTCGGGCATCGATCACATCGTGATCGTCACCATGGAAAACCGCAGCTTCGACCATTTCTTGGGTTGGCTCCCCGGGGCCGACGGGAGGCAGGCGGGACTTCGCTATGTCGACACCCATGGCGTCAGTCATGCCACCTATCCACTCGCCCCGGACTACCAGGGTTGTCCGCATCCAGGTCCCGACCACTCCTATCAGGGAAGCCGAATCGATTACAACCACGGCAGGATGGACGGGTTTCTCAAGAACCCTGCCAATGACATCTTCACGATCGGCTATTACCGGCAGAAGGACATGCCTTTTTACGCGGCGCTCGCCCTGAACTATACCACCCTGGACCATTACTTCTGCTCGATGCTCGGTCCAACCTTTCCCAATCGCATTTTCCAGTATGCCGCGCAAACCGACCGGCTCGACGATTCGGTATCGCTTTCGCATCTCCCCACGATTCTCGACCGTCTCAATAACGCTGGCGTCAGCGTGAAATACTATTTCAACAACGTTCCCTTCCTGGCGCTCTGGGGGTTGAAGTACATCTTCCATACCGCCACCTACGGCGACTTTCTTTCCGATGCGGCAGCCGGCAGCTTGCCTGCCGTGTCGTATGTGGACCCGGTCTACACGGTGCTCGATGATGGCACGGGAAACGACGATCATCCCCACGCGGACATTCGCCGGGGAGATGCCTTTTTAGCTCGCACCTTTCACGCCGTGGCGCATGGGCCCGGCTGGAAGAACACGGTTTTCATCGTCAATTTCGACGAGAACGGCGGCTTCTTCGAGCACGTGCCTCCTCCGCGGGCGGCCGCACCCAATGGCGTCGATCCTGACATCGTGAATGGCCGAACTCTGCTCGGGCCAAGAGTGCCCACCGTGATTGCATCGCCGTTTACGCGCGGCACGCCCGCTAAGCCGCGGGTCATTCACTCGATCTTTGACCACACTTCGGCTCTGAAGCTTATCGAGTGGAGGTGGAGACTGAAACCGCTCACCAAGCGCGACGCTTCGATCGAAAACCTTGCCCAGGCGCTGAATTTCACCGCGCCGAACGCGGCCGTCCCCTGGCTGCCAAGCCCGTCCGCTCCCGCGCCTCGGCCCTGCTTCGCGCTCAACTCGGCCGCAACCGCAGCCGAAGCCGACGCAAGTCAGCTTACCCAATTCGGACGTCTTGCCCGCTCGGATTTGATGAAAGGGTGGCCCATCCCATAGTGGAACGGCAAGGGGAATGCCTGCCCTGGCCGAGGGAATTGCCGGCCTCGATTGCTTCCCTTGGGTGAGCGGTTGCCTGGAGGATTCGAGGACTCGCCGCGTCCGCGGGGTTCCGCTAGAGTATCAAGCGATGAAATCCCCATTGTGCTTTTTGATGTTGCTCCTTGCCACCATGACTGCCGCCGAGCAAAACCCGGGTCCATTCGACATCCAGGCGGCCGAGCGGTTTGCAGATCTCGCTCTCGCCTGCGTGCACAAAGAGTATCCCAATCACATCAGCCATACACTGACTAGCGACGCCGATGTGCGGCCGCCGCGCAATCTTACCCCGGCTTTCTACGGGTGTTATGACTGGCATTCCTCGGTCCACGGCCATTGGCTTCTGGTTCGCCTGCTCAAGACTTTCCCGGATGCCCCGTTTGTCGAACCGGCCCGCAAAGCGCTCGGCGAAAGCCTGACGGCGGACAACCTCGCGCGCGAGGCCGCATATCTCGGAGGACAAGGACGCGCCAGCTTCGAGCGTCCTTATGGACTGGCCTGGCTCTTGCAGTTGGCGGCCGAACTCCGGGAATGGGACGATTCCGAAGGCAAAGCCATGGCCGCCAATCTGCATCCGCTTGAGGAGGTTGTCCTCGAACGGCTGAAGAACTGGCTGCCCAAGCTCTCGAATCCAGTTCGCATCGGCGAGCACGATCAGACCGCATTTGGGCTGGGTCTGATGCTCGACTACGCACGCGGCCAAGGCGATCAGGAGTTTGCCCAACTGCTGGTCTCTAAAGCCAGGCAGTTCTACATGAATGACCGCAACTGTCCGCTGGCCTATGAACCCTCCGGCGAGGATTTTCTGTCGCCGTGTATTGGCGAGGCGGACCTGATGCGGCGTGTCTTGCCGAGGCCGGAGTTCGCCCGGTGGCTGGGGGCCTTCATGCCCCAGATTTCCGCAGCGGGCGGGGGTGAGTGGTTAGAGCCCGTCCGGTCGCCTGATCCAAGCGATCCGAAGCTCGCGCACCTCGACGGGCTTAATCTCAGCCGGGCCTGGATGCTCGAGGGAATCGCCGCGGGTTTACCGGACGCCGACAAAAGGCTGCCGTCGATCCTCGAAACGGCGGATGCGCACAGGCGGGCTGGTCTGGCTGCCGTAACCGGTGAACATTACGAGGGCGGCCACTGGCTGGGCAGCTTCGCGGTTTATCTGGTCACGAAACGAGGCATTTCGAGGACGCCCTGACCCTGACGGATTCCGGGCACAGATGGCCGACGGGCGGAGAGGCGTCGGGCACGGCTCTTGATTATTAGGCGGCGCCTGTCTGGAATCTCAGCACCCGGCCCCGGAGGATTGTCTACGATCTGCCGCTTCTTCCTCGCTAATCGCCGACAACCGTGATCACAACCGTCCGTCTTCGCCCACGGACATCGCATTCCAGATGAACGATCTGCTGCCAGGTCCCGAGAACAGGCTTTCCGCCGGTGACAGGAACCGTCAGCGAGGGCCCAAGCAACGTGGCCTGTAGATGCGAGTGGGCGTTTCCATCCTGCCATGCCTGTTCGTGCCCATAACTCCGGCTCGGCGGAATCAGTTTATTCAGGATTGCGGGCAGGTCCTGCTGCAATCCCGGTTCGAACTCGATCGTTCCCACTGCTGCCGTGCTGCCCACGTTGAACACATTGACCGTGCCTGTCTTGATCCCTGATTTCGCAACCACCGCGCCAACCTGCCCGGTAAGATCGTGCATGTCGCCATGGCCGGAGGTTGAGACCGATATCTGTTCCTGATAGCTCATGAATCCTATTGTCTACGAGCGGCGGGATTTCGGCAGAGCTCGCGGCCGCGGGCGTCCTGGAGCGGGTACACGCATCCCGAATGGATCGAACCGCTGAAAGATCGACTCGCCCGGCGCATGTCAGATTTCGCCTGGTTGGAGTACACTCTGTCCGTCGATTTGAGCAGCTCTATTAAGCAGGTCTTATGTACAGGCGGGTCTGGGAGCGCCGCGCTGACTCCGCCGCTCGATTCTCGGCCGCGTCATCCGAAATGAGGCAGACATGGGAGGCTTGATTCCGTTGAGCGATGCGTCCCGGCGCCCGGCACGCATCCCCGTCGTTACCATCTTTATCATCGCCGTCAATGTCGTCGTGTTCATCCTCGAGTTGGCGAAGGGTGAACCCTTCGTGGCCCGGTGGGCGGAGATTCCCGCACAAATTACCTCCGGCCACTACTGGATCACGATTCTGACAGCGATGTTCATGCACGCCAGCTGGTCGCACATCATCGGCAACATGATTTTCCTGTGGGCCTTCGCTCCTGAAATCGAGGACGCGATGGGCAGGGGGCGATATCTCGTTTTCTACCTGCTCGGCGGAGTGGTAGCCATGCTGGCCCAGCTCGCGGCAGATCCCGGTTCGACGATCCCCAATCTGGGCGCGAGCGGGGCGATTGCGGCGGTCATGGGCGCGTTCCTGGTTACATTCCCTCGGGACCGGATCAAAACGGTGTTGTTCATCTTTCTTTTCGGCCGCATCACTTTCATCCCCGCCGCCCTGTTAATCGGGTTATGGTTCGTCCTGCAGATTGTTCAGGCCGGAACCGTGGCTGAGGTGCATTCCGGTGGAGTGGCGTACTTGGCGCACATCGGCGGTCTGGTCTTTGGCGCTTTGACCGCGCGTTTTTTTGAAGACCCGCGCCGGGTGGCCGCCGAACCACGCCGGGATTGATGTTTCAAACTTGGCCTGCTCACGCACCCCGCCTCACGCCCGGGGTTCGCTGGCTCTCGAATCTGGTACGGGCAAGCCGGAAAACCCTCACCGCTGCGCAGAACCGGCGCCGCTCGGATCCTGCGAACCATCGATGCGTGAAGCATCCAACTCTTGTATCGAACGACTGCCGAGCAAACGCATGGTTCGCTCCACGTCGTTGCGTAAAATTTGAAGAGCGCGCGACACACCGGCCTCCCCGCCGGCGGCAAGCCCATAGGCGTATGCCCGCCCGAGGAGCACGGCCCTCGCCCCCATGCAAATTGCCTTTACGATATCGGCCCCGCGACGAATACCGCCGTCGATCAGCACTTCGGCCCCGCCGCCTATCGCCGAGACAATTTCCGGAAGCACGCGGATGGTCGCCGCAACACCATCCAACTGACGCCCGCCGTGGTTTGAAACCACGACCGCGGCTGCGCCTTCGTCGATGGCGCGCCGCGCGTCGTCACCCGTCAGAATTCCCTTTACAACCATCGCGCCGGGCCAGACGCTGCGAATCCAGCGGAAATCGCTCCAGGTAACGGCCGCAGCCGCGAGACCGGAGCTTACGTCGACCAGAGGCATGGGCCCCTTGCCCGGAATCACGACATTCTCGAGCCGGGGGAGCCCGCCATCGGCGAGGAAAGACGCCAGCCATCTCGGACGAGCAAGCAATTGCGGCAAGAAGGGGAGTTTCGAAAAAAGACCTCCCGCGAGCAGTTCCGCCATTCCATTGCGCAGATCGCGCTCGCGCAGGCCCGCGACCGCGGTATCGATGGTAATCACCAAGGCCGAGTAACCGGCATTGCGGGCGCGTTCGATGCCAGCTTCAGCCGCTTCACGCCCGCCGATGAGATAAAGCTGATACCACAAGGGACCCCGGCTCGCTCTGCGGACCTCCTCCACCTTGTAGCCGGCGAAAGTCGCGACCGTGTATGGAATTCCCGCCGCCTCTGCCGCGCGCGCGACCGCAAGCTCTCCCTGGCGATGGATAAGCCGCGTGTAACCGATGGGAGCCAGAATGGCGGGGAAGGAAATTTCGGCGCCCAGCACCCGCGTTCTGGTTTCACATTCCGGCATGGAGACCGCCTGGCGGGGTCGAAAGAAGATGCCTTCGAAAGCGCGACAATTCTCGCGCAGAGTAATTTCCGCTTCGGAGCCGCCCTCCAGGTAGTCAAAGACCACGCGCGGAAGGCGCTGACCCGCAAGCCGACCGAGATCACGGATATTCACGGTGCGAGCAACGCTTGGGGAGCAGCGGCTGTGGTTCATGACCATCATTCTTTGTGCGCTGGCTGAGCGGTCGTTTTCAGAAGCGAGCTATGAATCTTACAACCCGCGCGGCGATGATGGCGTTCGCTCACGGCGCCCGCGGGAGTTTCAGTGTAAGACCCAGCCGGCCGGAGGGTTCACCCGCCGCCCCTGCGCATTGGTGTTTGAGAATGCGGGATTCTCATCCCGACGTCCGCCTCTACGCCGCCGACAGGCCTATTTCACGGACGGGAATGGCAAACTCGGGCATGGTTTGTCCCCAGGCGGGCGGAGCACGCTTGTTTCGGCCGGTCGCTCACAAGATCGAGAACCCGGGACGATACGCGTCGAACGGGTTTACGCCGGGCTGAAGACGAAGACAGCTTAAGAGAAATGACCGAGGCTGGATGCCTTCGCCCATGTCAATCTCCCACTTCCACGCTTTCTCCCTTTGCGCTCGCCTCGATCATTTCCATCACTTTGTGGCTGGGAGGGTTTTCGGTTTCCCTCGCCGCCGGCAGCGGGCCGTCAACGGTAAAGTAATGCGCACCCGCCACCAGTAACTGATCGGCCGGGAACCGCGTAATCACCTCGTGTCCGGTGGGGGTGACGACGATCTCTTCTTCGATACGCGCAGCACTCCAACCGTCGGTAGAAGGCCAGAATGTTTCCAGGGCGAAGACCATGCCGGGCTTGATCTCGCACGGATGATCGAATGAAACCAGACGGCTGATCACCGGCTTTTCCCAGATCGCCAGGCCAACCCCGTGACCGTACTGCAAAGCGAAGCAGGCTTCTTCGTTGGGGAAGCCGAACTCTTCAGCTTTGGGCCAAACCGCAGCAATTTCCGCGGTCGTCCGGCCCGGGCGCACAAGTTCGATCGCCGCATCCAGATACTCGCGGCAGCGTTTGTAGGCATCGATCATCCGATGCGAGGCGTATCCCACCGTGAAGCAGCGATAATAACAAGTGCGATACCCCATATAGGAATGGAGAATGTCGTAATAGACAGGATCGCCCGGGCGCAACGCGCGGTCAGAAAAAACGTGGGGATGGGGGCTACACCGCTCTCCGGAAATCGCATTCACAGCCTCGACGTATTCCGAGCCCAGATCGTACAAGACCTTGCTGACCAATCCCACGGCCTGGTTTTCGCGCAGACCGGGTTTCATGGCGCGATAGAGTTCGTCGTAGGCAGCGTCCACCATCGCCGCCGACATGTTGAGCAGTGTGATTTCGTCTTGGGTCTTGATGACTCGCGCTTCGGACATGAGCGCCTGTCCGTCCACGACCCTGAGACCTTGTTTTTCGAGGGCAAACAGGACCGGCGGCTCGATAATGTCTATCCCCAGCGGCTCTTTGTGCAAGCCACGCATTTCAAGTTCGACGCGAATCTTCTTTGCAACGTCCTCGGCACGGCCCATTTCCGGTGTCATTGCCCCGCGCAGCATGGAAATTCCAGGACGCGACCGCTCGCCCAGCCACGGACAGTTCTGCTGATGGTGTCTCGCAGCCGAGCCAAAGTCCCAGAGAATCGGCTCGTCGTTTTGCGGAAGCAAAGTGAATCGACTGGCCTTGTCCTGTGCCCAGGTACCGATGTGAGTAGCCGTGAGATAGCGCACATTGTTCATGTCGAAGCAGAGCAGCGCTCCAAGTTCAGATTTCTCGAGCAGGGCGCGGGCGCGGGAGAGCCGTTCACGGCGGAGACGGTCAAAATCGACCCGATTTTCCCAGTCTACGGCCATGGTTCCATAGGTTTTCAGGTCCATAACTGCCTCCTTTATTTGAGGCCGGACATTTTCGCCAGCACGTCAAAGACACACGCAAAATCTCTTTTTTCGAAGCCCATGCCCCGGGCCGCGGTCAGGAACTCGTTCGTCACCGCGGAGGTCGGCAGAGGAAGATCCAGCTCTCGGGCCAAGTCCATCGCGAGCAGCATGTCTTTTTGCATCATGTTCACGTCGAACCAGGCTTCTCGAAGCGGCTCGAGAACGAACGGGCCTCGGTACTGAACCATCGGGGATGCAATCGCGCTGTGCATCATAACATCGACTGCGGTCTCACGCCGGATGCCGCTCTTTTCCGCAATCAGCACGCCTTCGGAGAAGGCCATCATCTGCACCGCTAGCTGAAGGTTGATGGCAATCTTCAGCACCAGAGCAAGACCATTGTCCCCCACGTGCGTAACCTTCGGCCCGATGTCTTCGAGCACCGGCCTTACCCGGGCAAAGGTTTCCCGCCGGCCGCCCACCATGACCGATAATTTCCCTTGCTGCAGGGTAATCACGCTGCCCGAAACTGGCGCGTCCAGCATGTCGGCGCCCGTGCTGCGGACTCTCTCGGCAACGGCTCGACTGGCGGCGGGAGCGACGGTGCTCATGTCAACGAAAACCCTGCCGGCGCCGAGACCATTCACGAGCCCCTCGGGACCCTCGACGATCCCCGTTAAGGCCGACGAATTGGTCACCATGGCGAAGGTGATATCCGCGGCCCGGGCGACCTCTCGCGGCGAGGACGCCCATTTCATCCCCTTCTGGACCAGCCATTCGGCTTTTGATCGTGTGCGGTTGAAGCCTGTTACTGCGTGGCCCTTCGCGAGCAATCGAGCGACCATCTGGCCGCCCATCGTGCCCAGCCCGACAAATCCAAGATTGGCCATTCATTTCCTTTCGAACACCGTGGAGATTCCCGGCTGCGATACCTGTCCATACCTTGCGGCGGCCGCCAATGGACCTCCGTGCGGATATTTAAAGTAGAATCCCCGGAACACCGATTCCGTGCGCCATCATATTACTTACCGGGCACTTATTTCGTCTTGACAGTCGATATCCTTCGGCGTTAGGACTTTTCGGATCACACAAGCGGGAAGGTAACATGCTCACAAATTCGAGTTCCAAACCGATTCTCTTCGTTCTGGTTGTGGCAGTTACAATTCTTGCCTGTATTCTGCCGTCGTCCGCGCAGACCACCACGGGCCGCATTCTGGGCACGGTCGCGGATTCGACAGGGGCTCCTTTGGCGGGCGCGACCGTCGAAATAACCGACACGCAGCAGGGCACGCTCCGAAGCTTTACGACCGGCGCCGCCGGCGAGTACGTCGCCTCCAACCTTCCTCCGAGCGTCTACCGCGTGCGGGTCTCGGCCAAGAGCTTCAAGACCGATGAGCGGAAAGGCGTTCAGGTCGAGGTGGCGAAAGACCTGCGCCTGGATTTTTCCCTTCAGGTGGGGCAGATTGCCGAAGTGGTCGAGGTCAGCGGAAGCGTCCCCCTGCTCAACACGACCTCGTCGACGCTCGGCGGCACCCTGAGCAACAAGGAGATCAATGACCTGCCATTAAACGGCCGCAATTACGAGAACCTGCTGCAACTGCGCCCGGGTGTAATGCGCTATCCGGGGGGCGGGTTTTCGACCACCAGCGCCAATGGCCTCCGCGCCGAAGACAATGCCTATCTGATTGAAGGGTTGTTCAACAGTGAACCGTATTCCGGTCAAGCCATCGTCAACGGATCGGGAATCGCCGGAGATTCGGCGACCATTCTTCCCATTGATTCCATCCAGGAGTTCAATGTCCAGCAGAATCCCCCCGCCGAATATGGGTGGAAACCGGGGGCGGTGGTCAATGTGGGATTGAAGTCCGGCACGAACAACGTGCATGGTTCGGCCTTTGCCTTTGGCCGCGACGGTGTCATGGATGCGCGCAACTTTTTCAATACCGCGCCCAATCCAAAGGTGCCGCGAACCCTTGAGCAATTCGGCGGCAGCCTGGGCGGGCCCATCGTCAAGAACAAGCTGTTTTTCTTCGGCGCCTATGAGCAACAGATCTATGACGTCGGAAACTCCTTTGGCGGCGTTACCAGTCCGTCCATGGTCTCCATGCCGGCGAATGGCTCCTGCGCATTTCGCGCGGGGACGGGCGACTGCGCCGACAGCATTCCGGACACGATTGCCGACCTGCAGGCGGGAAGAGTTGCCCTCAGTCCGGCCAGTTTGAAAATCGCCGGGTGCTCGGTCTCCGGATCAAGCGTGAGCTGCAACGGCAAGGGTTTCCCCACCAATAACAGCCCCGGCATCGGCATCAGCAACGGATTCAGCAACGACGTGCATGTGGAGAACCTGGTAACCAAGGTGGACTATCGAGTAAGTGCCAAGCATACCGTCAGCGGGAACTATTTCTTCGGCGATAACCGAGGAGTGGTGGAAGACTTTCCGGAGTTGCAGCCATTCTGGCGTTCCGACATCCACACCCGCGCCCAGGTGGGGGGAGGAAGCTGGGTTTCCTCGGGCGTTCGCTGGGTGAATGAGGCGCGGTTCGGTTATAACCGTCTCTATCAGCCGACTCTGCCGGGCGATCTCAGCACCCCCGCGTCGGCATACGGTCTGGACACGGGAGTAAGCGGGCCCGAAAGCGGCGGCCTGCCGCGCATCGGATTCGGGGGCTATTTCACCGGACTCGGGGGATTCAAATGGCCCAAATTTCAGGGGCCGGATTCTATCGCCCAGTTTGTCGACCACATCTCTTACGCGGCCGGCAAACACGCGCTGAAATTCGGCGGGGAAATCCGCCATGATCAGGTCAAGAATGCGGCATTCGGCAATGCCCGTGGGAGCATTAACTTTCTCGGGGGCGTCTTGACGCCAACCTCTACGCCGCTTGAGGATTTCTTCGCAGGGTACCCGTTCAAGTCTACGGTAGAAGTCGGAAACCCCACCCTGCATCTGCACAACTGGGCTTATGCCGGATTTGTCCAGGACGACTGGCGGGTCGAAAGAAATCTGACCGTAAATCTCGGGCTGCGCTATGAATTCAGCTCCGTCGTCCAGGAAGACCAGAATCTGTTGGGCAACTTCGATCCCAACCTGGGAATGGTGCAAGTCGGGCGTCAGGTAGGCAGCTTGTATAACCCGGACCACAAAAACCTTGGTCCCCGTATGGGCTTTGCCTGGGACGTCAGCGGCCAGGGCAAGACGGTGGTTCGCGGCGGCGCCGGACTGATTTATGAGACCGTGAACTGGCAGTCATTCATCGCATTTAACAATGCATTTGGTCCGGGTAGCGTACCGACAGGGGCGCCCATAGACGCCTCCGGAGGCACCTCGGGAGGAACGATTACGACCGGCAACGTCACGGTCAAGAACTTCCTGAACGGGCCGCCGACCCCGACTTCGGCTGGGACAACTTGGGATGCAGTCAATGGACCTCTTTACGGCGGGAGCACGGTCAATTGTGCGCCAACGCTGGCTTCGGGGGCGCCCGGCAGCCCGTGCCCCATTATGACCGTGGACCCGAAGCTGACGACACCCTCCGTGTGGAACTGGACTCTGAACCTTCAGCACGCCTTCACGCCCAACCTGACGCTCGAAGTCGCATATGTTGGAAATCACGGGTCAAACTTGACGGGAATTCGTGACATAAATCAGCCGCCGGTGGGATCGGGATGGCCGGCAGCCAATATCGTCCAATGCACGCAGCAGTTGACACCGCAAGGCCAATACGACACGGTCAACAATCCCGCCTGTCAGCTCGCGGCAGAGAACGGCCCCTTTGCCAGTAAGTTTCCATACTTGAGCAACATCTTCCAGATGGCGAACGTTTACCGCTCGAACTATAACGGGCTGCAGACTACATTGAACGCGCGGAACTACCACGGCCTCAGCATGGTCCTCGGATATACCTACGCCCATGCCTCGGACGATGTCGGCGCCAACTGGGACTTTGGATATGGTTCAGGACTGCCGCAGGATGCCTACAACGTTGGCCGCGAGTACGCGAACAGCGATTTTGACATTCGTCACCGGCTCACTGCGTCCGTCACTTACGCGATTCCCGGCCCCAAGGGTCATGCCCAAATGCTCGAGGGTTGGGAGATCAACTCGATCGTCACCCTCGCCAGTCCGCAATTCTGGGGTCCCATGGACGAGGGCACCGACGCCGCCGGAATTGGGCCGCTGCCGGTGAGCCCGCCTGCCAATACCCCGATCCGCTGGAGTTTTTACGGCAACCCATCGGACTTCAAGTCGCGGCCGGGAGTTGGAATTCCCTATTTCGCCGGCAACAACAGCCCGATCAATCCTAGTGGGAATCCGGCCTGCAACTCGAAGGCGCTGGCACTCGATGGTGGCAGCCCCGGCGCATCCACCGAATCGCTGGCATTCTTCGGTTGCTATGCTAGCGGCGCTTCCATCATGATCCCGCCACCTCTCGGGCAGTTGGGAAATATGGGCCGAAATATGTTTGAGGACAGCGGGTTTCGCAATCTCGACTTTTCGCTCGCCAAGAACTGGCAGTTCGGCGACCGGGCGCGGATGCAGTTCCGCGCGGAGTTTTTCAACATTTTCAATCACCCGAATTTCGCCAATCCCTATGGCGGACAGAATGGATTTGGCTTGAACGACCCGTCGGTGAGGCCATTCGGGTGCGGATGCGCAACCCCCGACGTGGCCGCGGCCAATCCCGTTGTTGGCTCGGGAGGCAGCCGCGCGGTACAGTTGGGATTGAAGCTTCTTTTCTAGTTGGCCGAGGTTGGCAGAGATTGAGGCGTGGGGCCGAAGCATTTCGGCCTTTACTTCTCCGAAGAATGCAGGACACGAGCGCGTTAGATGTCGGCAAGAGAAGATCACGATGCGGGCTAAAACGCCGTCGAAAAGCGCAGCCGCAATAATTTTCGTTTCGAGCACATTATTCTTCTTGGTCGAGACCGGTTTCCCTCAAACGCCTCCACCCGAGCGCACCATCGATGAGATTAAGGCCGAGGCGATCCATCGCGCCGAAGTGGGACAATACCCGCTGATCGGGCTCGATCCCGCCGACGTTCGGGAAGCTCTCGCGAAGGTTCACACGCGCGACAAGGATGAGTGGGCGGCGGCGTTCATGTCGGTCGCGGACCGGTATATGAACGAAGCGAAATCGGCGGAGTCGAAAGATCCGCAGCGGGCCAACGCCGATTATGTCCGCGCATGGCGGCTTTACTCCTTCGGCCGGTGGCCGATCCCGGCTTCCCCTCAAAAGCAGCGTTCTTATGAAAAAGCCCTCGCGGCGTTTCGCGCCCATGCGAAGTTCCTCGATCCTCCGCTCGAAATTGTTCGGATTCCATTTGAGGGGAAAGAAATTGTTGGTTACTTGAGGATTCCGGCAAATGCCCGTGCTCCGGTTCCGCTGGTGATTGCCGTGAACGGTCTGGATAGCAGGAAAGAAGATTTGTCGGAAAGCTTCGCCGCGATCTTACCTCACGGCGTAGGTTTTCTCGCCGTGGATGGACCTGGCACCGGCGAGGCGCCGATCAAGGTCAGCGAAAATTCTGAGCGAATGCTTTCGCGCGTCATCGATTACGTCGAAACCAGGCGGGAAGTGGACCGGAACCGGCTGGCTGTCCACGGCGTGAGTTGGGGCGCCTATTGGGCGACGAAACTTGCCATCCTGGAGCGGGCACGGCTGAAGGGCGCGAGCGCACAATCGCCGCCGGTGGACGGCTTCTTTCAAAAGGACTTCCTGATGCATTCGCTGTTGGGCAATCGGGAATATTTGTTCGATCAGGTGCCGGCGCTGATGAACATATTTGATGGAGTCCACAATTTGGACGAGTTAGCCGCCGAGCTGGAGAAAATGTCGCTGGTGAAGCAGCAACTCCTCGCGAGACCCATGTCCCCCATGCTGGTGCTTGCCGGAGTGAAAGACACGCAGGTGCCAATCGCGGATATCTATTTACTGCTGAGCCATGGCGATGCGCCAAAGACAGCCTGGATCAACCCCTCAGGCGGCCACTTGGGACGGCAAGTCGGGTTATGGCCCGACCCGCGCATCTTCGGTGAGGTCATAATTCCCTGGCTGGTGCACACTCTCGAGCTCAAGGACCGGGTCGAAGGTCAGCCATAGGACTCACGGCGTGAATTCTGAATTCCGCTTTTTGGGGCGATGGCCTTCCGCGCCACCTCACCCTGTGCTATCTTGGCCGACGGTATGCCTCGTCCGGTCAAATTGGAATTGTTCGACGTTTTCTAAGCAGATTTCACCCCTGGCCGCTAGTAACTCGGAAATCAAAAGACTCCAGCGCCAGCCACGCCATTTGGAGGAAGCTTCCATGAGTGAAAATAAATTGAGCTCGAGCGAAAAGGGCTCGAGCGAAAAGGGATGGAGCCGCCGCGAATTGGGATTCTCGGTTAAGGGGAGGGCCCTCGAGTTTCAAGAATTCCTCCCATCGCGCTTGAAACGGCAGCCCTCTCTCCGCTTTCCGGTGCGTTCGTGCTACTCGAGCTTCTTGGCCTGCGCCAGCATCTCGTCGGCCCGCGCTCGCACGCGCAGGTCCTCTGTGAAGTTGACCCAACGCACCACCCTGGAGGCGTCCACCAGGAACTCTGCCGGCCGGGCGATATCGTGCCCGTCAGGTCCGGCGCCCGCATGGAGGAGTTCGTAACGACGTATCACTTCGGCCTTGGGGTCAGAAAGAATAGTGAAGCTGTAACCTGCTTTTCTCGAGAGATCTCGCGAGACCTCCGGTGGATCAACGCTGATTGCAACCGGTCGCACACCCGCTGCCTTAAGCTCGGTTAGCCGCTTCTCGACACCTCGCAACTCGAGGTTGCAATAGGGTCACCAATATCCGCGGTAGAAAATGAGCAGCACCGCCTTGGGTCGAGTGGCTTCGGGATCGCCGGCTGAGGGCGTGAAGAGCTGGTCAAGGGAGACCGGCTGTCCGCTGGTGTCGGCGAGGGTAAAGTCAAGCACCCGCTGGCCCACCTGCGGCGCCCGCGCCGCGGTGGGTATGGCCCGTGCGAGAAAGAATATACCCAGTCCCAGGGCCACCAAAAGAAAAGAGATTCCCGCGACGATTGAGCTCAGGACCTTGCCCCGATAGACGCGGGGGCTTTGAAAAGCACGCTTCATCCCCCGGCCAAGGAAAATCAGGGCAGAGACGGCCAGGAACAGGTTCAACCACGGTATGGCTCGTTGTGCGGGGGGATCGAGAAAGAAAATGGCATTCGACAGCATCGCAGCCGAGGCGAGCGCGAGACCCCACCATACATCGAAGTTCCGGCGCTGTTCGGCGGCATCGGGCATCACGGAAGCAGTCTAGCACCCACGTCAAATCAAACCATGACAGGTTCACAAAGCATACCGGCCAGGCTCCTGGTCGAAAGCTTGTTTGCACCCGGCACAGCAAAAGTAGAAAGATTGGTTCCGGTACTCCGATCTGTACCGGGCGTTGCCCGCCTCGACGGTCATGCCGCAGACCGGGTCCCGCGCTCCGCGAGCCGCGGCCGGCGCTGGTGCCGCTTCGGCCTGAGCAAGAGCCTCCGCCCGCACCTGGATAATCTCGGCCAGAATGCTGACTGCGATCTCCTGCGGAGAACGAGCGCCAATCTTCAGGCCGGCGGGAACGCGAACATGCTCCAGCCTCTCCTCCCGAACGCCCCGTTGCCGCAAATATTCGATGACCTTTCGCGATTTGGTGGTGCTGGCGACAAAGGCTACATAGCCAGCATGGCCCGCCAAAGCCTGCTCCAAGGCTTCTTCATCGCCCTCGCCTTGGGTTGAAACCACAAAATAGAACCGCGGTGACAACTCCATGCCTTCAAGGCTGAAGTTTTTCCGGGGCAACAGAGCAGCATCGCCAAAGTCTTCCGCGCGCAATTGTTCCGCCACAACGGTGACGGCGTACCCGATGACCCCAGCCAGGCGTGCCAGAGCCTGGGCAACGGGCGAACGGCCCAGAATCACGACGTGCGGCCTGGGGAGCACCGGCTCGATGTAAATATCCAGAGAGCCTCCGCTGTGGCAGGTCATAGTGTAGTCGACAACTCCCTCTTCCGGGTCATCGGTTGAGGGGGTGATCCGCACCAGCCTGGGACGCTCGTCGGCCAGGCACTTCAGCGCCTCTTTGATGACTACGGGCTGGGCGCAGCCGCCGCCAATCCATCCCCAGAGCCTGCCATCCGGATAGACGATGGCTTTGTCGCCCGGCTTGCCCGAAGTCGGTGGCTGCGAGCGCACCACCGTCGCCGTGGCGAAGCGCTCGCCCGCCGCTGCCAGCTCGGCTGATCTCTTGAGGAAGTCGTCCAGCATTTCGCTGCCCAGTATTCTAAATTGGGGCCGGGGATCGTTGTCGCTCAGGCGGCGGAGCGCGGGCATGAGAGCCCGCGCTCACTCCACCACGATTCCTGCTTCATTCCGCGGCGGGAACAAACCCGCCTTCAGCGGGAGGAAACCATCAGCATCTCCAGGCCTGTCGGAGTTACTAGTTTCCCTGCCTCGGAAGGCGCTCGTTGATCGGTGAGTAAGGTAAGCCCCGGCACGCCGGATGTTCGCACGGCATCCAGTACAGCTACCACTTTCCCATACGGAGTGCGGGCATCTGCCTTGATGTAGAGTCTCTTGTCAGCCCGTTCAGCCATCTCACTCCTGACCTTGTCTGCCAGGTCAGCAGGACTGATCCGATCTGTTTCCAGCCAAGACCCGCCCGTCAGTCCCGGGGATAGGTATACCCGGCCGTCACGAGTCACGGCGACCACCAGGGCGTCTTCCTTGTCGGCACTTGGCACAGCCGCTGCATTTCTCGTAACCGGCATTTGCACGGTGATGCCTCTTTGCATGGGGATGGTTGGATCCTGAGCAACGACCGTAGTCGCAGTCAGCAGGGACAGCGCAATCAGACACACTTCTCGTAAGCGCTTCATACGTTCTGCTCCTTTCGACCTGTGCAGGTGGAATGGTTTTGAATTGTTAGGGTTTGGCTCCGCCGAGTGACGCAGTTGCGAGGGTTCCACTGAGCCCCATCGTCTCAACTGCTGACGAGGGCACGATCACCATCGCACCCTTTTCCTTGATGGCCTCGTACAGCATGTTCATCGCACGAAGATGCAAGGCTGTTGGATTTTCAGTGTAGGCGGAGGCTGCCTGCACAAACTTCTCAGAAATCTCCGTCTCCGCCTGCCCAAGGATGATTCGCGCCTGCCTTTCTCGTTCGGCCTGTGCCTGCCGGGACATGGCATCTTCGAGACCCTGCGGAATCCTGACATCGCGGACTTCGACGGATTGGACCGTGATCCCCCACGGATTTGTTTTCTCATCAAGAATGCGCTGCAGTTCGCGTCCGAGAGTTTCACGCTCCGTGATCATCTGTGCCAGTTCGTGGCGACCGATTGATTCACGCAGCGCGGTCTGCGCGCTCATGTTTATGGCCTCAAGGAAGTTCTCCACCTCGAGGATGGCCTTCTCCGCGTTCCATACCAACCAGAAGACAATGGCATCGACGTTGACCGGGACCGTATCGCGGGTCAATGTGGACTCAGCAGTCACACTGGCCACGCGTACCCGTTGGTCCACGAAAGGACTGAGGGTCTCAACCACAGGGATGATATGAAACAATCCCGGTCCGCGTAACCCAACATACTTCCCCAATCGCAGGAGAGCGACCTTTTCCCATTGGTGGACCACTTTGATGGCGAACAGCAGATATACTCCCAATAACCCGGCGAGGATGAAGGGTGCAGGTTGACGCATCGCCAGGGTGAGCAAGGCACCGAATACGAGGCAGAGTACGAATGCTGTTACAGCAAGGCCGTTGAGCTGGGACAAACCGATCTTTGTCATAACCTTTATCTCCTGCGGATTGGCTCCGCAATCAACTCGCGCAGTTCTTCGATCAAATCCTCGACCGTATACCCGATTGCTCCCGCGCGAGCTACGGAATCAGCGACGATCTGCGCCAGCTGCCGCGAACGCTCCTCATCCGAACCTCGCAGTTTCTGGGCTCGGATAAACGTTCCGGTTCCCTGGTGTGTTTCTAAGACGCCACCCAGTTCAAGTTCCCGATACGCCCGAGCCACCGTGTTGGGATTGATGGAAAGATCGACCGCAAGTTGGCGAACCGTGGGCAATTGATCACCAACGCTCAGCGAACCGGAAGCGATACCGCCCCGCACTTGATCGATGAGCTGGCGATATACGGGCACGCCGCTGTGAAGATCAAGCCGGAACCGGAATGGAGATCGTCGCAAACTCACAGGCATAATGTACTATAAGACTAGTACATCATGTCAAGTGAAAAATCAGGTGGTTTGGAATATGGCTAACCCCCACTTCCGGCTTCATCCCGATGGTCGACTGCTTTCACGTCGGAGACTTTTCTAAGAACACAAGAAACGGACACATGGCGGCGGTTTTCGCTGGTTCGGAGTGCTTTCCAGGCAATTTCTTCGGCTTCTTCCGTTCCTCCGGGTTGCCGGTCTTGTTCGAGATCGGCTGAGATCCACTAATTTCGCGCCAAACGCTTCTCGAACTCGAGCAGGCTGTCGAGGTTGTGGGCGGGCGCGAACACGTCAATGTAGGGGAGCGCGGCGCTCATGCCCTGAGTAACCGGCCGATATTCGGGCATCCCCAGGAGTGGATTCAGCCATATCACGGCGCGGACGCGGCGGCGGATGGCATCGAGCTGTTTGGCCAGCGCTTCCGGCGGTCCTGTATCCCACCCATCGCTGAGCACGACAAGCAGGGTGTGACGGGAAAGCACTCGCCGGTCGTGTTTGAGAAGCAACTCTTTGAAGGACTCGCCGATCTTTGTGCCCCCCGACCAGCCGCTGGCCTGCTGGGCCAGAGACTCGAACACCCGGGCGAGCTTCGGTCCCCGCAGCCATGCCGTGATCTCGGTGAGCTGCGTGCTGAAGAGAAAAGTATTCATGCGTTTAAAGTGGCGCTGCAAGGCATAGGCAAAGCAGAGGAAAAAAAGGCTGTAAGGATTCATGGAGCCGCTGACATCGACGAGCACCACGAGCCGGTCTTGCTGTATCTTTCTTGCCCGGAAGCGGAGATCGATCAGGTCGCCGCGGCTCACATTGCGACGAATCGTCCGCCGCCAGTCCACCTGCTCGGGTCGCATCATGCTTTTGCGCCGGCGGGAGAGACGCAGGCTCATCTGATCGAACAGCCGGTTGGCGATGCGCTCGAGCTCCGGCAGATCGTTTAACGAGGCCTCAGAAAAATCTGTCCTCCGCAGCCGCTCTTGCCCGGTTGCTCCCAGCACGGTTTTGCCTTCCTCTTCTGCGCGGGCCCGGCCGGATTGCGCACGTCCCATCAGCGTGGTGATGGCTCCCTGCGGCAAAGCACGGTCAGGCGGCGTCTTCTTGGGTGGCCTCGCCGAGGTTCTCAAGCCCGGTGGAGCGGAACTCCAGAAGGCCGCGAAGAGTTCATCAAACTGGTCCCATTCGTCCTTACTCGAACAGAGAACGGCCCGCAGCGCGGATTTGAGAATTTGGCGGTCGCCCACTCCGACGGCCCGAGCGGCGCTCAGAGCGTCCACGCCTTCTTTGATTCCCGCAGAAAGACCGGCCTGGCGGCAAAAGCGGCAGAACTCCACGATCCGCCGCGCGAGACTCTGTTCCGGCAAAGTCATGCAGCCCGGCCTCAAGTGATCAGGTTGGCTACGCCTGCCTGGGTGATTTTGGCGGCATCTTCCATCGATTTGGCCAGGCACCCGAGGGTGGCTTCCACCGCGACGGGATCAAGATCCCGCCGGCTCAGCGACAACAATGCCTGGGCCCAATCCAGGGTTTCGGCAATTCCCGGCGGCTTGTACAGCTCGAGCCGGCGCACCGCCTGGACAAAACGCACCACCTGCCCGCCGAGCTCCGAGCTGATGCCGGGCAGCCGAGTGCTCAAGATCTTAAGTTCTTTTTCTAAAGTCGGGTACTCGATCCAGTGGTAAAGGCAGCGGCGCTTCAAGGCATCACCCAGTTCGCGGCTGCGGTTGGAAGTCAGGATGACGTGGGGCACGTGACGGGCGCGAATCGTGCCCAGCTCGGGTATGGTGATCTGGAAATCAGACAACAACTCCAGCAGGAAAGCCTCAAAGGCTTCATCGGCGCGGTCGACTTCGTCCACCAGCAGCACCGGCGAAAAATCCTCCGCTTGAATCGCCTCGAGCAGCGGCCGTTCGAGCAGGAACTCACGGCTGAAGATGTGTTTCTCCTTTTCCTCGACCGTTTGTCTGGCGCGTTCTTCGATCTTGATGGCCAGCAACTGCTTTTGATAGTTCCATTCGTAGACCGCCGAGTTCAAGTCCAGGCCTTCATAGCACTGCAGGCGGATGAGCCTTGTGCCGAGAAAAGCGGCGAGAGCCTTTGCCACCTCGGTCTTGCCGAGGCCCGCGTGGCCCTCTAGCAGAACCGGTTTGCCCAGCCTGGTTCCCAGGAAGATGACTGTGGCCAGCGGCGAGTCGGTAACGTAACCCTGCTGTTCAAGGCCGCGGATGATGTCGCCCGGATCGTTGATGGGTTGACCCGGGGGAAGCGTGGGCGGCATGGCGTGGGTGGTCACGTCTTTTTGTCGTCAGTTTTCCCCGGTTCGGAATCCGGCTTTCCGCCTCCACCGAGCGTTGCCTTTAATGCGGAAAAGGCCAGGCCCACGGCGCTGATAGGCTTGGGCGAGGCCGGTGCAGGGTCGACTTCACCCTGAAGCTGGCGGCGGAAGCAGTTCGTAAACTGCTCAAACATGATGTTGGAGACCTCGTTGATCACCCGTCCGCCCATTTGCGCGAGTATGCCGACTACGTTCAACTCGGAAACACTGTTGACTTCGGTGCCGTTTTCGACAGCATGCAGCTTGCCCGTCATCTTCATGGAGGCGCTGCCCTTCCCGCGCACGTCCTGCCCCTTGCCGAGTATCTCGATCTCGTGCGCGGCCGGATCCAGGCGGACGATTTCCACGCTGCCGCGGAAGTCGGTCACGCTGGGCCCAACTTTCACGCTGATGGCACCCTTGTAGTTGCGTTCATCCACTTGCTCGGTAAGCTGCGCGCCCGGAACGCACTGGGCCACTTTGCGAGGGTCGCTCAGAAAGGCCCATACCTTTTCGACGGGTTCTGCTACTTGAAATGTCTTCTCGACTTTTACCGCCATGATGTTCTCGCGCTCTGATTTGCGCCGCCACGCGCCACTCGCCTGCGACCCATGCGCTCTCGCGACGCCCGCGGCCACCGAGCGTCGTCTTCCTCACCCATCGGGGTTCTCCCTCCCTTGCGGTGAGGCACTACCCTGCGACTCCCTTCTCCTTCAGGATATGCCAGACCTTCCAGGGGGCGATGGGCATGTCAATGTGCTTGACGCCCAGATGCGACAGCGCATCCACCACGGCGTTCACGAAGGCTGCCGGCGATCCGACGTTCGGCGACTCGCCAACGCCCTTGGCCCCGAAAGGATGATGCGGCGAGGGTGTGGTCGTCTTGTCCGTCTCCCAGTTCGGTGTCTCCACTGCCGTGGGCAGCAGGTAGTCCATGAAGGTACCTCCCTGGACGTTTCCGCTCTCGTCGTAATCGATCTGTTGCATGAAGGCGATGGCCATGCCTTCGGTGAGCCCGCCGTGGATTTGGCCTTCGACGATCATGGGGTTGATGATGTTGCCGCAATCGTCCACGGCGATGAAACGGCGGACCTTGACCTCGCCCGTACCCTTGTCGATATCCACCACGCATATATAGGTGCCGAAGGGGAAGGTAAGGTTGGGCGGATCGTAATAATCCACCGCCTCGAGACCAGCCTCGAGTCCCGGAGGAAGGTTGGTATAGGCGGCAAATGCGATCTCCTGAATGGTCTTCGCCTTGCCGGGCGAACCCTTCACGTAGAACTTGCCCGGCTCCCATTCGAGGTCGGCCTCGCTCGCTTCGAGCAGGTAGGCGGCTATCTTTTTCGCCTTGTCGCGGATCTTGCGCGCGGCGAGAGCGGTGGCCGCGCCGGAGGTCGGCGTGCTGCGGCTGGCATAGGTTCCCAGCCCGTAGGGAGCGGTATCGGTGTCGCCTTCCTCGACGGTCACGTCTGCGGCGGGAATGCCCAGCTCCTGAGCCACGATCTGGGCATAGGTGGTTTCGTGTCCCTGGCCCTGACTCTTGGTCCCCATGCGGCAGATGGCTTTACCCGTGGGATGGATGCGAATTTCCGCGCTGTCAAACATCTTGATTCCCGCGATGTCGAAGCTGTGTGACGGCCCGGCGCCCACGATCTCGACAAACGTGGAAATGCCGATGCCCATCAGTTCGCCCTTCTTGCGCTTCTCCTCCTGCTCTTTTCTCAGCGCGCCATAGCCGGCGATGTCCAGCGCCTTCTTGAGGTTGGTTTCGTAGTCGCCGCTGTCGTAGGTCCAACCCAGGGGTGATTTATAAGGGAACTTGCTCCGAGCAATAAAGTTCTTGCGCCGCAGCTCCACCGGGTCCGTCTTCAGCTCCTGGGCGAGCACATCCACAACGCGCTCGATCAGGTAAGCGGCTTCGGTCACGCGAAACGAGCAGCGGTAGGCGATCCCGCCCGGGGCCTTGTTGGTATAAACGCCGTCCACCTCGCAAAAAGCGTTTTCGAAGTCGTAGTTGCCGGTACAGATGCTGAACAATCCGGCAGGGAACTTGGTGGGCTGGGCGGCGGCGTTGAAGGCCCCGTGGTCGGCCAGGGTCTTGACGCGCAGAGCTTTCATCTTGCCCTGTTTGTCGGCGGCAATCTCGGCAGTCATGTGGTAATCGCGGGCGAAGCCGGTGGACATCAGGTTCTCCGAGCGCGTCTCGATCCACTTGACCGGCCGGCCCAGGGTGAGCGAGCCGACGATGGCGCACACGTATCCGGGGTAGATAGGAACCTTGTTGCCGAAGCCGCCGCCGATGTCGGGCGACACCACGCGGATGTTATTTTCCGGAATCCCGCCGACCAGGGCAAACAACGTGCGATGGGCGTGCGGCGCCTGCGAGGTCATATACATGGTGAGGCGGCCGGTGGCGCTGTTGAAATCGGCTACACAGCCGCAGGTTTCTAGAGGCGCGGGATGGCAGCGCTGGAAGAACGCATCGACCCTGGCTTTCACGGGTGCGTTCTTGAAAACGCCCTCCGTACCCGGCCTGTCGCCCGCCTCCCAGTGGAAGATGTGGTTGTTCTTCTGCTCGCGATCGTCGCGCAGGATGGGCGCTCCCGGATCCAGCGATTTCTTGGGATCTACCACCACCGGCAACTCTTCGTATTCAACTTCCACCAACTCCGCCGCATCGGCCGCCGCATAGCGGTCTTCGGCAATCACGAATGCGACCTCCTGCGATTGGAAGAGAACTTTGCCCGTGGCGAGCACCATCTGCTTGTCGCCGGAGAGCGTGGGCATCCACGCCAGGTTGGCTTTGGCCAGATCCTCTCCCGTCACGATGGCCAGCACTCCCGCGACCGCCTTGGCTTGCGCCGTGTTGATGCTCTTGATGCGGGCATGGGCGTAAGGGCTGCGCACCAGTTGCCCGTAAACCATGTGGGGCAGGGAGATGTCGTCGACATAGTTCCCCCGGCCCTGGATGAACCTCATATCTTCTTTTCGCTTGATGGCGTGGCCCATGCCACCGACTTCAGGGGATGTTTTGTGCATCACTTTGAGGCTCCTTGGGCCGCGGCATTCATCTTGGTGGCGGCGTATTGCACCGCCTTGACGATGTTCTGGTAACCGGTGCAGCGGCACAAATTACCGGATATGCCCCAGCGGATCTCTGCCTCGGTGGGCTTGGGATTTTTTTCGAGCAGCGCCAACGACGACATCAACATGCCCGGGGTGCAGAAGCCGCATTGCAGCCCGTGCTCCTGCTTGAATCCTTCCTGCAGAGGATGCAGTTGGCCGTTTTTCATGAGCCCTTCCACGGTGAGAATTTCCGAGCCGTTGGCCATGACGGCGAACATGGTGCACGACTTTACGGTCTTGCCGTTGAGGATGACCGTGCACGCGCCGCAGTTGGAGGTATCGCAGCCCACGTGGGTTCCCGTGAACCCAGCAGCCTCGCGGATGAAGTGGACCAACAGGGTCCGCGGCTCAACCAGGGCTTCGCTCGAGCGGCCGTTGATGGTCATCTTGACGTGCTGTTTGCCTGCCATGCGGAACTTCCTTTCCGCGATCTGCCAGAAGACCGCTACCTGCCGGCCCGTTCGACGGCGCGGGCGAGCGCTCGCTTGGTGAGTTCTTTGACCAGCCCTTTCTTATACTCCGCCGGACCGCGGAGGTCGGAACTCGGCTGGGCCTCTTCGGAGGCCAGTTGTGCGGCTTGTGCGAACGCTGCCGCATCCGGCTTCTTGCCGCGCAGGAAGTCTTCGGCCTTGCGGGCTTTGACGGGCGTGGGTCCCACGTTGGTCAACCCGATGCCCGCCTTCTCGACCGCGCCTCCCCGGTCAATCGTGAGCTGGACCGCAACCGCGACGGTTGCGAAATCTCCCACCTTGCGTTCGACCTTGAAGTAAGCCCCGCCCGACTTCGATGGCGGCGGCGGCGCCGGGACACGAATCTCGGTCAGGACCTCGCCGTGCTCGAGCGCGGTGGTGAACAGAGTGACGAAAAAATCCTCAATGGGAATTACACGCTCGCCCTTGGCGCCTCGAGCGACGACCTGCGCGCCGAAAGCGACCATCGTCGCCGGGTGGTCGTTGGCCGGGTCGCCGTGCGCCAGATTCCCCCCGACGGTGGCGAGGTTGCGTACTTGGGGATCGGCAATCACGGACGCCGTATCCATCAGCAGCGGGTATTTCGAGCGGACCAGAGGCGAGGCTTCCAGCTCGGCTTCGCGGGTCAGGCCACCGATCCTGAGGAAGCCGCCTTCTTCTTTGATATAGGAGAGGCCGGCAATCGAGTTGATGTCGATCAGAAAGCCGGGCCGCGCCAGGCGCAGTTTCATCATGGGGATCAGGCTCTGGCCGCCGCTCAGGAGTTTAGCCTGGTCTCCGTGCCGCTCTAAAAAGGCTATGGCTTCTGAAATGCTTTGAGGACGGAGGTACTCGAAGTCCGGAGGGATCATGGGGTCTGCCTTTGGTTGTCGAGACCAACGGGCGGCTGCGCGAGAGCCACGCGTCGCCCGCGAAAAGGCCCTTATACCACAGCGAGCTTTGCCTGTATACCGGATTCCGTGCCCACGGGCGCTCTCGGCGCTTATGATAAAGGATAGGACGCATGTCGATAGAGGTCTATGCCAAGGCCGGGGAACTGGCGGCCGCCGAAAAGCCGTTTGCGATCGCCACGGTAGTGCGCGTCCATGGCTCCTCTTCTGCAAGATGCGGCTCCAAGGCGCTTATAGATGCGAGAGGCCGGGTGGTTACGGGCTGGGTGGGCGGCGGCTGTGCCGAGAGCGTGGTCCGCGCCGAGGCCCTGAAGGCGATCGCCGCCGAGAAGCCGCAACTCATTACGCTGGACATGCAGGACGAGGTGCTGGGCGTGGGTATGCCCTGCGGTGGAATGATGGACGTCTACATTGAGCCGGTGTTGCCCAAACCCGAGCTGGTGATTGCCGGACACGGAACCATCGCGGAGACCCTGGCCAGGCTGGGCCACCTGATGAATTTTTCCGTCACCGTCCATGACCCGTCGGCCGAACCCGAGAAGTTTCCCCACGCCCGCCGCGTCATCAGCCGGGACTTTGATGTGCGCGAGATCACCTTCGGCCCGCAAACCTTCGTGGTCATCGCTACCCAGCACAAAAACGACCATATCTGGCTGCAGCGGGCGCTCGAAGGCCAGGCGGCATATGTGGCGTTGGTCGCGAGCGCTCATCGTTCGCAACTGGTTCTCGATTACCTTCTGGCCGAGGGCATGCCGGCGGAAAAGATCCGGAGGGTTTGGGCGCCGGCGGGCCTTGATCTGGGCGCTTCCTCTCCCGAGGAGATTGCGCTCAGCGTGATTTCCCAGATCGTCGCCGCCAGGCACGGAGGAACCGCCCTGCCGCTCAAAGACAAAGCCGCGCGGCTGGCGGCCGAGTCCGAAGGCGGCGCGAACTTTGAAGCCGACAAAGTCGTCCGCAAGTGCGATGCATCCGGCGGGGATTAATCGCGCCGCAACTCCGCCTTACGCTGTCCGCTTCGCCGGCCAGCTCTCCACGAAAGCTCCGAAGCGATCGAGCGCCTGGGGGAATTTCGCTCCGGAAGCGGCAATGCCCAGGCGGAAGTGCGAGGGTGTGTCGAAGCAATCGCCGGGGGCCACGAGCACGCCCCGCTCGGCCGCGGCCTGGCAGAACCGCCTTGCGTTCTGTCCGCTCACAAGCCAGGGGAACGCGGTCAGGCCGCCTTGCGGCCGAATCCAGCCGAGTACGCCGGCGTGGTCCGCCATGAAGCGCTCGAGAAGCTTGAGGTTTCCCGTGGCGGTTTCCTGGGCCCTGCCGAGCACGACGTCGCAGTTGCGGATGGCGATTTCTGAAAGAATCTCTCCCGTGGTCGAATTCGAAATCGAGAAGTAGGCGCGCGCCGTCGAGTATTGCCGCCGGCGTTCTGCGTCGCGCTCGATCATCCATCCCGTGCGCACCCCGGCAATCGAAAATGCCTTCGACAGATCGGAGATCACGGTCGTGTGATCCAGGCGCGCCGCCGACTGGGTTTGCCTTCCATGGTAGATGGGATGGTACACCTCGTCACTCACCAGCTGGATTCCGCGCTCGGCCGCGAAGTCGTCGAGGGCTTCCATTTCGCCGTCGTCGAGGGTTGCGCCCGTCGGGTTGTGCGGGCTGTTGACCAGGATGAGCTTGGTCTTCGCGTCGGCGAGCCGCTTGATCTCGTCGAGGTCGATCGAGAAGCCGTTCTCGCGGCGCATGCGATAGAAGCGGGTTTCAAGACCAAGCGACTGCGGGAGCGCCGAAAACGTCGTGAAACCGGGCAGCGGGATGATTACGTTCGCGCCCGGCTCGGCGGCCAGCCACATCAGGGCGAGGAGCGCCTCGGAGGCGCCGGTCACGATCTGGACGGTCTCCACCGGAACCCGCTGCATTTGAGCGATCGCCTCACGCAGACTGTCCGCGCCCGAGATCCGGCTGTAGACCAGCTTGTGGTTCGCGAAACGATGGCGCGCTTGGTCGCCTGCGAGGGCGAGGAGGTCGTTTACGGTCCAGGTCGGCCCGGTGCTTGCAGCGAGGTCGAATTCTATGTCGTGTTCGTACTGGTCGAGCCAGACATCGAGCAGGAATGGCTTGAGTTGCATGCGAGCCACCTTGACGGAAAAGTTGGTTCCGTTACTGATTCAGCCAGGGGGCGCAGGGATGATTTTTTACAGGGAGAACCGGGACAGAAAACAGAGGCGCGCGGCTGGCCTGGTTTTCAAAAAGACAAAGGGCCTTCCACAAACACGCCGGCTCCCGGGCCCTGGTCATAGCGGTTTCGCCCGCCGCGCGGCTACGATCTCTGCCATGATGCTGAGGGCGATCTCCACAGGCGCCCGGGCGCTGATGTTCAGTCCAGCCGGCGCGCGGACTCGAGCCAGAGCTTCTTCGGGCAGGCCCTTGAGCTCGAGACTCCGCAAGACCTCCTCCGCCCTTTGCCGGTTCGCCACGAGCGCCGTGTAATTGGCTTGGGCACGGATGGCCTGTTCGACGGCCTCTTCATCGAACTGACCGCGGCTTGCCGCAACCACATAGCGTTCCGCCTCTCCCAGGGGGGCGAAATCGAGTATGCGCAGGACGCGATCAGCGTCCGGCAGCTCATCGAGGGGAAGAAACGGGTCTACGATGGTCACCGAGAATTCCAGGATGCGAGCCAGCTTGGCCAATGCTTGCGCCATCGCGTCCCGGCCAACGATGACCAGCTCGGGCCGGTTCGATGCCGTCTTGTCCCGGCACTCGAGTTCAGGCATCTTCTTGCACTCCTCCGCCGGGTCGACCGAAGAATTCAGCCGCTTCCAATCCTCCAGGCTGTCGATGTCGAGAAGGATACCCGCATCCTCGACCGCCAGCTTATGAACGGACCCCGAATGAGATCCAAAAATCGCCCGGCATCCGACCTCCCCGGTCAGATTCATCAGCTCCGGAAAGACCGAGCGATCGAGCAGAATCGGGTTGCCGCGAAAACCGCGGTACCGGGGAATCAGGATCTGCGGAGCGTGCCTCTGCCAGCAGGCGATCATGCGGTCGAGCGTCGAGGAGCGAACGAACGGCTGGTCGGCAAGGACGATCAGGGCTGCCTCGATCTCCGCACCAAGCGCTCCCAGGCCCCGCCCCAGCGAAGTCCCCATCCCTTGCTCGAAATCAGGATTGACGACCACCCTGACTCCCTCGGTAGACAACTGTTGCCGGATCTCATCTGCCGCCGCACCGAGAACAAGGACGATGTCCTTCACCCCCGACCCGCGAACGTTGTTCAAAGTGCATTCGAGCAGGGTTTGCCCTCCCAGACGGAGCAGCTGCTTGGGCGTGCCCATCCGCCGCGAGGCACCCGCGGCCAACACGACGGCTGCTGCAGGAGTTCCTTCCCGGTTCCTATTCATTCGCGATCTTCAACCCCGCGATCTTCGCAAAAGGCCTTCCCCTTTTGAGGCAAGGAAAGTAATATGCGAAAACCTCCGCAAGCTGCACCGCGAGCCGACGAGGACGATTTCCTGAAACGTTCCTCGAGCCCTGCCGCCTTCCCTGGGCCCGGCGTTCAGCGGCGGAGAACAACTGTCTCTCCAACCGCCAGCCGGCCGGTGCGGGTGACCGCGCCGTAGATTCCCGCATAGTTCTGGTTCCGGCGAACGATCGCCTTCATCACTTCCGGCGCAGGTCTTGCTGAGTCGGGATCGAGGTTCACCATCGAGCAGCGCTCGTCGCGCATCGTGACGGCGATAGCGGGCGCGTCCTCGCTCTCGCCGAACGAGAGCACACCGCCCAACCATTTATCCTCCTCGAAAGGAGCCGGGCGCAGCAAGCGCACAACAACATTCGGGCGAAACCGTCGCACGTCCAGGCTCCGGCCAGCGAGTCTTCCGATCTCCTCTATGGTGTCGGTGGCGATCACGGAAATGCAGGCTTCATCAAAGATGCCATGCCGCAACTGCATCATCTCAACGGGAGCGCCGAACCGGCGTCCGGCCTCGGCAGCCAGGTCTTCCCCGAAGACAGGAACCGGTTTGCCCTCCGGCGTGCAAATGTGTGTAGGAAGATCCGCTTGGACACCGTCCTGCCGGTGCGGAGCAAACAGGAGCAGGTCGGGAAGCTGGCTCGCCGTGAGCCAAGGCATTCCGCTGCGGCTGTCAGTGCGCCTGAGCGCGAGGCGCCGGTCGCCATCGATGCCGTACCAGCCCAGGTTGGCAAACTCGAGTCGCTCGCCCGCCATGGACTTTGCCGGATACCGGAAGAGCGCCTCCACGTGTCCGATTTCTGTGAGCATGCCCGGTTCAACTCTGACATCCGAACGCCGGCGCGGCGATCCGCGTTATGCGGATTTCCACTTCTTCTCCGCAAATCGATTGCTCGTGCACGGGGTCTCGCCTTTGCCGCCTTCGAAACCGAGATGGTTTCAGGCGATAGCCAGCCAAGCATGGGGTCAGTCGGTATATTACCCCGTCTTTGATAGCAAGACGGTTTTCCGAAGACTAAGGCCCGGTCCTCCCATGAGACCACGGAATGTTGAAGGTGGCGCTTCCTCTCCTGGGCATCCCTGACTCGGTTAACCAATCGCACGACGGTAGATTGAGGTGACGCTCACGGCGCATGGGGCGCGCCGTCCGAACGTGCCACTCCGGGTAGAGGCGATCGCGAGCCCTTGTATCAACACACAGTTCCAAAGCGGCCTTCGCGTCTTCCTTCCTGGGTTGGTTATTACATTTGTTTACGAGTTCTTACGAACCATGGGTCGCCGTTTACCTCGGTTATACCGTGCAGCATATACTTTGTTCATCACATAAGCGCTAAGGAGCTGCCGGTTACATGAGACGGACCTTGAGTTGTAAGCCATACGCGAGCGCGGACAAGCCGGCCAGAGGAGGTTGCTCGACGTGCTCGCGGGGGTAGGTTACCATCAGATTCCGCTGACGGGCGGGGAGCCTCCTCCCTTATCGCGCCGGACTGCGGAACGGACGCAGCATTCACCAACTCGCCAGGAAGAGATCCGAAGTGTGCGGCCGCTTCATAACTCGAGCAATCTTCCCTCCACAAGGCAGGGGAGCGAGGAAACTGCCGTTCCAGGTGCAAAGATTTGCAGCTGTGGACGAAGCATGGCGCGTAAGTACTTCGTTTAACTGCTACGAAATGGCACTGGAATTGCAAGTTCCTGAATTGGGAGGGGGGCAATGACCAAGAAACCTCTTTTTTATCTATTCGCGTTTGTCCTTTGCTTCGCAGGCACTTCGCTTTATGCCAGTACCATCTTCACGGAAAACTTTGACGAATTAACTATGGCCCAGACGGGGCTAGCCTTGACCTCGGCCGGGCAGTTCCATACCATCAATGGGACCAATATCGATCTCCTTTCGGCTGCCAACGGATGGGGCTTTCTCGTGTTTCCACCAGAATCCGGGGTCGTTGTCGATCTGGGCGGCACGGGGGGGAATTTCGAGGGCCAGCTTCGGTCTGTCCCCATCACGCTGAACCCCGGTATGTATGCATTGAGTTTCGATCTGTTGGGCTCGGGACGCCAAATCACCACCACGACCAACGTAATACTTGCGCCTTCCAAGGGTCCCTCGCTGTACGACCAGAACTTCACGTTGGCGAGCGGCGGAGGAGGCATCAACCGTGCAGTCTTCACCGTCACTTCACCCGAGACCGTCTTTCTCACGTTCAGCCTCACCCATGGCGAGTTTAACGACGGCTCTCTACTGGACGACGTCAGCATCAGTACCGTTCCGGAGCCGGGCAGTTTTCTTCTGCTGGGATCCGGCCTCACCCTCCTGGTGGGCTTGACTCGCCGCAGTTAGCAGTAAAGGTATTATCGGCGTCATTTGTCTGAACATAGGAAGCAACCCGCTCCGCTTCCACGGTAGAAGTGCCGCGTTTCGCTGCGGTTTCTCTGTAATTATCGGGCTGGCGAAAGAGCGGCGCATGCATGGCGTCCAGGAGGAAGATCCCATCTACCCGTGGCGCGGTTGCCCCAACCAGCGTGGTTCTGAGCCGACATAGGCCCGCCAGAACGCTGCCTGGGTGCTGGTACAAAGGGTTTTGACGCGTCCTGACCGCGGTCAGACAAACCTGTTACCTGAAGGTTCGCAAAATGCTGCTGTAATCATCGGTCCAAAGCACCCGTTTCCCCGATTCATTGACTTTTCCGGATTGCCGGGCGACTGTTTCGAGCAGCCCGTCTTCCCGCCCCGCGAGAACCCAGGTTGCTCCGTAGAGCGCTCGGGACTCATTTCCCGTGCTCTCAATCACGAGAGTTTTCAGGTCCAGGGCTGCGGCCGAGCCGCGCACGACCGGCACAAGATCGAGGTATTTGTTCGACACGTGAACCGCGAGGATTCCTGCTGTCTTCATGTGACGGAGGTATAGGGCAAAGGCTTCACGGGTGAGAAGGTGAACGGGAATGGCGTCGCTCGAGAACGCGTCGACAGCCAGTACGTCGAACTGCTGCGGAGCTTGTCGTTCGAGAGACAAGCGCGCGTCTCCCTGAACGAGCGTCGTCTGCGCCGCTGATTGGCGGAGAAAACTGAACTCGTTGAGGGCAAGCTCGACAACCAACGGATTGATTTCGTAGAACACATATTGATCGCCGCTGCGCCCATAAGCGGCGATCGTGCCTGTTCCCAGGCCGATGATCCCGGCCTTCACCCTGCCTGCCTGACCGGCGGCCCGAAGCGCCAATCCCACGCCGGATTCCGGTCCATAGTAAGTCGTGGCTTCGAGGCGTCGCTTGGCGGAAAGGAATTGAATCCCATGCTCAATCGTGCCATTGATCAAGTCCCGATAGCGGGAATCGGGATCGAGCGACTGTATGGTACCGGCTTTTTCGAGCACCACGCCGGGACCGACGCGATCCTCGACCTGCAGTACACCATAAAAATTCCGCACGCGAACGACAGCCGCGGACGCCTGGCGCTTGGCGCTGAGGTACAGACTCAGGCAGAATGCGACCACCAGGAGCGCCATCAACGCAACGGTACGAGGCGTCATGCGATAGACGCCCAGGTGGCGGTCGCGCCCGAGAACGATGTGAATGAGCACACCGCAGAAACCGAGCGCCACCGGCAGCTCGTAGTAGTTGGAGAACAGGTGCGGAGCGAGCAGGGCGACGAAGACCGCGCCTACAACTCCTCCTAGCGCAAGCAGGAAATAGAAGGAGGTCAGATGGGCGGGAGGAGGTTTTAACTTTGCCAGTTCGCCATGGCAAAACATGCAGCAGGCAAATAGGCCGATACAGAAGAGAGGGATAAGAACAGACGGAGGAAGGTTTCCGCTGCCCGGAGCTATGGCGTACGCCATGCTTGCTAGGGCTACGGCCAGGAGACGGAGAAAGAATCCCCGGCGATACCAGTTGTGACCTTCAAAACAGAGGATGAAAGTCATCAAGTACACGCTGAGCGGAAGAATCCACAACAGCGGAACGGCCGCTATGTTTTGTGAGATGTGATTGGTAACCGACAGCAGCAGCGCAGAACCGCAAGCAGCCAATGCAACCCAAAGCAATTTCACTTTCCATGTCGGGGAGGGAGTTGCGTCGACGGCCGCAACTCGCGCCGCGGCAGCTCGGCCAATCAGGGCCGTCGCGCCCGACAGAACAGCTACGGCCGCGTAGGCGACCGACCATACAATCGCCTGATTGTGGTTAGAGACCCTGGGCTCCACAATCAGCGGATAGCTCACGAGCGCCAACATGGACCCGGCGTTCGACAGCGCATAGAGGCGGTAGGGCGTTGAGCTCAGTCTCGAATGCCATGCCTGCAATAGAGGACTGGTGGAAGACAGTAAAAAGTACGGAACCCCGATCGTGGCCGCAAGAAGAAGAAGAACGCGAAGCGTGGGTTCTTCCAATCCGGAAGGCTTCAAAGAGCTTCGGGGAAGGATGGGCAAAAAGGCGAGGCTGGCGCCCAGCAGAACGGCATGGACCTGAGCCTGCACTCTAGGCCGGACCCTTTGGGTGAGCCAGTGGGCATATAGATACCCCAGCAGCAGCACGGCCTGAAAGAACAGCAGGCAGACCGACCATACCGCAGCGGCTCCCCCGAACCAGGGCAGAATCAGCTTGGTGATTATCGGCTGGACCTGAAAAAGAAGAAACCCGCTGGCAAAGACAGCCGCCCCGTAGGCGAGCGCCAAACCGCGCGCCGCGCCGGCTCTGGCTTGAAGGTTCGAACTGAGCGGTGTGGATAGCGCCATATGGGCCTGAGGCATTGTACCGAGACTTTCTTCAGAATAGACGGCGATCCCACGGCTTTCGTGGTTTTAGCCTCTGGCCCATCGGCTTTGATTTCGGCTGTCGTTTAGCCATAGGTAATGTTACCAACAGCCTTCACGTTTTTCGGTTGCCTCCGCCGGTCCACAGTAGTCCTTGGCTTGATCCCGTCGTCTTCCCGGCGCGTATGCGAACGTTTCACTGTGCAGTGCTGATTGCTTTAGCGTTCGCTCTGAAGAATTCCTCCAGTGTCTGCGGTTCGCGGCCGGTCAGGGCACGGATGGCGTCGGTAGCCTGGAAATTCTGTCCGCCTCTCCGGAAGTACCGCCAAAGATGCGTCAAGTGATCGAGCGCATCCGGGTTGACCCGCTCCTTCACGGCGTTGGCCCACTGTTCATCCGTGATGGCCACGTATCGAACCGGACGTCCGATGGTTCTCGCGAGAGCTTCGGTCATCTCTCTCACCGTCGGGGTTTCGCTGACCAGAGCGTACGCGCGTTCCCGCGGCGCGTCGGGATTGGCCAGCAGAGTGGCGGCCACCCGGGCCACGTCTTCCGCGCCGACCAGCGGAATGACGGTCGTATCCTCGCCCCACGGCAGGAAGACAGTGTTGGTTTCCGCTACGCTCCGGCTGACAAGACCACGCACGTTTTCGTAGTAGGGTGGCGCCTGGAGATGAACCGCGCCCACCTGCGCCCAGTCCAACACGCGGTCGGCCAGCCGGTGCTGCAGATTGCGGAAGCTCGGAGCATGTTGCAGGTCGCGAAAATCGGGATCGTCCGGCCGGCCCTGAAACTGCGAATTGTTAACCACCCGTTCGAGGCCCGCCTGGCGAGCGGCGACGGCGAAGATTGTGGCTGCCTCAAGCAGCCCGTGGGCCACCGGGTAGGTAAAATACGCCCGCAGAACATTCCGCATGGCTGCCTGGACGGAAGCTGCATTCAAGAGGTCGCCTTCGACTACCTCGGCACCCTGCTTGCGGAGTTCATCGGACCTCTCGTCGAGCTTATGAACCAGGGCGCGAACCGGAATGCCTTGTTTCATCAAAAGAGTTGCCACCAGGCGTCCGGTCGATCCTTGCGTTCCACCAGCTGCGCCTGTAACCAAGATTGGATGGGACATGAAAGTTCTCCTTTCAAGCCATAGGATGATCGCAATAATCCTAAGGATGCGGATTTCTTTCGCGCGGCCGGGGGCGCGCATTGCATCGTGGGATGATTCGTAGCATCCTACTAGGCATGCGCTATGGGCCGGGGCATAAAGCGGAGATCCGCGGGAAAATTGTGAGAGACGCTTCCAAGCGCGTTCGCGCCGAAGGTCTGAACGGCGCGGCCATTGCGGCGGTTATGCAAGACACCGGCCTGACTCACGGAGGCTTTTACAAACATTTCGCGGACAAAGACGAGTTGCTCATCGAAGCCCTCAAAGAGAGCTTTCGAGACATCCTCGACACGCTGGTTCATGCCGCCGAACAAACGCCCCCCGGGGAAGCTTGGAAGGCAATCGTGAAGACCTATCTGCGCCCGGAACTGTGCGAATATCCCGACCGCGGTTGCCCCCTGGCGGCGCTTGCGCCCGAATTGGCGCGGGTAGACAAGAGGATGAAGCCCCAGATCGTTCAGGAACTGGTGAATTACAAGAACCAGATGCTGCGATTCATGCCGGGCCGGCGAACCACGGAGAAAGAGCGGGCTTTCTTTGCTATTTTTTCGACGATGATCGGGGCCGTTGAAATTGCCCGCATGTTGCCGGACCCCGCGGCGCGAGCGAGAGTGCTCGCGAACGCAAGCGATTTTCTCTTGCGCAGCTTCGAATAGCCCCCTCCGCAGCCTCCGGCGGCGAGGCGGGCAAGACATCTTTAAAGGACCCGGACTGGGGGACGGAAGAGGCCTCCACGCGATTTCCCCAACTGACGAGAGCGCTCATTTTGCCGAGGTGCCAAAGTATTCGGTCGCGACTCCCGACCCGATCCCTCCGCCGAGCGTCTCGATGATTTTTCCTACTCGCAGTTGAACCTTTTGCGGGTGGGGAACGAATATACATATGGAGGCTCGGAGTGACCGAGGATCGCGGGCTCTGGAAGAAGATTTGCGATGGCGATATCACGACCTTTAACAACTTTTACCGCGAGCAGGCGCCCCGGCTCCACGCGTTTCTTCGCCAGGTAACCGGGAGCCCCCAGGCGGCGGACGATATCGTGCAAGAAACCTTCACCGAATTCTGGATGCGGCCCGGCAGATACAATCCCGATGCCGGCACTTTGCGTGCCTGGCTCTTTGGCATCTCGAGAAACCGCGCTGCCGAGTGGTGGAGAAAGCGAGATTCGGCCCGACCGGAACCCGACGACCCGGTCTTTCCTTGCCAGGTCGAGATGGCCTCGCTGCTCGAAGACGCCCTGTCGAAACTTCCCCGGCAGCAACGGCTTCTCCTCTGGTTGCGCGAAGTTGAGGGGCAATCGTATCAGGAGCTGGCAACGATTCTGGAGATTCCAGTGGGAACCGTGCGTTCACGCCTGTTTGCCGCCCGCGAAGGGCTACGCAGAGTCTGGCACGGAGGCCCGAGTAGGCAGGAGGTTCCCGATGAAGTGCGATGACGCAGCGGAGCACATATCTGCACTCTGTGACGGCGCAACGGTTTCGCGTGCAGCGGCAGAACACATCGACGCGTGTGAGACCTGCCGGGTGCGGTTGAAGGACTATGCGGCATTGGGAGCAGAACTCCGCCGCGCGGCAAGTTTGGAGTTTTCCGAAGCCCCGACGCCGCCGCTCTGGCCCAGACGGCGTGGCGGTCCTGCGGTCCTGTTGCAGAAAAGCTGGAAAACCATGCGCATTCCGCGACTGGCTTTCGCGTCGATGCTGGCTGCCATTGTGGCGCTGGGCTCCGGTTGGGCGCGGCAAAGCGTCCGCGCCAGCACGCGGGCCTCGGTCCTGCTGGTGCAGTACACAACGGGAACCCGCCCGGAGAATTTCTGCGCGCTTTCCGCAGTGGACAAAAAATCCGATTCCTGCGGCATGATCCAGCCTCTGCAGACCGGCCTGCTCCTCTGGCAGGTCAGGGTACTGTCAAAGAACGGCGAACAGGCGACCCTCGGCATTCGCGCGCAGGTTCGGCCTTCCCCGGCCGGGACTTCCGAAACCGTGAGCTTCAGCGAGGTTGAAAGCCTGCCCCAGCAGCAGTACGTGTTCACGCCAGGCGAAACGCTGAACGTCCAGGTCGATGGCCTCGGCGCTGTGACGTTAACGGGTCAGTGGATCGATCACATTCCGGCAATTCCATCGGGCAGCATAGGAGTGGACACGGAACTCGATCCTGGACCTGACGAAATCCGCTTCCTTGCGCCCCTGCTTCTCGAGGGCAACCACGCCGTCGGCGATCTCGAAGGCTCCAGCGCAACCGTCGATCGTCCCGGCCAAGCGCTGGACGTCTACCTGAAGGGAGCAGGCCGCTTCAATCTCGCTCTTTCACCGATGCCGGGTGCGGTCGAAGGCAAAATTCAATTCAACAGGATCGCCTTTACTCTCAACGGACAATCCTACGTGTTCGTCACCGGGGCTCCTATCTCTCGCAGTCGCAGGGTCTGGGTTCTCCACAACCCCAGTCCGCCAACCTGGAATGCGACGGGGAATTCCTACTTGGCAACAATAGGAATCAGCACACTGGCACCCGCAACCGCTCGAAAGTGATGGCACTTCTCCCATCCATCACCCGAGTCTGACCCATGCAGACCCGGGCATCTGGCAGTTCAGTTGTTCGCTGGTCTTTGGAGAAGTTCGCCGATCGGCGGCTAACACCAGGCGGGCACTATACGGGCTGGCCGCAAACTCAATGACTACAAGGCGCCCTCATTTAGACAAACTTCGTTTGACCTAAAATCGGGGAGCGCAAGGAACACACACTTTTGGAGCCACGTCCTGAGGCCTGAATCACCGGAGAATCAAGGCGGCGCGGCGCAGTCAGGCAGTCAGGCAGACCTGAGGTTCAGTTGAATCGGAGGGCGATGGCCGGGCACACGGACCGTTCTGCGGCCCATGTGCCTTGGCCTAAGACTTCAACCATCTACCACCGCAGTCCGAATGTCAGAGGAAGAACGTCGGTGTTGACCCTCCCGCCCGCATGATGATAGCGAACTTCCGTGTAAAACTTGACATTGTCCGCGATGTCGAGCGTTAGACCACCGCCGACATTTCCCCCCAAAGCGTCATCTGTCCGTGAACCTATGACGAAGTTGGCCGGGAAAAAACCACGGCTGCAAACACCCCACCAAACCCAAAATGGCGGGCAAATTGTCCCAGCCACTAATCCAGGAGCAGTCGCTTCTTCCGTACGGCGGTACCAACCTCCGCCGACGATAAAGTAGGCCCCGAACCTTTCATGTGTGGGCACGCGCAGGATCACGTTGCCGGTGAGGGCATATTGGCGGGCCTGCGCACCGGGGACCCCGAGCTGGCGAATGACGCTGCTCTTGACGGGCAGATCGTGAAACATGAACTCCCCGCTAAAACCAAGCACATGATTTACATTCGGACCGGCTCCCACGACAAAGTTGGCGCCGTTATTCACGAAATTTCCCGTATCGGAGAGGGGAAACCCTATACCCCCACCGACATTGAAATTGAAGCGACTATACTGCCCGTATTCCTGCGCGTAGGCCGTACAGGCTAACAACACGGTAAGCACTGAGATTGCAATTGTCTTCATAGAGATACACTCTCCGGCGGCGTACAACCACTTGTATTTCACTCTCTTAAGCCAACGCACCACCCTAATCAGATGATCGTGCTGTCAACACATCGCGCGGCACGAGATCTGTCACAGCCAAACTGAGTAAGACGATATCTCGTCCTTACAACGACACTCGACTCACGACCACACGGATCGTAAATCGCCAGCATCGCTTCTGGCTGTGAAACAGGATTCTGAGGAATGGTGATTTCTGTTTCCGATTTGCACGGAACGTCCTTCTCTCCACCATTCGGGCGCTATGCTCCACATCATGTCATCCGTTAACCAGCATGCGAATCTGTCAAAACTAACAGAGCGCATCCGGGAACACTCTTGCTTATGTTCCACCCACATATCCATTTCCAAGGGCATTTCGCCTTGGAACGCCCGCAGATTTCTACACACGCCGGAATAGGATGGAGCTCTTGGTCGTATCGTAGGCTTCGCTCAAGGGACTGAAAGGAGTAGCGGGAGGATGGTTGTAGTAGCTGGAACAGATGCGATCGAAGTTAACACGTCCGGATTCGGGATTTGACGCGTTCCCGGGTATTACCCGCACCTCGTAAAACGCGCCTGTGGTCCATAAGAAAGCCGTCCACGCAGCCCTACATCACGACCTGCATATTCGTGATGTAGGCGCCGAGTTCGGGTCTCTGCGCAAACCCGCTACCGATTGACAGATGGTATCGGTCCTGCCCCCCGACACGGGCCCCGGCGACCGGAGCCTAACGTGAGAATAGGCTTTCCAGGCGCCTTATCCATCTATTCTCGAATGACAAGTTAAACTGTCAATTTTGACAGGCTCCCTCAGTGCGAAGATCTTCATATTGCCTCCGTATATTGCCTCCGTGACGATCACTAAGGGCTATGGGATCCTTAGAGGGAATCGTAATCACAAATCTTCGGCTGTTCTTGCGTTTTCCACAGGAGCTAAGGCTTTTCTCTTATTGTCACGGATCCAGAATGTCTTCTACGCTTCCGGCAATTAACAACGCTGAGCCGTTGCCGGATTGGGGCCGAACATGGGGGCGTCGAAGTTACCATTCCTTCCAAATCTCCTCTTTAATTTGGGCACGCGAATGGCCGTAACAAGTTGGGCGGTCAATTCACAGGATCGCCAAGCTTCTGCGGTCTGGTCGGGCGTTGTGTCTGTTGTGAAAGCAAAGGGTTATCAATATATGAGATTCTTTTGGGCCAATGCTCCCACGGCCGTTACTTCGGAAGGCGCCCTTCTTATGTTTAAAAGGATGAATGCAGTTGCCCTGTTGATATGCCTCCCTGCCACTCTCTTACAAGGACAGGCTGTTACTCAGCAAAGCAAGCCTGAAAGCACTCAGCAAACGGGCCAGCAGGCTTCGCAAACCACACCTGCGGAGACTCCAGCCCTCATGGGATTCGGACTTGAAGATGGGACGCCGGTCAAGTTGCGTCTGAAGCGAAATTTGTCGTCAGCAACGGACAGAAAAGGAGATATGGTTGACTTTGAGGTCATGGAGGATGTGAAGGTGAACAACATCCTCGTCGCACCACGTGGCGGCCTAGCTTGGGCGACAATCACGGACGCAGAACCCAAGCGTCGTATGGGGCGTGGTGGAAAACTGGATGTGAACATTGATTCGCTACGGCTCAAGGACGGCGAAAAGATACCCCTACGAGCGGTTAAGGAAACCAAAGGAGGGGGCCACACCGGGGCGATGACTGGGGCCATGGTTGGGACCGCGCTCGTCTTTTTCCCGGCCGCACCTCTGTTCCTCTTCATGCATGGCAAGGACATTAATATTCCCGAAGGTACCGAGATTACCGCATACGTTGCAGGAAATATTCCGCTGGATAGAGCGAAATTTGACTCGGGGTCACAATCGCTGGCAGCAGAGTCCACGGGGTCGCTTGGTCAGGCAACGGTTTCGGTCAGCTCGGTTCCTGCCCGGGCGGACGTAGAAGTAGACGGCAAATTCGTGGGAAACACGCCTTCGTCAGTGGTCCTTCCGCGGGGCGACCATACGATCAAAGTATCGAAGAAGGGATATCGGACGTGGGAGCGCACCTTGACGGTCTCAACCGGCAGTGTGAATTTATCTGCGGAACTCGACGCAGTACAGTAAGTCCTACGATTCCGGAGTGCGGCCCAGGAACGAGGTCGCCGACAAAGAGTATCTTGCAAGGCGAAGGTCAACTTCGTTTTACGGCTATCGCCGGTGGCGTTTTAGGAGAAACCTGGTGAAAAGATCAGCAGTCGGGCTCGTATTGCTATACATGTTAGCGCTGCCACTTCACGCTTCCGTTGCCGCCACCGAAGCCAAAAATCACGTGGGAGAGAATGCAACGGTATGTGGGGAGGTCGCGAGCGCACACTACGCGATGAGAAGCCGTGGAAGTCCAACATTCATCAATCTCGACCGGCCGTATCCGAACCAGGTTTTCACCGTCGTCATCTGGGGTAGCGATCGACCCAAATTCGGAAATCCAGAAACAGCCTACGAAGGGAAACACGTTTGTGTGACCGGGCGAATAACGCTCTACCGCGGCGCTCCCGAAACGGTTGCATCCGAGCCTTCTCAAATCAAAGCGGAATAGACTTAGCGCCGGAAGCATTCGCGGCAGCGAAAGTGGATATTGCCATTAGGGAGGCGACGGACACGCTCGCCGACTCCTTTGGGCCGCTCAGGCAGATATTTCTCATCAGCAGCCATTCAGTGGGATGCGAAGACAAACAGCTTACTCGCCGTCCCGACATATACCTTCCCGTTGACGACTGTGGGAACCGCGAAATGGACACCCGTTCCGAGACCACGGCTTCGAAAGAGCTCCCTCGAAAGGTTCGTCGCGTCGTAAGCGTGCAGGGAGACTGAGGATGCGTGATCCATCGCCCAGACAATACCATTACTGGCTCCATTGGCGGAAACGACCGGCTCCGCACCGGGATAGGTAAATACGAATCCGCCTTTCGATATCGGCGTGGTCGACATCTTGCCCGTGGAGGAATTAAACCTGAAGGCTTTTAAAACGTCATTGTTTCCCGCAAAGTAGAGCGTGTGATTCCAGAACGCCGGTGTCATAAAACAATGAGCCTTTGGTTGCCTGCTGCCGCCACCCCCGACTTGGTTGTCGACTTCCTGGATAATCTGGCGGTTCGAGCTGGGGTGAAATCGGCCCATATTGATCCGGTCGACAACGTAGATCGCCGGAAATTTCCCGCAACCGATCGCTTCGTCCGGGAACGCGCTGCGCGAGTCGACCAGCAGCACGCCTCCGGCGCCCAAATCCAGGTCCTGGGCGGTCAGCGCCGCTTGGTTAAAAGGAGTGAAGTAGTCGAGCGGGGTCAGATTTGGACTCAACCTGACGAAGCTATTGGAAAGGTTCGACGTACCATTCCAGCTTCCGTTCCCCGTCATGGCGTAGACATTCCCGGTCGAGCTAGCGGCGAGGCCGGCTCCAGACATCCAGACGGCACCCTCGCCCCCGCCAGGGGTGGAGTTCCAGACCCCCACTTGGGCTAAAGAACTGGCGGAGAAGGCTATGATCCACCCGTGGTATGGCGGAGTGTCATCCCCGGTGGAACCGAAAGCAGCATAAACGTTCCCGCTCGCCAGCAACAAACCCGGCCGTTGCATTTGCTGTTTTGGTTGGAAGCCGGATGGCTTGATTACCGCCGGACTACCGCCTTCCTCCTGCCCGGTTGCCACTTTCAGGGCATGCAACCGGAAAACAACCCGTCCGCTGTTGAGCGTTTCGGCGACCACGTACAAAGTTCCGGTGGAAGCGTCAATTACGGGCGTGCCGGTTATGCCAAGTTCCTCAAGCTCGGCGTGTGCATTGGGGACAGTTGTTGCACCCGGCGGGATGAGACTTCTGTGCCATAGTGGAGGTCCGCTCTTGTCGGCATCGAAGGCATAGACCGAGTCGTGTTCCGTTGCCACAAAAACTACATTGTGCGTTCCACCGGCGATCGAAACATGTGATAGATACAGGGGCTGAGCAAGGACCTTTCCGTCAACCGAATGCTCGAACAGAATTCCAAAGTGGGCGGAGTTTACATTGCTGGGCGTGAGAATCGTCTCGTTTTGTTGTTCCCCGTTTCGCGCATTGTTACCTTTCCAGGTCGTGTAATGGAGACCGGTTGCCTGTGCGGCCGCGTGTGTCGAGAAGGTCTGCTGCACCAGCGCCGTGAAGGCAATCACGCAGAGCAAACCCGGCCCCGCCCAGATTATGCCCTCCTTCAGAAACCCCGCGGCCGCGTGTCGTTGAATGGAATGGGTGTGAGTACGTGCGATCGGCGAACCACTCGGTTCCATATTGGGTACTCTCTTTCCGAGATGAATGCTGCTGGTTCTAGACTGGCGTTTGTTCCAATCGGAAAGGCGCTCCTCAGCCTTTTTCCGCTCTGTCTCTAAGATGGGTTACCAAGTAGGCGTGTTTGTTATGAGACGCAACCGATTTAGCAGCGGTTGCCGCTGGCCGTTTGTTTTTCCTCGCAAGCGAAGGGCTGCATACCTCTCGATCGAAAAGTTTCTCCAGCGCCGTTAACCATGCTTCTCGGGGCGAAGCTGGTTTCTGCGCCGTTATCGAGCGGCAACAGCAGATCCGCTTCGACCAATTCGTGGAGGTCTTCAACCACGAGCGCCCCCACGAAGCTCTGGATAGGAAATGTCCGGAAGCGGTCTACCAATCCTCCCTCTCTACACCGGGTTGCCGGACATCGACTATCCCTTCCACGACAAAACCATCGTGACCACTCGCTGTAGCCGCATCTGCCTGGCCAACAAAAAAACCAAGCCAGGTCTTCGCCGGCCAGGCCGTCGGCATTTAAAGAGATCCACGACGACATCTGGCTGGTCAGTTTTATGGATTGGGATTTGGAATTCTTCGATTTGGACACTCGGGTCCTTGAACCGCTCGAAAACCCGTTCAGCCCGAAAGTGTCACCCATGTGACCGGTACATTGTGTCACCCATGTCTCCGGGCCGGACCTGAGAAATGTGGTCGGGGAGAGAGAATTTGAGCCTCCGACCCCCTCGCCCGAAAAGTAGGTTCAACCGCGCTAACCTGTTGGCCGGCTTCGCGTTCAAGGTTTTGCACTTTTCGACTTTGCACCCAACTTGCACCCAGATCGTCCCGGGCTGTAGCGATCGGTTGTCTTGCGCATCTGACATACCGGTCATACAATAGGGTGTATGCGAAGCTTCACGGTTCGTCTGCCTGAGCCGCTCTTCGCCGAGATTGAGAACGAGTCGCATGAACGCAAGCTCTCGAAGTCAGATGTAATTCGCGAGCGTCTCGAACTGGCGATTCGTCATGGGGACGGCTCCGCTCGAACGCTCGATTCCATTCGAGATCTGATCGGTTCTGTCAGCGAGCTGCCCGCCGATCTCAGCAGCCGCAAGAAGGCCTATCTGCGGAGTGGAGGCTATGGCCAGAAGCGTCCTCGCTGATGCGGGATTTCTTGTGGCTCTTCTCAGCCGGGGGGACGCACATCACTCATGGGCCGTCGGCCGGGCCTCTCAATTTCCTCCGCCTTGGACGAGCGCGGAATCCGTGCTGTCGGAAGCGTTTTACCTTCTCGGGCAAGCCGGACGCGCACCTCTCGCAAAGCTCATTGCGCGCCGTGCGCTGATCCTCGGATTCTCCCTGGGCGAGCACATCGAACCGGTCTTGAAGCTTTTGCAGAAATACTCGGACGTCCCTATGAGTCTTGCCGACGCCTGCCTGGTACGCATGACGGAAACTTCTGGCGATACTGTGCTTCTCACCACGGATCGCGATTTTCGGGTGTATCGTCGCCACGGCAGACAGGTCATCCCTTGCGTGCTGCCTTCCCAGGGATAGAGCTCGGACGCGCCAGCTTGAGCAACCACTCTCGAAAGACGGGCTTCAGCTTTTTCCGTTTGTGTCGGACCGGGAACGGCCGGCTCATGCATTGTTGGGAGGACAGAAACAGGCGCGGGAAACGGGGTTGTACCGATGAAAGAAAACCAGACCCCGAAATGAAATCGCTGCAAGCGCTTGATTTGAATGGTCGGGGAGAGAGGATTTGACCCTCCGACCCCCTGGTCCCGAAAAATAGGTTCAACCGCGCTAACTTGTTGGCCGGCTTCGCGTTCAATGCGTTGCAGTCCTTCGACTCTGCACCCAAGTTGCACCCAGAAATCCTTCCAACTGTGAACGGCACAGAAACCGTAACGTGTTGACCGCACCAGATATTTTTGAAAGCCCAAACCTAGGATGACCTGCAAAACCCTCCCCCACCTCCGCCAAATACCAAGCGCCCAGGTATTTTGAAACAGCCGATTACTACCCGGCTTGTCACAAACCTTCAAAGTTATTACAATAGTAATAACATGTTGGGAGGTGGCCTATGGTCGAACTCAAGGTGCGCAAGTTCGGGAACTCGCTCGGGGTTGTCCTGCCAAAAGAGGTCGTCAACCGTTTACGTACTGGCGAGGGTGAACCGCTGTTTCTAATCGAAGCTCCTGAAGGCAGCTATCGTCTCACGCCTCACGATCCTGACTTCGAGAAGAAAATGGCGAAGGCGGACGACATCATCAGCCGCTACCGCAATACACTACATGTCCTCGCCAAGTGAGGGAACCTGTCTGGATCGACGAGCGTGATGCTCTGGCGCTTCACGATCGTCTGCTCGCGCTGCACGGCGGGGCGGAAGGGTTGCGGGACCAGGGTTTGCTAAGATCCGCCTTGGCCAGGCCCCAACAACACTACGCCTATGCCGAGTCTCCGAACATCTTCGAGATCGCTGCTGCCTATACCGGCGGCATCGTGCGGAACCATCCGTTTCTAGATGGGAACAAGCGTACCGGATTTGTGGTGGGAATCCTATTCCTTGAACTCAACGGGTACAGGTTCGCTGCGAGCGAGGAAGAGGCGACACGGGCGGTCCTGGAGTTGACAAGAGGCAACCTCGACGAGGCTGGCTATACAGCTTTTCTTCGCGCCAATTCTTCTCCGGCGAAGAAATAACAGGTGTGGGCGACAATCGAATTCCCGGGGGCAACAATTCTTGGCGCCAACAAACGAGACCGCTTAAGCATGAAGGAATCAGGTGCTGCCGGCTGATGACGCATATTCGCACCAGCAAAACGGTGCAAATTCGGGGTTGAGTCGACAACTGCTAAAAAGCCCAAGTTGTAACTGCAACGTAAGTAATTGAGAAATCGATTTGAATGGTCGGGGAGAGAGGATTTGAACCTCCGACCCCCTGGTCCCGAACCAGGTGCTCTACCAGGCTGAGCCACTCCCCGTCCTCAGTTGCGCCGTGTGAGCGCAGTAGGAAAACAACCGCTTTCGATTATACATTGGGCGGGTTCGATCCGGATTTGCCGGAACTTAAGACCGGGCTGTGAATCTTGCGTTGCGTCGCGCCTTCGGTTCCGGTCTCACCTCCGTCGGCAGGAATGCTTCTCCTGGCCTAAAAAGCGCGCGACGGCCGCCCCCCGCGAAACGGCTCCGGCTGAACTGCTCTATATCGGTCGGTATTCGCGGTATTCCGACCGGGCGCGGGGAATAGTTCCCGGCTTGCTATACTGAAACCCGCGATGGCAGCCTTCACTTCCACAACTCTCTACACTCCCTTTCGGATGATCGCCGACGGCGCAATCGAGGTCGAAGACGGCCGAGTCCTGCGCGTCGGTTCCCGAGACGAACTGGAGATGCCGTCTAATCGCGCTGCGACGAGTTTTCCGGGCTGCGTGTTGGCGCCGGGGTTCTTCGACGTCCACATTCACGGAGCCGCCGGATGCGATGTCATGCGCGCCTCCGAGAGCGAACTGGAACGGATGGAGGCGTTTCTGGCCCGCCGGGGAGTGACAAGCTACTTTCCAACCACCGTGACCGCGCGATTGGATGCTACCCTAAGTGCTCTAGAGCGGTTGGCCAACGCGATCGAGGGCGCGCCTCGAAACGAGAAGCGGGCCCGGCCGTTGGGAATTCATCTGGAAGGTCCGTTCTTGAGCCATCGTAAACGCGGCGTGCATCCTCCCGGAGACCTGGTTCGACCGAGCGTGGGCATCTTTGACAAGCTCTGGCAGGCATCCCGCGGCCAGGTGCGCATGATGACCATTGCTCCGGAGCTCGACTGTGCCGAAGAAGTGATTGCCGAAGCCGCCCAACGCGGCGTTTCGGTCAGTGTCGGACACTCCGACGCCGACCGGGACCAGGCCCGCAGAGGGATTCAGGCGGGAGCGCGCCACGCCACGCACACCTTCAATGCCATGCGCGCACTCGATCATCGCGAGCCCGGAATCCTCGGCGAGGTGTTGACCAACCGGGAGATGAGCGCGGACGTGATTGCCGATGGAATTCATCTCCACCCGAGCATCGTGGACCTCGTGTACCGGGCCAAAGGCGCCGAGAATTTCGTGCTCATTACGGACGCGATTTCGGCGACCGGCATGCCGGACGGACGCTACTGGCTGGGCTCGCTCGAGGTCGAGGTAAAGGATGGCAGGTGCCTGCACGGCGGGAACCTGGCCGGCAGCGTGTTGACCATGGACCGCGCCGTGAGAAACGCCATGAAGTTTGCCGGCCTCAACCTGCAACAGGCAGTGCGGGCGGCGTCGGCGAACCCGGCCAGGGTTGCCGGCCTGCCTGCGAAGGGCGTCATTCAAGCGGGCGCCGATGCCGATTTCGTGGTGCTTGCGCCCGATGGACAGGTCCGGGCGACGATTATCGCAGGCGAACTGGTCCACTAGGGTAAAGGAGAACCATGCCAGACAGAGGTACATTCCCCCACTACATGCTTAAAGAGATCTTCGATCAGCCCAAGGGGCTCGAGGACACCATCTCTCCCCGACTCTCCCGTGACACGGCCGAGGTTCGGCTGGGCGCGGAAGTTCGAATCGGCGAGTCCGAGCTGCGTTCGCTGAGGCGCATTAACATCGTCGCCTCCGGCACCAGCCGTCATGCGGGCATGGCCGGGCAATTCATGTTTCAGGAGTTGGTGCATCTTCCGGTCGAGGTCGATTACGCGAGTGAATTTGAATACCGCAACCCGCTCATCGGCCCCGGCGAGATCACCATCCTGATCACGCAATCGGGCGAGACTGCCGACACGACCGCCGCTCAGCGCGAGGCCAAAGAGAAGGGCTCCCGTACCCTTGCCATCTCCAACGTCGTCGGGTCCACGATTGCCCGCGAAGCCGACGGCATCATCTATACGCACGCCGGCCCGGAGATCAGCATTGCCTCGACCAAGGCATTTACCGCGCAGATGGCCGTCCTGTTTCTGCTGGCGGCGTATCTGGCCGACGTCCGGGGCGAGCTTTCCGAATCCGAGCGGCGGAGGTGGATCCGGGAACTTCTCACCTTGCCGAAGAAGACCGAGACCGTTCTCGAGCAGGCAGACAAATGTCAGCGGCTTGCGGCGCGCTTTCACGACTTCGGGGATTTTCTGTTTCTCGGCCGCGCCATTCACTATCCCATCGCCATGGACGGGGCATTGAAGCTGAAGGAAGTCTCCTACATCCACGCCGAAGGCTATCCCACGGGCGAAACCAAGCACGGCCCGAACGCGTTAATCGATGAAAACCTGCCCGTCGTCATCGTTGCCACCTGTGACCGCACCGACCGCGGTTCCGTGCTTCGTTACGAAAAAAACCTGGCCAACATTCGCGGATTCAAACAGCAGAAGGCACAGGTGATCGCCGTCGCCACCGATGGCGACAGCGAAGTTGCCCGTCTGGCCGACCACACGATCTTTGTTCCCGAGGCTCCCGAACTGCTCTCGCCGATTCTTGAGATCGTCCCTCTGCAGCTGTTCGCCTACTACATGGCGGTGCAGAAAGGGCTGGACGTGGACCGGCCGAGAAACCTGGTGAAGTCGGTCACTCTCGAATAGTCAGGCGAATTGGGTGTGCCAAGAACAGGGTTGCGACCGGGCGCACCGTGCGCCCGTCCCTGCCGCAGGTTTACCCCGTCCTTATGGGTGCGCCGGCGCCAGGCGCCTTTCAGGATTTTCCTTCATAGCTGACGCGCCAGATCGAGCCGGTGTTGTCGTCGCTTATGAGAAGCGAGCCGTCCTTGGCAACGGCTATGCCCACGGGTCGACCCCAAACGTTTCCATCCCCGGTGACAAAGCCGGTCAGGAAGTCTTGATATTCGCCGGAGGCCTTGCCTTCGCCGTGCAGGGGAACTCTCACCACCATGTATCCGGTGCGGGGGTTGCGGTTCCAGGAGCCGTGCAGGGCGAGGAACATGTCGCCGCGGTACTCCCTGGGGAATTGATTGCCGGTGTAGAAGGCGAACCCGAGCGGAGCGCTGTGGGGCTGGATGATGACATCCGGAGTCCTCAGCTTCGCCAGCAGCTCAGGATGACTGTTGGGCAGTCGCGGGTCGTGATTGCCGCCCATGTAATACCACGGCCAGCCGTAGAACCCGCCGTCCTCGACGTGGGTCGTGTAGTCGGGGACCAGATTGTCGCCGAGCGAATCGCGCTCGTTGACGGCCGTCCACAGTTCGCTGCTGGCCGGACGGAACGCCAGCCCCACCGGATTGCGAATTCCCGCGGCGAAGATGCGCACTCCGGAACCGTCGGGGTTGTACTCAAGAATGTTGGCGCGGTGAAATTCCGTCTTGTGCGTGTCGGGATCGTCGATGTTTGAGCCCGATCCCACCGACACATACATCTTCTTGCCATCGGGCGAGAACACGACATCCCGGGTCCAATGACCTTCAGCGTCCTGGGCGCCCGGAAAAATTTCCGCCACGACCGGCTGCGCCGGAGCGCCGGCCTTCAGGTCGCCCGAGTGATAGGGGAAACGCAGCACCGCGTCGGTGTCGCCGATGTAAACCCACTGGGGGTTATCGCCAGGCGGATAGAACGCAATTCCGAAGGGACGATGGAGTCCGGTGGCAAACGTAGACGTCTGCTCCGGCTTGCCGCCGGATGTTACCCCGCGAAATATCTTGATTTCGCCTTTATCGCTCTCGGCGAGAAAGACGTCTCCATTCGGAGCGGTGCGGAGCTCGCGCGGCTCATCGAGGCCGGCGGCGAAAACCGCGACCTTGAAGCCGGGCAGGGTCTTGGGGAGGGCTCCTTCGGGGCGGGAAGCCGGGGCGGGGGAATTATTGGCGGACTTGGTGGCGAAAGGCTTCGGCAGGTCCTTGACCGTGATTTTGCGGACCGTGCCGGGATTCTCGGCGCGGTAATCATAGAAAGGAGAAGAATTGCCCTGCGCAAGGAGCGTAATGCCTAGAAAAAGGATGGAAAACTGGAGAGTGAAAACCGCCACGTCCTTTCGCGTCATATTTCACCTGGTTTCAAACTGGAATCGACGACCACCGTGAGATGGATAAGGATAACAGGTGGAGCGGGTAGTTTCGGCCGTCGAGGGGCCTCGCAGTTCACGAGCCAGGTTTTGAGGCGGTATCGCTGAGCCCGGCGGGGGCAAGCGGCAGGGCCCGCAATCGTATTCCGGAGGCGGCGAAAATGGCGTTGGCGACCGCGGGCGCAATCCCGACCAGAGGGGTCTCGCCCGCACCCATCGACGGCTGGTCCTTCCGGTCGACCAGCACGACCTCGACCCTGGGGGCATCGCTGAAACGGGGGACGCGGTAATCTGCGAGATGAGGGTTCAATATGCGGCCGTTCTCGAACTGGATGGCCTCAAACATGGCCCCGCCCAGGCCCTGCATCACCGCTCCAGAGATCTGGTTTTCGAGCCCCTGGGGATTCACCACGGCGCCGCAATCAAAGGCCTCGACGACGCGGACCACTTTTAGCGCGCCGTGCTCGACCGAAACTTCCGCGCAGGTGGCGACGTATCCGCCCTTTTCGACGCCGCCCGAAATTCCAAATCCCCGGCCCGGCGAGCTCTTCGACCTGCCCCAGCCGAACTTTTCCGCCGCCGCCTGCAAGACCGCGCGCAGGCGGTCGTTCTTCAAATTCTTGAGGCGGAATTCGAGCGGATCCATCTTCAGTTCGTGCGCCAGTTCATCCATGTGCGACTCGCGGGCAAAGTGGTTGGCGGCGGCGGCCAGCGAGCGATAGGAACCCTGGCGAAGAGGGCCGTCGGCGGGGTGGAATTCGATCCGCTGGTTGGCCACCTCATACGGAATTTGCATGGCAGACGGGCCGGAGTTGTAGTTATCGAACTCCCAGAACGTCAGCGTGCCGTCGGACCGGGCTCCGCTTGCCACGTCGATAACGCCCGCAGGACGGAAGTAGGCCCAGGTAAACTCCTCTTCGCGCGACCAGATCAGCTTGACCGGCCTGGCTGCCGCTTTCGCCAGGCGCGCGGCTTCGACCGCCGCTTCGCCGGTGTGCTTGCCGCCGTAGGCCGAACCGGTATCGGGAACAATGACGCGTACGTCGTTCTCGGAAAGGTGGAAAGTCTCGGCCAGTCCATCCCGGACAGCAAACGGCCGCTGGGTACCGGTCCGGACCGTGAGCTTTCCGTCCTTCCATTCCGCGACGGCCGCTCTTGGCTCAAGCGGAGTGTGCGCAATGTAGGCGACCGTATAGGTCTGCTTGAGTGACTTCGCGGCCTGGCTGCGGCCGCTCTCGACCGAACCCGCATCGAACTGGTCCCGGTCGCTGTCGTCCTGGGCTTTCGTGCCCTTCCGCAAATGCTCAAACAGCTCGCGGTCGGAAATCTGCGAGGGCGCATCCCATTGCGCGCGGATCGACTGCGCCGCGCGATCGGCGGTCACCACATCGGGTGCGGCAACGCCGATAAAGTCGCCGTCGCGAACCACGACGACCCCGGGTATCTTTTCGGCCTGCGAGGAATCGCAGGAGGTCAACTTGGCGTGGAATGCGTTCGGGCGCACGATCCTTCCATGCAGCAGGCCTGGCAGGCTGACATCGGAAGTGTACTGATGCGCGCCGGTGACGAAATCGCGGCCGTCTTTCTTGGGGGCCGCAGTCCCGGCAATCTTCCAATCCTTGGCCGGGGTGAGGTCGGGATCGTCGGGAATGACGGTGGCGAGCTTTTGGCCGCCCACCAGCTCGCCATAGGAAATCGTGCGGCCCGACTTGGCGTCGTGCACCTTCCCCTCCCGCGCCTCGAGGTGGGAGGCATCGGCGGACCAGCGCCGGGCGGCCATCTGAATCAGCACCAGCCGCGCGCTCACGGCCACCGTGCGGAGCTGCGTGCCCATCTGCGGCGTGGTGCGGCTGCCGAATGTGCCCATGTCGTAGGGGGTCAGCTCGGTGTCGCCCATCAACATGCGCACCGAGGAGAGCGGCACTCGAAGCTCCTCGGCAACCTGCTGCGCCAGCGAGGTGCGCGCATTCTGACCGACCTCGACCTTGCCGGTGAACGAGGTGACCTGGCCGCTTTCGTCGATGTGCAGCCAGGAATCGAGCTCCTTCGGCAACTCGTGACCGTGACGGCCGCCGCCCGACTCCTGGGCGATCACCCGCCCTGCGCGAACCCCGACCAGCAGACCCGCTCCGAGCAGCTTGAAGAAATCACGGCGGTCGACATCGAACCGGTAAGGGATAGGCGAGACCTGGTGCTCGCGAAGTTCGGAATCGAGCTCTTCCCCATGGAGAGTAGGCTCAGGCATGTTTCGGGCTCCGGCCGAGTTCGGCCGCGCGGCGTACCGCCTTCATAATTCTCCCGTAGGTTCCGCAGCGGCAGATGTTGCCGTCCATGTGGCTGATGATCTGCCCCTCGGTCGGATGCGGGTTCCCGTCGAGCAGCGAGGCAGCCGCGAGAATCATCCCCGGCGTGCAATAGCCGCACTGGAAGGCTTCCAGTTCGAGAAACGCCTGCTGGACCGGGTGCAGCTTTTCGCCGCGCGCCAGCCCTTCAATTGTGGTGATCTTCCTTCCGGCTGCCGAAGAGACCTGCATGCGGCAGGAGCGCACGGGAGAGCCTTCAACCAGCACCGTGCATGCGCCGCACTGTCCCTCGCCGCATCCATACTTGGCGCCGGTCAAGCCGAGGTCGTCGCGTAGAACGTAGAGCAGCGGTTTCTCCGGCTGAACCTCCACGTGGTGTTCGCTGCCGTTGACCAGAAGCGTGAAAGCCATCTCGTCTCCGCCTAGAGGGAATTATAGACTCGCGCCATGCCTTTGCGCGCCTTTCCTTGTGTCAGGAGGGGTGTTCGCGACGGGCCCCCGGGAAATTGCCGGGATCGATCGCGCGGGAACCGCGGCGAGGCGAGTCTGCGCCCCCCCGGCTCCGCCTCGGCCGGGCTGCGGGGGACACCGACGAACGGTTGGGGGACCGCCGCAGCTTAGGCGGCCTTGTCGTCTCCATCGTCGGGGTTGGGAATGGTTGAGGGAGGATCGCTTGCCGGAAAGCTGTCCTCGAGGGTCTTATCCAGGCTTTCTTCTTCGCGCCTCCGGCGTTCCTGCGGTTCCGGCTGTTCCGCTCCCTTGGGGTCCCCGCGTCGAAAGCTCGCCATCGCACACCGCCCGTTTTTCCAAACTGCGATCCTTGTTTGTTTAGATGGACAGGACGCCCGCCGGGTAAACCCCCAGGAAATAAATCCCCCGGCCAGTTCGAAACGACTCCGGTGTTTATTCCCCTCGGTTGGCGAGCTTCAGCGGTTTACGACATCCACGATCTCTGAATCCGGTTCCGTCCAGGCGGAGGCGCCTTCGTGGGTCAGTTTCCCCGCCCCATCGTTCCAATGCAGGTAGGTGATCCTGCTCCGGCCTTTTTCGTAAGCATAACTTTTGCCGTCATCGTCATAGAGGGTGAAGTCCGTGTCGCGTCCGGGATAGACCCGGAGCTTCATGATCTTCTGAGACTGGCCCGTCGTCTCGATATCGGAACCGAGCGGAACGATGGAACCGGCGCGAACGAACAGGGGAATGATGTCGATCGGCGCATCCACGGTCACCGTCCTGCCGCCTGCGAACCGCTGGTTGGTCCAGTAGTTGTACCAGTCCGCCCCCGCGGGCAGATAAACCTCGCGGCGAGTTGCGCCCTGATCGGTAACCGGAGCGACCAGAAAGGCCGGCCCGAACATATATTCATCGCCCCTGTCGGCCGCCTTCGCGTCCTCGGGGAAATCCATGAAGAGCGCCCGCATAAAGGGCGCGCCCGTGCGGTAGGTCGCGTATGCGAGCGAATAAATGTAGGGCAGGAGCTGGTATCGCAGCCGGAGATACTTTTCGAGAATGGGCTCGGCCTGTTTGCCGTAGGACCAGACCTCGTTATATTTGCGGCTGCCGTGCGTGCGCATGACCGGCAGGAACGTGCCGTACTCAAACCAGCGGGTGTAAAGCTCGGGATAATCGTCATAACCGCCGACATTGTCGCGGGCGTCGGATGGGTCCAGGAGCGGCGGGTGGGCGGGATGGTGCTCGGCGGGAAGGTATTGCCAGCCGCCGACGTCGTTGGTCCAATAGGCCATGCCGGAAGCAGTGAAATCGAGCCCGGTTGGAATCTGACGCTTGTAGGCGTCCCAGGTCGGAAAAATATCGGACGACCAGACCAGGGTCGCGTTGCGCTGGGAGCCGAGATAGGCGTCGCGGGAGAGAATGAGCGCCCGGTGGTTCACGTCGCGGCGGAAGCCGTCATAAATCGCCGCCGTATGCACCAGCGGATAGATGTTGAAGTACTGCGTGCCCGGCCCTGCAAAAAAGTAACTGCCGTTCGGCGGCAGGTCCGGCTCGGTCTCGTCCGCCCAGATCGAGTCGAACCCTTTGGCAAGGATGTTGTCGCGGATGACCCCCCAATACCACTTCGCCGCCTCCGGATTCGACGTATCAATGTCGGACCCGGCCCGGTCATAGGGGAGTCCGTCGGTCGGAGTACCGTCGGCGAGGTGCTCGAACCAGCCATGCTTCAAGACCGTGTCGTAGTAGCGCGACCCGGGGGTGAAGCGCGGCCACACGCTGATCATGGTCTCGATACCCATCGCGTGCAGCTGCCGGTTCATCGCCGCCGGGTCCGGGAAGCGGTCGGGCACAAAATCCAGCTGTCCCATGCGGGTGAAGTAAAACCAGTCGAGCACCAGCACGTCGAGCGGCAGGTGTCGTTCGCGATATCCCCTGGCCACATTCAGCATCTCTTCCTGGGTGATGTAGCGCTGCTTGCACTGGACAAATCCGTAGGTGGATTTGGGGAGCAGGGGGGTGGCGCCGGTCAATAGACGGTAGCCGGCGTAAATCTCATCGAAGTTGCCGCCCGCGATCACGAAATAGGAAACGCGATTTCCCGCCTCCGAGGTCCAGGTTGTGCGGCCGTTGAATCCCGGCTCGACCAGGGTCTTCGAAGGGTTGTCCCAGACCAGACCATAGCCATAGTTGGTGACCGCAAACGGGACGCAGACGCTCGGGCCGCCGGTGGCGGTGTAACTGTGCCAGCATTCCACGCGATGGCCGCGGTGATCGAGAAATCCCTCCTGATTCTGCCCGAGGCCGTAGTAGTGCTCGTCGTCGGGCGAGACGAAGCTTGCGCCAACCTGGTAGAAATCGCCGTCCGATGGCCGTTTGTCATACAGAATGCCGGCGTTGCCGTCTTTGTGGTTGGGCACCGACATCGACCAGCCATTCATTTCAACCAGGCGCTTGCCATCGGCCCGGCTGATCGTGATATGCGCCCCGGGAACCGATCCGCCGAAGTATTGCGCGATGTCGCGAACGGTAATGGGCGCCGGCCGCTTCGTCTGCTGAACCCCGTCGACCTTGACGATCATGCGCGAGGAACGATACAGGTCGGCGGCGCCGGTGTGCTCCTCGGTCCAGCCGCCGGCGTTCGCGGGTCCCATGAACCCGAATCCCGGCCCGGCCAGGGCCTGGTCTTTCTGCGTACTCAAGGTGATGCGAACGATGTTCGGCGCGTAAGGCTCGACGACGATGGTTGAGTGTCCGTGGTCGAGAACCAGACGGCTCTCCGCGGCAAACGCCGGAATTGCGATCGCCCACAGCACGGCCGGGAGAATCCGGCGCGAAATTTTCAATCTTTTCCTCCTCGAGCGGTCTGGACGGCCCGCAGCACGGCGCGCGCCTTGTTCAGGCTCTCCTCGTATTCCGTGGCCGGGTCCGAATCGGCGACAATGCCGGCGCCGGCCTGCAGATATGCCTTCCTCCCCTTCATCAGCAGAGTGCGAATGGCAATGCAGGAGTCGAGATTGCCTCGAAAATCGGCGTACAGCACCGAACCGCCGTAAATCGCGCGCCGCGTGGGCTCAAGCTCCTCAATGATCTGCATGGCCCGCACTTTCGGCGCGCCGCTGAGGGTCCCGGCCGGAAAGCAGGCGGCGAAGGCGTCCAAGGCGCCCAAATGGCGCCGCAGCTCTCCTTCGAGCGCGGAAACGATGTGCATCACGTGCGAATAGCGCTCCACATACATCAGGTCCTTCACCTTGACCGAGCCGTACTCGCTGACGCGGCCGAGATCGTTGCGCCCCAGGTCCACCAGCATCACGTGCTCGGCGCGTTCTTTTTCGTCGCCGAGCATCTTCTGTTCGAGCCGTTGATCTTCGGATTCGTCTTTGCCGCGCGGATGCGTTCCCGCGATGGGACGGTACTCCAGCCGGCGGCCGGTCACGCGAACCAGCATTTCCGGCGACGAGCCGAGAACATGGGTGTCACCCATTTTCAGGAAATACATGTAGGGAGACGGGTTCACGGCCCGCAGGGCCCGATAAATATCAAACGGCGCCGCCTGAGGGGTGAAATCGAGGCGCTGCGAGAGAACCACCTGAAAAATATCGCCCGCGGCAATGTATTCCTTGGCCCGCTCGACCGAGCGCTCGAAGTCGCGGCGCGCCGTGCGCGCCTTGATCTTCAGTCTTTCGCCCGGCTGGCGAACGATGTTCTGCCACTCCATTCTCGCCAGGCCATCGGTCAATTTCTTCTCCAGGCCCGCAATGTCGGCCAAGGCCCGGTCATAAGCCCGGCGCGGGTCCTCGGCAGAAACATCGGCGGCGGCGAGGATGTGGATCTGATGATGGAGGTGGTCGAAGGCGAGCAGACGGTCGAAGAACATCAGCATGCAGTCGGGAATGTCGAGATCATCTTTCGCGCCGGTCCCGATGTTTTCCAGCTGGCGAACGATGTCGTAGGAGAAAAAACCCACGGCTCCGGCGGTGAACGGCGGCAAACCGGCCACCACCGCAGGCTGGTGCTGGTGCAAAAGCTGGTCTGCAATCTCAAAAACATTCCCTTCTCGCTGGCTGCGCTTCCGGCCGTCTTCCAGCGTGACCTTGCTGCCGCGGGACTGGAGTTTCCGGTAAGGGCGTGCGCCCAGGAACGTATACCGGCCGATCTGCTCGCCGCGTTCGGCGGATTCGAGAAGGAAGGCGTCTTTTTCCCCCTGCGAGATCGCTAGAAACGCCGAGACCGGCGTGAGCAGGTCGGCCATGACCGACTTGACCACGGGAACCAGCGTGGCTTCGCGCGCCAGGCGGGAGAATTCTTTGTAATCGGGCCGCAACATTTAAGGAGACGGGATCCCACATTATAGGAGATCGCGCGGGAGCCGGCGCGAGCGGGGCTTTCATCCATCGGTGAATCATCCCGGTGAATCATCCGCGGCGAAAGTCCGACGGGTATGCGCTACCTGCAGATCGCCCGGTCGCCGGGTCTCAAGGCGCGGCTCCGATTCGCTGCCGCAAGCACGCCGGCGTGAGCCATGGCCCACCGGGTGCTATGCTAACCCGCAACTCCTCCGCGAATGAATTCGCGGGTTTTCCGGCGAGAAGACTTGAAGATTCTATGACGGTATCCGTGCCTTCCTTTGCGAAGATCAATCTCGGCTTGCGGATTGGCGCGCCGCGGGGGGATGGATTTCATGAACTGCGGACGGTGTATCAGACGATTGCCGTTCACGACACCATTCGCGTTTCCGTGGGGCGGGGCTCGGGAATTGAGATTGTCTCGGACGACCCGCGCGTGCCGAAGGATTCGTCGAATACCTGCTACCGCATGGTTGAGCGTGCGCTCGACTCCGTCAAAGTGCGCGCCCGGGTGGCGATCGAGATTGAGAAGCGGCTTCCGGTCCAGGGCGGGTTGGGAGCAGCGTCGGGAAATGCGGCGGCGGCCCTGCTCGCGCTCGAACGCGCGCTCGGTCAGCGGATTTCTCGACGAGAGCGATTGCGCATGGCCTCAGAAGTGGGATCGGACGTGGCCCTGTTTCTGATTGGCGGCCTGGTGCTCGGCCTGGGCCGGGGGGAAGAGGTTTACCCCCTGCCGGACCTTCAGGCTCTTCCGTGCGTGATCGCACTGCCGGAGACGCCGGTTTCAACGCCCGCGGCGTTTGCGGATTGGGACTCGCTGAACGCCCCCCATGGCGATTCCCCATCATCGGACGCCCTGCCTGGAATGGGTTCGCAGGCTCGACCCTCCGCCATGACGGCGCAGGGAAAGAGCGGTAAATTGACCTCCTGCTCTCCCTCCGATAGAATGACAGAGTTCAGCCGTGAGATTTCTGCTTGGCTGAGTGCGGCGCCGTTTCGAACTGGCCGCAGATCCGGTGTCTCCGCCAAGACTGAGAGCGGAGGCCGGGCCGAGAGCCCACTGCTCGACCTCGTCCGTACCGGGATTGAAAACGACTTCGAAAAGGTCGTCTTTCCTAAGCATCCCGAATTGCGCGAGGCCAAGCGTGTCGTCGAAACTGCGGGAGCTATGTACGCCTCGTTGTCCGGGTCGGGTTCGGCCGTGTACGGATTATTTGGTTCGAGAGACACCGCTCGCGCTGCGGCCAGGAAGCTCGTAGAGGGCGGTATGCAGGCGGTAGTGACGAGCACACTGACACGGCCCGCCTATTGGAGCAGGCTGCGGGCCGCAAGCTTTTAGAAGCCGCGGGCAGGAACGCGCGGCGGTGCCGGACGAAAGCCAGGCGATCGGCCTTCGGCCGTCACACAGGGCCTAACGGGATTGGGCCGTCGACTAATGGTAGGTCAAGTGCCTTTGGAGCACTTTGTCTAGGTTCGAATCCTAGCGGCCCAGCCAGAAAACTGTCGTTCGTCATCGGCCGTTGGCCGCCTCGCAAAGGCACGGCGCACCGAGCGCTGGGCCGGCGAAGGGCGCCCGATGACGAACGACCCACGAGGAAAATGGCGACTCTTGCACCCGCGGCCGAAAACAAAATGAGCCCGGAGGAAAAGCCCGAGCGCAAGCCGCAACGCGCCCGCATCGATGAGAAGTTCAAGATCTTCTGCGGCACGGCCAACCAGCCGCTTGCCGACGAGGTTTGCGCTTTTCTCGGAATGTCGCGCGGGCAGGCGCTGGTCACCCGGTTCAAGGATGGCGAAGCGTACGTTCAGATCCAGGAGAACGTTCGCGGCGCGGACGTGTTCGTGATTCAGCCGACGTGCCACCCGGTCGACCAGCACCTGATGGAGCTGTTGTTGATGATGGACGCGCTAAAGCGCGCCTCGGCGCGGCGCATCACCGCCGTGATTCCCTACTACGGGTACGCCAGACAGGACAGAAAGGACAAGCCGCGCGCGCCCATATCGTCGAAGCTGGTCGCCGATCTATTGACCACCGCCGGCGCCGACCGGGCCTTGATTGTCGATCTGCACGCCCCGCAGTTGCAGGGTTTTTTCAATATTCCCGTCGACCATTTATTTGCGTCGCCGGTTTTGGTCGACCATTTCAGGAAGCTTGGATTGCCGAACCTGACGGTGGTGTCCCCCGATGCGGGCGGCGTGGAGCGGGCGCGATTCTTCGCCAAGAAGGTGGATGCGGCTCTGGCCATCGTGGACAAGCGCCGGGTTGAAGCCAATGTCGCCGAGGTCATGAACGTGATCGGCGATGTCAGGGGGCGCACCTGCCTGGTGATCGACGACTTGATCGACACGGCGGACACACTGGTCAAGACCGCGGGAGCGCTCATGGAGAACGGCGCCAGTTCGATCTACGCGTGCTGCTCGCATCCGGTGTTTTCCGGGCCCGCGGTCAAGAACATCATGGATTCCTGCATCCGCGAAGTGGTGGTGACCAACACCATTCCTCTCTCCGAAGAGGGGAAGAAGGCACTGGCCAAACACGGAGGCAAGATTACAGTTCTTTCCATCGCTGGATTGATCGGACGCGCGATCCAGTCGATTCACGAAGAGACGTCCGTCAGCAAATTGTTTTCATAGGAATGGAATATGCCTACAGCCACCACGTTCGAAACAAATTTACTGGAAGCCCAGCCGCGGGAAGCGGGAACCAAGAACGACGCCCGACGCGTGCGCCGCGGGGGGAAAGTGCCTGCCGTCGTCTACGGCGCAGGCCAGCCCTCTACGCCGGTCAGCGTCGATCCCCGCCAGGTCGCGCGAATTCTCGCTTCTGCGACCGGGCATAACACCGTGTTTGACCTCACGCTCGACGGCGAGCGTACCAAAGCCATGATTGTCGACTGGCAGTATGAGCCCATCCGGGGATCGCTGTTGCACATCGACCTGAAGCGGATCGCCATGGACCAGGAGCTGCAGGTCAACGTGCCGATCGTGCTCGTGGGCGAAGCGGCGGGAGTGAAGCAACAGGGCGGAATTCTCGAACAGATTCTGCGGGAACTCGAAGTGGAATGCCTGCCGGGGGACATTCCCAGCGAGATCGAGTTGGACATCTCCGAATTGCTCTTCGGCATGGTGCTGCGGGTCTCCGATCTGCCGAAGAACGCCAAGGTCAAATACCTCACGGATGCAGAGCAGCCGGTCGCGCACATCATCAGCGTGAAGGAAGAGGAAGCGCCCGCCGAAGCCGCAGCGGGTGAAGCGGCGGCGGCCCCGGCCGAGCCCGAGGTCATTAAGAAGGGTAAGCAGGAGTCTGAAGAAGGCGCCGAAGCGGCTCCCGAAAAGGCCGAGAAGAAGGAGAAAGAGAAGGAGAAGAAATAGGGAGATCCTCGCGGGCCGTTGGGTCGCCGGCCGGAAACCACGGATGCGGGGTGGCCACCGGCGAACGACGCGCGGCGAACGCCTGAACAGCCGTGAAGCTGATCGTTGGCCTTGGCAATCCGGGACCGGAGTACGAGTTCACGCCGCACAATGCAGGGTTTTTTGCCATTGACGCCCTGGCCGGCCAGCTGAGGGTGGAGGTTCGGAACCGGCAATCGAACTCGCTGACGGCGAGAGCGCAAATCGGCGAGGAGTGGGTGGTGCTGGCAAAACCGGAAACGTATATGAACCTGAGCGGGCTTGCGGTCGGCAAACTGGTGCACAAGCTCGGGCTCAGCCCGGAAGAGGACTTGATCGTCATCCAGGACGAGCTGGATTTTCCGCTGGGCACGCTGCGCATTCAGCGGGCGCGCAGCTCGGCGGGACACAACGGGATCGAGTCGATCATTGATTCGCTGGGAACCAACGATTTCCTGCGCATCCGGATCGGGGTGGGGCCGGAAACCAAACCGCGGGACGGCAAACGGTATCTGCTGTCCCCGATGCGGAAGGCCGAGCTCAACTCGCTCGACGCCGCCGCGACCGACGCGGCGGATGCGGCCCGGATGATCGTGGCCGAAGGGCCGCAGGCGGCGATGCAGAGATTTAATCGCAGGCCGGAGCCTCGCGAAACCTCGAACGGCTAGTTTTTTGGCCACACGCCAGCCGGCTGGTTGAAAACCAAAGGCTGGGAGCGAGTGGCTGGTTTTTTGGAGAGTGCAATGAATCGTAGCTATGAACTGATGTTTATTGTCCGTCCGGATATGACGGAAGAGGACCAGGACAAACTGATTGCCAACCTGGAAGCGGCGGTCGCCTCATCCGGCGGGCAGGTGAAAAACGTAGAAAAGATGGGCAAGCGCCGCCTGGCGTACCTGGTGCGCAAGTTCCACGACGGAATCTACATTCTGCTGACATTTGAAGGCAGCGGCGGCCTGGTGCACGAACTCGAGCGCCGGCTGCGCGTGAGCGAGCCGGTGATCAAGTTCCTCAGTGTGCGCACCGACGAGGAACAAAAGCGTCTCGGCAAGGTCAAAGCCCTTCGCGATGCCAAGCGCAAACCTGCGCCGGTCGCCTCGGCCGAAGCCGGAGAAGCCCCGGCCGTTACCGCCTAGCGGCGAACGGAGGTTCGCGCCCTGTGCAAGCAGCGGGGTGAGCCGGCCCTCGAGGCAAGGGTTGAGTTTCAGGCGGCAGGGCTGTCGTTACCGGGGAACGACCGGCGACGAACCTCTGACCGCCGCGGAACGGTTTATACAATTTCTAAGGAGCATCATGGCTGAAGAAACCAGAGCAGCAACCACCACGACGACGCCCGATGGACAGAGCGAGCGCCGTCCGCCGCGATCCGGTCCCGGGCGAGAGGGCGGCCAGGGTCCCGGCGGGCGCAAGTATTTTCGCCGCAAGAAGGTATGCAAATTCTGCGTGGAGAAGATAGACGTCATCAATTACAAAGACGTGCGCCTGCTGGCGCAGTTTGTGGCGGAAAGCGGCAAAATTGTGCCGCGGCGCCTGTCCGGCGTCTGCACGCCGCACCAGCGCCGCCTGAGTTCGGCGATCAAACAGGCGCGCAACATTGCCCTGTTGCCGTTTGCCGGACGGCCGGTTTAAAACCAACCCGGCCAGCGATGCACGCCGAGCCAGGGAAACTTTTCGCTTCCTTGACTCTCGTCCATGTCCGTGGGGCGGGCATCCCCTGGCCGCGAATTTGAATTCTGAATGGAGCCATCATGGAAGTCATCCTGAAAGAAGATGTCGCAAAGCTCGGTTCCCGCGGGGATGTGGTCAAGGTTGCCGAAGGCTACGGCCGCAACTTTCTCCTGCCGCGCCGGCTGGCGATTGAAGCTACGGAGGGAAATAAGAAAGTCATCGAGCAGATGCGGGCGTCTGCCCTCCGGCGTTCGGCCAAGGAAAAGGCCCAGGCCGAGGAATTGGCCAAGCAATTTGAGAACCTCTCGGTGTCCTTCGAGCGCCGCTCGGGCGAGCACGATCAGCTGTTCGGGTCGGTGACATCGGCCGACCTCGCCGACTCACTTGAGAAGAAGGGCTTCACGATCGACCGCCGCAAGATTCAGCTGCACGAGCCGCTGAAGACGCTCGGCGAGTTCACCGTGCCGGTGAAGCTGCACAAGGACGTCACCGCGCACCTGAAGGTCGTCATCGAGAAAGAAGCGGCCGAAGCGAAAGACGCGAAAGACGCGAAAGAAGCGGAAGAAGCGACCGAGTAAAAGAGTCCGCCTCTGCCGGTCAACCGGGCGGCGAATCTCGAATCACACCCCGTCCGGATAGGTATCGGTTTTCTAAGACGATAAAGCGCAGCGGCCTGTCGGCCGCCTTCGTGATTCCAATTCGCCGGGTGGCCGAAATCCGCGGCGGGAGACTGCCGTCATCTTGAATGTAGAGATCGGACTCCTCGCTCGCCAGGTCCTTGCCATTGTCACGCGCGCGGGTAATTCCGAATGCCGCGGCCATTCGTCCCGGCCCGCTCGTCAGCCGGCGCGGGTCCGAGTCCTCCGGAATACCTCGCAGCTTAAACATTTCGCTCCTTCCCTCGATCGGTTCGAGAGCGCGAAACAGGATGCCGCCGGGCGTGCCCTCGGGAAGGCACGATACGTTCAAGCAGTAGTGATTGCCGTAAATGAAGTAGACGTAGGCAAAACCGGGCGGCCCGAACAGGACCGCATTCCGCGCCGTCTTGCCGACCGAAGCGTGGGCGGCCGGGTCCTCGGCCCCCAGGTAGGCCTCGACCTCGACAATGCGTCCGCTGAGGTATTGACCGCCCCGCCGGCGGACCAGGACCTTGCCGAGCAAATCGGGACCCACCGCGCGGGGATCGCGGTCGTAAAAAGAACGGGGGAGAATGACGGTTCGACGCCGGGCCATCTTCGCCCTGCGATTTTATCCGTTGCCGCTCGACTCCGGGCCCGGGCGGGCCGGAAATAACTCCGTCGCGGAGCGCCGTTTCCCTCCCGGCGACATCCAATAACCAGAACTGGAGGCCCCGTTTGCCCTGCGCCATCTGCGAAACACGAAGAGAGAAGCGCTTCTGCCCGGCCGTGCATGGGCGCATCTGCCCGCAGTGTTGCGGCGAGCAGCGGGAAACCACGCTCGATTGTCCCAGCGAATGTGTCTATCTGCAGCAGGCGCGCGAACATGAAAAACCGCGATCGCTCGAAGACCTCGACCGGAGCGCGCTCTTCCCCCAGGTTGAAATCGACCGGCAATTTCTCCACGAGCGAGACCAGCTGATCGCGGGCTTAAGTTTTCTGCTTCGAGACAGCGTGCAAGCCGACCGCAGTCTGCGCGACTCCGACCTGATTTCGACCTTGAGCGCGCTGGCAAAAACCTACGAGACCCTTTCGAACTCGGGTCTGCACCTCGAAGCGCCGTTGACCAATCTGGCGCATCAGGCGATTGCCTCGAAGGTCCAGAAAATGATCGAAGAGTATCGCATGGTGGAAGAGAAGCAAATCGGTTACACGCGTTTGCGCGATTCCGATGTGTTCCGGACGCTCGTTTTTCTGTTGCGGGCGGCGATCAGCCATACTTCGGGGCGGCCGAGGTCGCGCGGGTTCGTGGATTTTCTACTGGCACGGTTTCCTGAAAAACCGTCGGGCGTCGCCAGCGGCGAACAGAACAGCATCCTCCTCGCCTGATTCCATTTAGACTCAGACGCGCTCTGAACCGGGCGGATTTTCCGCTCTGGCGGAGGACAGGTTTGCGATTAAAGCGGCGGGAGCCGCTTCACCGGCTGCCCGGGCGGCAGGGCGTCGCGCAGATCCCGGATCGTGCGCTTGAAGACCGGATGTCTTTGATCGGGCGCGATTTCGGCCAGCGGCTCGAGAACAAAGCGCCGCTGGTGCATACGGGGATGGGGGATGGTCACCGACGGCAATTCCACAATCGAGCTGCCGAACAACAAAATGTCGATGTCAATGGTACGAGGCGCCCGTTCCTTTGGCCGCTGGCGCCCCATCGTCTGCTCGAGATTGAGAATGGCCGCAATCAGCTGCCGGGGCATCTTTTCGGTCTCCAGCCTGACCGCGCAGTTCAGGAACCACGGCTGCGGGCCGACCTCAAAGGGCTCGGTTTCGTAAACGGACGACACGGCCACCACCGCGCCCAGATCCCCCAGCTTCTCGATCGCCTGGCGCAGGTTCGCCTCGCGGTCGCCCAGGTTCGAGCCGAGCGACAGATAGACGGCTTTCTGCATCCTTCTAAGTTTGCGGGTTTCGAAAAGGCGTTTCCAGAAGAAAAATTGGCCCGGGAAGCGCGCCCGACGGCCGGGATTCAGTCGAAGCTCTGGGCGGCGGAATGCGCCGCTTCGGCCGTATAGGCTTCCGGTCCGCGCTGGCCGAGCGTCGTCTCTTCCCACAAGCTGCGGTCGCGGAGCAGGCGGGACACCAGGGCGGTGTGCATGGCGTGGCCTGCGCGGTCGGCGACAACCCGTCCCAGGATCCGCCGTCCGATCAAGGCAAGGTCCCCGATCAAATCGAGGATCTTATGGCGCACAAATTCGTCGGCAAAGCGAAGAGGCGGATTTTCCAGGCCTTCGCGGGTGAGCACCAGCGCATTTTCCCGCGAGGCCCCGCGAATCAACCCCTGCTGGCGCATCGCCTCGGCCTCGTGAAGAAAGCCGAAGGTGCGCGCCGAAGCGATGTTGGAAACGTACTCGCCGTTGGTAAGCTCGAGCGAAAACGACTCCCGCCCGATCAGAGGGTGCGGGAAGTTGATGGTGTAGGCGACCGAATAGGTTTGCGCGGGGTAAATACCGATGAACTTCGTCGCTTCCCGCATTTCAAGCGGCCGCAGGATTTTCAGGTAGGTGCGCTGGCGGCGCTGTTTGCGAATGCCCACTTTCTTGATTAACTCGATGAACGGCCGCGCGCTGCCATCGAGAATGGGGAGTTCGAGATTGTCGAGCTCGACGATCGCATTGTCGATCCCAATGCCGACGAATGCCGAGAGCAAATGCTCGGTGGTCGAAATCAGCACCCCTTTTTTGATCAGGCTGGTGGCGTAGCTTACGCGCGCCACGTTCTTTCCCACCGCTTCGATCTCAAAACCATCGAGGTCGACGCGGCGAAAGATGATGCCCGTGTTGGCGGGCGCCGGCAGGATTTGGAGGTGGACCGGAGCTCCGGAATGTAGGCCGATGCCGTGGCAGCTCACGGCTGCGCGGAGTGTTTGTTCGTGGGTCAGGTGCTCTCCTGCTCTCTAGAGTAATAGCAAGACAGTAAATCCGTATGTGGTAATTTGACCACAGAGAGTGGCAGGAACGGCATATCCCGCCTCCTGTAACACATACATTTACAAATATTTACAAGGCGGCCCCCGAGAATGCGGACATCCTGGCGGCTCTCAACAGGAGGGAGCTGGACCGCTAGTGCTTCCGGGAACTGGCCGCCTGCGGGTCAAACAGCGAGCCGGCCACATTCTGGTTGTACTTGGCGTCGGTGAGAAACGTCTGCGCCGCCATCTCGCCGTTGAACAGCCGCGTGGTGTTGAAGGGGGTCATGATGCCTTGAATCGGCCGGTAGTCGTCGAAAACCTCTTCTTCCACGTTCCGTTCCTTGTCCGCGGGATCGCGCCAGGTGAAGCTCTTTCTCACCGGCAGATGGGTGTTGATGTCGAAGTTCAACGTGACCCCTTCGTTTTTCGCATTCATGATGGTCACCTGGTCGGTTTCCTTCTGGGCGGCGACGGTTTGTCCCTCGTAGAACAGGGCCACGCCCGGCTGGTTCAGCCACTGGCGCAGAACGATATCGAGCGAATAGCGATGGCGGCGCAGATAGGGATCGAGCTCATCTTTGTGGTCCATATTGCGGACGCCCTTGTAGGTGATCTCGTAGCCCTTGTCGCCGTTATAAATCTCGATCACGTCGCGCTTCTTCGTGAGCTCGTCGCGCTCCTGGTCGGGAAATTTCCGGAAGCGCCAGAATTGCGTGCCCATGCTGTTGGCTTCCCCGCGATGAAACGAGTAGGCGCGCCCCTCCTGCGTCATGTCCGTCCAGCGCAGGAAGGCATCGCCGCCGAGCGCCTGGATCGCTCGATCGATCACGGCCCTGGCTTTTTGGGCATTGGCCTGATCGACGGGAACGGCCTGACCGGAAGGGCTGTCGGAGGGGGTCCCAGGGGCTTGCGCCGACGCCAGCGAGAGCGCGGTCAGAAAAAGCAGCAGGAGCACATATCTCATTCTCTGACTATATTAGACGCGGCCAGGGGCGGTTTCAGCTGCCAGCGCCCGAGTTTCAGCCGACCAGCACCGCGCCCCCGTTCACATTGAAGATCTCGCCGGTGATGAAGCCCGCATACGAAGTGCAGAGGAACAGAATCGGCCCGGCAATTTCTTCAGGGGTCCCGACGCGCCCCAGAGGAATCGGACGAAGCACCTCTTTCGCGACGGCGGGGTTGTCGAGGGCGGGACGCGACATATCGGTATCCACCCATCCCGGCGCCACCGAATTCACGTAAATGTGGCTCCGGGCAAGTTCGGACGCGAGGCTCTTGGTCAGGCTGAGGATCGCGCCTTTGCTGGCGGAATAATCGGCGTGAAGGGCCTCTCCCCGCTGGCCCGAGGTCGAACTGACGAGCACGATATGCGCGGGAGACTTTGCGGTGGAGGTCTTCTTCATCTCCGAGACGGAATGCTTCACCAGCGCGAAAACCGCGTCCAGATTAACGGCGAGCGTCCGCCGCCAGTGCTCGTCCGGCATCTGGTCGATCCCGATATCTTCTGCGGGCCAGATGCCGTGATTGGCCACCAGAATGTCCAGCTTCCCAAATCGCGCGCGCGCGGCGGACACCAGCTTTTCCTCCGCCCCGGTTCCTTCGAGATTCGCGCGGGCGGCGGCGCATCGATCCTCGCCGCATTCCGCCACCAGGTTCTCGGCCGCGGTCTCCGCCTTTTCGTAGCTGAACAGCACGCGCGCGCCCGCTTCGACAAACATGCGCACCGCGGCCGCGCCGATCCCGCGTGATCCGCCGGTGATGAGCGCGACTCTTCCTTCGAGCGAGAGGGTCACAGGCATAGCTGGATAGTTTGCCCGCGGCCCTGCCGGTTTGGCAAATCCTCGCCTTCTCGAGAGAGGGTCGGCGTATGCCCGGACACCCGATGAATCCAGGGCAAGGCCGCAGTCTCCGGACGCCGCAGGCCGGCGCGGCTCATCTGCGGCCGTGAAAGATGGACAGCAGTTCGATCAGCAGAATCACCACCACCAGCGATTCCAGCAGGAAAGTTCTCGACTGATGGAATTGGTCAATTAGAAATCGATACAGGTCCTCGGCCGTGCGCAGCTTCTCCCGCGTCAGGCTCTTGTAATCCGGCACCCCCACCTTGCTCGCCGCCAGCCGGTAGAGCCGCGCCGAGAACATGTCGCTCAGGAATTTGATCGCATTGTCGGCGTGTTCGGTCAGCTCCGTCACTTCGAGCAACACCGTCTGCAAGCGCGAAGCTTCCCGCGGCAGTCTCCAGCGGCCGATCCAGTTGGGGCTCTTCCCCAAAGAGTCGTATACCTGCGCCAGCTCGCGCGTGAGCAGATCGTCGTAGTGGCGGAATTCGAGCAGCTGCGAATTCGCATATTCGAGCAGCTGCATCGTGGTTTCCGAGCCCGCAAGCGAGTCGTACACAAACGCTGCGTTCCATCCGAGCACCGCCAGATCATTGGCATAGTAGGACATGGCCGACTGCAGCACTTCCCGGCGTTCATCGTCGGAGAGCGTCGCGTTTTCTCCGCGCACCACCTGCGCGATCTCGGCCCCCGAGGAGCCGAGCAGCTGCGTCGCGGAGGGATTGCCGGCTATATCGCGCATGAAAAAAATGAAGTAGTCCTCGCTGAGCCATGTGTTGTAAGGCTTCACCAGCGCGGCGCGGGTGCGGGCCACCCGGTCTTTGGCGATCTCCTCGGCCCGGTTCGGCAGGTCCGTTCCCGAGATCCACTTCGAGGACAGCGAAATCAAGTCCCGCCACTCGCCGGCAAAGGGAAATTCAAACAGAATGCTGACTACGCCGTAGTCGTAATACTTGACCCGGAGCTGCTCCTCGGTCTGCCCCGCAAAAGGCAGGGTCTCGACCACCGGCGGCCTCTCGAAGAAGAGCTGCTCCGCGGCGGCGTGCCGCAAACCTTCGCCCAGACGGCGGGCGCCGAGGATGGTGCGCAGCTCATCCAGCCGCACCTCCTCGCACACGTCGAAGAGAAAGAGGCCGACCGCAGATCCACGCAAGGCCAAATTGGAAGCTGATCCCACGAACCTCTTAGTCTACCGTGGCAGCTGGGCCCGAGTCTCCCCGAACAGCGATTGGGTCCCGCGTATCGCCGGTTGCGAAGCCGCGAAGGGAGGGTTGCGCAGGACAAAGTATTCGTTGATGGGACGGTCGTCGGCGATGGGAGGCGCTGCGGGTGCGCCCGCAATCATGCTCGAGAGCGGGATCTCGCTCGCCAGCAAACGGTCGAATTGGCCCCGGGCCGTCGATTCCGGCCCCCACTCGACAAAATCGCGCTCGGCAGCCGGGCCCAGTTTCCGGGCGAGTTGTTGCCCGTCGAGATCCGGCAGCGGCGAGTCGCTTGCCACCAGGTGATAGCCGCTTGCTTGAAAGGCTTGAAACACCCGTACGTACGGGAACGAGACTTTCACGGCTTGAGCCACGGAGGCGCGCACCACCGGGTCGACAGCACTCGCCGGAAGCCACTGCTGAATCATGCCGTGCGGCCGCAGACGCTGTTTTGCCACCCTGTAGAACTCGGTCGAGTACAACAGGCTCGAGCCCGCGGCCGAGACCGGCGGCGGGGGGTCGATCGTAATCACGTCGAACTGCTCCGAAGTGCGCTCGAGGTATCTCCTGCCGTCGTCAATGACGACGTGAGCGTGCGGAGAACGAAGCACTTCGGGGGCATCGGAGTGAAAGTACCAGAAGAGTTCGGGCACGCTCGGCACCAGGTCGACCCCGGTTGCCTCGATCCCCCAGGAAACGACCGAGCGAAACGTGGTTCCCATGCCGAAACAGATGACCAGGGCGCTCGAGGGAGCGTGATCGAGAAGCGCCAGCGGCAGATGGGCCATGGCCTTGGTGGTCGGGGTCAGCGTGGTGATGGCCACTCCGTTCACCACCAGGCGTTTCTGCATATCGCTGCCGGCCGCAATCACCGTGGCGGTGTGGTCGCGCCGGATGACGGGACGATGGAAGGCTCTCTCGTATCCCTTGGGCGACGAGGCGAGGAGAAGCGTCAAAATCGCCGAGCAGGCCTGGATGGCCGGGCTCATCCAGACCGGGGAGCCGGGGCTCGGGTAGAAGAGCTTCGCGCCCCCGATGAAAAGCCAGGGCACGGCAAACATGAGCAAGACCCAGCGCTCGCCCGCCAGAGGAAGCAGGACGAACCCGGAGAGCAACGGGCCCAGAATGCAGCCGAGCACATTGGCGGCGTAAGCCCGGCCCGCGCGGTCGGCATCCCCACCCGACCAGTCATCCACCAGTTTCGGCGTGAGATACCCCAGGGCGAAAGCAAAGGGGGCAATGCCCGCGGCCAGCCGCAGCGCGACATCGGCCCAGAGCGAGCGGGCAAGATGCACGCTGGGAGCCCCCGCCCACACCGGGAGCACGGCGAACACGGCGAGCGCGGGCAGAAACATCGGGCCCTTTGCTCTGCCGATCCGGGCGAGGCCGTTGTAGGTCAACGAACCCAGGAAGGTGGCGACCAGGTAGGTCACCAGTATCATGGCAAAGGAATAGACGAGGACCCCGACGAGCGGGGTAAACAGTCTGATCCAGACGACTTCCATCCCCATGCTGGCGAGGCCCGTCATGAACAGCAGCCCGAGAATGCGGCGATCGCCCCCCGTTTCTCGCGGGCGCGCCGGCTCGGGGAGGGCCGGCGCGGGGGTTCTGGGGCCGAGAGTCGCGGCCAGAGCGCAGGCGGCAATGACCGCGTTCAGCAACATGCCGACCTTGAGGGTGAAATGAAAGCCCCGCAGTTCAATAATGGCCAGCGGAACGATGGCGCCCGCCACGGCGCCCGCCACATTCGAGGCGTACAGAAAGCTGAAAGAGCGGCTCGATTCCAGGCGGGGATTCGAGCGGATGGCAAACATGGCCAGGGGAATGGTTGCCCCCATCAGCGCGCACCAGGGCACCAGAGTCAGGGCCACCCAGGCCGCGGACATCAGCAGATACGAGAGAGAGGAAACCTCCGCCGCGCCCAGGACCCGGGCGAGCAGGCGGTGCCCGAGGAGCAATTGATACGGTACGACGAGGGCCGAGACGCCGATCAACAGTTCCGCCGCAGCATAGAACCGCAAGGGCGGGAAGCGGATCCGGTGTCCATAATGGCGAACCAGCCGCCCGGACGCGATCGAACCGAGACCGAGTCCGCCCATGAACGCCGAGAGCACGATCGAAACCTGGGCCGTGGTGACCCCGAATTGCGCCATGGCCAGGCGCAGCCAGACCAGCTCATACAATATTCCGCAGAAACCCGAGATCAGAAAAAAGACGAAATACCAGAACATGCGGGTCTCCCGGAGCCGCGAACAGGCGTGCAATTTGGAGGAGAGGGTATCACAGGTGAGGCGCGGAATTCTCGACGAGGGCCATCTCGAGCTTGAGGCGCAATGCAGCTGAGAATCGAAAAGCTGGTTTACGGCGGCGATGGACTCGCCCGTTTCTCCGCGGGCGAGAGCGGCCGGGCGAAAGCCGTCTTTGTGCCTTTTTCGATCGACGGCGAGGAAATCGAGGGCCAGATCGTCGAGCAAAAACCGGGTTTTGCCCGCGCCCGGATCGAAACCATTCGCACGCCTTCTCCGGACCGCATTTCCCCCTGCTGTCCCTACTTCTTCGAGTGTGGCGGCTGCCAGTATCAGCACGTCGACTACCGGCGCCAGCTCGCGGCAAAATCAGCCATTCTGGTCGAGACCCTCAAGCGAACCGCAAGCCTCGAGCTTCCCGAAATTGCGATTCACGCCTCGCCCCAGTGGAACTACCGCAATCGCACCCGGCTGAAAGTGCGCGCGGGCGCCCGTTTCGCCCTCGGATATTACAGGTTTCGCTCGCATGACCTGCTGCCGGCCGAGCAATGTCCGATCAGCTCCCTTCTGATCAATCGCGCCATGCGCTCGCTCTGGGAAATGGGCCCCACAGCAGGTTTCGCGCCCGAGCTGTGCGAACTCGAACTCTTCGCCAATGAGAGCGACCGGCAGCTGTTGATCGAGGCCTATTTCAAGACGGGCGGCGCGCGGAAGCTGATCCGCAATACCTGCGAGCGACTGGCGAAGACGGCTCCGGAAGTCGTCGGCGTCGTCGCCTTCGAGCAGCCGGACCCAGGCAAACCTCAAGTCTCGCGAAAGCTCGCCTCGGTGGGCGCGACCGAACTCGACTACCAGACAAATTCCGTTCAGTATCGCGTGAGCGCCGGAGCCTTCTTCCAGGTGAACCGCTTTCTGATTGACGAGCTGGTCGACCTCGCAACCGGCGGAGCTTCGGGAGAGCTTGCGCTCGATCTCTACGCCGGGGTGGGTCTGTTCTCTTCCGTTCTGGCAAGGAGTTTTCGCCAAGTCGTCGCCGTCGAGTCCTCGCCGATATCGCACGCCGACCTCGGCCGCAATGCGCCGCCGCAGGTAAAGACGGAGTTGGCCACGACCGAGCAGTTTTTGGGGAAAGCTCGCGGTTTCGCTCCCGATTGGATCGTGGCCGATCCCCCGCGCGCCGGGCTGGGGGATGGCGTTATTCGCGGCCTGGCGAAGCTCGCATCGCCTGTTATTACCTACGTGTCATGCGATCCCGCCACCTTGGCCCGCGATCTACGGGCGCTCGCCGCTCTAGGTTATCGGGTCAGGGAAGCCCACTTGATTGATCTATTCCCTCAGACCTTCCACATCGAAAGCGTCTTCCACCTCGCCCGCAGCTGAGGTTCTGCCTCCCTACCCCTTTTTCTGGCGATTCCTGGACGCTCCGCGATAACTCCGGAGCCTTTCCAAGAGAGGATAGGCCCTCGGATCATAGAGCAAGAGGTTTACGATAAACTGACCGCTCTACGGTAAGCCAAGGACCAGGCCACCTGCCAAGGGTCTGGATCTGCCATTAGAACGGCGTGCTGAAATGGCGCTCAAAGCCGCTGTGGAGAAAGTGATCCTCGAACACGCGCGCCGAGACTTGCCCGTCTATGTCTGGCGTGATGGGTCTGGCGTGATGGGTCTGGCGTGATGGCAAGGTGGTGGAGATCCCTCCCGATGCGTTGCGTGCCAAGCCGATCCTTCTGGAGCGCGAATCTGCGCAGGAATCGACTCTCAGGCTCAGAATTTTGAGCTGACTCTGATCGTTACCCACTTGTCGTTCCACGGGCACACTGCCATTGCACGCAAAATCCCAGATGAGGCGTGCATCGCGCACATCGGCGCGCAAGATCTTTCAACGCAAAATCACGAGATTATCTGTCAACACCGTTCATTTCAGACCCGCGGAGCTACTCGATGACATCGTCTTCGGGTTCGCGAGCACCGGCCGCGTCCTCCCCCTCGGTTTCGTTCGGCGTCTGGCGGTACTCTCGAATGATTTCGCGGGCGCGCTCGGCGTCTTCTTCCCGCACCAGAATCACCGTGCCGCCAATGGGCAGCACGTCCTGCGGAGCGTCGAGCGCCGTTACTTCACAATCGAGGCCTTCGGACTCGAGCAACCCGCTTACCACCACCGCTTCGGACTCCTGTTCGGTATCGAACACGCGTACCAACTTCTCATTAGGGTCAGGTCGAGGATCTGGATTCGCCGCCATGCTGGTGCCTCCTCTGGATTTATAGATGCGCGGTCTCGAACGCAGGTCATCCGCTTCGGTCCCGGGGTCTCGGCCGTTCTCCTTGACCGGAGCCCATGAACCTCAGGAGTGACCCGTAGTGACGACAGGGTATTGATTCCCGCCGGTCCTCCCGAGGACAATAACGCAACGTCGATAGTAGGCGGCACATCTAATTTTGTAAACGCACGTGGAGAACGCGTCCCACGTTGTATCCCACGTAGTAAAGGTGGCCTTTTGGAAGACGCGCATTTGAGTGAAGCACAGAAGATCCGCCGCTTACAAGTGATGGTCAGTATGGTGATGTCGGTCATCAGCCAGGACCCGAACCTCACGATCGAAGAAGCTTCCGAACTCTGCGCCGGCACCAAGCGCGCTGCTCTCGCCATGTTCCCCGACAAGGAACTCGCCTATGACATCCTCTACAAACCCCGCCTGCAAAGGCTGATGAGGGAGAGGTACCACCTTCAGTAGGGGGTTGAGGCGCCCTCGTTGGCGCCACTCGAAGACTCAGAAGCTCAGGCTCGTCTTCGCAGATACCGGAAAGATCTTCGTGGAAAGGTCTTCGGCAGGCGTCAAGCACGGGACGGCTACGGCGGCCCGTTTAAAGAGGTATGTTCCCGTGCTTTTTAGGCGGGTTTTTGTCGCGTTTGGTTTCAAGCATGGCAAGCGCCTGGATCAGCTTCTTGCGGGTGTCGCGTGGCTGGATCACGGCGTCGACGTATCCGCGCTCGGCGGCGACATAGGGACTGGCAAAACGGTCGCGGAATTCCTCGATCTTTTCTTTGCGGAGCTGCTCACGGCGGCGGGCGCGCTCGGAATCCGGGAGATTGGAGTTGCCGGCGCGATCGAGTTCCCGCCGGTAGACGATGTCGACCGCGCCTTCCGGACCCATGACGGCAATTTCCGCCGTCGGCCATGCATAGTTCACGTCCGTGCGGATGTGCTTCGACGCCATGACGCAGTAGGCGCCGCCGTAGGCCTTGCGGGTAATCACGGTGAGCTTCGGCACCGTGGCTTCGGCAAAGGCGAAGAGCAGTTTGGCGCCGTGGCGGATGATTCCACCGTACTCCTGGTTCGTGCCGGGCAGAAATCCCGGCACGTCCTCGAAGGTAATCAGCGGAAGGTTGAAGCAATCACAGAAACGCACAAATCGTGCGCCTTTCACGGAGGCGTTCATGTCGAGCGTCCCCGCCAGCACCGCCGGCTGGTTCGCCACAATTCCCACGGAGAGTCCGTTCATGCGCGCAAATCCCACCACGATGTTTCTGGCATAGTGCTCCTGCACCTCGAAGAAGTACCCGTCGTCGACTACGGCGCGGATTACATCTTTGATGTCATAGGGCAGATTGGATTGCGCGGGAACAATCGTGTCGAGCGAGGCGTCGGCGCGGTCGACGGGATCGGCCGACGGCTTGCGCGGAGGGTCGTCCAGGTTGTTGGAGGGAATGAAGCTGAGCAACTCCCGCAGCAGGCGGAGACACTCGGCGTCGTTGGGGGCGAGAAAGTGCGCCACGCCGGAGGTCTCGTTGTGCGTGCGCGCGCCGCCGAGCTGTTCTTTAGTAACGTCTTCGTGCATCACCGTCTTAATCACGTCCGGGCCGGTGATGAACATGTAGGAGGTCTCGTTGACCATCGCGATGAAGTCGGTGATCGCAGGCGAATACACCGCGCCGCCCGCGCACGGCCCCATGATCGCCGAGAGCTGGGGAATGACTCCGCTATACAGCGTGTTGCGCAGGAAAATGTCGGCGTAGCCGGCGAGGGAAACCACGCCCTCCTGAATTCGCGCCCCGCCGGAGTCGTTCAGCCCGATCACCGGCGCCCCGACGCGGGCAGCCATGTCCATGATCTTCACGATCTTGGCCGCGTTTGCCTCCGACAGCGACCCGCCGAACACCGTGAAATCCTGGGCAAAGACGAACGTCAGGCGCCCGTCGATCCGGCCATATCCGGTCAGGAAGCCGTCGCCCGGATACTTCTGCTCCGCCATTCCGAAGTCGGTGGCGCGGTGAGTGACGAACTTGTCGGTCTCCTCGAAGGTCCCCTCGTCGAGAAGAAACTCGATGCGCTCCCGCGCCGACATCTTGCCTTCTTTGTGCTGGCGTTCGCGGCGTTCCTCGCCTCCCCCCTCGAGCGCAAGCTGGTCGCGCCGCTTCAGCTCCTCCAGCTTTTGCTCGAGCTTTTGCTCCAGGTCCATGGGGCGAACGAATCAGCCTGCCTTCTGCGGCCGTGGGGCGGCCGGCCGCAAGCCGTCGGATGGCGCCGGCGCATCTTGAAACGCGCCTGACGGCGCCCGCGGCTTAAATCGTACCTTCTTTGCCGCGCATGCGCACGTAAACCAGGGCGAAATCGGAACCGTCGTCCCTGGGATCAATGGACACAATACGCTGATTGCTCTTGGTGCCCGACTTGAGCTCGAGGGTCTTGCCCTGATTGTCGCCATCGCATTGGAGCTCCTCGGCGTCGCCTTTGTCGGCATGGGCGACCTGGTAACCGTGCTTCTGGGTATGACATTCGAGAACGTTGCCGTACCTTTTCAGCTCGTTGCGGTAAAAGGCAGCCACTCTCTCGGGCCCGTCGTTGGACTGATACTCGACGGCCACCACCTTCAAGCCGAAGGCCGAGGTCGAAATGTTCACGTTCGCGCTCTTTTCATCGTCGGAATCGTCCTTGGGCTTGGGGCGCGCGCCCGGATAGACGGGAAGTCCCGTATCCCGCACGTCGGCGCCATTGTTCACGTGGATTCCGCCGAAGGGGGTGTCGATGTCGACTTTCTTGTCCTCGCCGTTTTCATTTTTCTTGACATTGACGCTGCAGCCGGCGAGCAAGAAAAACAGGGCGGCCAAAGCGCAAGCCGTGCCGATGTGAGAATTTGAATCCCGCACAGTCTCCTCCTATTTACGAGCCGTTACCACGATGCCGCTGCCGCGCGCGGCAATTCCCGGGATCGTGACCGGCAGATGGCCGCGAATCTCGATCTCGCCAAACAGCGCCCTGGCCGCGCTGAGCTCGGAAACCACGGATGCCGAAAACGTGCACAGGTAATTCTCGACCTCGGGGAAGTCTCTGGCGAGGTAGGGATTGCCCATGGCGAGAAGTATGCTTTTCCGCGCGGCGGACTGCAAAATCTGGTGCACCAGGTCGGCGCTCGGTTGGGCGATCGAAGCCGAGCCCTGGACGCCGCTCCTGGTCTTGACCGTTCGCCCCGCGCTCGGCGAGGCAAAGACGGCAATTACCACCTTCTCCGCCTCGGCCGAGGCGGCAAGAATACCCGGAGACATGGCCGGGGCCAGGTTCGGGTCGGTGTAAATGACGTTCGCGTCGGGCGCGCGAGCGCGGATCTCGCGCTCGAGCGCACTGCCCGCCGAAAGGCGAACGTCATCCGATATCACGATCAGCAACAGGCGATTTCGCACCTCTACACCGGGTTGATACGGAAGCCCCGGCGTGGCGGTTCCGGTTTTTCTGAAGGGCAGCAGCCCGCTATTTTGCCGGACCAGAGTAATGGCATCGTCGGCCATCTGCTGGCCGGCCGTCAGGTGCTCGGGGCTTCCCACGGTGCGGTCGAGGGCGGAAACATCGACCCGCCTGGCTTTGTCGAGGCCGAGCGAGGCTTTCGCCTTGAGAATTTTCTCGACCGACTGGTCCAGACGCGACTCGGAAATTTCTCCGCTCGCGACCGCGGCAACCACGGCGCGATAGGCGCGGTCGAGGTCGGGCGGAATGAGCAAAATATCGTTGCCCGCCTTGAAGGCGTCGACCGCTTCGCGGCCGATGTCGGTCGCATAAAGGCGAGTGAGTCCCGCCATGTCGAGCGCGTCGGTGGTGACGAGGCCGCGGAAGTCGAGCTGCTGTTTGAGCAGACCGGAGACGATGGCGGGGGAGACGGTGGCGACCCGATTGGGATCCGGATCGAGTGCGGGAACGGTAACGTGCGCCACCATGACCGCGTCCACGCCGGCTCGAATGGCTTGGCGAAACGGAGGCAGTTCGACCGCGTCCAGGCGCGCCCGGTCGCCGGTGACCTGGGCGAGGCCCAGGTGCGAATCGGTCGCGGTGTCGCCGTGTCCGGGGAAATGCTTGGCGGTGACCAGCATCCCCGCCGAATGGGCGCCGCGGATGTAGGCGGCAACAAAATCGCCGACCTCGCGCGGGTTTTCTCCGAAAGAACGGGTGTTGATGATCGGATTGTCGGGATTCGAATTCACATCGGCCACCGGGAAAAAGTTCCAGTGCACGCCGATGGCGCGGGCCTCCTCGGCCGTGATGCGGCCGAAGTCTTCCGCATACTTCAGGTTTCCGGTTGCGCCGATCGCCATGGCATTGGGGAAGACGGTCGCTCCGTTCAAGCGATTGCTGACGCCGAGCTCAAAATCCGCGGCGACGAGCAGCGGAAGCCGGGAGTCTGTCTGCAGCCGGTTCAGCAGCACGGCCGCCTCGTAGGGCTGATTTTTGTAGAGAAACGGCGGCTCATAGCGCACGGTCATGGCGAAGGAGCCGACGTGATAGCGGTTCATGGTATCGCGGAGCTCTAGATAAGCCGGGCTATTCACGTTCAGGAACTCGGCCCGGGTCCAGATCATGAAAAGCTGGCCGACCTTTTCCTCCACCGACATCTTCCGCAGAGTCTTCTCGGCCCACTTGGCTCCGCTCCGGTCAAGGTGGACCGCAAGGGGCTGATATTTCGTCCTGGCGGAAGCCGAGAGCGAGAAAACCAAAGCCAGGAGGACCAACCGTGCCATTCGGGTCATCGAGAGGAAGATATCATGACGCCGCTCGCAGGCGGTTTCTGACGGTGGCCGCCACCTGTTCGGTCACGCCCGGCTGGTCTCCGAATCCCCGAATCCAGCTCACATCCGGCTCGCGCCGGAACCAGGTCATCTGGCGTTTGGCGTAATTCCGATGCGCCTGATCGACGGCGGCCAGGGCGGCCTCCGGACCGAGTTCCCCTTTGAGCAGTTGCACCACCTGTTTGTAGCCGATCGAAGCGAGGGGGCGCGCCGCCTCCCCATATCGGTCGAGAAGGTCCCGGGTTTCTTCGACCAGCCCGGCGGCGAACATCCCGACCACCCGCTCGTGAATACGCCGGTAAAGGCCGGCGCGATCGGGATCGAGCCCGATCCGCAGGATGGCAAAGCCCCGGAGAGGATCGCGCCCATCGTGCCATTGTTCGCTCATCGGCCGTTTCGCCGACAGCGAGACTTCGAGCGCGCGAATCATCTTGGGAACGTCGTTGGGGTGAATCCGCGCCGCGGCGTGGCGGTCCAGGCGAAGAAGCAGGCGGTGCAGATAGGCCGGGCCCTTCTGCCGGGCGCGAGCGCGCAGGCGTTCGCGCAGTTCTTCCGAGCGCTCCGGGCCGGGGAAGAGTCCGTCGAGCAATGCGCGCAGGTAGAGCCCGGTTCCCCCGGCCACAACGGGGAGGCTCCCGCGGCTGCGAATTTCCTCGAGAACGCGTCTCGCTATGCGGGAATACTCCCCGGCGGTCGTATGGCCGGTCGGCGGGATCACATCAAACAGATGGTGCGGAACGCGCGCCTGCTCCTCCGGCCGGGGTTTTGCCGTGCCGATCTGGAACTCGCGATACATGGCCACCGAATCGCAGTTGACGATTTCCCCGTGAAACCGGGCCGCAAGTTCGAGAGAGAGCGTGGTCTTGCCGCTGGCTGTCGGTCCGAGAATTACAACCAGCAGAGGCTCTCCGGGCAAATCAGCGCATGCTCCAGTGGATATTGTGCCAATAGCGGGTGATGGCAATCACGAGGATCAGAATGGCGATTACGATGAAACCCAGGTTCTCTCGCCACTTGCGGGGCGCGGGCTCGCCGCCCGCATCTTTTTTGGTGCCGCCGGATGCCGCACGTCTCGCCACCCGGTCATTCTACCCACTACCCAATGTCTGACGCTTCTATTTCTCTGTAAGCGCGATGGCTTGCAGCAACTTAGGGCCGAGACTTCGAACCAGCGTCCGGTAACATGGGGCAAAGAGCGGGTCGTATGCCCAAAAGGGCCGGGGGAGATCTGCCCCGTCCGCCCGCCCGCAGCGCGGCGCAGCCCGCTTGGTGGTGCGCCACTGCCTGGGACCGGCCGGATGTGCTTCGCGCACATTCACCGGGAGATTTGTCGCAAATCCGGTTAAACTGCCGAGGTGCAAGGGGGCCACCGCGATGCTACGTCGTCAAGCCTGTATGTTCCTCGCGACTGCTGCTCTTGGGGCTGTTGATGCCTCAGCGGCTCGATCCACACAAGCGCAAGAACAAGATTCTGCAAATCATGTGGCTTGGGTCGCGAGGGTGTTGACGCAAATGCAGACGATTAAGACCGGCATGACACGAAAGGAGCTCCTGACCGTATTCACGACGGAAGGCGGGCTAGCAACGCCACTGGAGCAAACCTATGTAAGCCAGGAATGTCCTTATTTCAAGGTGCATGTCGAATTTCAAGCTGTCGGCCGGCCGAGCCGAGATGAGGAGGGCCGGGTCACGCTTGTCGAGGACGACGATGACGTAATCGTCAAGCTCTCCGTCCCGTACTTGGAGTTATTCGGCCATTTCGACTAAACGAGAACACTCTCGCACAGTTGGGGCTCAGGTCTTTGCAGGTGATGCAGGCTCGATTCCGCATTCTACCCGGGTCGCGGTGGCTCAGCCTTTCAGGGGGCCCTGAATTCAAACGGGTCTTCCGCTAAGCGAAGCAGGGTGTCCGCAAGCGGTATCGGCACAAGCACACACGCGTCAAGCAATTGTCCTGGGTCAAAATCATCAGGCACTTGGTCGCAGGTTCCCTGCTCGTACTCGGCCGTTCGCAAGTTCATCGAGCGTTTTTCGGCGCAGAGTGTCACGCTTCGCCTTGTAGGCCAGCAAAGACAGATCCAGAGGTGATTGCGACGACTCGCGGTAGTTCGACTCTTTCAGGGCGCCGATAAATTGAACAACATAGGGAAGAGAAGGACGGAATGTCGTTAGCGCGGCTGTCGCCCCTTTGTCTGAACCATCAAGGGTGCGTTTCCTGTGGCGGCGTGGCGGCTGATTCGGAGGGAGCCCGAAAATCAGATGCGCCGCGCGGCCCCATATACACGTCACTCCCGGCGCTCGTGCGTTCGAGCTCGGCAAGGGCGTTGAGTCGCAGGAAGACGCGCTGCTCCCGGTCCGCCTTCTCCGCTTGATTCAGCTTTCTGTACGCCTTCGCCAGATTGAAGTGCACCTCGGGGCTGTCGGGCGCCAGTCTGCTTGCCGCTTCGAGCGCCTCGACGGCTTTCTCGTTCCGGGAGAGATCGAGGTACGCTCTGCCCAACGTATAGCGGGCTTTCGCAGAATTGGGGGCAAGTTTCACGGCATCTTCAGCCCAGGGAATCGCGTCCGCAGCCCGGCGCGTCTTTAGAGCCAGCGATGCCAAGGCCAAATAGGACAGCTCGCTGTTCGGAGAAATCCGGATCTCCTCGCGCAGTTCGGGTTCTGCCTCGTCGTAGCGGGAGAGGTCGGCGAGCGCCGAGCCGTAGGCATAGTGAAGAAACGGGACCGAAGGATGGTCCCGCAATAGAACTTTCATTCTGGAAAGGGCCTGGTCGTACTGGCTTTCGTGCAGCAGCGCGGCAAGCTCACCGGCGGAGGCGACGAATTCCTGTTTTGACGTTTCAACCTGATCGGGAAGCAGCGCCATGCGCAACAGCGACATGCCGAGGACAAGGCGGGCATCCCGCCTCAGCGGCCCGGACCCGGCCTCATGCGCAAGGATCGCTTCGGCGCGCTCAAACTCCCCTTTGCGGTTGAGCAGCCCGGCAAGCCGGCACCTGGCCAATTCGACCGATTCTTTGCTGCCCCGCATCCCGAGTTCTTGTCCCCGCTCGAGGTGCACGAGGGAGCTCGCGTAATCCCGGGTCTCGTATTCTGAAAGACCCATCATTGCCCATGCCGTGCCATTTTCCGGCCTTATGCCGACGTATCTTTTTAAGGCTGAAATGGCATCCGGGTAGCTGCCGGCTGAATAGTCGAGTGCGCCCAGGTTCCACCAGCCCTCATCCCATTCGGGATTCGCTTCGGTTCCCTGTTGGTAGAGGCGAATGGCGAGTTCCGCGTTACCGGCGGACTGCGCGGCCAGGGCTTCCCGGGCAATCCGGGCCTGATCCCCGGACCGGTCCGTCGCGGGCCGAACCTCCCCGGCTGCGTCTTTTGCCGCGTACAGCTGAATGATGCGGGCCTCGCGAGCCGGCGCTTCGGCCGAAAGGGCTTCGGCTGTCTTGCGTTCGGCGGCCGCTTTTTCGCGTTCTCCGGCTGAGCCGAGCGAGTCCGCCAGGGCGCGATGCGACTCGGCCGATTCGGGCGCAATCTTGACTGCCGTCTCGGCCGCGCGAAGCGCGCCTTCGGGATTCCCCAGGCGGAGGTTGAGCGAGCTGATTTCGATATAGGGCAGCGGACTTCGCGGAGAGGCCCGGGTTTCGGCTTGTTCTTCGACCAGCGCATCGTGGACGCGTCCCGAAGAAGCGAGAAACCTCCCGAACGCGTAGTGCAGGTAGGGAGTCCCGGCAGAGTTTTCGAGCAACTGTTCAAAAGAATGCGTCGCGGCTCGAGGGTCCCCGCCGGCGAGAACCGATGCCGTTTCACCCGCCGCCACGACCAGCGAATCCCTGGAAGGATCCAGTTCCCGCGGCAGGAGGGGAATGCGCAAGAGCGAGAGCCCGAGGGCGGTCTTGGCTTCGGCAGGCGCGTGATCCCTGAACGTCGAGGTCAGGATGGCGAAGGCCTTTTCGAATTCACCGTTCCGGTCAAGCAGTAAGGCGAGATGGTATTCGGAGACCCGCTCGAGATTCATGTCCTCCCCGGCGCCGAGTTCCTGCCCTTTGCGAAGGTGTTCCAGGGAATTTCGATAATCGAAGGTTTCGAATTCGCACAGGCCCAAAAAATCCCATGCCGGCCCGTTCCCGGGATCGAGTTCGACTACCTTGCCGAGCGCAGGGATGGCGCGGGCGAAATCATCGCCGTCATATTCGAGAGTGCCGAGAAACCACCAGCCCTCTTCCCAATCCGGGCGAATGGCCAAAGCCTGCCGATAGCTCCGGAGTGCCTCCTCGGCGCGGCCCCCTTCGCGCGCCGCGGTGGCCCGTAGGGCGAGATCTTCGAACGAGCCGGGAGCAGCCTGCGCCTGCATTGCGCCGCCGAAATACTGCGGAAACGTACCAAGGGCGAGAACCCACAGACAGCCGGTCCGCAGTTTCGGGAGCAGAGATGAATTCCGGATCGAAGACAGAAAGCGCGACCGCATCGTACCTGACAGTGCTGGCCAAATACTACTACGTTTCTCGCTGCGGTTTTGCGGCCCCGGCGTCTCCGCGCCATAATGCGGAGAATGCGTACTGGGAGGGCTAAGTACGGGAGATTACTTTCCCGGCGCCATTTTCTTCGCTGCTTCGGATTGTCGGCGGGAAGCTTTCCCCTGTTGAGACTTGCCCCGGGGGCGGCGCCTTCTCCCGTTTTCGAAGAGGTTCCACCCTCGCGTTCGGGCATTCACTGGGTCCATACGGCGGGCAAGTCCAGCGAAAAATATCTGCCGGAAACGAGCGGGGCCGGTTGCGCCTTTCTCGACTATGACAACGATGGATGGTTGGACATCTATCTGGTGAACAGCGGCCGGTCCGATTTCTACGACCCGCCGCGGCCGCTCGGCAATGCGCTCTACCGCAACAATCGCGACGGAAGTTTCACCGACGTTACCGCACAAGCCGGGGTGGGCGGCGGCGGTTACGGCATGGGCGTGGCGGTCGGCGATTATAACGGGGACGGCTTTGCCGACCTCTACGTTACACAGTACGGCCGCAACATCCTCTACCGCAACAACGGCGACGGGACCTTTACCGATGTCACGGAAAAGGCGGGCGTCTCGGCCGCGGGCTGGAGTTCCAGCGCGGTATGGTTTGACTACGATAACGACGGACGGCTCGACCTGTTTGTCTGCCAGTTCGCCGAATTCGACAAGAACCACGGTTGCGGCGTGGACCCGGATGGCACGCGGCACTATTGCATTCCCCGAATCTTCCGCCCGCGGCCGAGCTGGCTGTTTCACAACAACGGCGATGGAACTTTTACCGACGTCAGCCGGAGCACCGGGATAGCCGAGTCCCTGGGCAAAGCCTGGGGCGTGGTGGCCACCGACATCAATAACGACGGCTTCATGGACCTGTTCGTTTCGAACGACACGGTGGCGAATTTTCTTTTCCTCAATCGGGGAGGCCGTTTCGAGGAATCCGCACTTCGGGCGGATGTGGCATACAACCGCGACGGGCACGCCCGTTCGGGCATGGGGGTGGATTCGGCCGATTTCGACCAGGACGGCTGGATGGATCTTTTTGTCTCGAACATCGACGAAGAAATTTTCTCGCTGTACCACAACCAACAGGACGGCGGCTTCGAAGACGTGGCCATCGAGTCCGGCATCGGCCTCCCCACGCGCTGGCTCAGCGGGTGGGGGCTCAAATTTTTTGATTACGACAACGACGGCAGGCTCGACTTGATTCTCGCCAACGGATTTCCCGACGATCTGGTAGAGCAGTTTTCACACCTGGTTACCTACAAAGAGCCGCTGCTGCTGTTTCACAACGACGGGAAAGCCTTCAGCAATCGAAGCCGCGAAAGCGGGCCGGTGTTTGAGAAGAACTTTGCCGCAAGAGGACTCGCGATAGGAGATTTCAACAACGACGGGCTCGTCGACGTATTGATCTCCAACAACGACGGGCCGCCCGTCCTTCTCAAAAATCAGTCGGCCCCCGGGAACCATTGGCTGGGCATACAACTGAAAGGCCGCAAGTCGAACCCCGACGCGATCGGCGCCCGCGTTCGCTGCCAGGCCGGAGATCTCAAGATCGAACGGATGAAGGTTGGCGGCGGCAGTTTTCTCTCCTCGCACGATCCCCGGATCGTGGTCGGAATTGGTCAGCGCCCGCGAATCGATTGGCTCGAAGTCGGATGGCCGCAGCCGGGCGGCTCTCGCGAAAGGTTCCTGAAGCCCCCGCTCGACCGCTATATCACCATTGTCGAGGGAGCGGGCGAGTGGAAGTGACGGGAACCGCATTCCTCATCCTCATCCTCCAAAGAGCCGTTTCCCCCCGGTTGACGCCGCGTCCCAGCCGGAACCGCCGCGAAAGCCCGATGTGCTCTATAGCACTTTGAGGTCCTTCATTAGATTCAGCAACATGCGAACCAGCGGTCCGCCGGTGCCACGCTCGGCCCATCGAGACCGGGCCTCGAATTTTTCAGAAAAACGTTTTTTTAGTTGACAAGTTCAGTTCACTTCTACTACTTACATTAGACGCTAGTGCAAATCTACTATGGGGCGGGCTGCGCACGCGGCAATCGCAAAGTTTAACTCTGGGATAGCTATATAGCCTTTTGGAGGGGCGAGGAGGCTCAATGACGGAAATTCGTGTACAGAGGTTCGGATTCTTGAAGCTGCTGGGACTCGGGCTGTTGCTGCTGGCACTGCCCATGGTGCTGAACGCACAACAGTACTCGGGCACCATTACGGGGACCGTGACCGATCCGTCCGGAGCTACGGTGGCCGGCGCTACCGTGGCGGCCGTCAATACGGCCACCGGCTCGAGCTACAAGACCACGACCAGTCCAGCGGGCGTCTACAACTTCGCGCAGCTGCCGGTTGGCACCTATCAGATCACGGTGACCCAGTCCAACTTCAAGGATTACGTGGCGAAAGGCGTCGAGGTCCACACCTCAACCACCACGGACCTGAGCGCCAAGCTTGAGCTCGGTTCGCAAGCCGAGACGGTCACGGTCGAAGCGAACACCGTCCAGGTGGATACCACGCAGGCGGCCGTCGGCGAAGTTGTCGAGGCAACCCAGGTCCGCGAACTGCCTCTGAACGGCGAGAACTTCATGGGCCTGGTTACGCTTTCACCCGGGGTGGCGACGGCCGACGACTTTAACAGTCGCGACAAAGGGCTCACGGGCGGCAGCGACTTCTCGGTCAACGGGAACCCCTACACCAACAATCTGTTCTTGGTGGACGGCGTTAACAACAACGACGTGGGTTCGAACCGCACCATTCTGGTTTATCCCTCGGTAGACACCATTGACGAATTCAAGATGGTGCGCAACTCCTATGGACCAGAATACGGTCAAGCGTCGGGCGCCATCATCAGCATCACGACCAAGAGTGGGACCAATCAGTTTCATGGCGGCTTCTTCTATGCCGGCCGAAACGACGCTCTCGATGCCAATAACTGGTTCGCGAACCAGGCTCCCAACCCGGTCAAGCAGGAACTTCGGCGGGACGACTGGGGGTACCACGTCGGCGGCCCGGTGATTAAGAACAAGCTGTTCTTCTTCTGGGCGCAGGAGTGGAACCGTGAAGTCCGCAATGTGCCCGTACAGGCTTGCGTTCCGACGGCAGCTGAAAAGGCCGGAGACTTCAGCCAGGGAGTCAGCTGCGGAGCCACGGCTCCCACCATTCCCGCCGCTTTCCAGGCGGCTGGCAACCCGATGAAGATAGCAAACCCCGACCCTGCCGGAACGCTGCTTGCCCAGTTCTACCCCAATCCAACTTCCTCAATTCAGCCCAATGGCGACAACTGGTTTGCTTCCGAACGGACCAAGCCGAGCTGGTCTGAATTTACCGGACGGGCAGACTACGACATCACCAACCGGCATCGCGCAACGTTCCGCTGGACACAGGATTCCTGGACAAGCCCCGGGCCGAACCCGAACCTTTTCTGGGGAGACTCCATCTTCCCGACCGTGAGCTCGGATTGGAGCCAGCCGTCAAAAAGCGTCATGGCCAAACTGACTTCACAGCTAGGCAACACCATGGTGAACGACGTAGAGTTCGGCTACGGGCATAATGCCATCGTCACCACTCTCTCCCCGCAATCGGTCGGCCTGGTCAATGCGACCAATTCGGCCATTCCTACAGCGTGGCCGAGTTCACTCAAGCAGGCGGGCGCCTACATCGACGGCGGCGGCGCCTGGGGAGGCTTGAATCCGTACGGCAGCGGTCAGGGGACGATGTGGACCATTGCCCCTTATGGCAATCACGAGGACCTGTACGCGTTCCAGGACAATCTTTCGAAGGTCAAGGGCAATCACCTGCTGAAGGTGGGAGCCTACTACAGCACCAACGCCAAGATCGAATACAACAACGGCGGCAACGACCGTGCAGCGATCAATCCCACTTCGGTTACCATCAACACCAATAATCCGCTGGCCAACATCCTTCTTCCCGGATT
>Ga0123356_10000057_pt1 | contig 118961 bp, 94 predicted proteins | sample TergutEmb28metaG_2_FD_92546 | JGI IMG/M metagenome (GOLD analysis project Ga0123356, IMG submission 92546) | Embiratermes neotenicus P3 segment gut microbial communities from Petit-Saut dam, French Guiana - Emb289 P3 | ecosystem: Host-associated > Arthropoda: Insects > Digestive system > Gut ... | reverse complement strand
GGTAGAGCAGCGGACTGAAAATCCGCGTGTCGTTGGTTCAATTCCGACCGGAGGCACCATGCGGGCGTAGCTCATCTGGTAGAGCGCCACCTTGCCAAGGTGGAGGTAGCGAGTTCGAGCCTCGTCGCCCGCTCCAAAATAGCGGTAGCCAATAAGCTACCGCTATTTAATAAAAACGAGATCATTATTCCAAATATCTCACTTGTGAGATTATGGCGACGTACCCAAGCGGTAAGGGAGTGGTTTGCAAAACCATCATGCCCCGGTTCGAATCCGGGCGTCGCCTCCATAAGAACAAACCCCTCGGAAGAGGGGTTTAATTTACGCTTTCATCGCCTTATTAGCTTTTGTCGTCCAGCATTTCGTGCATATCGGCAATTTCGTGTTTCAGCTCTGTTAGCTCCAAATTGTCTCCGAAAATTCGCTGAGTTACTTCCAGAGCGTGCTCAAAGCCCTCCAGAGCACCCTTGTAATCACCATCGTCTCTGGCTGCTGCTGCATCCGCTATTATATCATCAACCGTTGCAAGCTCACCGAGACTGCTGAGTTCTTCAATTTTCATATTTTCATCGTTCATTTAACGTTTGCCTTTCATTTAACATAACATAACTATACTGCAAGCCAAAACAATTATCAATATTAATATAAGAAAAATGCTCTGAATGTATATATATTTTACGATATTTTTACATTTATGAAATTATTAAATAATTAATTTTGATTTACATAAAAAAATTCTTGACTTATGCAAGAATTGTGTTAGAATAAGAAGTTGTGTGCAAAAACATAGCTCTGCACACAAATCTTACATAAAGCATTGTAACATCACGAGACTATTTTGTCAATATAGCATAAAAAAATACTTGACAAAACAAACAACGCAACCACGCGTACCGAAAAGCCGGAAAAACTTATTAAAAACGCTCTTACTTGAATACAATTGAGGTGAAGTTGATGCCAAAAGACGTAATTTACGGAAAAACCCTGCGAAAAAGTTATGCAAAAACTGATGAGATTCAAGAAATGCCGAATCTGTTGGAGATTCAAAAGCATTCTTATAACTGGTTTCTTGAAACCGGACTTCGTGAGGTGTTCCGTGATGTAGCTGCAATTACCGACCATAGCGGAAGTCTCGAATTATCATTTATTAACTACAATATGAATGATAACCCTAAGTACTCAATAGAAGAATGTAAAGCAAGAGATGCAACTTACGCGGCTCCGATTAAAGTAAGTGTTCGCTTGCGTAATAAGGAAACCGAAGAGATTAAAGAGCAGGAAATCTTCATGGGGGATTTCCCGATAATGACTAACGCCGGTACGTTTATCATAAATGGCGCTGAGCGTGTTGTTGTATCACAAATTATCCGCTCTCCGAGTGTCTATTATGAAAAGAAAACGGATATAAAAACAGCAATTACAATTTTTGCTGCAACATTAATTCCATATCGCGGAGCATGGCTGGAGTATGAAACGGACGCATCAGACGGCTTTTTCGTACGTGTTGATAAAAACAGAAAGCTCCCGGTAACATGGTTATTAAGAGCAATTGGTAAACCATCTGATAACGACTACACACGCCTTTCTGTAAATGGCGCAGAAAACGGTGCTGAAACGAACGTACAGCTTTTAGAAATATTCGGGCATGATGAAAGAATTGTCGCAACTCTCGAAAAAGACACTTGCGCATCTTATGAAGACGCACTTATTGAGTTATATAAACGACTTCGTCCCGGCGACCCGCCAACGGTCGAAAGTGCTCAAACACTTCTTAATAATCTGTTCTTTGACGCGAGACGTTATGACATCTCAACTGTAGGACGTTATAAGTTCAATAAAAAGCTGGCAGTGTGGTCAAGACTTGTTAACCAAGTGTTAGCTGAGCCGATAGCAGACCCGATGACCGGTGAAATAATTGCCGAAAAAGGCGAGCGTCTGACACGTGCAAGAGCAGAAGAACTGGATGCACGAGGCGTTAATGAAGCTTTTGTCGTTGTTGACGGCAAGAGTGTTAAGGTGTTCTCAAACGGTATGGTCAGACTTGAGGATTTTGTCAACTTCAATCCGATTGAAGAGCTTGGAATTAAAGAAAGAGTACGCTTTATCATTCTTCGTGAAATGCTTGATAAATTCAAAGGTGACGAGCTGAAAGAAGCGATAAAGAACAATATTGACACGCTTATTCCAAAGCACCTTATCCCCGATGATATTTTCGCATCAGTCAACTATCTCAATTGCATTGCCCACGGTGTCGGCGAACCCGATGATATAGACCATCTTGGTAACCGCCGTCTCAGAAGTGTCGGTGAACTATTGCAAAACCAGTTCCGTGTCGGTTTTTCACGTATGGAACGCGTTATCCGTGAGAGAATGACACTTCAAGACCTTGACATTATCACACCGCAATCACTTATTAACATCAGACCTGTTACAGCAGCGATTAAAGAGTTTTTCGGCTCATCACCGCTGTCACAGTTTATGGATCAAACAAATCCGCTTGCAGAGCTTACACATAAGCGCCGTTTATCAGCACTCGGTCCGGGCGGACTATCACGTGAGAGAGCAAGCTTTGATGTCCGTGACGTTCACTACAGTCACTATGGCAGAATGTGTCCGATTGAGACACCTGAGGGTCCGAACATTGGTCTTATTTCATACCTCGCATCTTATGCACGTGTTAATGAATACGGCTTTATGATTGCACCGTTCCGCAAGGTTGATAAGAAAACAATGCGCGTTACCGATGAAATTGTCTATCTCACAGCAGACATGGAAGACCAATACCTCATAGCACAAGCAACAGAGCCTGTTGATGCAAAAGGGTTCTTGCAAAATGAGCGTATTACTTGCCGTCACAGAGACGAAATAATTGAAGTTAACCGCGATATGATTGATTTTCTTGACGTATCGCCGAGTATGATGGTTTCGATTGCTACAGCAATGATACCTTTCCTCGAAAATGACGATGCTAACCGCGCGCTTATGGGTGCAAACATGCAACGTCAGGCAGTGCCGCTGTTAATACCCGAAGCACCAATTGTTGCGACAGGTATTGAACATAAATGTGCTGTTGATTCAACTGTTGTGCTATCTGCGTTAGGTGAAGGCGTAGTTACTTATGTCTCTTCAACAATTATTAAAGTAAAATATGATGATAATAAAATCGGCACAGTTGACCACACATTAACAAAATTTGCAAGAAGCAACCAAGGGACATGTACAACACAGCGTCCGATAGTATCTGTCGGTGACCGTGTTACAAAAGATGAAATCATCGCAGACGGTCCTTCAACTTGCGAGGGTGAAATATCACTTGGTAAAAACATCCTTGTCGGCTTTATGACATGGGAAGGCTACAACTACGAGGATGCTATTCTAATTAACGAAAGACTTGCCATGGACGATGTTTTCACATCAATCCATATTGAAGAGCATGAAATAGATGCACGCGACACAAAGCTCGGACCCGAAGAAATTACACGAGACATACCGGGTGTCGGTGAAGATGCACTCAGTTATCTCGATGAGCGTGGAATTATCAACGTCGGAGCAGAGGTCACAGCAGGTGATATTCTCGTAGGTAAAGTGACACCAAAAGGTGAAACAGACCTGACACCTGAAGAGCGTTTGCTCAGAGCGATATTCGGCGAAAAAGCAAGAGAAGTCCGCGACACGTCACTGAAAGTACCGCACGGAGAAAGCGGAATTGTCGTTGATGTTAAAGTATTCACACGCAAAAACGGCGACGAGCTTAACCCCGGTGTAAACATGGTAGTACGCTGCTACATAGCACATAAGAGGAAAATCAGTGTCGGCGACAAGATGGCAGGACGCCACGGAAACAAAGGCGTCGTATCGCGTATTCTTCCAAAAGAAGATATGCCGTATATGCCTGACGGAACATCACTTGATATAATTCTTAACCCACTCGGCGTACCTTCCAGAATGAACATCGGACAAGTTCTTGAAGTCCACCTTGGTTATGCAGCGAAAACTCTTGGTTGGAAAGTTGCGACACCGATATTTAACGGTGCAAACGAGCAGGATATATGGGACACTCTTAAACACGCAGGGCTGAGTGAAGACGGCAAAAGTATTCTCTACGATGGTCGAACGGGCGAACCGTTTGATAATCCCGTCACTGTCGGATATGTTTACTTCTTAAAACTCCATCACCTTGTTGACGATAAAATTCACGCACGCTCAACAGGACCGTACAGCCTAGTTACACAACAACCTCTCGGAGGTAAAGCACAGTTCGGCGGACAAAGATTTGGTGAAATGGAAGTCTGGGCACTTGAAGCGTACGGTGCGGCATATACACTCCAAGAGATTCTTACTGTAAAATCAGACGACGTTACAGGACGTGTCAGAACTTATGAAGCTATTGTTAAAGGGCATAACATACCTAAGCCGGGTGTTCCGGAATCGTTTAAGGTTCTTGTCAAGGAATTGCAATCACTCTGTCTTGACGTTCGTGTTCTTGACGAAAACGGCATGAAAATTGACCTTAAAGGCGACGATAACGACGATATGAACGACTCAATCAAGGACGACAGCTTCTATAAGAGCAGTGATGAAAGCTTTGTACAGCACGGATTTTCCGTACATGACATTGACGAGGCTGAAAATGACTACGACACAGAGGAATCCGAAGAAGAGGAAATTGATGAAGAGCTTGACGCAGAACTCGGAGATATTCTCGATGATATTGAAAGTCTTGACGGTATCGGAGAATTCGAGATAGAAAGCGGAGAGACAGAAGATAAGGAGGATAGTGAATAATGGGCTTCTTACCTTTTGATGCAATGCAAATAGGTCTTGCTTCACCCGATATGATACGCAGTTGGTCACATGGTGAGGTAAAAAAACCTGAAACAATTAACTACAGAACACTTAAACCTGAAAGAGACGGGCTATTTTGTGAGAAAATATTCGGACCGTCTAAGGACTGGGAGTGTCATTGCGGAAAATTCAAGAAAATCAGATACAAAGGCAAGGTCTGCGACCGCTGCGGTGTTGAGGTTACAAAATCCAATGTCCGCCGCGAGAGAATGGGGCATATAGAGCTTGCAGCACCTGTATCACATATCTGGTACTTTAAAGGCATTCCGTCAAGAATGGGCTTACTTCTTGACCTTACCCCCAGAATTCTTGAAAAAGTTCTGTATTTCGCGACATATATTGTCATTGATCCCGGCGATACGCCGCTTAAAAAGAATCAAATACTGACAGAAAAAGAATACCGCGAAATGCGCGAAAAATACGAAGACGACTTCCGTGCCGGAATGGGTGCAGAAGCGATACGCGATTTGCTTTTAGATATTGATATAGATGCGTTTTCCGAGCAATTAAAAGCAGAATCTAAAGACGCAACAGGTCAGAAAAAAGCAAAGCTTGTTAAAAGACTCGAAGTCGTTGAAGCATTCCGTCTATCGGGAAATGACCCGACATGGATGATTATCGACGTTCTTCCCGTTATTCCGCCTGAAATTCGCCCGATGGTTCAGCTTGACGGCGGACGTTTTGCGACATCAGATTTAAACGACCTTTACAGACGTGTTATTAACCGTAATAACCGCTTGAAAAGGCTTATTCAACTGATGGCGCCCGATATCATTGTCCGAAACGAAAAGAGAATGCTGCAAGAAGCCGTTGATGCTTTGATTGACAACGGCAGACGCGGCAGAGCAGTTACCGGAGCAAACTCCAGAGCGCTAAAATCACTCTCGGATATGCTCAAAGGTAAGCAAGGCCGTTTCAGACAAAACCTGCTCGGCAAGCGTGTTGACTATTCGGGACGAAGCGTTATCGTCGTCGGCCCCGAGTTGAAACTCTATCAATGCGGTGTTCCTAAGGAAATGGCAATTGAGCTGTTCCGTCCGTTTGTCATGAAGAAACTGGTTGAAGACGGTGTTTCCAACAATATTAAATCAGCCAAGAAAATGGTTGATAAAGGACAAACGGAGGTTTGGGATGCTCTTGAGGTTGTAATCAAAGAGCACCCGGTACTTCTTAACAGAGCACCGACACTGCATAGGCTTGGTATACAAGCGTTTGAGCCGATACTTGTTGAAGGTCGTGCACTGAAGCTTCACCCACTCGTATGTACGGCATATAATGCCGACTTCGACGGTGACCAGATGGCTATCCACGTACCGCTTTCGGCAGAAGCACAAGCAGAAGCCCGTGTACTAATGCTTTCGGCTAACAACCTTCTCCATCCCAAGGACGGACATCCTGTAACAGTTCCGACTCACGATATGATACTTGGTTCATATTACCTGACCTTCCAGCGTGATGATGAACACGGTGCAGGTAAGCACTTTGTTTCACCAAACGAAGCACTCATGGCATATCAATGCAATGAAGTCGGTATTCATGCTCCGATTCATGTCAGAATAACAAAAGAAATCGACGGAGTCGAAATGTACAAAACGATTCCGACAACAGTAGGCAGAATCATTTTTAATGAGCCTCTGCCGCAGGATTTAGGCTTTGTAGACAGAAAAGACCCCGAGCAGCTGTTTGATTATGAAATTGGCTTTAGAACAGGTAAAAAAGAGCTTGAAAAAATCATTGAGCGTTGCATTTCAAGGCATGGCTTTACAAGGTCAGCATCAGTTCTCGACAAGATTAAAACTCTTGGGTTTAAATATTCAACTCAAGGTGCGATAACAATTTCAATCTCAGACATGACCGTTCCGGAAACTAAGTGGACATTAATCAGAGCAACAGAGAAAAAAGTTATCGCAATCGAGCAACAGTTTAAACGCGGTTTCATAACAGATGAAGAGCGTTATCGCCTTGTTGTAAGAGAGTGGGAAAAAACAACAAAGGATGTTACAGACGCTCTTGCAGATACTCTCAGTGAGTATAACCCCGTATATATGATGGCTCACTCGGGTGCACGCGGAAGCATGAACCAAACGAGACAGCTTGCAGGTATGCGTGGACTTATGGCAAACACGGCAGGACGTACAATCGAAATTCCGATTAAAGCAAACTTCCGTGAAGGCTTGACAGTTCTTGAGTACTTCGTATCATCAAGGGGTGCGCGTAAAGGTCTTGCAGACACAGCACTTAGAACTGCTGACTCAGGTTACTTAACAAGAAGACTTGTTGACGTTTCTCAAGACGTTATTGTACGTGAGCAGGATTGTAAAACTCACGACGGAATAATGGCAGCAGAAATTGTTGAAAGCGGAAGTCTGATTGAAACCTTCGGCGAAGTCATTCACGGACGATATCCTGCAGACGACATAGTGGATGAAAAATCGGGTAAAATACTGTTCACAAGAGACCACATGCTGATTAACAGTGATTCCGCGGTTCTTCTCAAGCATGGTATTGAGACTGTCAAAATCAGAACTGCAATGGATTGTGAATCAAGAAGCGGTATATGCGCAATGTGTTATGGTATCAACCTCGCAACAGGCGGAACAGTATCAATCGGTGAGGCTGTAGGCGTAATTGCTGCTCAATCAATCGGTGAGCCGGGCACACAGCTTACGATGAGAACCTTCCACACCGGTGGTATAGCAGGTGACGACATAACGCAAGGTCTGCCGCGTGTTGAAGAGCTCTTTGAAGCTCGTAAGCCTAAGAAAATGGCGATTCTCTCCGATATCCCCGGACTGGTTGAAATCGAAGAGACACGTAAAAATGCAATGATTTCAATAGTTGTAACAAATCCGGCTGACGGTGAAGTACGCACATATCAAACACCGTATTTCGCAGGTATCAGAGTTAAAGACGGCGAAACGATTCAAGCCGGTGATAAAATTACCGAAGGTGCACTCAATCCACATGACGTTATGCGTATCCTCGGCAAGGGTGCTACGCAGACTTACTTAATCGCAGAGGTTCAAAAGGTTTACCGTCAGCAAGGTGTTGATATCAACGACAAGCATATTGAAGTAATCGTTCGTCAGATGATGAGAAAAGTCAAGGTTGAAGATGGCGGAGACACAGAGCTTCTCGCAGGAACAACGATTGATGCAAACGATTATAAGCAAGCGAATGCAGCAATTGCCAAGCGTGTCAATGACGGTGAAGCGGAGCTTCGTCCGGCTGACGCTTCTCCGCTGCTTATGGGTATCACAAAGGCTTCTCTTGCAACGGAATCATTCTTGTCAGCTGCATCCTTCCAAGAGACAACAAAGGTCTTAACGGAAGCAGCGATAAAAGGTAAAGTTGACAGGCTCATCGGTCTTAAAGAAAACGTCATAATCGGTAAGCTTGTACCTGCAGGCAGCGGTCTGTCAATGTACAGAAAGTTCAATAGTGATATTGAGCAAGAGGACGGCACATTCTATTCAACCCCGAACTACGAAAACGCAATGGACGACGAGGATGTTGATTTATCAATTCTCATCGGTTCCGGTAACGCGTTGTAAGTATAAGTATTAAAGAAAGGAGGAAAAAAATGCCTACGTTTAATCAATTGGTCAGAAAGGGCAGAAAGACGCTGAAGTATAAATCTACTTCTCCTGCTATGCAGAAAGGTCTTAATACCCTGAAGAATGTTGAAACAGACTTATCTTCATCGCAAAAGCGCGGAGTTTGTACAGCTGTCAGAACAGCTACACCTAAGAAACCAAACTCGGCTCTGAGAAAAATCGCACGTATCAGATTAACAAACGGTCATGAAGTTACCGCTTATATCCCAGGTGTCGGTCATAATCTTCAAGAGCACTCGGTTGTTATGATTAGAGGCGGTCGTGTTAAGGATTTACCGGGTGTACGTTACCATATTGTGCGCGGTACTCTTGATACACAAGGTGTTGAAGGTCGTCAACAGTCAAGGTCGAAATACGGCGCTAAAAAACCAAAAGGCGCGAAATAACTTGTGCTTCGATCACAAAAAAAGAGAAAAACTTTATGCTCGCATAAGGAAAAATATATTTGATTCTGTGCGGCATATACCAAGAGGTGTTAATCTCTTGGAGTACCTGTGAAATCGATATGATTTCGCAACTCACAATAATGAGGAGGGAAGTATAATGCCAAGAAGAGGCAGTGTACCAAAAAGAGAAGTTTTACCCGATCCGATGTATAATTCCGTGATCGTGACAAGACTCATCAACAGCATAATGCTCGACGGTAAAAAAGGTGTTGCACAAAAAGTTGTGTACGGCGCGTTTGATATCGTTAAAGAAAAATCAGGCAAGGATCCTCTCGATGTGTTTATTGAAGCACTTGAGAATATTATGCCTACACTTGAAGTTAAAGCACGCCGTGTCGGTGGTGCGACTTATCAAGTACCGATTGAAGTCAGAGCTGACAGACGTCAGACACTTGGTCTTCGCTGGCTTACAAGCTATGCCAGAAACCGCAATGAAAAAACCATGGGAGAACGCCTTGCAGGCGAGATTCTCGATGCGTCAAACAGCATTGGTGCGGCGGTTAAAAAACGTGAAGACACACATAAAATGGCAGACTCCAATAAGGCGTTTGCCCACTATCGCTGGTAATTAATAGCGTCATAAGGAGGTGAGCCTTGTGCCAAGAGAATACTCATTAGAGAAAACGCGCAATATTGGCATTATGGCTCATATTGACGCGGGCAAGACGACCACGACCGAACGGATTTTGTTTTATACGGGACGCACCTATAAGATGGGTGAGGTCCACGAGGGTGCTGCTACGATGGATTGGAGACCGCAGGAGCAAGAGCGCGGTATCACTATCACATCTGCAGCAACAACATGCTTCTGGCGTGAGCATCGGATTAATGTAATCGATACGCCGGGTCATGTTGACTTTACCGTTGAGGTCGAAAGGTCGCTTCGTGTGCTTGACGGCTGTGTTGCTGTCATGTGTGCAAAAGGCGGCGTTGAGCCGCAATCGGAAACGGTTTGGAGGCAAGCTAACCACTACGATGTCCCGAGAATGATTTATATCAACAAAATGGACATAGTGGGAGCAGACTTCCACAACGTGGTTTCAATGGTGCACGACAGGCTTAAAGCCAACGCTGTGCCGATTCAATTGCCGATTGGTTCTGAGGCTAATTTCAAAGGTATGCTTGATTTGATTGAAATGACAGCAGATGTCTATTATGACGACCTCGGAATGGATATGAGAGTTGAAGAAATCCCCGATGATATGAAGGAAATTGCCGATGAGTACCGGATGAAGCTTATTGAAGCTGTTTCGGACTTTGACGATGAAATCATGGAGCTTTATATAGAAGGCTCTGAGATACCGGCAGACAAGCTTAGAGCTGCGATTAGAAAGGCAACATTGTCTCTTGAAATGATGCCCGTTGCGTGCGGCACATCTTATAAGAATAAGGGGATTCAAAAGCTGCTTGACGCAATTGTTGATTTTCTGCCTTCACCTGTTGATATTCCTGATATAGTAGGAATTCATAAGTATACAGGCAAGGAAGAAACAAGACCGCCATCGGACGACGCTCCGTTTTCTGCGCTTGCTTTCAAAATTGAAACAGATCCTTTTGTCGGGAGATTATCCTTTTTCAGAGTTTACTCAGGCACCGCAAAAACAGGATCTATGGTATTTAACTCCACAAAGGGTCAAAAAGAACGTCTCGGACGTATCTTACAAATGCATTCAAACCACCGCGAGGACATTGATGTTGTCTACGCAGGTGATATTGCCGCTGCAGTCGGCTTAAAAGACACAACGACGGGGGATACCCTATGTGACGAAAAGAAGCAGATTGTACTGGAATCCATGGAATTCCCCGAGCCTGTTATCCAGATTGCAATTGAGCCGAAAACAAAAGCCGGTCAAGAGAAAATGAGTAACGCACTTGCAAAGCTCACAGAAGAAGACCCGACATTCAGAACCTACACAGACGATGAAACGGGTCAGACAATTATCGCAGGTATGGGTGAGCTGCATCTTGAAATCATTGTAGACAGGCTTCTTCGCGAGTTCAAGGTAGAAGCAAATGTCGGTAAACCGCAGGTTTCTTACAAAGAGACAATCAGAAAATCAGCAGATGTCGATGTAAGGAATGTTCGACAAACAGGCGGTAAAGGGCAGTTTGCTCATGTTAAGATTATCATTGAGCCAAATAAGTCAGGTGAAGGTTACGAGTTCATAAATAAGATAAAAGGCGGAGATATTCCAAAGGAATATATTCCTGCAGTTGATGAAGGCATCCGCGGCGCAATGACATCGGGAGTTCTGTCGGGCTATCAGGTTGTCGACGTAAAAGTCACACTCTACGACGGTTCTGCTCATGATGTCGATTCATCAGAGCTTGCATTTAAAATAGCAGGCAGCATGGCTTTCAAAGAAGCAATGTCAAAAGCTGACCCTGTATTGCTCGAGCCTATTATGAATGTAGTAGTCACAGTTCCCGAAGAATACATGGGCGATGTCATGGGTTATCTCAACTCAAAGCGCGGTCAAATAACCGGAATGGACTCGCGAAAAGGTGCAGCTCAAATAAATGCACTCGTACCATTATCAGAAATGTTCGGCTACGCAACAATACTCCGTTCCCACACACAAGGCAGAGGAAACTTCACAATGGAACCAAGCCACTACATAGAACTGCCAAAATCAATCCAAGACGAAATAACAGGCGGCTGGCGTTGGTAAAATGAGGCTACTGCCAAGTTATATGCCCTGTCTTTTCCTCTCAGAACGGGTCTTGTCGCCCTACATTCGCGAAAAAGCTATGACATATAACTTGCCAGCAGCGATTATAACGGCGATTAGAAAAAATAACTGTTGCAATATATGGTTATATGCTGTACAATACCAAATGCACGTTAATTTATGAAAAATGATACATTTTAATACCATAAGGAGGATATCCAGAAAATGGGTAAGCAAAAGTTTGAAAGAAACAAACCCCACGTCAATATTGGTACAATCGGCCATGTTGACCACGGCAAAACAACACTCACTGCAGCTATCACAAAGTATTTAAGCCTTAAAGGCGGAGCAAAGTTTGAATCGTATGAAGCGATAGACAAGGCTCCTGAAGAGCGTGAACGTGGTATTACAATTAATACAGCTCACGTTGAGTATGAAACAGATACACGCCACTATGCACACGTTGACTGCCCGGGACACGCCGACTATATCAAAAACATGATAACAGGCGCAGCTCAAATGGACGGAGCAATCCTTGTCATTTCTGCAGCAGACGGTCCGATGGCTCAAACACGTGAGCACATTCTTCTTGCACGTCAAGTTGGTGTTCCTGCAATAGTAGTATTCCTCAACAAAGCTGACCAAGTCGACGACCCCGAGCTTCTCGAAATCGTTGAAATGGAAGTACGTGAGCTTCTCTCAAAATACGAATTCCCTGGTGATGATATTCCGATTATCACAGGCAGCGGACGTAATGCTCTTGAATCAGCATCAACAGATCCGACTTCACCTGAGTATGCATGCATTGAAGAACTGATGAAAAACGTTGACGAGTACATCCCGACTCCGGAACGTAAATCAGACCTTCCGTTCCTTATGCCTGTCGAAGACACAATGACAATCACAGGTCGCGGAACAGTTGCAACAGGTCGTGTTGAGCGTGGTAAAATCAACAAGAACGACAAAGTTGAAATCGTCGGACTTATGGACGAACCCCGTGAAACAACAATCACAGACATCGAAATGTTCCGCAAGCTTCTTGATTATGCAGAAGCAGGCGACAATATCGGTGCTCTTCTCCGCGGTGTTTCAAGAGACGAAATTTGGAGAGGTCAAGTTCTTGCAAAGCCCGGAAGCATTAAACCTTTAACAAAATTCAAAGGTCAAGTCTATGTTCTTTCAAAAGAAGAGGGCGGACGCCACACACCTTTCTTTAACAACTACCGTCCGCAGTTCTACTTCAGAACAACCGACGTTACAGGCGTTATCACACTTCCCGAAGGTGTAGAAATGTGTATGCCGGGCGACAATGTCGAGATCGATGTTGAGCTCATCACACCAATCGCTATCGAAAACGGTCTCCGTTTTGCTATCCGCGAAGGCGGACGCACAGTTGGCTCAGGTGTTGTTATCGGCACATAGTCAAATCTAAAAGAGATTATTAAAGCTTAAACAAAGGTCGGAAAACCGACCTTTGTTTGTTTCAAACGATTACAAAAAGTTACGAAAAATGCTTGTGTTTTGATGTTCTTTAGTGTATAATGTACATCGCGTGCACAAGAATTTAGGCAAAATGACAAAAAACTCGCTAAAAACATCTTTCCAAAAGTAGTTTTCAAACGGCACTGGGGGTAATATTATTGTCGAGCAGGATATTTCAAAGCGTAATTATCCAAATGAAAGATGCAACAACTCGTCCTATCGGAGTAATTGACCCCGAAGGAAGTATTGTTGCAAGCAGCGACTTATCACTTATCGGAACGAACATTGGAGCAATTGCCTCAATCCTTGATGATAGTGATGAACCAACAGTAAAGCATTCCGGAAAGACCTTTAAATCTCTCGGAAGCGGAACAGCCGACGACTACATTGTTTTTGCAACCGGAGAAGATGATTTTGCGAGAACACTATGTATGTTAGCTTCAATAGCCATTAGTGAGGCAGGAATTTACTTTGAAGAAAATCACGACAAACGCACATTTGTAAAGAGTATAATTTCCGAGAATATACTTCCCGGAGATATTTACATGCGTGCAAAGGAATTACGTTTTTCACCCGATGTACTAAGAGGTGTGCTTGTAGTCAGATTAGATACATCATCAAATATCTCGGCAGTTGAACTGCTTCAAGATGCATTTCCTGATAAGCAGCAGGATTTTATCGTATCCATCAGTGACACAGATATTGCCTTAATTAAAGAACTGCCGTCAGGCGGTGATGTCAAATACTTAAATAAGCTTGCCGAAACAATTCAAAAGAAAATCTCCGATGAGTTTGAGATTAAAACAGTAATAGGCATAGGAACACCTGCTCGTCACCTGAGAGAGCTTGCAGATAAGTATAAGGAAGCATTAATTTCAATCGAAATCGGTAAGGTTTTCGAAGCAGAAAAAGCAATAATTAATTACGAGTCGCTCGGAATCGGAAGACTTATATACCAGCTTCCGACAACCTTATGTGAAATCTTCTTATCGGAAGTCTTTAAACGAAATCCGATTGAAGCACTCGACCAGGAGACTTTATTTACAATCGACAAGTTTTTTGAAAACAGTCTCAACGTATCTGAAACCTCAAGAAAGCTGTTTGTTCACAGAAACACACTTGTCTACCGACTTGAAAAAATCAGGAAAATCACAGGTCTTGACCTTCGCGAATTTGACCACGCAATAATATTTAAAGTTGCACTTATGGTTAAGAAATACCTTATTTCCCAAGAAGCAAAGTATTAAGTAAGGAACTCACGCATAATGATTAGAATGACCGAAGTATTTAAAGAATACGCCAACGGCACAAAAGCTTTAAGAGGTGTTACAATGCAGCTCAATACAGGTGAGTTTGCATTTTTGGTCGGACCTTCAGGCTCCGGTAAATCAACTATTATTAAGCTTTTAATAGGAGAGATAGCACCCTCTGACGGTGAAGTTATTGTCAACGGGCAGGACATGGACAATATAAAGATGCGCAAAATGCCGTATCTGCGAAGAACAGTCGGAGTTATTTTCCAAGATTTCAGATTAATTGAAAATAAAACAGTTTACGAAAATGTAGCCTTTGCAATGCGTGTAATCGGAGCTTCTGCTAAGGATATAAGACAACGTGTGCCTTATGTATTGGAGCTTGTCGGGCTTGAGTTTAAAGCAAAAGCAAAACCTGATGAATTATCGGGCGGAGAACAGCAAAGGGTAGCAGTGGCAAGAGCACTTGTAAATAACCCAAGGCTTATTATTGCAGACGAGCCGACCGGAAATCTTGACCCTGCAAGAAGTCTTGAGATATTGCTTTTACTTAAAAAGATAAATGACCTAGGAACAACTGTTTTGATTGTTACACACGAAAAACCTCTCGTTGACCAGTTCTCCCAACGTGTTATCGCAATTGACGGCGGCAGAATAATCAGCGACGGAATGGATGGATACTACGACTATGAGAGTGAGTAGAAACAGAACAATTTATTATTTAAAAGAGGGCATTGCCAGTATTTTCAACCACAGCCTGATGTCCTTTGCTTCAATATGCATAATTATCGCCTTTTTGATAATTATGGGTGGTTTCATTCTCATTGCTGTCAACATCAATGCTCTTATCGGCGAGCTTGAAAATGACAACATTATACTTGCTTATGTTCATGAGAATGTTTTAGAGGGTGAAGCAAGAGGACTTGAGTACACTCTTCGCAGTTTACCAAACGTAGATGATGCAGTGTTCACATCACGAGAGGAAGCTTTTGAAAGGTTCATCGGAAGATACGATGATGAAGACCGCTTCAAAGACATTGACCCGACTGTATTCAGGCATCGTTATGCCATATATGTAGAGAATGTCGCATTAATCGCCGATACTCAACAAGAACTGAGACATATACCGGAAATTGCCAGCAGTAACGCAAACCTTGCTGTTGCACAAACACTCGTAACATTCAGGAACATAGTGAGCTGGATATCCGTCATAGTTATTGGTGTACTACTTGCAATCTCACTGTTCATCATGTCAAATACAATTAAGCTTGCAACATTTGAACGGCGTGAAGAAATTGCGATAATGAAAATGGTCGGAGCGACAAATGGGTTTATAAGATGGCCGTTTATTTTTGAAGGTTTTATACTTGGACTGACAGGCTCTTTGATTGCTTATTTTGCAGTATTCGGTATATATGGAGTAGCTTCAAGAAGCGTTTTGGATTTCCAGGCAGGTTTATTCCAATTAGTGCTATTCTCCAACGTATCCGTTCCACTGTTTTTATTATTTACCGGAATAGGTTTTGGAGTCGGAGTAGGCGGAAGCGGACTTGCATTAAACAGATATCTTAACGTATAAGCAAATAGTAAAGTAATGACACCGTTATTTTCATGGGAGGGTGAGTTATGAATAATAAAAAATTCGTCAGAATAGTAGCAATTGTTCTTGCATTCTTAATGCTGCTGTCTGTAATTGTTATAGCAATTGACGCGCTTACTGACACCAGAGCAAGTGCCCGTGTGACACAAGGACAAATTGATGAACTCAGACGTGAAAAGAGAGACCTTGAACGTCAGAAGCGTGAAATTCAATCAAAAATCAATACAATTGAATTTGAGCGGATGACCGAAATACTTCGTAAAGAAGTTCTTGATGAGCGTATTAAGCTGACAGGAATGGAAATTGAGAATGTCAACGAAACAATTGCATACTTTAATCTTTTAATAAGAGAAAAAGAATATGAGGTATTTTTAGCTCAAAGCAGAGAAGATGAACAGTTTGAAAGATACAGAAACCGTGTCAGAAACATGGAAGAAAACGGAATCATATCTTATCTTGAAATAATATTTGACTCGACCAGCTTCTCGGATATGCTTGCAAGAATCGACTTTGTCGCAGACATTATGCGCGCAGATGAAAATGCTTACAATGACTTAATAGAAGCCAGAAATGAAACTGAAGCAGCAAAAGACGCTCTTGAGCAGACTAAAGAAGAGCTTGACGAAGAAAAGTTATATCTCGAAGAAAAAGAACGAGAGCTTTATGAACAGCTTGAAGAAGCTCAAGCGTTGATTCAAAAAATGGAAGAGGATTTGAACACTGAACGCCTGCTGCGTGACCAAAAAGCAGAGGATGAAGCCAGGGTTCAAAGAGAGATAAATGTTGCAGTTGCAGAGCTTGCACGACAACAAGAGGCTGAAAGGCAGCGTAGGCTCAGAGAAGCTGCAAGAAGAGCAAGCTCAACACCATCAGGTGCTTCAGTTACAGGAACCGGGGAACTGATGTGGCCTGTAAGCGGTCAGATTACAAGTCCCTTTGGCGTTCGACGTCATCCTGTGTTCGGCGATATGAGACAACACAGTGGAATCGACATAGCAGCATCTCATGGCACTTCTGTTGTTGCAGCTGACTCAGGTACTGTAATAACGTCTACGTATAACTCTTCTTACGGAAACTATGTAGTAATAAGTCACGGCAACGGAATGACAACATTATATGCACATCTGAGTTCACGTTCTGTCAGTCAGGGTGCAACGGTTTCGAGAGGTCAGCAAATTGGTCTCATTGGTTCAACAGGAATATCAACAGGGCCGCATCTGCACTTTGAAGTGTCGGTTAACGGTTCAAGAATAAATCCGAGGTTAAAGCTGTAGCAAGCTGAAGAAGTTTAATGGAAAACGAAAAAAACGAAAAGAAGTATACATTTAAAAATATGTTGACGCTGGTGATTTCTGCATCAGCGTTGACTTGCGTAGTTCTGTGCTTTATATTTCTAACGATAATAGGTGCAATGAAAAACACTGATTCCGATAGAGGACCCGGATTCATTACACCTAATAGAGGCACAAGTGACAGAAATGCAATTTCCGGTGAAGCCGGTGAGTTTTTTGACTTACTTGAAGTAATTGATGAGCGTTTTATCGGAGCCTTCGACCTTAGTGAGATTACAGACGCAGCAATGAGAGCGGCAGTCGAGTCATTAGACGATGACTGGTCTTATTATATGTCACGCGAAGAGTACGAAGAGTTTATGGCAAACTCAAATAATCAATACCGCGGAATAGGTGTTGAGGTAGTGATTGATGATGATACCGAAGGTATGAAGATTCTTGGTGTATACGCCGACTCCGGAGCTGGCAGAGCAGGTATCGTAATAGGTGATATTATAACAGCTATTGATGGAGAGAGCATTATAGGTCTGTCATTACCCGAAATTCGTATTATGCTGCGAAGAGATATAGGAGAAACAGCAAGGATTACTGTTTTGCGTGAAAGTGGTGTCTATGAAGACTTGACAGTGACCTATGATGTTGTCTATACAAATCCCATATCATTTATGATGCTTGATAATAATATCGGGTATATTAATCTGAGGAATTTTGAAGAAGGGTCTGCACACAAGTTTATAGATGCTGTAAATGAGCTAATAACTCAAGGTGCGGTTTCATTTATTTACGACGTTCGTTCTAATCCCGGAGGCAGAGTCGGTGAAGTAACCGGTATTCTTGATTTTCTCTTGCCTGAAGGAGAAATCTTCATAACTGTTGACAGAAGCGGTGTCGAAAGAATTACCGAATCGGATGCAAGCTTTATTAATAAACCGGCGGTAGTAATTGTTAATGAGTTTTCTTACAGCGGCGCGGAGTTTTTTGCTGCAATGCTGTGCGAATATAATTATGCTGATACAGTCGGAACTCAAACAACAGGAAAAAACCGTATGCAAACAACAATCCCGCTACCAAACGGCGGTGCTGTTCATATCTCAACAGGTCATTATTTAACAAAGAACCGTGTAAGTTTATTTGATGTTGGCGGCTTTACACCAAGGTATATAGTTGAAATGACAGACGATGAGATGATGCTGTTTCATAGAAGGCAGCTTGAAATGGAAGAAGACCCTCAGCTTTTAAAAGCGTTGTCATTACTTACTAATCCGTAAATTACTCTTGACAAGCAGGATTTTGGCTATTATACTTCTATAGAAGTGTGAGTTGCAGTATTTTGCCCATTAGTATTTGGGCTTTTTATTTTAGACTTGATTATATATCGTGAAAGGAATGTACATTTTTATGGTTAAAGAAGCAAGGTATAAAATGAGTCAGGAGCGGCTTGAGGAGCTTAAAGAAGAGCTTGTATTTCTTCAGACGGTTCGTGAGAAGGAAGTCGCACAGCAGATTAAAGAAGCCCGTTCTTTTGGTGACCTCACCGAGAATAGTGAATATGACGAGGCTAAAACCGAACAAGGTAAGCTCTATTCAAAGATTGCCGAAATTAAAAATCTGATTGAAAATGCAGAAATAGTCAAAGCTTCGGAAAAGACTGATGTTGTCGGCATGGGAAGCAGAGTAACTGTTCGTGATGTTGAGCTTAAAGAAGATGTTACTTACGAGATAGTAGGCTCTCAAGAAGCAGACCCTGCAATGTTCAGAATATCTGATGACTCACCGTTCGGTAAGGGTCTTATGGATAAAAAGAAAGGCGACGTTATTAAAATTGATGCTCCGGTCGGAGAAGTTGAGTTTAAAATTTTGAAAATTGAGTAGGAAAAATGGAAAATGAGATTTTAAGCGATAATTCCGAACTCGCTACTGAGCAAGAGTTATCGGAGATATTGCGAATTCGCAGAGATAAATTAAGCAAGCTGCAAAGCGAGAATCGTGACCCATTTAGTATAACGAAGTTTGAAAGAACAGCATTCACTTTGGATGTTGTTAATGAGTTTGACCATTTAGAAGGCACTGAAGTTAAAATGGCAGGGCGTGTAATGGCAAAAAGAGAGATGGGGAAAGCAATTTTTCTTGACATTCTCGATGATAAGGGTCGTTTGCAGCTGTATGTTAAGCAAAATAATGTCGGCAATGAAACCTTTGAGGATATAAAAAAAGGTGATATCGGTGATATTATCGGTGCTCAAGGCAAGGTTTTTAAGACTCAAAGAGGAGAAATCTCCGTCAATTGTACGTCGATAGTTTTGCTTGCAAAATCACTTCGTCCGCTTCCGGAAAAATATCACGGTCTTACAAATCAAGAGCTGAAATATCGTCAAAGATATGTTGATTTAATTATGAACGCAGATACGCGTAAGACTTTTGAAATAAGAAGTGCTTTCATTAAGTATATAAGAAAGTATTTAGATGCAAGAGGGTATTTTGAAGTTGAAACACCTGTTTTAAACATTATTTCCGGCGGTACAACTGCAAGACCGTTTACAACTCATCACAATACACTTGATCTTGATATGTATTTACGTATTGCGACGGAGCTGCACTTAAAACGCCTGATTGTCGGCGGAATTGAACGTGTTTATGAAATTGGGCGTATTTTCAGAAATGAAGGTATAAGTCCCCGTCATAATCCTGAATTCACAATGATAGAACTCTATGAGGCTTATGCAGATTATAAGGATATGATGGACTTATTTGAAGAGCTGCTCTCAGGTGCTGCGAAGGAGTTATGTGATTCCCTTACCGTGGTTTGGAACGGTGAAGAAATTGATTTAAGCCCGGGTTGGCGGAAAATGACTATGATTGAGGCTGTGCGTGAGTATACAGGCATAGACTTTTCATCGTTTGAAAGCACAGAGGATGCAGTGAAAAACGCAGCTTCTGTTAACGTAAAAATGCCCGATGGCAAAGAGCCGTCTTGGGGTGATTTACTCTTTGAATGCTTTGACCGCCATGTAGAGGATAAGCTTATTCAACCTGTTTTCATTCTTGATTATCCGGTTGAGGTTTCGCCGCTTGCAAAGCGTAAGCCATCAGACCCTAGGCTTACCGAGCGTTTTGAACTCTTTATATGCCGCAGCGAAATGGGCAATGCATTTAGTGAGTTAAACGACCCGATTGATCAGAAGCAACGCTTTTTACGCCAGGCAGAGCTGCGTAAGCAAGGCGACTTGGAAGCAAGCATGATGGACGAGGACTACATAAATGCAATGGAGTACGGTATGCCGCCGACAGGTGGGCTTGGAATAGGTATTGACAGATGTGTTATGCTGTTAACAGGGAACTCTTCAATACGAGATGTAATTTTATTCCCGACAATGAAACCAACCGAATAAAAATGTGTAGCAACAAAATCCGTGACATATCACTTTACAGTTGCTATAATTTAACAAATATACTATTTTTTGAAGTCGCTTTTGCGACTTCTGTGAGTTTATGAAGCGAAATGTAGAAAAAAGGTGTGAAAAATGGGTAGAAATGTAGAAAAAATAACAAGTAGGAGTAATTCCGTTTGTGTTCATTTGAAGAAGCTTGGTAAGAATAAGAGCTATAGAGATGAGCAAAAGCAGTTTCTTTGTGATGGTTTTAAGCTTCTTTGCGAAGCTGCTGACAGCGGTGTTAAGATTAATACTGTTATATCATCAAGGTTATTGGATTTTGATTTTCTTGAGAATGCACGTGTTTTTCATGCAGATGAGAGCCTCATTGATTCTATATCGCCGCTCAAGAACTCTCAGGGGTTACTTTTCTCATGTCGCAAGCCTGATGATAATTTTGACTATTCGCCGGGAACACATATATTACTTGATGGCATACAAGACCCGAGTAATGTCGGTGCCATTATAAGAAGCTCGCTTGCTTTTGGGATAAGGAGCGTAATGCTCATGGATACGACTGCGGATGTATATAATCCTAAGGCGGTCAGGGCATCGATGGGAGCGGTTTTTAAGCAGAGAATTCGCGGAATTAAGCTAAATAATTTATCAGCGCTAAAGAGGACGGGAGTAAGGGTTGTTGGAACTGCAAATGATGGTAATTCAAAAAGTATTAAAAAGGCATCGGTTAAGGACTCAATTATAGTGCTTGGGAGTGAAGGTCATGGAATAACACGGGAAATACAAGACCTATGTGATGAGATGGTTAAGATACCTCTTGAATCGAACTGCGAATCTCTTAATGTCGCAGTAGCAGCGTCAATTATAATGTGGGAAGCTTATAGGAGGTATTGATAGTGCGTATTATAAATATTGATGACAATGAGTATCCGGAAAGACTGCGTAATATTTACAGTCCTCCTAAGACTTTATATGTTAAAGGTACACTGCCGCAAATTGATGAGTTTCCTATTGTTGGCATTGTCGGGACAAGAAAATGCACACCTTATGGTATTTCTGCGGCAGAAAGAGTTAGCAGGGAGTTATCGCAAAGTGGTATTCTTGTAACTACAGGAATGGCTCTCGGAGTTGATGCAGCTGCTGCAAAGGGTGCTCTGCAAGGCAGAAGTCCCGTAATCGGAGTTGTTGCAACAGGTGTTGATATTGAATACCCTGTCAGAAACAGGTCGTTATATGCCGAAATTCTGGATAACGGAGGGGCAATCATTAGTGAATTTCCGCCGGGAACACTTCCGCTCAAGCATCATTTTCCTTTGAGAAACAGAATAATAAGCGGAATATCACTTGGAGTTGCAGTTATTGAAGCTCCAAAAAAGAGCGGTGCACTTATTACTGCGGCAAGAGCTTTAGAGCAGGGGAGAGATGTTTTCTCACTGCCGGGGAATGTTGATGCGGTTACGAATGAGGGCTCCAATGCTTTGCTTAGAGAGGGAGCGATTCCATTCATGTCAGCAGACGATATAATTGATGAATATATCGGGCTTTACCCTGACAAAATAACCGCATTAAACTCAAGCAGTGAGAAAAAACCGATTGACAACACATCAAAGGTAGACTATATTGACTTAGGTAACTTGCTTGATGAGCTTGAAGGAGACGAAAAGAAAATTGTTGGTTCAATCGGCAGAAAATCGGTTTTGATAGATGATATAATTGCCGAAACCGGCTTTCCATCGCAAAAAGTTATGGCATCACTGACAATGCTCGAGCTTGGCGGTTACATACACAGCAATAATAATGGATTTTGGGAGACAACCGTTTAATGTCAAGAGAAGCTAATCTGGTAATTGTTGAATCGCCTGCAAAGGCAAAGACGATAAGTAAATATTTAGGCTCAAACTTTAAGGTCACGGCTTCAATGGGACATTTAAGGGATTTGCCGAAAAGCACCCTTGGTGTCGATGTGGATAACGGCTTCTTGCCGGACTATCAACCCGTTAAGGCTCGTGAAAGCACTATAAAGGAGCTTAGAAGTGCGGCTAAGGGCACAACAAAGGTATATCTTGCTACCGACCCCGACCGTGAAGGCGAAGCAATCTCATGGCATTTAAAGGAGCTGCTGAAGCTTCCCGACGACCGTGCTTTCAGGGTTACTTTTAATGAAATAACCCAAAAGGTTGTGCGTGCAAGCATTGAAAATCCACGTCCGATAGATATGGATTTAGTTGACGCTCAGCAAGCAAGAAGAATTCTCGACAGAATTGTCGGATATAAGCTAAGCCCTCTTCTTTGGAAGAAAATACGCCGCGGATTATCGGCAGGCAGAGTGCAATCTGTTGCATCAAGGATGGTTGTTGACAGAGAAAGCGAAATAAGAGAATTTGTACCCGAGGAATATTGGCTATTAAACGTTGATTTGTCTAAAACCGATAAACCGGGGAGTTTTGTCGCTGCTTTTTACGGAGATGAGCAAAAGAAGCTTGAGTTAACGAGTGAAGACGAAGTGAAAACGGTTGTTAACGCTATAAGTAATGCTCCGTTTAAAGTCAGCTCCGTAAAAAGAGCCAATAAAAAACGCTCCGCTCCGCCGCCTTTTATAACATCAACCCTACAGCAGGAAGCATCTCGCAGGCTAGCAATGGCACCAAGACGTGCTATGTCAATCGCACAGCAGCTTTATGAAGGCGTTGATATTGAAGGGCAAGGAACAGTCGGTCTTATAACATATATGAGAACTGACTCTCTGAGAATATCCGATGAAGCAAGAGCTGAAGCAAAGAGCTTTATCACATTTACTTACGGTAATAATTATTATCCCGAAGCACCTAACCATTTTAAGTCAAAAAACAGTGCGCAAGATGCACACGAAGCGATTCGTCCCAGCAGTGTCAGCTTAACACCCGAGAAAATAAGAAGCAGCTTGTCAAGCGACCAATACAGGTTGTATAGAATGATATGGAATCGTTTTGTTGCAAGTCAGATGGCACCTGCTATATATGACAGTGTAACCGTAGATGTGATTTCAGCGGGATATGTATTCAGAGCAAACAACTCGGTTATAATATTTACCGGCTACACTGCAGTCTATGATGAGCAAGCTGATGATGAAAAGGAAGCTAAAGAGCCAAAGCTTCCAAGCCTTGAAGAAAACGATATGCTCAAGCTGGAAAATGTCAATCAGGAGCAGAAATTCACTCAGCCGCCGTCAAGATACACAGAAGCAACATTGATTAAAGCAATGGAAGATTCGGGTGTTGGACGTCCAAGTACTTATGCACCTACTATTTCAACAATTATGGATAGAGAATATGTTGTCAAGGAAGGTAAAAATCTTCGCCCGACACCGCTTGGAGAAGTAGTTGTTAACTTAATGAAAGAGCGGTTTTCCGATATTGTTGATCTAAAGTTTACCGCACGAATGGAAGAGCAGCTTGACAGCGTTGAAAAAGGTAATGACAACTGGCAGCACTTGCTCGATACGTTCTATAAAGGGTTTAACACTTCACTGGAGCAAGCTGAAACAGCACTTGAAGGTGAACGCATTAAAGTACCTGACGAGGTATCAGATGAGCTATGTGACCTGTGCGGCAAGCAAATGGTTATTAAATCAGGGCGCTTCGGAAGATTTCTTGCATGCCCCGGTTATCCCGATTGCAGCTTCACAAAACCTTTGGTTATTGAAATGCCGGGCAAATGTCCGAAATGCGGTATGAGAATTCTAAAAAGAACTTCAAAAAACGGCTATACATACTATGCTTGTGAGCACTTAAAAGAGTGCGGCTTCATTACATGGGATGTACCGGTTGCAGATAATTGTCCCGAATGCGGTCAAACGATGTTTAAAGCATCAGGCAGAGGTGCAAGAAAGCCGTTTTGTATTAATGAGAAATGCAAGAACTTTCTGCCTGAAGACAAACGCGGCTACAGAAGAAAACCAAAAGAAGACGGCTCGGAGGCTGCCGAAGGAGCTGATGGCAGCAAAACAAAAAGCACAAGTAAAGCAAAAAGAGCAACCAAAAAGCCTGCAAAAAGAAAAACAACAGCTGCTAAAACAACAAGTAAGGCAGCAAAGAAAACTACTGCCACAAAAAAAGGTGCCGGTTAATGGCTGAGCCTGTTTCTGTTATCGGTGCAGGTCTTGCAGGCTGCGAGGCTGCATGGCAGCTTGCCGAAAAGGGCATAAACGTCAGGCTCTATGAAATGAAGCCTGAAAAAAAATCTCCTGCACACGCCTCGGAAAGCTTAGCTGAGCTCGTTTGTTCTAACTCTCTGAGAAGTGACGACATTTCAAATGCTGTCGGACTTCTAAAAGAAGAGATGAGAAGGCTTGGCAGCCTGATTGTACAAACTGCAGACGAAACAAAAATCCCTGCAGGCGGAGCACTTGCAGTAGATAGAGAACGCTTTTCCGAATCGGTAACGCAAAAGATATCAGAGCATCCGTGTATCCAAGTTATTCATGAAGAGGTAACCGAAATACCCGAACGCCGTGTAATAATTGCTACCGGTCCTTTGACATCAGATAACTTGGCGGCTCAAATATCCGATATGCTCCCGAATGCAAAAATGCTGAACTTCTTTGATGCTGCAGCACCAATTGTAACCTTTGACAGTATAGATACCGATATTGTGTACTTTGCCTCAAGATATGATAAAGGTGAAGCCGATTATATAAACTGTCCAATGGAAAAAGATGAGTATATTGCATTTCATGAAGCACTGACAACGGCAGAAAGAGCAGATATACACGGATTTGAAGACAAGCTTGTTTTTGAAGGATGTATTCCGATAGAAGTAATGGCAAAGCGTGGAGTCGATACAATCCGCTTCGGACCGCTCAAGCCCGTTGGTCTTAAAAATCCGAGAACCGGCAAAGAGCCTTATGCTGTTGTACAGCTGCGTAAGGACAATGCAGAAGGAACTTTATATAATCTGGTGGGATTTCAAACCAACTTAAAGTTCGGAGAGCAAAAAAGAATCATCAATATGATACCCGGATTAGATAATGCAGACATCGTCAGATATGGGGTAATGCACAGGAATACTTATTTAGATTCTCCGAGATTACTTGACAGATACTATCGCCTTAAAACAAATAACCGGATAAGCTTTGCAGGTCAAATAACAGGTGTTGAGGGTTATGTCGAATCAGCAGCCTCGGGACTTCTCGCAGGACTTGAAACAGCATATTCTATTGCGGGTAAGCCTCCGGTCAATTTTACAAAAGAGACGGCAATAGGTGCATTGGCTCTGTATGTTTCGTCAGAATGTATTATAAATTTTCAACCGATGAATATTAATTTTGGCATAATTAGCTCCACTGATAAGAAGATTAGAAACAAAAAAGAGAAGAATATGGCAATATCCGAAAGGTCGCTTGAAATTATCGACCTGATTGCTAAAGGAGAAAGCTTAATTGAAAATTATCGTTGATGCAATGGGTGGAGATAATGCTCCGGATGAAATAGTTCTCGGTTCGATTAATGCCGTACAAGAGAATATAGCCGACATAACCTTGGTTGGCAGAGGAGAAGACATTCTGCGTGTTTTTGAGCGCTCGGGAATCAAGGATATACCAAGCGGAATAGAAATTGTCAACGCTTCCGAAATCATTGAAATTGATGAGGACCCTGCAACATCAATTCGTACAAAAAAGGATTCCTCGCTCTCTGTAGGTTTAACGCTCTTACGTGACGGACACGGCGACGGCTTCGTCTCTGCCGGCAGCACAGGTGCGCTGTTATCCGGCGCAACATTAATTGTCAAGCGCGTACGCGGTATCAGACGTGCCGCACTTGCACCTTTTATTCCTAATACGGAAAGTGGTTTTGTTTTAATAGATTGCGGTGCTAACTCCGAGTGTACACCGGAATATCTATTGCAATTTGCATATATGGGTTCGTTCTACTCCGAAGACGTATTAAAGGTTAAGACACCAAGGGTAGGACTTCTCAGTAATGGCTCGGAAAGCACAAAAGGAACTGCACTGCAGCTTGAAGTTTATGAACTTTTGAAAAACACAGAGCTTAATTTTATCGGTAACATTGAAGCTAAAGATGCTATGAAGGGCGCTTGTGACGTACTGGTTTGCGACGGGTTTACCGGAAATGTCTTCTTAAAAACCGTAGAAGGTACAGCATCACTAATAATGTCTGAGCTAAAGAGCGTCTTTATGAGTAGTGCATTAACAAAGTTGTCTGCACTTTTAGTGAAAAGTAAATTCACAAGCCTAAAAAACAAAATGAACCCCGATAGTGTCGGCGGTACGGCGCTTCTCGGCATCTCAAAGCCTGTTATAAAAGCACATGGTTCTTCAAACGCTAGTGCGATTAAAAATGCTATTAAGCAAGCAGTTAGAGAAGCTGAAAGTGATATTGCAAAACGGTTTCAAGATAACATTGAACGAATGAAAATATAAAATTACTATTGACAAAGAAGCCCCTACAACTTAGAATTTTTACTGGAAGGGGTGTCGCTCATGATTTTTGAAAGACTGCGTACATTGCTGGCTGAACAGTTTTCGGTCAATGAAGAATCAATTACTATGGACACTACCTTTGTAGACGACCTGGGCGTTGATTCGCTCGATGTTGTCGAGCTTACAATGGCAATCGAAGAGGAGTTTAACGTGCCGGAATTTGATGATGCCCTTATTGCCGAGCTTGTCACTGTTGGTGACCTTTTTCAATTTTTATCGGATATTTACGATTAGGAGAGATTATGGAAGAGCTTCAGCTAAAGAGTCTCCAAGAAAAGCTGAACTACAGTTTTGAAAATCCTGCACTTTTAGTCAATGCACTTACTCATAGCTCGTATGCAAACGAAAAAGAAAAAAACGGTATAACAAATAATGAGCGATTAGAATTCTTTGGAGATTCACTACTCGGAATGACAGTTGCACTATTATTGTTTGAGAGCGAACCTAAGCTCACAGAAGGGCAGATGACTAAGCTTCGAGCACAGCTTGTTTGCGAAAGAAGCCTTGCAGAGCTTGCAGGCGGGCTAGACCTCGGTGATTACCTTTTACTTGGTCGCGGCGAAGATAAAGGGGGAGGACGCAGTCGTCCCTCTATACTTTCAGACGCACTTGAGGCAGTGCTCGCAGCAATGTACTTTGACGGTGGTTTTCAGCCCGTATTCAAATTGATTTCAGAGCATTTTACAGATAGAATAAAAACCCCGTTACCTCGTACTATTGACTATAAAACGAAGCTGCAAGAGATTGTTCAAAAGAAACAGGGACAAGCATTTTCGTATGAAGTCACAGAGGTGAGCGGTCCTGACCACGATAAAACCTTTTCCGTAGAAGTGAAGCTAAATGGTGAAACTGTTGGAGAAGGCAAAGGAAAAACGAAAAAAAGTGCTGAGCAAGATGCGGCAAAAGCTGCGGTGAATACATTAAAAAACCCGAAAGGAGCAGTCTGAAAATGCAATACGGACATTTTGACGAAGCTAACAAAGAGTATGTTATTACTAACCCCGAAACTCCTTCAGCATGGGCAAATTACCTCGGTTCACCCGAATATGGTGCAATTATTTCAAACAACGCAGGTGGCTACAGTTTTGTAAAGTCAGGAGCTAAAGGCAGAATCACACGCTACCGCTTTAACTCCGTAACAGCCGACCAACCCGGCAGGTATATCTATGTACGTGACCAAGAGGACAATGATTATTGGTCAGCATCATGGATGCCCGTGGGAAAACCCCTATCCGATTATAAATCAGAGTGCCGCCACGGTACGGCTTATACAACCATTACCTCTGATTATAAAGGTATTGGTACAGAGACCCTATATTATGTACCGCTAAACTCAACTTATGAAGTTTGGCGTATGAAGGTCACAAATAGCAGTGACAAAGCAAGAAAGCTTGCGGTTACAGGCTATGTTGAGTTTACTAATGAGCCTTACTACGAGCAAGACCAAGTTAACTTACAATACACGTTATTTATCAGCCGCACATACTTTAACGATAATTATATCCTGCAAAGATTTAATGACAATCGTGAAGACCCCGACAGGGAGCGTATTTTCGCTCTTTGCGGCAGCCCTGTTTCATCATATTGCGGTGATAGAGACAAATTCGTCGGTAACTACCACAGCTACGCTAACCCCGTCGGCATTTCAGACGGTCTGAAAAACGACCTCAACTATTGCGGTAACTCATGCGGTGCACTGCAAAGTGATATCGAGCTTGCCCCGGGTGAGACGAAGGAAATGATTTTCATTCTCGGCAAAAGAAGCAACAGTGATGCCAAGGCTTTGCTTGACGGCTATAATCAAAGCGGCCGTGTCGAAAAAGAGCTTGACGAGTTAAAAGCTTACTGGCATGGCAAGCTTAATAATCTGCAAGTAAAAACACCTGATGATAAGTTTAACAACATGGTCAACGTATGGAATGCATACCAATGCTTCATTACTTTTATTTGGTCGCGTGCAGCTTCATTCCAATATTGCGGATTGCGTAACGGCTTTGGCTATCGTGATACAGTTCAGGATATTCAAGGCATTATCCATCTTGCGCCCGAAATGGCACGCAAGCAGATTGAGTTTATGCTTTCAGCTCAGGTATCTAACGGTGCAGGTCTTCCGCTTGTTAAATACACGCATACGCCGGGTAAAGAAGACACACCGGATGATGATTCTTATGTTAAAGAAACAGACCACCCGAGCTATCGCGCTGATGATGCTCTTTGGCTGTTCCCGACAGTGAAAAAGTACATCGATGAAACAGGTGAGATTGATTTTCTCGACTTTGAAATCTTGTTTGCCGATGTTGAGGAGAAAGCTTCGGTATACGAGCATTTGAAGCGTGCGATTAAGTTCTCTTGCGATAATCTAGGACCGCATGGAATGCCTGCAGGGCTTCATGCAGACTGGAACGACTGCCTGAGACTCGGTAAGATGGGTGAGTCCACATTCGTTCTCTTCCAGTTTATTTACGCAATGCGTGTAATAAGAGATTACGCTGTATTAAAAAACGATAACGAGTATATTACATGGCTTGATAAATATCATGATGAGCTTTGTAAAAAAACCGATGAGCTTTGCTGGGACGGCGACCGTTGGATTCGCGGCTTCACAGAGAGCGGCATTACAATCGGCAAGCGTGGAGACCCCGAGGCTTCAATGTGGCTCAATCCGCAGTCATGGGGTGTTATTTCGGGTATCTCGCATGATAAACAAGGCGAGGACAGGGGAGTCGCTTCTATGGACTCTGTCTATCGCGAGCTTAATACTCCTTACGGCACAATGCTGATGTATCCTGCTTATAAAGACCACGCATTTGACGGTGCGCTAGCAGTTGTATTTAACAAAGGCGTTAAAGAAAACGCAGGCATTTTCTGCCACTCACAAGGTTGGGCGATTCTCGCCGAAGCACTTCTCGGTCGCGGTAACAGAGCTTTTCTGTACCTGAAAGAAATGTGCCCTGCGTATATGAACGAGGACGCAGACAGGCGTGTAATGGAGCCTTATGCTCATGCTCAGACCATTGAAGCAAAAGACAGTCCGTTTGCAGGCAGAGCGCACGTACATTGGCTGACAGGCGCTGCAACAACCGTTATGGTCGCAATGGTCGAAGGCATTCTCGGCGTTAAGCCATCACCCGAAGGCATCGAGTTTAACCCCTCAATCCCCGACGACTGGAAGGGCTGGAGCATGACAAAAAAATTCAGAGGCAAAACTCTGAACGTGCAAATCAACAATCCCTCCGGTAGCGAAAACGGCGTAAAATCCACAACCGTAAACGGTCAAAAGCTTGACAGCAATTTCATCCCGAATGATTTACTAAAGGATGTAAATGAAATAGTACTTGAAATGTAGAAAATCATAGCAGAATTATGAAAGTGGTCATTTTGACCACTTTCACTTTTTGTTATTTCTCTTCAGACATATCTATATCCTTATCGTCGGGGACGAAGCGGAAGATTATTGCAGCGCCGATGAAGAGGATTACTATGCCTGCGATGCCGAGGTGAGCGTGACCTGTTGCGAGTGAGATTACTCCGAACAGGGAAGTGCCCATTATCGAAGCGAGGCGTCCGAAGATGTTATAGAAACCGAAGAACTCGTTTGATTTGTCTTTCGGAACTATCTTACCGAAGTAAGCGCGGCTGAGTGCTTGAATACCGCCTTGTGCTGTGCCTACAAGCATTGCAAGACCCCAGAACATACCTGTCAGGAATTTTATATCCCGGTCAGCACTCATGAACAGTGCAATGAGGCAAATAACAACATACGTACCAATACCAACGTATATGAGCGTTTTTGTACCATACTTATCTGCAAGCCGACCATATATAATTGCACAAGGACCTGCTACAAACTGGGTCGCGAGGAGCACGAGCAATAGGTCAACCTGTCCAATACCGATTGTCATACCGTACGCTGTTGCCATACTTATTATTGAGCTTACACCATCGTAGTAAAGGAAAAATGCTAAGAGGAACAACAGTACAGGCTTATGTTTAATTATTTCTTTAATTGTAAGCCACACTCTAACAAAGCTTTTGCGTACATACTTTTCCTCCATAGGCTGTCCATATTTCTGATTTACATTTCGCCACATTGGAATTGTAAATAATAACCACCATACTGCTGTAATCAGAAAAGCAATGCGATAAGCTGTAACAAATGGAATATCAATAACACCAAGTTCAATTAGCAAAATTGGAGCTATACTCACAATAAAAGGTGGTACGCAGCCGAGATATCCGACACCGAAAGCAAATGTTGATACACGATTCATTCTGTCATTTGGCGAGACGTCAACCAAAAAAGCGTTATAGACCTTGTTAGCTCCTTGATAACCTATCATTGAAACAATATAAACACCGAGCAGAATAAACCACAAATCTTCCGGAACAAATGCGATTCCAACAGTAGCTGTAGCACCTAATATGACAAATGCATTAAAGACCTGTTTTTTCTTACCCAAATAACCTGTCAGCGTCCCTATAATCGGAGCAAGTAATCCGCTAAAAAGCATTGCAGCTGCAGTTGCAAAGCCCCAATAGGCATTTGCTGTAACACTGTCACCTAATGCTGCAGTGGCTGATGTCATGTAATACATACCCATAATTGTTGCCATAACTGTTATGGTGTATGGAGATTCTGCTAAATCGTATAAAACCCACGCTTTTTCCTGCTTGCTTAACCACTTAAACATAAGAAGCCGCCTCTCTGTTTCATCAAATGAATATTTATTCTTCTAGTATTCGCTTGCTTCTTAAAGTATAATACTTTTGTGTTAATTACAAGATAAATAATGAGACGTATTTATAGAAAATACAATCAAAAATCATCACTTTTGTGGAATAATTGACGAAACGGAGATTAATAATGCCAAATATTGAACTTTTTAATGACAATTGGAAGTTTACCATCGGTGAAGCAGAATCAAGACCTGTGAGAGTTCCGCATGACTGGCTGATTTGTGATGCGAATAATTTATATAAAAGTGATTTGGGTATTTATACACGCGAGCTCGATGCGAGTTTTCTTGAGCCGGGGCAGCGTTTGTATATACGCTTTGACGGCGTGTATATGGACAGCGCTCTGTTTGTTAACGGGCAAAAGGCAGGGGAATGGAAGTATGGATATACTACATTTGAGTTTGAAATCACTGACTTTATCGACAGCAGCAAGATAAATGAACTACGTATGGAGGTCAACTTTGATGGTGCAAGTGCCCGTTGGTATACAGGTGCAGGTATTTACCGTGATGTCCATATAATAACAAGAAATGCCTGTCATTTTACTTCCGACGGTATTTATATCACAACGTCACGCAAAGATGGCGTATGGTCGTGGGAAGCCGAAGCCGAGGTAGTGACTGATGGCAGGGCTTATGATGTGAAGCATACGCTGATTGATTGCTGTAAAATCGGAGCGACGAGTAATTGTTGTGATAACGGAATAAACACTAGCAGTTATGATGGTGAAAGTTATACCGGCGTTATTGAAGCTTGGGATATCGACAATCCGCGATTGTATACAGTACGTTCAGAGTTGATTGTCGACGGAAAAGTCGAGGATTCTGTTGATACACGCATCGGCTTTAGAGAAACAAGATTTGATTGCAATGAGGGATTTTTCCTCAATGGCAGAAATCTTAAACTGAACGGTGTTTGTAATCACCATGATTTGGGCTCGCTCGGGTCTGCATTTCATAAGGATGCTGCGAGGCGGCAGCTGAAAATTATGCGTGAAATGGGTGTAAACGCCATTCGTACAGCACATAATCCACCTGCCACAGGGCTTATGGATTTGTGCGACGAGATGGGGTTTGTCGTGATGAGCGAGCTGACGGATATATGGTTAAATCCGAAAACACCGGGTGACTACGCACGCTTCTTTGACAAGTGGGTAGAAAAAGACGCGGCGGCATGGATACGGCGTGACCGCAACCGCCCGAGCGTTATACTCTGGAGTATCGGCAATGAGATTAATGACACCCATGTTGATGCAGAGGGTGGTGCAAAAACTCTTCGGAGACTCCTGGATCTAGTTAAAAAGCATGACCCAAAGGTTAATGCTCCGCCAACACTATGCTCGAATTTCATGAGCGGTGAAAACACACAAAAGATGATTGATATGTTTAAAATCATCGGCTACAACTACAACGAGAATCTCTACGAGCTTCACCATAAACAAAACCCCGAATGGGTTATTTATGGCGGTGAGACTTGCTCGACATTGCAAAGCCGTGGCATCTATCATTTTCCGCTGTCCCACGGTCTGCTTGCAAATGATGACCTGCAATGCTCTTCGCTTGGAAATTGCACAACAAGCTGGGGTGCGAAAAAAGTCGAAAGCTGCATTCATGATGATTTCGTATCACCCTTCTCAATCGGTCAGTTTGTCTGGTCGGGTATTGACTATCTTGGCGAACCTACGCCCTACAGTACGAAGAACTGTTACTTCGGACAAGCAGATACAGCAGGATTTGCAAAGGATTCTTATTTCATCTTTAAATCTGCATGGACTGATTATAAAAAAGCACCTTTTGTGCACGTATTCCCATATTGGGATTTCTCACCCGGGCAAGTAATTGATGTCCGTGTTTGTTCAAATGCTCCTTCAATTGCTCTGTTCTTTAACGGTGAGCTTATTAGCAAAGCAGATATTAAAAACAAGTGGATAACAAGCTTTCAGCTACCCTACAATGAAGGTACACTTCGTGCCGAGGCTTATGATGAGAGCGGCAATGTAGTTGCGACAAGTCAGCGCAGCTCGTTTGGTGATGCCAAAACAATTAAATCTGAAACCTCAACCTTTGGAGAGCTTGATTTTATTGCGTTCTCGGTAGTAGATGAAAAAGGAAATCCTGTTGAGAATGCAACCAATCGAATCAAAGTATCGGTTCAGAACGGGGAACTACTGACACTTGATAACGGTGACTCAAGTGATTATGAGTCATATCATGCCGATAACCGCAAATTGTTCAGCGGCAAGCTGCTCGCGATTGTACGGCGTGTTGACGGTTGTGAGCCGATTGTCAAAGCAGAGTTTATTGATAACGATATACCGATTCGCAAAATTGAATTAGCAGCTTGCGATTGCAAAGATAATGATTTCATAGTTAAGGCAACTATATATCCTGCAAATGCTTCGCACAATCAACTAAAATGGCGCTTAACCGATGTCGCAGGTGTTGACAGCCCGCTTGGTGAACTGATTGTTTCCGTTGATGGAATTAGTATAACAGTAAAACCAAAGGGTGACGGTGTATGCTATGTCAGGTGTACTGCAAACAACGGTCGTGAACACGCAACTGTTATAAGTACATTTAAAATCGATATATCGGGAATTGGCGATGCGTTCTTAAATCCTTATTCGTTCATATCAGCAAGTCTTTATTCCGACTATAATATCGAGCCTGAAGTAGGAATTGAGCGCGGAATTGCAACAATGAGAAACAGGGAACTGTTTGACAGAACAATGCATATCGGATACGCAAACTTAGATTTCGGTTCTTTTGGAAGTGATGAAATTAAGTTATGGCTCTTCCCACAGGAATCTGAGCCTTTCGACTTCGAGATTTGGGAAGGAATGCCGGACAAGGGTGGAGAAATAATTGATACAATCCATTACGACAAAGGCAGTATTTGGGATAAGTATATCGAAGCGGTATACAAGCTTCCTCGACGGCTACGCGGCGTAAAGGACATTAGCTTCGCGTTTCATAACATAGTGCAAATCAAAGGCTTCGAGTTTACTCAGCCCGATAAAGCTTTTGCCAAGCTTTACGCAGCCGAAAACGACGGTTTATATGGCGATGCCTTTGAAATTAATGGTCATTGTGTAGAAAACATCGGCAACAACGTCGCAATCGTTTTCGACGACATGGATTTCGGCGAGAAGGGAACAGAATCACTGCTGATTACGTGGCGCTCAACCCTTCCCGAAAACGCAATCAGAATCGACTTCGCCTGCGAAAAAGAAACAGCAACCGAAATGATTGCTGTTCCAAGCTCCGATAACTACAGCGAAAAAGAAGTTAAGCTCTCAAAACGCATACACGGCACGAACAAAGTAACACTAATGTTCCTCCCCGGCTCTAAAATCGATATAGAATCAATTAAATTTATCCTATAACCTCTAGCTTTAAACCGGGGGCGTCGCCGTTGATGTCTAGTTTGATGTAGCCGTTTTCGGCGGTTGCTGTTACTTTGGCGCGATGGTTACCGCTTTTGTCGTATAGGTCGATTGATTGATTTGTTACGTTGTAGGCACGCAGGGTGACGTTTTCGTGGTAATCATAATCGACCGTGTCATCGCGACCTGTTGCGATGAGGGTGTTTTCGGGCACGAATACAGGGATTTCCATGTAGTCGTAGGTGCCCGAAACGAGCTTGCCGCCGTCAACTGCTTCACCTGTGAAGAAGTTGGTGAACTTCCCGTGCGGCAAGTAGACGTCGCAGTGACCGTCTTCATGGAAGACCGGTGCGACGAGAAGGCCATCACCCAGCATATATTGCTTATCCAGGGTGTGGCAAAGAGGGTCATGCGGAAATTCCATAACCATCGGTCGCATGACGGGGATGCCGGATTGGGTCGCTTTGACTGCTTGTGCGAACAAATAAGGCATTAAAGAATGCTTTACTTTTGTGAACTTACGCAGAATATCGACGGACTCTTCATCGTACTCCCACGGCACTCTGTAAGAGCTGCTGCCATGGAGTCTCGAGTGCGTAGAGAAGAGCCCAAACGCGACCCAACGCTTATAGACATCGGCAGTGGCAGTAGCCTCAAAGCCGCCGATGTCGTGGCTCCAAAAGGCAAAGCCGCCGAGAGCCAGCGACAAGCCGCCGCGCAGAGACTCCGCCATTGCGGCAAAAGTCGCCTCGCAGTCGCCGCCCCAGTGGACAGGGAACTGCTGACCGCCCGTCGTCGCACTGCGCGCAAACAACACGGCATTACCTTTGCCTTTTTTACGCTCAAGCAGTTTATAAACTGCCTCATTAAATAAGAATGTATAATAGTTATGCATTTTAAACACATCACTCTTATCAAACCACTCCACATCATTAACAGGAATGCGCTCGCCAAAGTCTGTCTTAAAGCAATCGACACCCATATCAATCAAAGCTTCAAGCTTGCTTGTATACCAATCGGTCGCTGCAGGATTTGTAAAATCAACAATCCCCATACCCGGCTGCCATAAATCCCATTGCCAGACGTTACCGTCTTTTTTGCGGAGCAGGTAACCTTTTTCGGAAGCCTCGTCAAATAACGGCGACTTTTGACCGATATAAGGATTAATCCAAACGCATACGTGCAAGCCTTTATCATGCAAACGCTTTAGCATTGCCTCCGGCTCGGGGAACATATCCTCGTCCCATGTAAAGTTACACCACTCGTATTCTTTCATCCAGAAGCAGTCGTAATGGAAGACGGTGAGCGGAATTTCACGCTCTGCCATACCGTCAATGAAGCTGTTGACTGTTTTTTCATCATAGTTTGTTGTAAAAGATGTTGAAAGCCACAGACCAAACGACCAGTTTGGAGGCATCGGAGCTTTACCCGTCAGCTCACAGTAGTTAGCGACCGCACTTTTTAATGAGCCGCCGCCGATAACCATATATTCAAGCTCCTCACCCGGGACAGACATTTGAATACGCGAAGCGACCTCGGAGGCGATTTCAAAGCTGACACGCTCGCTATGGTTTGTGAAAACACCATAACCCTTTGACGAAACATAAAACGGAATGTTTTTATAAGATAAGTCAGATGCAGTGCCGCCGTCTTCATTCCAGATATCAATGCTTTGACCGTTTTTAACAAAAGGAGTAAACCTTTCGCCAAGACCGTAGACATACTCATCAACCCCGATGTCGAGTCTTTCACGGAAGAAGGGACCGTCATTGGTGGTAAGATAAGCAGCTTGCTTAAAGTCTGAACGTGTAAGAACCTTACCGTCATACAGGAACGTCAGAGAAAACCGACCTCTGTCGAGAATTGCTGTCATTTTTCCTGATTTGACAGTATAAAGCTCATCGGTAGTCTCGAGAGTCAGCTCTTGCTTATCGAGATTTAATCCAAATGCCGGAGCTTTTGGAGCTGTGTTCTTATAATGATACATTTTAATACCGAGGATATCCTGCCTTGGTGCGGTAATTTCAATTGTAAGCAATGGACCTGCAAGCGTTTGCCCTCTGTGCGTAACAGGGAAGGGTGCTACAAAAGCGGTAAGCTTATTACCTGTTAATTCAATGTGTCGGATTTCGGCACAGCCGTAAGCTGTTACGCCCGGTTTGGTAAGCCAGTAGCCATCGGTAAATTTCATAGTTTTACTTCCTCCGTTAGTTTAATATCAGCACTTGATGAGCCAATGCTAAATGTAATTGATTTTGGAATTATTGAAAAAGCATTCTTCTTTTCGCAAAATAGCTTGAGTTCCTCTTCGGGAACAATAAACTCTACCCCGGCACTTTTGCCCTGCTTAATATGAACTCGTTTGAAGCCGCACAGCTGCAGAGCCGGTGATTTAACAGGCACACCGTGATGTGTCAGATAAAGCTGTACAACCTCATCACCGTCCATTTTACCTGTGTTTTTGACATCACATGAAACAACAAAATCTTTTCCTTTTCGCAGAGTCTTAATGTTCTTATACTCAAAATCAGTGTAACTCAAACCAAACCCGAACGGGAACTGAACAGGCTTATCAAAGTACATATAAGTTCTCGGACTGTTGATGATGTCATAATCATTTATATCGGGTAAATCCTTCTCAGATAAGTACCAAGTCATCGAAAGCCTGCCTGCCGGGTTGTATTGACCAAATAATGACTCAATTAAAGCCTTGCCGACATATTGCTCTCCGTGAGAGGTGAAAGTAACGGCACGTACAAGCTTTGCTTCTTTCGTAAACGCAAAAGGATATCCGGCAATCAAAGATAAAACCACGTTTTTATTAACTTTTCTTAAACGCTTTAATAACTCGGTCCAACGACGGGGGAAGGTAATGGCAGGTCTGTCAAAGCACTCTCTGCCGTTTACAAGCGGGTGATTGCCGAGCATTACGAGAACAGTGTCGCAAGCCACGGCGGCATTCACAGCAGGCTCAATGCCATCGCTGAGAATCTCAACCTTGAGATTTGAAATATAACTTGCAATTTCTTTAACTTGCTCTTTTGAATATCTGTTTCCGTACAGATGCCCGTGGGATAAGAATTTCCCGGTTTTTTCATTACGTAAAAACAGCTCAAGCGTGAACCAGCCCCAAACATAATCAGATTTACATTCAAGTGTAAAATCGGATTTCATGTTGAGATACTTTCCGCTGTCGGTTGACAGGTAAGATACAGACTTAAAGCCCCAGTCAATTTCCTCAAAGACTGTTCTTGTCTTTTCGGTACCGTCAAAAGTGACGTTACCTTTTTTGTCAACCCTCAGCCAGCCCTTTTCATTTTCATTATAAATCGCACATTTATCATGAATACTGACTGTCTCAATCGACTTTTTCGGCAGTACCTTTGAAAGTTCATCAAGAGGGGAGATAGCTTCGGGTGGTTTTCCTGAATACCAATCGGGTGTATTCTTCCGTGCAAGGTCTCCCAAAACAAGGACTTTTCCGCAAGATGATTTGTCGAGAGGTAATATACCGTCATTTTGAAGAAGAACTATGCTTTTTCGCGCTGCTTCCAGTGCGGTGCTTGAATGCTTTTCACAGCATAGATTTTCTTGAGGTATTTTTGTAAACTTACATTTCTCAGGTGGGTCAAACTGACCAAGGCGAAAACGAAGCTTAAAGATATTTGTCACTGCCGTGTCGATATCAGCTTGGGTAATTAACCCCTTCTCATAAGCTTCTGTTATTGCGCCTATAATCATATCGTTTTTCTGGTCGGTAAAGCAGTCGACGCCGGCTTTTAATGCAAGTGCAACAGCTTCGGCGTTTGTTTTGCAATATTTATGATGAGTTACTGTTTGCGAAAGGTCGTCGCCGTCACAGACTATAAAGCCTTCGCAGCCCCATTCTCCCTTTACAATGCTTAAAACCTCGGGATTTGCAATACAAGGAATTCCGTTAATTTCATTATATGCTGTCATTAATGACATTGCTTTTCCTTCAACGAACGCATACTTAAAAACTTTAAGATAGTACTCACGCTTAACACGTTCGCTTATGTCTGTCGATGCTGACAGGCGATTCTTCTCAACATTATTACCGTAAAAATGCTTAGGAGCACAAGTCGATTTTAAATAAAACGGGTCATCACCTTGTACGCCTTTGATTAACTGCGATGCCAGCTTGCCGACTAAGTGAGGGTCTTCACCGTAGGCTTCTTCGTTGCGCCCCCAACGAGGGTCTCTTTCCATGTCAATAGTCGGAAACCAAAGCGTCAACCATCGTGTATGATTGTCTTTTTCGTAATAAATGCGCGCTTCGTCACCTATAACCTCACCAACGCGATGGAGCAAATCGGCATCCCAAGTATTGGACAGACCTATAGGCTGCGGAAAAACCGTTGACTCGCCATAAGGCCATTGGTCGTAATAATGCCTGACAAGTAAACCGTGAGCGCCCTCTGCGCTGACATTATAAGCGCCGATGCCGAGTCTTTTTACTTCATGCTGCTGATTATGCAAAAAGCCGATTTTCTCTTCTATGGACATTTGCGATATTAGGTTTGAAACACGTGCTTCAAGAGGTAGAGATATATCCAGATAATCTTTATTTGACATGGCTGCTCCCTTTGTTAGTTATTTTAGTGAAATATTAGCATTAATATTACTATTATTCAAGATTAAAACTTGCATATATTAAATTATTTTAAAATTACTTTTACGGATTTTTTACATTGACTTTACAATTCTGTCATGCTATTGTTATTCTGGTGTGCACGTGTAGCAATGTGTACGAAGAAAACAAGATTTGAAAGGATTATAATTAAATGAAAAAGAGATTACTGCCGATTACCCTAGCACTAATTATGTTAATGGCATTTATACCGTTTGCTCCGTCAGCGGTAGCAACAGGTGATTTCACAGCAACCCTGATGGGTCAGATGGACACCGATGTCAGCGAATCTATCGACGAATGGGCTTTTGGAGATATTCCGGAAGCAACTGTTCAATTCAATCTTTACACACCCACGACAATTAAAATGTCATTTAGTGAAGCTGTAAAGTTCACAGGTAACTGGGTTGGTCTAACAACAAATGTTCCTGTTGATGACAATGCTTCTGCAGCAGCACTCGGCGGTCTTATAATGAGCGTCGTTGTTGACGGTAATGACCTCGGCTCACGCGCTGTTCCTACCGTTGACCACGACGATGGCGGCAACTTCGCATTTGATCTTGCTCGCACAGCTGACTGGGGCGGCGGTTATGACGCTTATGATTTTACAAACATGGACCCATTCACAAGTATTGAAATCACATTCCAAGTCGGTCATACAGCAACCCTCATGGGTGAACTCGACGAGGATAACTTCGGCGGTCTTGCGCATAACTGGGCACTCGGTGATGTACCGGCAGCTACAACAGCATTAAAAGTAGGCGAAGAGAACACAATCTCGCTGACATTCTCATCACCGGCAAAGTTCACAGGTAACTGGACAGGCATCGCAACAAGTATTCAAGTGGTTAGTGACGAAGATGCAGAATCCACAGGTGCACACATCACATCCTTTATAGTTGACGGCAATGACCTCGGCTCAAAGCTTGTACCACTCATCAATCGTGATGACAACGGCTTTATGACAATCGACATCGCACGTCAATGGGGTGGAGATTACGACGCTTATGACCTTGCAGGAATGGAGCCGTTCACATCTCTCGAAATTACATTTGAAGTTCCCAGTATGCCCGAAGGCGAAGGCGGCGATGCCCAAGCTGGCGCTGATGTTGCAATGGAAGGTCACGCATGGATAGGCGGAACATTCTTAACAGACGAAGGCGAATTTGACTGGATTCCTTTTGAAGCACAAGCTGTATATTTTAACGTTGGAGAAATGGTCACTGTAGTTCTCGATTTCGGTGATGATAAGCAAACACATGGCGAAGCAAGCTGGGGATTTATTACAGTAGTTCAAACCGATATTATGGATGCTGCAATGTTTTACGATGCAACAATTCATGACATTCGTGTCGACGGCAACAGTATCAGCTTCAACCCTGCAAACATCGAAGTAGGTTTTGACGGCGGTGTAAGAGTATCTCTCACAAATGGTTGGTCAGATGACCCTGTCGTAGCAGACCACACTGTAATTGGCGAGTTCTCAAAGCTCGAAGTTGACATCACATTCCTTTTGTTTGGTGATGAGCCTGATACACCGACTGTCGAAGAACCGGACCCGACACCTCCACCAGCACTGATTACACCTCCGCCGGTACAAGAAACACCTGCAAGCTCAGGCGAAGGACTCCCCGGATGGGTTATCCCCGTAATCATCGGCGGTGTAGTATTAGTTGGAGCAGTTATTGCAATAGTAGTAGTAAAAAGTAAGAAGAAATCATAGTTCAGTATAGGCACTGCAATGTTATAAGCACTGCAGTGCCTTAAACTGCGATGAACCTGTTAATTCTTTAGCTGAGAAAGTAAAAAGGAACATATAAAATGAAGAAAATTATTCGTAAGGTTTTTTCAGTGACGCTGGTTGCAGTAATGCTACTGGCGATTTTAGCAGCTTGCGCGCCCGAGGCTAACCGCGAGCTGAAAAATGTGACCTCCGTTGAGCTTGTCCGACTGATGGGCAATGGTATCAATCTCGGCAACACAATGGAAGCTTGTAATGCCAGCAACCGTGTTCCAAACCTTGACCCCTCGGTTTATGAGACCATGTGGGGTAACCCCGTCACAACTCAGGCAATGATTACAGGAATGAAAAATGCCGGCTTTAGTACACTACGCGTACCTGTAGCCTGGACAAATGCAATGGCTTTTGAAACAGGCGATTTTACAATTAACGATGCATATTTTGACAGAGTTGAAGAGATAATTAATTATGCTCTTAATGAAGATATGTTTGTTATCGTTAATAACCATTGGGACCACGGATGGTGGAGTATGTTCGGTCACCCCGACCAAGCATGGCGTGATTTTGCACTTGAAATGTTTATATCAATGTGGACACAAATCGCTAACAGATACAACCATTTTGACCACCGCGTTATTTTTGAACCGTCAAACGAAGAATGGGGTAACCGTTTTAACGACAGAACTCAGTTCAGTCCGACCGGCGGTACATTAACAGAAGATGAATGTTATGAGCTTTTGACATATCTGTCGCAAGTATTTGTTGACCTAGTACGTGATACAGGCGGTAATAATAAAAACCGTTTCCTTTTAATGAAGGGTTACAATACAGACGTAATGATGACAGTAGACGAGCGTTTCAAGCTGCCGACAGACTCAGTCAATAACAGACTTCTCATTTCGGTACACTACTACACACCATGGAGCTACTGCGGAGATACATCAGGTGTCGGCTCATGGGGCAGAACAGGTGAAGTTGAAGAAATGAACGAGCTGCTCGGTAAGCTCACGAAGTTTATTGATATGGGTTTTGGAGTTGTAATCGGTGAGTGGGGAGTACTTGATAATGAAGGCCCCGACAGGCTTACATTCTTCACTAACTTCCTTGATAACGCTGATTTACATGGGTATGCACCTATTCTATGGGATACAGGTTATGACCCTGTTCACGGGCGTTTATTTGACAGAAACGATACACATACAATAGTTGCACCCGACATACTTGAATTATTCCAAAGCAGAAGTGTTTGGGCACGTAAGGATATGTCCGTTGATGATAAGATAGCGGCAGCTGAGGCGAGTATGGCAAATACTCTCGAGCTTGCTTCACATCGAGTGGAAACCGTACTCACAGCTGATCAAGCAGTTGCTTGGATAATGATTGCCGACGGAACATGGAGTATACAATACAGCGTTGGAGATGTATATAGACCTGAGCAAATACCTGATGGCTTAATCGCAACAGATGTTGAAGTAACAGGCGAAGGAACTTACACTGTAGGTCTTGACTTTACAGGTACAGCCCAAGGGTTTGCCGACGGCTTTGAGTTTAGCGCAGTAGGACTTATGAACGGCGAGATACTTTTCCCCGGTTATATCATGGATATTACCGAGATACTGATAAACGGTGAGCCTGCAACTGATTTTGCCGGACTTCCGTACACAACAAATGATAATCCTGTTACTACAAGAGTTAATCTTTATAACGCTTGGGTCAATGATGTACCGCCTGAAGCCAGAATACTCGGCGGAGACCTGTCAAACGCTTCACCGACATTCCTCGAAAACTACAAACTGACCCACATCGAAACCTTATTTATAACATTTAATTTTATAGCTCCATAGTATTTAGTAAAGGACGGTGATTTTGAAGTGCCCGAGAACAATAAAAAAAGAAAGACGGATATACCGCTTCTTGTCTTTCGATTACTGTTGATAATTGCCTTTATTTCGGCATTTATAGCGGAGCTCAACCCGGCTCGCCTGAGCGGACTTGTAAACAGAAATGTTTCGTTGTTTACAATCGCAACATCATACTCAACAATCGGCAATAATTTTATCCGCTCCATTAATCAAGGTTGGATTGAGCAAGCACCACTGACACTGAACTACTTAGGTGCGTTGATATGTGCTTTGGCAATTGCCGGAATAGCAGCTGCATTTTGTCTCAGTCTCGGCAATAACAAAATGCAACGCCTTTGTGCAAAATTTTCATGGGGAGCAGCAGGACTTGGTGCAATCGGTGCAGTTTTACTGCTATTCACATATACACTTTTTGTGAATGCACCTGCACCTGAACGTGTGCTGCCCCTCCTTCCAATAGGAATATGGGTATCCTTGGTTTTATTTGTTATTGTTGCTGTTTATGCAACGATTATATTCTTGAGACTGCCAAAGCCCAAAGAAGATGAACATTACGAGCTTGAGCCTAAGTATCGGCTGTTTTTGATGATGCTGCCGTTTCTTGTGCTTGTTGTGCTCTTTGCATATCTGCCGCTTGCAGGCTGGCGCTTTGCATTTTTTAACTACACCCCCGGCATTGAAACAACAATGGACGATTTTGTTGGCTTGCAATGGTTTAGATTTTTAATTACGAACCCTGCGCAGCGTACACAGATAGTCAGAGTTTTAACAAACACATTTGCACTCAGCGGCATAGGTCTTGCAACATCATGGCTTCCTATGGTGTTTGCAATATTCCTTGCAGAGCTCCGCTCTACAAAGTTTAAGCGTACTGTTCAAACCCTAACGACTATCCCCAACTATATCAGCTGGGTGCTTGTATATGGTATTGCGTTTGCGATTTTCTCTACCGAAGGCTTTTTCAACTGGATGCTTCAAAACCTTGGGTTAATCGAGCATGGAAGAAACCATCTGATGGATGGCGGCAATATCTGGATAAAAATGTGGGCATGGGGAACATGGAAGGGTCTTGGCTGGGGTGCAATAATCTATATTGCAAGTATCTTGAGCATCGACCCGCAATTATACGAAGCTGCTATGGTTGATGGTGCCGGACGATTTAAAAGAATGTGGCACGTAACCGTTCCGGGACTGCTGCCGACATTCTTCGTGCTGCTCCTGCTCGGAATTTCAAATGTCCTTTCAAACGGACTCGACCAATATCTCGTATTTGAAAACCACGCAAACCGCAGCACCATAGAAGTCCTCGACCTCTATATCTATAACATGGGTCTCGGAGGCTCGGGTACAGGAAACATTCCGCTCTCAACGCTAATAGGAATGCTAAAATCGCTCATCAGTGTTGTCCTTCTGTTTAGTGCAAACAGATTGTCAAAACTGGTTCGCGGTGAGACTATAGTATAGGAGGTGCAGTTTGATGGCTAAAGTTAGAGAAGAAGGCAACGCTGGTGATGCTCCGGTTAAGCAAAATCCTTATTTTCTGAAAAGAACAGCGGGCGACTGGATTTTCACAATTACCAACGGAACAGTGTTTGCAATTTTTACGCTTATATGTACATTTCCGATATATTATCTTTTTATCAACACAATAAGTGATAACAGAATTGTTCAAGCCGGACAAATCAATTTTCTCCCTGTCGGTATTCATTTTAGTAACTATACTGCGCTGCTGAATGTAGGAGAGCTTATTAATGCGGCAATGATATCGATATCACGTACTGTTATCGGAACACTTGTTATGGTCCTTGCCTCGGCATTTGTCGGGTATCTCGTAACTCAGCAAAAAATGCTCGGACGTAAGTTCATTTACCGTTTCATTATAATTACAATGTATTTTAACGCAGGCTTGATTCCATGGTATCTCAACATTATGATGCTTGGGCTGACTAACAATTTCTGGGGCTATATAATCCCCGGTATAGTTGCTCCGTTTAACATCATTCTGGTAAAGACCTACATTGAATCATTACCTAAGGAGCTTGAGGAAAGTGCGTCTATTGACGGAGCGGGGTACTTCACAGTATTCAGCAGCATTATCTTGCCGCTGTGTAAACCAATTCTTGCTACGATTGCTGTATTTGGCGCAGTCGGGCACTGGAACGCTTTTGTTGATTCAATCATTCTGATGGGTGGCGAGCCAAGACTCTACACATTGCAGCACAGATTGTTTATGTATCTGAATATGGCAACAAACCTCGGAAATCTTATGGACACAACAGGAGCGATGAGAGAGCAGGATTTAGCTGCCGCGCTTAACAGCCGAATAACATCGCTTACAGTATCAATGGTGTCTATCATACCGATTCTTATGGTCTATCCGTTTATGCAGCGGTTTTTCCAAAAGGGTCTGATGATGGGTGCGGTCAAAGGTTAATAAAAGGGGACATTCCTTCAACGCCTAAAGGTGTGTCCCCACAATTAAAAAACTTGGAGGTATTAATCAATGAAATTCAAGAAACTGGTAGCGGTATTGCTTGTAACCGCAATTACTGTCTCGGTTGTTGCCGGGTGTGCAGGCGGTGGCGGCAGCGGAAGCGGCGGTCGCAGAGGTGAAACGGTAGATTTAGTTATCTACTCACAACTATCTAACTTCTCGGGAGAAATGACGGGCTGGGGAGCTGAGCTTCTCCGTGAGAAATTTAACGTTAATATAACCATCATCAACGATGGTGTTGATGGTACCTTCCAGACGCGTATGGAATCGGGATTTCTCGGTGATATTGTTATATTCGGAAATGATGGCGATGATTACAGAGACGCCTCGGCAGCAGGCCTAATCTTTGATTGGGAAGAGGATAATCTGCTTTGGGAGCACGGCGCATATATTGCTGAGCATTTTATGCATGCACTTAATAAGAACAAAGCGATTACAGGAACACTTCATGGCTTTGGACATGAGGTTGCAGGTAGTGCTGAAGACCACGCTGAGTTCTTCTACTATCCGCATATCCGCTTTGACCTATATCAGCAGCTGGGATTCCCTGAAATCAATACACTCGAAGATTTTATACCCGTGCTAGCAGCAATGGTAGAGCTTGAGCCGACAAATCCTTTCGGCAATAAAACTTATGGTGTTTCTTCTTTCCCTGATTGGGACGGAGATATGGTTATGATGGTAAAATCCACACCTGCTCTATATGGCTGGGAGGAGTTCCACATTGGTCTTTATTGTACACAAACCCAAACGTGGGAGGGTGCGCTGCAAGAGGATGGTCAATACCTCAGAGCACTTAAATTCTATAATACTCTATTCCAAATGGGCTTATTTGACCCTGACTCAATGACGCAGACTTGGGATGATGTGAGAGAGAAGTATTTAAACGGATCAGCAATGTTTAACATTTTCTCGTGGATTGCAGATTTTTATAACATCGAAGATAATGTCAATGCAGGCAGAATGATGAGACCTGTTGTTGCAAATGACCAGATTAATCTTGCAGATGGTTTAAGTGTTTACGGTAAAAACCGAATATGGGCAATCGGTGCTAACAGTAACTTCCCGGAGCTCAGCATGGATATTATCAACTGGTTTGCATCTCCGGAAGGTGTTTTAAATTATAACTGGGGCCCTCAAGGCGTTACATGGGATTATGATGATGATGGCGAAGCTTTTCTGACAGAGCTTGGATTACGCCTTCGAGATGATGAGGAAATAGTAATAACTTATGGAGATTTTACAGGTCCTTACAGACTCGGTTTATTCCAGCATAATAATATCACTTGGGCTATTGATGCAGTTAACCCGGAGTCACCGTCAGGCTTGTCATTTAACTATAAGCACTGGCCAAGCACGGAGCTCTCCAGAGAGGTAAGCAGCATTGAGCAAGACTGGCGCGACTGGACAGGCTTTGTACAAGAGGATGATTATATACGAAATAACGGCTATTCGGTTGCAATAGCTACAACCTACAGTCCAAGCAGGAAAGACCGCGAGTTAACGACAATATGGGAGCAAGTTACCATGGCAATTAAGCAAGGCTCATGGAGAGCGATTTATGCCGGCAGTGACGCTGAGTTTGATGTACACGTCGAGCGGATGATAAATGATGCAAAGGCGTTTGGTTATGACCAATGTGTCGAGTGGATACTTCCTGAGGTCGACAGACGCAGAGCAGCTGAAAATGATGCGCTTGCAGGATAAGTAACGGAGGTAGTGTAATTGAAATTTGGTCACTTTAATGATGAAAAACGTGAGTATGTGGTGGAAACACCACATACTCCGCTGCCGTGGATTAACTATTTAGGCTCAAATGAGTTTTTCGGACTCATTTCAAACACCGGCGGAGGTTATAACTTCTACCGTGATGCAAAGCTCCGCCGCCTCACACGTTACAGATATAACAACGTAGGGCGTGATACGGGTGGTCGCTTGTATTATATCAGCGACGGTGACGCCGTTTGGAGTCCGACATTTATGCCCGTAAAAACAGCACTTGACTCTTACAAGTGCCGCCATGGCTTGGGATACACAGTCTTTGAAACATCAAAAAACGGCTTATCATCGGAGTTAACCTGTTTTGTACCAATAAAGGACAACTGCGAGATAAACCGCCTCGTCGTAAAAAATACCTCCGCCTCGGAAAAAAACATCAGCATTGTCAGTGCAATTGAATTTTGCTTATGGAATGCAGCAGATGATAGTACAAACTTTCAACGCAACTACAACATAGGTGAGGTTGAAGTTGAAGATTCTGTGATTTATCATAAAACCGAATACCGCGAAAGAAGAAACCACTATGCGTTTTATTCCGTAAACAGGAAAACCGACGGATTTGACACGGATTTAGATACTTTCCTCGGAAAGTTTAACGATTATCAAAACCCTCAAACAGTTATGAGCGGTAAAAGTGAGAACTCGATTGCTCACGGTTGGTCGCCGATAGGCTCACACCGTTTGGAATATACACTTAAACCGGGAGAAGAAGCTGATATTATTTTCATTCTCGGTTATATCGAACTGCCAAAGTCGGAAAAATGGGACGGACCTGCCGCCGATGGTATAATTAACAAAAAGCCTGCAATAGAACTGATAAGCAGATATGCAAGCACAGAGGCTGTAGAAAAGGAACTGGCAGCACTTGCACAGCATTGGACTTCGCTGCTCTATAAGTTTGTTTCCGAAACAGGTGATGAGAAGCTCGACCGAATGGTGAGTATTTGGAATCAATATCAATGTATGATTACGTTCAATATGAGCCGAAGCGCAAGCTTTTACGAAAGCGGACAAGGGCGCGGAATGGGATTTCGCGATTCATGTCAGGATTTACTTGGTTTCGTTCATATTGTGCCTGAAAGAGCACGTGAGCGTATACTTGATATTGCCGCAATTCAATTCGAGAACGGCGGAGCATGGCATCAATACCAGCCGCTGACAAAGCGCGGTAATGCAGATGCAGGCATGGGCTTTAACGATGACCCTCTTTGGCTGATTGCGTGTACTTATGCGTACATTGCCGAAACAGGGGATAGCTCTATATTAGATGAGCTTGTTCCTTTTGAGAATAAAGAAGGCTCGGAAAAACCTCTATTCGACCATATTCGAGCAAGTTTTAACTACACGCTGAATAATCTCGGTCCGCATAATTTGCCTCTTATAGGGCGTGCAGACTGGAATGACTGCCTTAACCTCAACTGCTTCTCGGAAGAACCGGGCGAGAGCTTCCAAACCTGCGCAAATATCGAAAGTGAAGCCGAGAGTGTCTTCATAGCAGGTATGTTTGTTAAATACGGTAATCAATACGCCGATATCTGCGAAAAATACGGTTGTAAAGACGAGGCAAAGAAAGCGAGAGCTGCTGCAACGAAAATGAGCGAGGCTATTATTTCTGACGGCTGGGACGGCGAGTGGTTCTTACGCGCGTACGATTCTAGTGGCGACAAGGTCGGAAGTAATGATTGCCAAGACGGCAAGATTTTCATTGAACCGCAGGGTATGTGCGTAATGGCAGGTGTCGGCATAGAAAGCGGTCATGCAAAAAAAGCACTGGATTCCGCAAACAAGCTGCTTACGTTTGAATACGGAACTTGCCTTGTATATCCTGCTTATAAAGAATATCATTTAAATCTTGGCGAGATATCAAGCTATCCGCCGGGCTATAAAGAAAACGGCAGCGTATTCTGTCATAACAACCCGTGGCTCAGTATCGCTGAAGCAATGGTCGGAAATGCAGACGAGGCGTTTGAAATCTACCGCCGTACTTGCCCTGCTTATATTGAGGATATTAGTGAGATACACCGTACAGAGCCTTATGTCTACAGTCAAACAATTGCCGGTAAGGAAGCAGCTACTCCCGGTGAAGCTAAAAACAGTTGGCTGACAGGAACTGCCGCATGGACATTCGTAAATGTAAGCCAGTATTTACTTGGAGTTCAGCCGCAGCTTGACGGACTTCGTATCAAGCCTTGCCTTCCCGAGAGATTCAATAACATCGTCATTAATCGTATGTACAGAGGTGCTGCTTATAAAATAACTGTTACTCGTGTAGATAGCTCTGAAAACGAGCAAACTGAAAAAGGACTGTGGGTAGATGGCAGAAAAATTGATTCTGACATCATTCCGGCAGCCCCTAAAGGTGCGCTTGTAAGAGTGGTATGTAAGATATAAGCTGATTATAACAAGCTTTCTTTGATTATTATTTCAATGTCGGTATAATTTTGCTCTTTTTCCGGAAGAGTTCCCATACACAGATAATTAAAGAGAATATCAAGCGGAATTTCACCTTGTTTTTTGGGTTGTTGTGCGATTGTTACGGAGATAATGCCGTCTTTTATAAGCTCGGATGTCGTAGCTGTAGCATCAAAGCTTACGATTGAAAGCTTATCGGCAAGACCCATCTCCTTAACAGCTCTGCAAGCTCCGCATACACCGGCAGCGGTGAGATACATTGCGTTAATACCGGGATTATCGAGTAACATTTTCTTAGTTACAGAAAAACTTTCCTCGTCACTGTCATTATTCATTACTGTATCAACGATTTTTAAGTTCGGAAAGTTTTTTTTCGAATAATCTGTAAATCCCGCAATTCTTTCCGAATGGCAAAGAACATTTTTGGCTCCCGATACGATACCGATACTGGCATTGCCGTTTGTTATAAGGTTCATGAGCCCTGCAGCGGTCTCTCCGCTTCTGTAATAATTACTGCCGACATAAGCCATTCTACCGCAGTCAGGTATGTCGCTGTTAGCAGTCACAACAGGAATGCCTGATTGTGTAAGCTCTTTAAGCTTCTCGGCAACAATCCCGGCGTTCAAAGGTGCTATTGCAAGCCCATTGATTCCGAGCTCAACCAGCTCTTCTATATTTTTTACCTGTTGCTCAGGGTCGTAATAACTATCTTGCCGAATCTCCACCGTTACCCCAAGGTCCGATAGCTCGGCAGCGCGGCTGTTGATTCCGTCAATGACATCCACAAAGAATGAATTACTGTCAACTGTACCAAAAAGAATGAAGCCGATTTTAAGCTTCTTTTTACGAACTGCCAAGTTCTTTCCTGCTACATTTGGAGTATAATTAAGTGTTTCGGCAATTTCCAGTATTGCTTTTTCAGTCTTTGGATTAACCGAACCTCTTTTATTCAGGACTCGGTCTACAGTTCCTCGTGATACACCTGCCATAGCGGCGATTTCTTTCATTGTTGCCATATAATACAACCTTTTATTATTCTTATTCTCGCAAGAGTATATCAGCAGTTAAAGTAACTGTAAAGAGATATCTTAATATATTAAGCACTGAATTATTCTTTATGATAGGAAAGGAATGTTTTATGAAATATCTTATTGGAATCGATTTAGGTACTTCCGGCACAAAAACAGTTTTGTTTGGAGATGATGGTGTTGCTGTCAGTTCCGCTACAGAAGAATATCCGCTATATCAGCCGCATAACGGATGGGCAGAGCAAGAGCCTGCAGATTGGTGGAACGCTTGTGTATCTACAATAAAAAAGGTCATTAATGCTTCCGGTATTAGCCCTTCCGAAATAGCAGGGATTGGCTTTTCCGGTCAGATGCATGGGCTTGTAATGCTCGATGAAAATGGCGAGTCCTTACGCAAGAGTATAATTTGGTGTGACGGACGGACTGTTGATGAATGTGCCGAAATAACAGAAAAAGTCGGTCAACGTCTTGTTGATATAACTGCTAATCACGCCTTAACTAGCTTTACGGCAAGTAATATTCTGTGGGTTCGTAATAATGAGCCTGAGGTCTATAAGCGATGTCGCACAATTCTTTTACCTAAGGATTATATCCGCTATAAGCTGACAGGAAAACCCGGAATGGAAGCAAGTGATGCTTCGGGAATGAACTTACTGGATATCAATACACGTAAGTGGTCTGCCGAGGTACTTGATAAGCTCGGAATCGACTCTGCGTTATTGCCCGATGTTGGTGAATCAAGTGATGTTGCAGGAGCTATAACAGCAGAAGCTGCAGCATTAACGGGGCTGAAAGAGGGAACACCTGTTGTATACGGTGCAGGGGATAACGCTGCTGCGGCAGTCGGAACAGGTGTTGTCGAAAAGGGTAAAGCATTTATTACAATCGGAACATCAGGTGTCTTATTTGCTCACGCCGATAGTGTCGCAATTGACCCGGGCGGCAGAGTAAACACATTTTGTGCAGCTGCTCCAAATTCATGGACTGTTTTCGGCTGCACATTATCTGCAGGAATGTCGCTTCAATGGCTCCGAAATAACTTCTTCGAGCAGGAAATGACTGCAGCGCGCGGACTTGGCACCGACCCATATAATGTTATGACAGAGCAAGCAGCAAGAATTCCGATTGGTGCAAACCGCTTGCTGTTTCTGCCATATCTCATGGGTGAGCGAAGTCCGATACTCGACCCGAATGCACGCGGTGTGTTCTTCGGGTTATCGGCAATACATACGAAGTATGATATGCTCAGAAGCGTTCTGGAAGGCGTTATTTACGCTCAAAAGCAATGTCTTGACATTCATAGAGCTATGGGCATTGAGTTTAACGAAATATATGCTACGGGCGGCGGCGGCACAAGTCCGCTTTGGCGTCAGATGATAGCCGATATTTTTGAGCTTCCTGTTGTAACAATTCAAAACAGGGAAGGTCCGGCACTCGGTGCTGCAATCCTCGCAGGTGTCGGCACAGGCATCTACACAAGCGTAGCCGAAGCTTGCAAGCAAATAATAAAAGTCAACGCACCACAAGCTCCGATACCGGAAAACTCAAAAAAATACCAGCAATATTACAAATTGTTCTGTGATTTATACCCGGCAATGAAAGATGGCTTTTCACAATTAGCAAAACTCTAGACGACTGCCTCAACAAAGTAGTATGCCCCGACTTTTTCGCTCGGAACGGGTCTTGTCGCCCTACACTCACGAAAAAGCCGTGACATACTACTTTGTCTCGGCTAATTGATATTAAATGGTTTTAACATGATAGAAAATACTCTATATATAGACGATAATTATATACACATTTACTAAATATAGTAAAAATGTATATTTTTCTATTGATTAGTATTTAGTGAAAGAGTATAATGACATTTGGTGTAAAAAGTATAAAAATTATTGTTAGAAGGCCGGTGTTTAAACTGTATCTTAAATCACTAGAAATACAAGGATTTAAATCTTTTCCGTCAGTCACCAGACTGACGTTTGATAAGCCTATAACAGGCATAGTCGGACCAAACGGCAGCGGAAAGTCGAATATATCCGATGCCATACTTTGGGTTATGGGCGAGCAGTCAACAAAAACGCTTCGCGGCGGCAAAATGGAGGATGTCATATTCGGCGGAACGCTTAGGCGCTCGCAAATGAATTTTGCCGAAGTATCGCTCATACTTGATAACTCAGAGGGTCGGTTAAACATTGACACCTCTGAGGTTATGCTTACCAGAAGATATTACCGCACAGGCGAGAGTGAATACTATATTAACCAGTCGCTTGCTAAGTTAAAAGACATGACCGAGCTACTCATGGACACAGGACTCGGGCGCGACGGCTATTGTATTATCGGACAAGGCAGAATATCCGACATTCTCTCAACAAAAAGTAAGGACAGGCGCGAGATTTTTGAAGAAGCTGCCGGTATTTCACGATACAGATACAGGAAGGATGAATCGGAGCGAAAGCTTCAGCAAACCGAAGATAACCTGCTCAGAATAGGCGATAAAATCTCAGAGCTTGAGTTATCTATAGGACCTCTGCGTGAGGAAGCTGAAGTAGCAAAGAAATATCTTATTCTAAGAGATGAGCTACGCGGACTTGAGATATCATTATGGCTCAAAGACCTTGAGTCACTTAACGAAAGAGCGGAAAAAGCAGAAAACGACCACGTCAATGCGACACGCACATTTGATGCAGCTACTCAGGAGCTTGAATCGTTTTTTACGGAGCTTGAGTCATTATCCTCAATGACACGAGACAGTAACGTAGAGGCAGACTCTATTCGCGACTTAATCGAAGTATCTGACGGCCGACGCACCGATGTTGAAAGTACAATAGCAGTTCTTAAAACGCAACTGGAAGGTAATGCCGGACAAATTGAAAACATATCCAGGGAAATCGAGAGTCAAGATGAAAGTCAAGACGGTATCGGCGTTCAAATAAGTGACCGTGAGTTAAGACTCAGCGAAATCGAAAAGGATAAAGCTCTCAAGGACGAAAAAATGGAGCTTTTAGCTAAGGAGCTGCAGGAGATATCAAACACAACAGGCGAATCCTCAGAAGCTCAAAGCGAGCTTCTGAAAAAAGAAAATGACCTGCAAAAAGAGCATAGCGATAAGAAGTCCGAGCTATCGGCACTTGCCTCACAAGCTCAAGAATTATTTGATATGGATAATTCGGTTAAGCAAGAGCTTGCAACAGCAAAAGAGGACTTAAAAGGTCACGAGAAAGCGCATAAGGATTGTATAAGCGAGCTTAGAAAAGCTGAGGAAGAGGTATCAGCTCTTGATAACGTAATAAAAGGCTTGACTATTAAAGCGGAAAACAGAATTAGCAAAGCCGAAAAAGCCTCAGAAAAAGCTGATAATTTATCATTTGATTTAAAGACACTGGGTTCAAGAAAAACTCTCTTAACAGAGATGGAAAAAGACTTCCAAGGGTATTCAAAATCCGTTAAGCTGATAATGCAGGAGCATTCACGCGGTGGTATTAAGAATATTCACGGAACAGTCGGCAGCCTTATCAAAACCGATGATGATTATGCGATTGCAATTGAAACAGCATTGGGTTATGCAATGCAAAACATAGTAGTTTCAACAGAAGAAGATGGTAAGGCAGCTATTAATTACCTGAAAAGACGTGATGGCGGCAGGGCAACATTTCTGCCGATTTCAACGGTAAAGGGTAACATTTTAAGTGAAAATGAATTCCGCGGAGATGACGGGTTTGAGGGAATTGCACTGGACTTAGTCAGCTTTGACCCTAAGTTTAAAGGGATTCTTGCAAGGCTGCTTGGTCAGGTTGTAATTGCAGATGACCTTAATGCAGCAGTAAAGCTTGCGAAAAAGCATAACCATAAGTATAAAATTGTAACTCTTGACGGTCAGGTTATGAACTCTGGCGGCTCTATGACAGGCGGTTCGTCAGCAAATAACGCAGGTGTTCTGTCGAGAGCAAACGAGCTGTCTCAGCTTGATGAGCGCATTAAGTCATGCAGCTCTGATTTGGAAAAAGCACAGCGTGAGTTAGCTGAGTGCGTCAGAGAAAAAACTGCTGCAGAATACGAGTTAAGCACTGCACTTACAGAGCTTCGAACTGCCGAAGAAGACGTTATGAAAAAGCAGCTTGAGGAAACACATCGTCAGCAGTTGCTTAGTGCTCTGAAAGAACATATCGAATCGTATGAAAATGAAATAAACGGTGTTACAAAAAGAATAGAGCAAAACTTAACCGATACAGAATCGCTTAAAGTACGAATTTCCAAGCTTGAAAAAGAATCAGAGGAAATTAAAGTCAGCATTGAAGAGGTTATCCGCGGTCACGAGTTATTATCTCAAGAGCGTGAACGTGTAAATACAACACTCGCCGAGCTTAGAGCAGAAGTTGCCGCACTAGATGCCGAAAAAGAATCTACAGCAAGGTCGGTTTCTGAGCTTTGTCAGATTCGTGACGAGATGTTCGGCAGCCGCGAACGCCAGCTTGAAAGCATTGCAGGCTTAAAAAACAGAAATGAGCAAATCGTTACGGAAATAACCGATAAAGAACGCGAGCTTACAAAGGTTCTTGAGGAAGTTGAAGCACATAAAAAGCGCTTATCTAAGCTTAATGACAGAAAATTTGAGGTTGAAGAAAAAAGTAACAGCCTTAATAAGACAATTCAAGATAAGAACAAAGAGCTTCTCGGCTTGCAAAATGACTGCTCAAGGCTTGAGCAAAGAAAACAAAGCGTTGCAATGGAAGAAAAGCAGATTCTTGACAGACTTTGGGATAATTACGAGCTTTCCAGAACAGCTGCGGTTAGTGCCGGTACACCTATTGAGAATATCACAGTTGCAAAAAAACGTATCAACGCAATAAAGCGTGATGTCTCCGAGCTTGGCACACCAAACATAGGTGCAATAGAAGCGTATGAAAAGCAAAGTACAAGATACGACTTCTTAACCTCACAACGTGATGACGTAGATAAGGCAAAAAAAGACCTCATTGGTATTATTGATGAGATTACGGCACGTATGCGTGAGATATTTACACGTGAGTTTACGATTATTAACGAGAGCTTTGAGCGGACCTTTAAGGATTTATTCGGCGGCGGTCGTGCTTCGCTCGTGCTTGAAGACCCCGAGGATGTGTTAAACTGCGGCATTGATATACAAGTCCAGCCTCCCGGTAAGTCACTTAAAACGATAACGCTGTTATCGGGTGGTGAGAAAGCATTTGTCGCAATTGCCATATACTTTGCAATACTTACTGTCCGTCCGCCTCCATTTGTTGTAATGGATGAAATCGATGCCGCTCTTGACGATGCCAATGTCCTCAGATTTGCCGATTATATGCGCCGTATGTCCGACAAGACGCAAATGATTGCAATATCGCATAAAAGAGGTACAATGGAAGAGGCTGACGTTTTATACGGCGTAACTATGCAGGAGCTAGGTGTATCAAGCCTGCTTTGTGTAGACCTTGATGAGGCAGAGAAGCAAATAAACAGCAAAGTTGCCGTCAGATAGGGGCTTAAATGAAGTTTTTTATAAAGCTGCAAGAAGGTCTTGCAAAGACTACCAGACAAATCGGAGCATTGTTCGCATCCTTTACAGGTGCGGACGATGACTTTTATGATGAGCTTGAGGAAACGCTGATTCTCGCCGACCTTGGTGCAGAGCTTGCTATGTCCACAGTTGAGCAGCTGCGAGAGTTGGTGATTAAAGAAGGTTTAAGAGGTGCTCAGGAGATTAAGAGTGCTCTTGCCGAAATCTTATCAGATTGTTTTTCGCTTGATGAATCAACGCTCAGACTTAATACCAAACCATCTGTTGTTCTTGTAATTGGTGTAAACGGTGTCGGTAAAACCACTACTATAGGTAAGCTTGCACTCAGGTATAAAAAGCAAGGCAAAAGAGTTTTGCTGTGTGCAGGCGATACATTTCGAGCAGCAGCAGGGGAGCAGCTCTCAATTTGGGCAGAGCGTGCCGGAGCGGAAATTGTGAGACGTGATGAAGGGGCTGACCCTGCATCTGTGGTTTTTGACGCAATCAGTGCGGCAAAAGCACGCGGCGTAGATATTGTTATCTGCGATACAGCAGGAAGACTTCATAACAAATCTAACTTAATGAACGAGCTTGGAAAAATTCACAGAATCATTGAGCGAGAGCTTCCGGACGCAGATAAAGAAACCCTTCTTGTTCTTGATGCGACTACGGGGCAAAACGGATTGATTCAAGCAAGACAGTTTAAGGAATCCACAGATATAACGGGTATTGTTTTAACAAAGCTTGACGGTACTGCAAAGGGTGGCATTGTTTTTGCCATTACAAACGAACTGAAGGTGCCCGTTAAGCTGATAGGTGTCGGTGAGAAGCCCGACGATTTAATTGACTTTGACGGTAAAGATTTTTCGGAGGCAATATTAGCATGAAGTATGCTCTGGCGACTGCAAATCCCGGAAAAATTAAGGAGATGCAGGAAATTCTTGTAGGGCAGGACATAGAGCTTGTCACTCGTGACAGTCTTGGTATCGATGTTGAAATAGAAGAAACAGGAACGACATTTATAGAGAACTCCACAATTAAAGCGAAAGCAATATGTGAGTTGTCGAGGATGCCGTCAATTGCCGATGATTCAGGGCTGATTGTTTCTGCGCTCGGCGGAGAGCCGGGAGTTTACGCAAGCTCTTATGGCGGCGAGAGCCTAACTGCGCAGGAGCGTTGCAATTTTTTACTTAAAAAGATGGAGAATATGGAACAAAGGCAGGCAAAATTCGTCTGTACTATTGTATGTGTTTTTCCTGACGGTGATTTAATCTCGGCAACGGGTGAATGCAGCGGTGCAATTGCAACTGAGCCATCGGGCTCGGGCGGCTTTGGTTACGACCCTGTTTTTATACCTGACGGTTATAATAAAACAATGGCAGAGCTTATATCCTCTGAGAAAAATCTCATTTCCCATCGGGGGAAGGCTCTTCAAAGCTTTGCTCAGAAGCTAAAGGCTTACAGGTCAGGTAAATGCGAATGAGAATAGGTATCTTCGGAGGCGCATTTAATCCGCCGCATATAGGTCATGTTTTGGCTTCATCAGCGGCAGCAGAGTTGAATAGTCTTGATTTATTAATAGTTATACCCACAGGTGTTCCGCCGCATAAATCCATGCCCGAAGGCTCGCCAAAACGAAAACAGCGTTTATTAATGACAAAAAATGCTTTTTCGGATACAAAAAAAACGAAAATATCTGATATTGAGATTTTTAGCGACAATAATAATTATACTATTGATACTACTCGGAAGCTAAAAAAAGAATACCCTGACTCAGAGTTTTTTTTACTGGTCGGCACCGATATGTACGATTCGCTGAATACTTGGAAAAGCAGCGAAAAGCTTTTGAAAACGGTAACTCCCGTTTTACTGCCTCGCGATGTAGTCAAAATATCATCCTCCGAGCTGCGTGAAATGCTGCCGCTCAGAAAAGGCAGAGAATTTCTCTCGGATGATAACTATGCTTTTATAATTAAGCAAAGGCTGTATAAAGCAAAGCCCGATTTTGACTGGCTTCGCGAGCGCGCTTATCAGATGCTTGACCCTGTAAGAATACCTCACGTCAAAGCATCAGAAGCTGAAGCTATAAAGCTTGCAGAGCACTGGGGAGCTTCTCAAGAAGACGCACGCGAAGCAGCGATACTGCATGATATTACGAAGAAACTTGATTTTTCTCAAAATATGTGTATAATTGCAGAGCATGGCGAAACCTTATGGAAGCTTGGAAATCATGAAAGTAAGCTGCTCCATTCCATAACAGGAGCTATAACGGCAAAAACAGAGTTTGGTGTATCGGACGATGTATTTGATGCAATAAAATGGCACACAACAGGCAGAGCAAAGATGTCAATGCTTGAGAAAATAATATACATTGCCGATTATATTGAAGAAACAAGGGATTTTCCCGGTGTTAATCAATTACGAACAGCAGCTTATGAAGATATAAATAAAGCAATGGTTATAGGTCTGAAAATGACAATCCAAGACTTGGAAAGCCGGTCTATAACGCCAAATAAAAAAACACTGGACGCATTAAACGATTTAAGTGAAAGCTAGAGAGATCTCTCGGAGGAATATTTATGAAAATCATCAGCAGTAAAGGTAAGGGTAAAAATCAGAGCTCTTCAAGTAATCAAGCTGCAAATAATAGAGCTGCCGGCAGCACACGGAGTGCACCGTCTGCAAGAAGCACATCAGCAGCTCCAAGCAGAAGCACTGCAGGAGGTGCATCGCGCTCACCAAGAACCGCAGGCTCTTCCAAACGCAGAGGCGGCGGCTGGCGCGGATTATCTACCAAAAAGAAAGTTCTGATAATTGCAACTTGCTTTTTAAGCATGGTTCTTCTGTTTGGAACCAGTGTTTTTGCTGTAATCAGATGGCAAATTGAGCCGATGTACAGCCATTTCTTCAGACCGTCTGTTGAAGATTTGGCAAAACTTCCGGTTTTAGTGATAAACCCCGACCCTGAAGCCGACACCCCTGTTTTAATTTTAACAGAAGAGGATGAAGAGGGAAATATAGTCGAAGTCTATGCCGAACGAAATATTAATAAAATTAATTTCTTGTTACTTGGTATTGACGAGCACGCAAATACTGACGTTGTAATGGTTGCATCTTTTGATATCGAGGAGCACACTTTGGATATTGTCAGCATTCCGCGTGACACACTTGTTAATGTAAGCTGGAATCTAAAGAAGGTTAACTCGATTCACGCGTATATGCGCCATCAGCACAGAAATGATTCAGAGCAAGACGAGAAAGCAATGGTAGATACAATCGAGCATTTTCGTGATATCCTAGGCTTCCACGTCGATTATTTAGTTTCAATAAATATGAACGCATTTATCAGAGTTATCGATGCTGTCGGGCCTATCCCGTTTAATGTTCCTGTTAATGTTAGCGAAGCAGGAGTCAGTGTGCCGAGAGGGCAGCGAAACTTAAACGGCAGAGAAGCATTAACTGTTATGCGTTCGAGAAGGTCGTATGCAAACCATGCTATAGGCAGAGACTTTACTCAGCAGGAGTTCTTGCAGGCAGTCGCGGCGACAATTCTGGCTAACAGAAATAATATTAATGTTACCGATATGGTTGATATTTTCTTCAGAAATGTTAAAACAAACATTCCGCTTAATCTTCTTGTCGGTTACGGCACAGAGTTTTTGAAAATGAACAATGATAATATCAGGTTCCACATGATGCCCGGTGCTATCGACTCTGTCGGAGCTCAATCATATATCACAATTCTTGTTGATGAATGGCTTGAGCTTGTTAACGAGTTTTTTAACCCCTTTGATGAAGAAATAACTGTACACAATACAAGCATTTTAACCAGAGGCGCTGATAGACGGCTTATGGTGACAAATGGGCAATGGCAAGGCAACTCCTCATGGGGTTCATCAAGCGTAGGTTCAAGTAACCCCTATCTAACCACAGATAGTGACCGTCCCGTACCACTACCGAGCGGCACAAGAGCTCCTGCTCTTGTTGATGATGGCGGAAATGTTAACCCCGCAACAGGTGAAGCAGGCGGCGGTGATGAAGTAGGACCCGGCGGCGGTGAAGAAGCTCCATAACACATTATTTATTAAACAGCACTGACTGAAAGGATTTGACATCTATGCTGACCCCAACTGAAGTAGCCGGATTTGTTGTTAACGCTTTGGACAACAAAAAAGCGCAAGAGATAAAGCTGCTGCGAACGACTGAAATAACAATTCTTGCTGATTATTTTGTTATAAGTACGGCAGGTTCAACTACACAACTTAAAACCTTATCAGACGAAGTAGAAAGAGTTCTTAAAGAAAACGGTGAAAAACCGCTTCGTCGAGAAGGGCACAGATCGGGCGGATGGGTCTTGATTGATTTTGGTTGTGTTGTTGTGCACATTTTTCTTCAAGAAGAGCGAGATTTCTATTCTCTTGAAAGATTATGGGGCGATTCCGAAGACGTTGATATCAGCAGTATGATAGCGAGGGAAGAATGAATTACGAATTTACACGAATTGAAAAGAAGTGGCAGGATAAATGGGAGGCTGAAAAGCCTTTCGCCGCATTAAATGACAGTCTAAAGCCAAAAAGCTACATTCTTATTGAGTTTCCGTATCCTTCGGGTAACGGTTTACATGTCGGGCATCCACGTCCGTTCACTGCTATGGACATTGTAGCAAGAAAAAAACGTATGCTCGGTTATAATGTTCTTTATCCTATCGGCTTCGATGCTTTTGGTCTGCCGACTGAGAACTACGCAATTCAGAACAAAATACACCCTGCAACTGTCACAAAGGATAATATTAAGCGTTTTACAGCTCAACTGAAAATGCTGGGTTATAGCTTTGATTGGGACAGATGCGTAGACACGACCGACCCTAAGTATTATAAATGGACCCAATGGATATTCCTTAAAATGTTTGAGCATGGTCTTGCATATAAGGCTCTCATTCCTGTCAACTGGTGCACATCCTGCAAGTGTGTGCTAGCTAATGAAGAAGTAGTTGACGGTGTTTGCGAGCGTTGCGGCTCCGAGGTTGTCCGCCGTGAAAAAAGTCAATGGATGCTGAAAATCACCAAGTATGCTCAAAGGTTGATTGATGATTTAGATGATGTTGACTATATTGAACGCGTTAAAGTTCAGCAGCGTAACTGGATTGGACGTTCGGTAGGTGCTGAGGTTGATTTTGTTGCGACCACAGGCGATAAAATCCGTATTTTTACAACACGCCAAGATACATTATACGGTGCAACATACATGGTTATTTCTCCAGAGCATGAATTGCTCCAAAAATGGACTCCTGAAAATCCCGAAGAAATTCGTATCTACCAAGAGGCGGCAGGGAAGAAGTCTGACTTTGAGCGTACCGAGCTGGTCAAAGAAAAAACCGGAGTAGAAGTAAAGGGGATTAGAGCAGTTAATCCTGTCACAGGCAAGGAAATCCCGATTTTCATATCCGACTATGTTTTAGCATCGTACGGAACAGGTGCTATTATGGCTGTTCCCGGACATGACGCTCGCGACTGGGAGTTTGCAAAAAAGTTTAACCTTCCGATAATTGAAGTCGTTTCAGGCGGCGATGTTGAAAAAGAAGCATACACTGATTGCGACACCGGTACAATGGTTAACTCACCGCTTATTGACGGTCTGAGTGTAGATGAAGCCAAAGAAAAAATTACTAGATGGCTGACAGAGCAAGGGCTCGGCGAGGAAAAAGTCAACTATAAGCTTCGCGACTGGGTATTTTCAAGGCAAAGATATTGGGGCGAACCGATTCCAATTGTTAATTGTGAAAAGTGCGGCTTTGTTGCATTGCCTGAAGATGAGCTGCCTCTGATACTTCCTGAGGTTGAAAATTATGAAACAACAGACACAGGTGAGAGTCCGCTTGCTGCAATGACAGATTGGATAACTACTACTTGTCCGAAATGTAAGGGTCCGGCAAAGCGTGAAACAGACACAATGCCGCAATGGGCAGGCTCCAGCTGGTATTTTCTGAGATATACAGACCCAACTAATGATGATGCATTAGCTTCAAAGGAAGCAATAAATATGTGGACTCCCGTCGATTGGTATAATGGCGGCATGGAGCATACTACATTGCATTTGCTCTATTCACGTTTTTGGCATAAGTTTTTATTCGATATTGGAGTAGTTCCGACCTCTGAGCCTTATTCAAAACGCACAAGCCAAGGAATGATACTCGGTGAAGACGGTCAGAAAATGAGCAAATCACGAGGAAATGTAGTTAATCCGGATGACTATATCGCCGAATACGGTGCTGATACACTTCGTCTTTATATAATGTTTATCGGTGACTTTGAAAAGACTGCACCTTGGTCTCAGCAAGCAGTTAAAGGATGTAAGAGATTCCTTGACAGGGTGTGGAACCTCGCAAGCAACCGTATTGATGGTCAGAAGACCGCGATTTTAGACATTTCACCTGAACATGAGACTTCTATACATAGAGCTATTAAGAAGGTCGGTAGTGATATTGAAGGTCTGAAATTCAATACAGCAATAGCAACACTCATGTCATTGATGAACGAGCTAAGCGTTGAAAACACAAACAAAGCCGACTTGAAGGTTCTCCTGACCCTTTTATCGCCATTTGCTCCGCATATCGCAGAGGAGCTTTGGGAGCTGCAAGGCTTCGATGGTTACGCTTCTGAGGAGCAGTGGCCTGAATATGATGAAAGTAAGACTGTAGATTCTCAAGTCGAAATAGCTGTCCAAATTCTTGGCAAGCTGAGAGGTACAATATCTGTGCCGCTGGATTCAACAGATGAATTTATCATCGAAACAGCTAAAAATGATAGTAAAATAGCGAAAAATCTAGAAAGTAAGGAAATCATACGCACTATCGTTGTGAAGAATAAACTGGTGAATTTAATAGTAAAATAGACGTTTAGGCAGCAATTGCAACATGAACTGTAGAATTTTGGAGGTTAATACATGAATGCGAAAATGACTATTAATAAGGCATTTGAAATTGACAAGGTAGACCCGAGACTCTACGGTTCATTTGTTGAGCATCTGGGGCGCTGTGTATATGAGGGCATCTATGAGCCTGAGCATAAGACTGCTGACAGCAATGGCTTTAGAAATGATGTAAAGGAGCTTGTAAAAGAGCTCAATACAACATTTATACGATATCCCGGAGGGAACTTTGTATCCGGTTATAATTGGGAAGACGGTATCGGACCGCGTGAGAGCCGTCCGAAGCGTCTCGATTTAGCGTGGAAAACTCTTGAGACCAACGAAGTTGGAGTACATGAATTTGCAAAATGGGCGAAGGAAGTCAACGCCGAGATTAATATGGCAGTCAACCTTGGAACAAAAGGTATTGAAGAAGCCCGTAATATTGTAGAGTATTGTAACCACAAGAATGGAACATACTGGAGTGATCTGAGACGTAAAAACGGAGATGAAGAGCCGTTTAGCATAAAAACCTGGTGTCTTGGAAATGAAATGGACGGACCTTGGCAGATGGGTGGTAAAACCGCCGATGAATATGGCAGGATAGCAGCCGAAGCCGCGAAGATGATGAAATGGACAGATGAAAGTATCGAGCTTGTTGCTTGCGGTAGTTCGTTTATAGGAATGCCTACATTTGCAGCTTGGGAAGCAACTGTTTTGGAGCACACTTACGAGCATATTGATTATTTGTCGCTGCACAGCTACTACGGAAATCGCACTAATGATATAAAGAGCTATCTTGCTCAATCTGTAAGTATGGATAACTTTATAAAGAGTGTCGTTGCAATATGTGACTATGTCAAAGCAAAGAAACACAGCAAGAAAACAATCATGCTATCGTTTGACGAGTGGAATGTCTGGTATCATTCCAATGAGCAGGATGAAAAAACAAAAGAAGAAGAGCCATGGAAATGGGCACCGCAGATACTTGAGGATGTCTATAACTTTGAAGATGCGTTACTTGTCGGCTGCTTGCTGATAACACTGCTCAAAAATTGTGACAGAGTCAAAATTGCGTGTCTTGCACAGCTTGTAAATGTTATTGCTCCTATAATGACAGAAAAAGGCGGAGATGCTTGGAGACAAACGACATTTTATCCGTTTAAGCATGCAGCGAACTTTGGACACGGCACTGTACTGAGAGCAAATATTGATTGTCCTGCTTATAGCTGTGAAGAATTCCAAGATGTACCGTTTGTAGAGTCAGTTGCGGTATTAAATGAGGAAAACAACGAGCTTGTTATATTTGCGGTCAATCGCTCACTTGACGAAGCGGTTGAGTTTTGCATTGATACGCAAGGTCTGAGTCTTCACGACACACCAACATTGGTTGAAATGAGCGGACATGACCCTAAGGCTGTCAACACAAAATCCGATGGCAGTGTAGCTCCAAAGGATAAACCGACTGTAAAAACAGATGGAAACTCTGTGATTGCAGAGCTTTCGCCGCTTTCTTGGAATATGATAAGAGTCGGAGTTAAATAAATGCATTATATAGTAACTTATAAAGGTGAAGAATTTACACCGCTTGACCCGGATGCTAATCAAATTCATATCGAGGATATCGCTCATTCTTTGTCATTATTATGCCGTGCAAACGGTCATATTGACTACTTTTTCTCTATAGCTCAGCACTCAATCAACTGCGCTGCAGAGGCTAAAGCTCGCGGTCACGCAGCACGTGTGCAGCTTGCGTGTCTGCTGCATGATGCCAGCGAAGCGTATATATCTGATATAACAAGACCTGTTAAGTTTTATCTGCAAGAATACAAGAAAATCGAAAAGCGCTTGCAAGACGTGATTTATACAAAATTCCTTGGAACTCAGCTTTCTGAAGAGGAGCAACAGCAAGTGGACAGCATTGATAACGATATGCTTGAATGTGAACTAACAGAGCTAATGAAAGGCAAATCAATTTACAAAACGATTCCAAATCTTCAAAGCAAACCGTCATTCAGTTTAAAAAACCAGCCTGAGGTAGAAACAGAGTTCCAAAAAGTCTACTACGGAATAATGCACGCCGGCTTTGTCAGTGACAATAATAAGCTAGTCTAATCTTAACATCTATAAACAATAAATTACTTAAATACAAAATACAGCATTTCACTCTCCCTCACATTGAACAAAATTTATATTATGTTGAATATGGTGTGGACAAGAATGGGTTGGTGTAGTAAAATGTATTATACTTCCCTAAGTGATTAGAAAGTTGAGAAATGACATGAAGGATTATAGAACGCAGTCGCCGGAGATATTACGAGAGTTCTTATTTTACCATGAGACGATTAAAGGTCATTCAAAAAAGACTGTAGATGAATATTTTTTGGACTTACGAACCTTCTTTAGATTTATAAAGCATTATAAAGGATTAGTTTCTAGCGATACACCGATGGAAAAAATATCCATTATGGATATAGACAAAAGCTTTCTGGAATCTGTAACCATATCAGAAGTCTATGAATACTTAGCGTATCTAACACGAGATAAGCCGATAAGGCATAACAGCAAAACCACAGGTTATGGGCTGAGTGCAGCAACGCGAGCCAGAAAAATTACAGCTATACGCTCCTATTATAAGTACCTGACTCTAAAGTCAAATAATAACCGTCTTAAAAACAATCCCGTTGCCGACCTGGATTCTCCAAAAATAAGAAAAACACTTCCGAGCTATCTCAGTCTTGATGAAAGCACAGCACTGCTTGACAACGTAGACGGTAAGTCTCAAGAGAGAGACTTCTGCATATTAACACTATTTCTCAACTGCGGACTTCGTATATCTGAGCTTGCCGGTCTGAATATCAGCGATATACGCGAGGATTCATTACGAGTTATCGGTAAAGGAAATAAAGAACGGGTTGTTTACATTAACAATGCCTGTGTAGAAGCGTTAAATGATTATATTCAGATAAGAAAAGCAGTTCCTGTAACAACAGAGCGCGCTCTGTTTCTCTCTGCCAGGCGCAAGAGAATCAGCACCTCCACTGTTCACCATCTGGTAAAAAAGCATATCGCGGCTGCAGGACTTGACAGCTCTAAGTATTCTTCGCACAAGCTCAGGCATACTGCTGCAACACTCATGCTAAAAAGCGGTGTTGATGTAAGAACCCTCCAAGAGCTTCTGGGGCACGAACACCTCAACACAACACAAATCTACACACACGTAGAAAGCGATAGCCTACGCGAAGCAGCAATGCGCTCTCCCCTCTCAGGCTATAAGAAAGACAAAAAGCGGACTGATTAAAGTCAATCCGCTCTTTCATTTAATATTATTGCAAGGCTCCGTATTGATAGAAAACGAGCTTCCTCTATGTTGTAGACACTTATTGGTACGAGAGGCTTTGTGATGCTTTTTATAGTATCAAAAGAACGAACAGCTTGAGTAAAATGGTCTGCGATTACCGTATCGTAGTTTTCAAAACCATAATCAAGCAGTATTTCGCTGTCGGGGAATCTGGAGCCGCGTACAGAGCCCATTGTAACTGTTATCAGCTTGCGGCCGCCATGATATGCTGTGCCGACAAAGCACCAGCCGGCAGAGTTTGTGAAGCCTGTTTTAAAACCGTTCATCCCTGTAAAGGCGGCAAGCAAAATATTTGTACTGCTATACTCAATTTCGTCAAAGAAAACACTTCTCTGAGATGTAATATCCAATATCTCAGGGTATTCTTGGATAAATGACCGTGTCATTTCCGCTATTCCCCGTGCCGATATTCTATTATCAGGCGAGCCGCCCCACGAATCATGAAACTCGGCATCTATTCCAAGGCTCATTGCCTTTTCGTTCATTTTCTCTACCAGCGCCTCTTCACTTCCGAAAATACCCTCTCCCAGAGCAATTGTTGCAGCACTGGCTGACCTGACAATTACTACATTTAACAACTCCTCAACTGTGTAGGAGGAATCGAGCTGCATCGGAACATTTGAATATGCTCTGTTGTAAGAAAACTCACTTACAGCCTCGGAGGTCTCTATGATATCAACAAAGTCAATATAACCATCTCTAATCATATCAAAAACAACAAAAGCTGCAAACATTTTAGCCATGCTCGCAGGCACGCGAAGCTCATCTGAGTTAAGCTCATATATTACAAGACCGGTAAAATAATCCATTATAATTGCTGCTTTTGAGGTTATGCTTTCAATGCCCGCAATTTCCTCCTCGTCTGAAAAGCCTGTCTCAGAATCTAAGTCCTCATTAGCATAAGCAATATCATGTAGTACAAAAAATGACATTGCAAACAGCATTGTTATAATAATTAGTATTGTTACAAAGAAACGTATCATAGCTCTCTTCCTTCGTCTTACTGTGACTTATGCTCCCACTCTTTATACTCAAGTGCTTGATGATATAAACGTGTATAGCTCTCGTGGCGCGATTTTTGGATTAAACCATCTTTAAGTGCCGAAATAACTTTACAATCCTGCTCCTTTATATGTGCGCAGTCACGAAAGCGGCAGTTGCCTACAAAAGGCTCAAACTCGGGAAACAGGTACTGAAGACTCTCCCTAGAAGTTATATGCTCAGAATCAAACGCTGAAAACCCCGGAGTATCTGCAACAAGCGCACCGCACCTAAGCTCATAGAGCTCAACGTGGCGTGTTGTATGCCGTCCTCTGCCGAGCTTTTTACTGACATCACCTGTTTGTATTGCAAAATCAGGGTCAATTGCATTTAAAATGCTCGACTTCCCTACTCCCGAATTTCCTGTGAAGGCGCAAGTTGATTTACTGATTGCGGTTACGAGTTTATCAATCCCCTCACCTGTTGTCGCACTTGTCCTGACAGTTATGAAGCCAACGCTTTTATAGATTTCATATAAGTTCTCGGCATCGTTAATATCTGTTTTGTTAATACAAATTATCGGCTCGCAGTCACTATCAGCAGCTATTGCTGTCATTCTGTCGATTAAGTAAGTGTCGGTAACCGGAATCGCACCGGAAGCTATGATTACCATTTTATCAACATTTGCAAGTGGTGGTCTGCTAAAGGAATTCTTTCTTTCATGAATTGATGTAAGAATTCCCTTACCCGGTTCGGTTGCTGTGAATGTAACCTTGTCACCGACCAGCGGAGTACTCTTATCAAGGCGGAAACGGCCTCGTGCTCTGCATTCAGCCGTTTCATCTGCGGATTTTACATAGTAAAATCCGCTCATTGCTTTATAGATGATTCCCTCAGGCATTTTACTACCGTTAAGGTTCGGTCGGGATTGCTTCGAATACTGCAGTTACCGAGACAGCGCTAGACGGCATTGTAAATGTTGCGGTTGACGTTGTTGCGCTTGTGCCACCGGTGAATGTAACAGCCGGAGAAATCGACCATTCTTTAAATTGTTGCCCTGCAGGCGGAGAGTTAGCGCTCACTTGGATGCTTACTCCGGCTTCAAAGCTGCCGCCGCCTGAGCCGCCTGTCACAGTTACTGTGAATAGAGACGGTGGTGGTGATGGTGGCTCCGGAGTTGGAGTTGCCGGCGGACCTGTCGAGACAATTATTCGAATCGTTGAACCGACCGGAACTAAATCCCCTTCGTGAGCGATAAAGATTACTGTTCCTGCAGGTGAATTATCTTCATCGGTTTCAATTGAAGCTACAAGGTCTAAGTCTCTGAGCGCACTGACAACAGTGTCTTGTGACCTGCCGACAAGGTTTTGCGGTACGCGGACATTTCTGTCTTCGGCTCCTAGGCTATATCTTAGTACAACAGTGTCCCCTCTGGCGATTCTGCCTCCGGGTGCAGGGATTGTTTCAATTACTGTACCCCTATCCTCATCGTGTGCTATAGGTTCTTCGTCAATTGAAAGCTCTAAGTTGAGTCTGTTGAGCTCGTTTCTTGCTGCTGCAAAATGCATACCCACCAAATCGGGCATATCCGCAGGAGGCTCATCACCGGATGATACAACAAGTCTTACAGTGATTCGTGAGTCACCGATGGGCATGCTGCGACTTCTGTTTTCCGCCGGGTCTTGAGAGATAATCTCACCTTCCGGAACACCGTTTCTTGGCTCAAAGGTTGCTTCGAACTGATAGAGCTCGGCTAAATCCTCATCTGTTCTGACATCGTCATATTGCAAGCCGACGAATCTTGGAATCGTGATGGTTTCTTCTGATGGTCTGAACCAACCGCTCAAATGCGGTATGATAAAAATTGCTAGCAAAACAACAAGGAAAAGAACAACGGAAAAAATTCCGACAAGAGTTGCTGTACTTGTTGATTTCTTTTTAACTGTCCGGTACTCATCACCTGTCATTTCGGGTCTCGTACTACGGGTCGGCATCGGTTGAGAACGCATCATAGCGTCTCTGGGGATTGCTCTTGTTTCATAAGGTGCACCTAAATCGGGAGCTTGTCTTTCGGCAGAGTTTGACATTGAATAATTAAAAATCATAGCAGGATTTTTCCTGAACTCTTCTAAATCATTGAGCATTTCCTCTGCTGTTGTAAAACGTACATTTACATCAGGCTCCATTGCGTGCATTGTTATCTCTTCAAGACCGATTGGAATGTCAGGGTTTATATCTCGCGGAGATAATGGTATTGCACTAATGTGCTGAATTGCAACAGAAACAGCCGATTCGCCAACAAAAGGCAATCTGCTTGTCAGCATTTCGTACATAACAACACCAACCGAGTAGATGTCGGAACGGGCATCAATTTGTCCGCCTTTAGCTTGCTCGGGAGATATATAGTGCACCGAACCGAGTGCTTCCTGCGTAAGTGTATTTTGAACAGATAAAAGTCTGGCAATGCCGAAGTCTGCAACCTTAACACTTCCGTCTTTTAAAATCATAATATTGTGTGGCTTAATATCACGGTGAATAATACCGCGTGAGTGCGCGTGTGCAAGAGCCTTTGATATCTGCGTTGCGAAATGAAGAGCTTCCTTCCAGTTAAGCAAGCCTTTTCTGTTAATATACTGCTTTAAAGTAATACCTTCAATCAGCTCCATAACAATATATTCGGTATTACCGCTGCGGCTGACATCATAAACTGCAACTATATTCGGGTGCGACAGCATAGCAACAGCTTGTGACTCTGTATAAAAGCGACGCTGAAACTCTTCGTCGTTTGCAAGGTCCTCTTTCAGGATTTTTATCGCTACTAATCTATTTAAGCGATGGCAAAGTGCTTTATATACATAAGCCATACCACCGACACCGATTAGCTCTAAAATCTCATATCGGTTATCGAGTATTCTGCCAAGATATTTGTCGTTATTATCCATAATCAACTCTCCTACTTCCTTAAAATAACAACGGTAACATTATCGGGAGCACCTCTGTCAAGTGCCATATCAACCAGAGTTTCACAACTCTCCCGAACAGTTGCACCGCGCTGCAATTCAGTTTGAATTTCACTGTCCAAAACAACTTCTGTCAATCCGTCAGAGCAAAGAATTATCGCCTCATCAGGCTTCATCTTCAGATAAAACACATCCGGAGGCTCATACATACCTGTTCCGAGAGCTCGAGTAATTAAATTCCTGCTTGAATGTCTGCGAGCTTCGTTTCTTGTTATTTCGCCTCTTTCAATCATATCCTCAACAACGGAATGGTCTCTTGTAATTTGAGTAATTCGCCTTTTTGTAACATGGTATAGTCTGCTGTCGCCGACGTTAACCACTACTTCACCATCGCCGGTGGAAACTGCTGCGGTGAGTGTTGTACCCATGCCGGAAAATTCTTCCTTCTCCTGGCTTTTTATAAACACAACCTTATTTGCCTCTTGAACAGCATCAACCATTATGGATGCAATATCATCTTGCGTGTATTTATCACCGATTTCGTCAATCTTATTTTTCATCAGGTCGGTAAAAGCGTCGGCAGCAAGCTCACTTGCAATATCTCCGGCATTTGCTCCGCCCATTCCATCGCAAACAACAAGAACAGCAATGTTCTTGTCATCATTTGATAGAGTTTGAAAAACATCCTGATTATGTTTTCTAACTTTCCCGCTATCGGTAATGCCCCATAATTCCATGTTTAGTCCATTTCCTGCAATCTTCGGCGGCGTAGCTGTCCGCACGCTGCGTCAATATCAGTACCCAAGCTGCGTCTAACTGTGTAGTTAACACCGTTATTTTTAAGAACACGTAAAAACCTGTCGGTATTCTTTTTTGAGCCAGGGGTTAAAATGCTTTCATTTACATTGTTCAGCAGAATAATGTTTAAATGACTTGATGTATCTTTTATGAGTGATGATAACATATCTGCCTGCTCGATTGAATCATTGATACCATCAATCATAGCATATTCATAAGTGATACGTCTGCCTGTCTTTTTGAAGTACCGCTTTCCCGCTTCGACTAAGGCTTTCACGCCGACGTTTTTGTTTACCGGCATTAAATACGTTCTGGTGCTGTCGTCGGGAGCATGAAGTGAAATTGCCACCGTCAATTGTACATCATACTGTGCCATTTTGTCAATGTTTTCTATTATTCCGCATGTCGAAACAGTAATGTGTCTTGCACCTATATTAATGCCATTATTATCATTTATAAGCATAATAAAACGCATAACATTGTCGAAATTATCAAGCGGCTCACCTATTCCCATCAGAACTACATTTGAAATCCTTGATTTCGCTGATGATACAGTGTCTAAATCAAAACTTGTGAATAGAATTTGGTCAAGCATTTCAGAAGCAGTGAGATTTCGCTTAAAGCCGTCAATGGCAGAAGCACAAAATAAGCAACCCATCTTGCAACCGACCTGAGTCGATATACATAAAGTGTTGCCGTGTTCATACTCCATAAGAACGCATTCAACAGCTTCATTATCATGAAGCCGCCACAGATATTTTACTGTGTTATCCTTTACAGAAACTTGTTTTTCCAGCAAATCAAGTGATGATATATAAAACTCATTATCGAGCTTTGAGCGAAGCTCTGCAGAGAGGTTATTCATGTCCGTAAACTTACGTACACCCTTATGAAGTGCAGTAAATACTTGCTTTGCTCTGTATTTTTGCTCGCCTGTTGACACAAAGTAAGCCTCAAGCTCACATGGCAGCACCGATTTTATATCACGCTTCATTTTAAACCCTTAAATGTTTTTTCCCTCTCAGATAGTCGGAGGCGGACATTTTTTTACCTCCCGGAGCTTGGAGCTGTTTAATTATAACTGTTCCGTCAGAGCATGAGACTTCAATACCGTTTTCTCCTGCCGATAGAGTGCTGCCCGGAGCCGCTGCCGTGGCTTTATCAGTTATCTCAACCTTAAAAATTTTCAAGCGCTCGCCGCATAGCTCCATTGTTGCAACAGGCCAAGGGATTAATGCACGTACTTTATTTAAAATAGAAATCGCACTATCATTCCAGTCAATCGGAGAGATTTCCTTGCTAAGTAATGGTGCAAAAGTAACCTCAGCATCGTTTTGCGGAGTCCTTTTCACTTTGCCGCCGGAAATTAAATCAAGTGTTTCGCTGAGCAGCTCGGCACCCAAGACAGCCAGTCGGTTAAATAAATCGGCAGATGTTTCATAAGCTCCTATCGGAGTCTTCTTAACTGCAATTACATCTCCGGAATCAAGCTCTTTGGCAACATATTGTGAGGTGACACCTGTCTCTTTTTCACCATTTAGTATTGCGTGCTGGATTGGAGCTGCACCGCGGTATTTCGGCAGAATAGAACCATGGATGTTAATGCAGCCCAAAGCAGGAATATCAAGTATTTGCTGTGTTAGTATTTTACCATAAGCGACAACTACTATTATATCGCAGTTTAAGCTCTTTATTAAATCGGTAACGTGTTCATCTTTTAATGTGTCGGGTTGATAAATAGGTGTACCATTAGATAAAGCAAGCTCTTTTACAGGGCTTGCGCTCATTTTCATACCACGATTTTTGGGCTTATCCGCTTGCGTGAATACAGCAACAATATCATGCTTGTCACTATAAAGTCTTGCCAGTGACATTGCTGCAAACTCCGGTGTGCCCATAAAAACTATTTTCATCTGTTTTCCTCAGCCATCTCGGCAAGCTCTTCTTCGCTAAGTATTTTATTTGCAACAGTTGTAAAAATTACTCCGTTTAAATGGTCAATCTCATGACAAACAGCACGTGCCGCAAGCTCACTGACTTCAAGTATAAATTCATTACCATCTCTGTCTTGTGCTTTGACGGCAACCTCATTCGGTCGAGTAACCAGTGCATATACGCCCGGTACACTCAAGCACCCTTCACTGCCTGTTTGTTCACCGCCACAGCTGATAATCTCAGGATTAACAAGCTCAATAATCTGCTCATTATAATGCTGCCTTAACTCATCCTCGGTCGGCTCTTCGGGAAGCTCTGCTTCAATACTTGTATCAACTATAAGCGCAACTCTTCTGAGTATTCCCACCTGCGGAGCAGCAAGACCTAAACCGTTAGCCTCAATAAGTGTCTCACGCATATCATCAATCAGAATATGCAGTCTTTTGTTAAAATCGGTAACACCGCGGCTCTGTTTAGTAAGAGTACGTTCACCATCTTTTAAAATATTTCTCGTTGCCATAAAAATCACCAATTATTTATTATTCTGCACTAGTCATACATATCCGAGTCTGCATAAACAGAAATTGAACTGTTGCCTTTTGCTTTAGAAAACTCCCTGATAACATGTGCGATTGTTTCTCTGACACGCTTATTGTTAATGCAATTTACCAGTATTCTGTATCTGTATTTATTACTGACCTTAGATACATTTGCAGGAGCGGGCCCGAGCAGCCTAATACCGCCGTCACCTCTAAAGTAGTTTTGCAAAGCCGCGCTTAGTAAATTACACGCCGATATTACCTTAGACTCGTCCTTACCGACTGCAGATATAGCAATTATATCACGAACCGGCGGACTTCCGAGAGCCTTTCTGAGCTGAATCTCGCTGTCATAAAAGCCGTCATAGTCTTGCTTCGATGCAAGCGCAATTACATTATTCTCGGGTGAAAAGGTTTGGATTATTGCCTTTCCGGGCTTTTCACCTCTGCCGGAACGCCCGACTACTTGTGTTATGAGTGAAAAGGTTTTTTCATAAGCACGGTAGTCGCTCATGTATAAAGACATATCCGCGCACAGAACGCCGACTAATGTAACATTTTCAAAGTCTAAGCCTTTGGTTACCATCTGTGTGCCGAGCAGGATTTGTGCTTTATGCTTTCTAAAATCGGACAGCAGCTTGTCATGCGAGTTTTTTCTGCTTGTAGTATCAGCATCCATACGTATAATGCTGATATCGGGGAAAATACTAAGCAGCTCAGCTTCGATTTTCTGCGTTCCGGCACCTATAAACTTAAGTTTACCCGAGCACTCGGGACACTTGCTCGGAGTTGGGATTGAGTAGCCGCAATAGTGGCATAATAATCGCTTGTCTGATGTGTGATATGTCATTGATACGCTGCAATTTTGACATTTGTAGGTGTATCCGCATTCACCGCAGGCGACAAGCGGACTTGCACCGCGTCTGTTTATAAAAAGAATGCTTTGCTCATTTTTTGAGATGTTCTCTTCAAGCTGACTTTTTAAAACAGAGCTTATCGTACTGCCGTTGCCGGAAGCAAGCTCTTTTCTCATATCAACAATGCTTACAGGCGGAAGCTCTCTTTTGTTATAGCGGATTTTCAAGGAAAATAGCTTATACTTCCCTGCCTTCGCCGCGTACATACTGTCAATCGAGGGTGTAGCCGAAGCCAGTAAAAGTAATCCGCAGGATTTTGTTATACGATACTTTGCGATTTCGCGTGCATGATATCGCGGACTGCTTTCCGATTTATAAGTATGCTCTTGCTCTTCGTCAATTACTATTAAGCCGATATCAGTAAGCGGAGCGAAAACAGCAGAGCGTGTACCTATTACAACACGGACACTTCCGTCTTTAATCCTCTTCCACTCGTCATAACGCTGACCTGTTGCCAGAGCACTATGGATAACAGCAACCATATCACCGAAGTGTGATGAGAATATACTGACTGTTTGAGGTGTGAGTGCAATTTCCGGAACAAGAACAATTGATGTCTTTCCAAGCTCAAGAGTTGCTTCTATCAGTTTAATGTAAACAGGCGTTTTGCCGCTTCCTGTCACGCCATACAAAAGTGCAGCTTCGGGAGAAGCGCTTCCTATAAGCGGCAGCAGTTTATCAAAAACCTCGCTTTGCTCAGGGCTTAGCTTCATCCCCTCGCTTGTTATTTTTTTTTCTTCAGAGTTAGGTTCTTTTCTCTTTGAGCTCATTTTAGCAGGAAGCATTGTACGAAGAGCGTCATAAACTGTGCAGAAAAACCTGTCACTCATCCAGAGTGCAAGCTTTATATCCTCCATGCTGAGAATCGGCTGTTCATCAACAATCGATGTAACCGCTTTTAATCTATTCTCTTCGTTATTTGTGCCGATTGAAAGAATAACACCTTCGCACTGCTTATTTCCTCTGCCAAACGGTATCATTACTCTTATACCTGCCTGTGCAGACCCCACGAGCTCTGAGGGCAGTAAATAACTATATGGTTTGTCAATAGGAAAAGTAGCTGCGGATACAGCGATTTTTGCGATATGCCGTTTCATATTTTTATCGCATTAAGCATCATCGTCGGTTACAGTGACACGGAGTTTTCCTGCTGCTATCTCTTCAATTGCTTTTGATACCGGCTTATCAAAGTCGTCACCGTAGCCGTCGTTCATTGCAGAGATATCTCTTGCACGCCTTGCAATAATGTTAACCAGCCTGTATCGGCTGTCAACCTGTTTTAAGAGACTTGCGAGTGATGGGTAAAGCATATTTATCAATCCTTTCGGTTATTTAATAGAAATAAATTCTAGTTTTCGATAATATTCAATATTTCCTTCGCTGCGCGCTTTGAATTGTCGTTTATTACTATATGGTCATAATGAGACTTCTCTTCAAGCTCTTGCTTAGCACGTTCAATCCTTGCATTGATTTTTTCTTCCGTATCCGTGCCTCTGCCTCTCAACCGTTTTTCGAGCTCGTTCATATCCGGTGCCATTATAAAAATGGTTGTTAACTCGTCGATATTCTTCGACATTACTTGCTTAGCTCCAACAACTTCAATATCCAGTATAACAGTTGCGCCGTTATTAATATAATCAATAATCGGCTTAGCCGGTGTGCCGTAATGCTCTCCTACAAAGCTTGCGTGTTCGAGAAACTCATTATTCTCTATCATTTTTTGAAATTCGTCCTTAGAGATGAAATGATATTCAACTCCGTCTGTTTCTCCCGGCCGCGGTTTTCTGGTAGTTGCCGATACAGAGAATGCAAAGTCGGGCTTTAGCTTCAACAAATGTCCGATAACTGTACCTTTGCCTGTTCCCGAAGGTGCAGATATAACAATGAGTTTTCCTTTTTTATCACTCATCATCAGTCACCTTCTCGACCTGATATTCATCACCTTGCTGTGAGCGGTCGGAAATAGATTGCAGCCTTGCAGCGATTGTTTCCGGTTGAATGGCGGATAATATTAATGAACCGTTATCGGCGATAATAACCGCACGTGTACGTCTTCCGTAAGTAGCATCAATCAGCAAGCTTTTATCTCTGGCATCAGAGATAACTCTCTTTATAGGTGCTGATTCAGGGCTGACAATAGCAATAATCCTCCCCGCAGAAACCATATTCCCAAAACCGATATTAATAAGCTTCATAAACAATCCCTTGATATTAGTATAATAGCTGGTGTCAAGTAGTATGTCATGGATTTTTCGCGAGTGTAGGGCGACAAGACCCGTTCCGAGAGGAAAATTCAGGGCATACTACTTGATAACAGCTCACCTTTACTCTATGTTTTGTGCTTGTTCGCGGATTTTTTCTATTTCTGCTTTTAAATCGACTATTACCTTTGACATCTCTGTGTCGTTACCCTTTGAGCCGATTGTGTTGGCTTCCCTGTTGAACTCTTGAACCAGAAAATCTATTTTCCTGCCGACAGGTTCATCACTTTCTATCATTAAACGAAGCTGAGATATGTGGCTGCGTAACCTGACTGTCTCTTCATTTATTGAAACACGGTCTGCAAAAAGTGCAGCCTCTGTTAAAATACGAGCTTCGTCAATATTTGCCGATTGCAGAATCTCACTCATTCTTGTCTCGAGCTTTAATCTAAACTCTTCAACACTTTTTGGGGATAACTCTTCTGCAATTGCAGTTAATCTTTCGATTTCATCGAGCCGTGCAGACAAATCGCGGCTGAGCTTTTCGCCTTCACGTTTTCGCATATCGTTAAAATCTGATAAAGCAGCTTTTAAAACAGAGCTTATATCATCTGATAACACCGCAGTGTCTAACTCACGCTTCTCGGCTTGGAGAATATCGGGAAAACGTGTCAGGTCTGTTACGCGGATATCGCTGCTGATTTCACATTCATCTGCAATCTCACGCAAAGCCTTGACGTACGCTTGCACCAGTGGCAGGTTTATCTTTATCTCAATATCGTCAGAGCCGGATGAATCTATGGAAATATAGACGTCAACCTTACCTCTTGAAATCGCTCCCTGCACTATTGATTTAAATGTCTCCTCAAGTGAGTTAAACACACGCGGAAGCTTAATGGAGCAGTCTAAATACCTGTTGTTAACGCTTTTAACTTCGATTGATATTTCGAGCTTTCCTGAGGTACCCTTGGCACCACCGTAGCCGGTCATACTTTTTATCATAACTTCACTCCATTATTAATCAGAAACTATTGAAACTGTTAACAGATACTCGCCCACAGGGTCAATCGCAGCATCAATGCCGTCTATAAAGACTCTCGCCGGAACTCTTGATGTACCTGAACCAAGACCTGTCAGGTCCGCAACCACACGTATATTTAATCTCGTCACCTGCGCCAAATCGTCGCCAATACCCCTTAGTTGAACGTCTAAGCTTTGAGTCCTGATATCAACGCTATAACCGGTGGGGACGTTAGTCACTTGCAGGTTTGTCGTGCTTATGACAGCTATCTCAAGACCTATAACCTCAACATGAACCATCGCTACAGTTTCGCCCGATACATTCACAATATTGTTTGGCAGAACAATCGGGAAAGCCTCTGTATCGCTGAGATTCATACGCATCATATCAATTGTACCGAGGTTGAGGCTGTTAAACTCTCTGAGTGAATCAGGGTCTCCCGAGACTTTTATCGTCTTAGGTTCAATACTTAGTATGGTGTTTGCTTCAGATGTACTGTCACCGTGAGCAAGCAGCACTGTTAAAGCAATGTCCTTCATTTCCATTATCGGAACGACAACACGAACGGTTTCTTGACTAAACTCAAGCAATCTGCGAAGTGAATCTTCAAGCACATCATTATTATCGTCGATAAGAATAAACTCAAGCTCATCGGTATATGTAGAAGCGAGGTTCTCAGTATAAATAGGAACTCTGATGTATTTAATCTTAGAAACTACAGTTTCCGGACCTCTTACTGTTATCGTATGCGGGTCCCATTCAAGTGCATCATTGTCGGCAATTAATTCCTCAGAAGCTGTTCCGCCTGTGTAGCTGACTTCGACTTGTATTTGTCGTTCAAGTATTCTGTCGATAATAAGTGTTATTCTGCCGGTTGGGCTCAGTACCCTGACAGCATTTGTATTAACTCCCGACGGATAGTTTAACGTGTACGCCAGCTCAGCCGGTCCCGTAGATGCTACACTAACTAAGTCAATTTCTGCGGTAACTGCACCAACGGCAGCAAGCTTTGACATATCCGACCTTGAGGCTTCAAACCTTATTGTCAGCGGTTCAAGAGCAGGTGATGAAATCAGAAATCCGCGGTCACGCAGTGCATCTTCATTTCTGAACACGATTTCAATATTGGATATATCGTTGATTTGTACTTCATTTTCTGTAATCTCAACATACATCCATAGTGCTACCGAAACGACGATAGCAAAGAGGATATAAAACAGTCTTGTTGAAATTTTACTGAGTATCTCTTTAAGCATCAATCATTTCCTTTTGTTTACGTGATTTACTTCTGTCCTTGCTGTCATAATTCAATAGAATTTCGCTCCGTAAAAGCTTTTCAAAGGTTTCATTATCCAGGCTGCGTTTGAGCATTCCGTCAACTGCAACCGATATCGCGCCTGTTTGTTCTGATACAATTATAACCACTGCGTCTGAACGCTCACATAATCCGACACCTGCCCTATGGCGCATGCCGAGTTCTTTGCCGAGGTTATAGTTATTTGATAACGGCAGCATACATGACGCAGCTAATATTCTGTCGTCGCGTATAATCAATGCTCCGTCGTGCAGTGGTGAGTTATGATAGAAAATATTCTGTATAAGCTCAGATGATACCTCGGCATCAATATTGACTCCGGTAACTGCAAAGTCATTTAAGCCGACTTTTCGCTCATATACAATAATTGCACCTGTTTTTTTCTGTGACATCACATAACAGGCTGATGTTATATGTTTCAGCACCGCTTCAATTGTTTCTTGCTTTCCTCTTCGTCGAAACAGGGTGTTTAATCGTGTTGTCCCCATTCTTTCAAACATCTTGCGTATTTCCGGTTGAAATAAAATAACAATAACTATAATTCCCATTTGCAGCACTTGTCTGAGCAGGTATGCCAGAATGTTCATGTTAAAGAAGTTTGCTAGGCCTGCAACCGCTAAAAGCAGGAGCAATCCTTTAATTACGCTGCTGGCACTGGTCTTCTGCATGAAGCTGAGTACACGGTAAATAATAATTGACATTATCAAGATATCAATGATATCCCAAATTCTGACAGTCTGCCTGAGTGTCAGTATCAGTCCCCATATTTGATATAATATCTCTCTTACGGTTTCTACCATTTAAAAGACCATTCCTCGAAATTTTTCATTTCATTTTCCAACTTTAAATTATACCTGAAAGTCGTACTAAATGCAAGCCGACCGCTTTCAGCAAGTGATATGCCCTGACTTTTTCTCTCGGAACGGGTCTTGTCGCCCTACACTCGCGAAAAAGCCATGACATATCCCTTGCTATCAGCTATTTGTGTAATAAAACAACCGCTGTGGCTGCGATTCCTGTTCCGTCGCCTGTGAAGCCCATTTTTTCTTCTGTTGTTGCTTTTATGCTTATGTTTGTGATATCGGTATCCAGAGAACTTGCAACAACTTCTCTCATTTGCTCTATATAAAGTGCGAGCTTTGGTGATTGAAGGACGATTGTTATATCTGTATTTCCAAGAACATATCCTTGTTCTTTCACAAGAAAATAAACTTCCTTCAACATTTCAACACTGTTTGCATCCTTCCACTTTGCATCGGTGTCGGGAAAGTGCTTGCCAATATCTCCGAGTGCAGCTGCTCCCAGGAGGGCGTCCATTAATGCGTGTACGGGGACGTCCGCATCAGAGTGTCCGTCAGGTCCGAATTCACAGGGTATTTCGACTCCGCATAGTATCATCCTTCGCCCGTGCTTTAATCTGTGTACATCATAGCCGTGTCCTATTCTCATAAGCTAGCTCTCCTTTTTCATAAAGGCTTCGGCAAGCTTTAAATCATCAGGCTGAGTTATCTTTATATTTTTACGTGAGCCTTCGACGATACGGACTGGAAATCCTATTTTCTCAACTGCCATGCAATCGTCAGTTATATCAATTGATTCCTTTTGCGCCTTTGTTAGTCCTGCTTTAATAAGCGGTGCTCTGAATATTTGCGGTGTTTGGATTTCATACAGACCGCCTCTGTCAACGGTACTTTCAATAACACCATCGCTATCAACTTTTTTTACAGTTGATGTAATTGGAATGGCAGGTGCTGCGGCACTGCACCTTACTGCTTCATTTATTGTCTTTTCTATGATATCAACACTGATGCATGGTCTTGCTCCGTCATGTATGGCGATATGGGTTGCTTTTTTTGTGGCTGCATACACGCCGCCTATAACAGATTTTAATCTTGTATCTCCGCCTTTAATTATCAAAGTAACTTTTTTAATCTTATGTGCAAGACAGAGCTCTCCGATTTCTTCAAGCTTGTCTTCGTGTGCAACTATTATAATTTCGTTTATCAGCTTGCACTTGTTAAATGCGATTAGAGAATGCGCCAGAACAGGTTTGCCGCAGAGGTCATAAAATAGTTTATCCTCCCCTTCACATCTTGCAGATATGCCTGCTGCGGCTATAACTGCTGTGCACAAGGGAGGCTTATTAGCGGATAAATGTTTTTGAATTATATTCAAAAGTGACATTCGTTTTTAACTCCTAAGCAAGTGATGCGTTGAGTCGCGACTCTACTTCCTCATAAGTGAGTTTTTTTGATAAGACGATTTCAGAGATAAAGATTTGCTTAGCAGAATGAAGCATTTTACGCTCCCCGGTTGAAAGTCCTTTTTCTACGTCTCGTGTCATTAGACCTTTAACAACTCGTGCGACCTCAAGTAAATCACCGCTCTTTATACGCTCCATATTTTCACGGTAACGTCTGTTCCAGTTAGCTGTCATATCCGCATCGATTTTAGAAATTGCTGCCATCAGCTCATCGGCTTTATCCGAGTTAACTATCGGGCGAACACCTATCTGCTCAGTGCTTTCTGTCGGTATCATAACAACCATACCGCCTGTCGGCATTTTGAGTATATAGTACATCAGAGTGCTTCCGTTCATGTTTCTTTCTTCAATACTATCTATTACCCCTGCACCATGCATGGGGTGCGCTATCATATCTCCGATTCGAAACATATACTATACTATCCTTTCGTGTCGCAAACGCCGTAAAACTAATTCAAAAAATGGCGGCAACATCCATTATACACCCATTTTCCAAGTAAAAGCAAGTGTTTACATAATAAAATATTAATAATTTGCAGTATATGTACAATTAGTGTAAATTATTACTATTAAATGGTACGGGGTATAGCATGATTTTTGTTCAAAACAACAGTATTGATGCCGCATATCACTTCTCTGTAGAGGAATTTTTTCTTCGTCATGTCCAAAAAGACGCACCTGTTTTAATGATTTGGCAGTCTGACAAGACAGTTATGCTCGGAAGCAATCAAGTTGCCGAGGCAGAAATAAATCTTGAGTATGCCAAAGAATCTAATATATCTATAGTTCGCCGTCAGAGCGGCGGAGGTGCGATATTTACCGATTTGGGAACAGTTCTATATACGTGTATAGAACCGCTGAAAAAAGAAGCAATAGAGCATCGTGAGGCTCTTGCTGAGCAAGTGATTAGAGCGTTGCAAAAAATAGGTGTTACTGCTGCAAGGGAAGGCAAAAACGACATTTTAATTGACGGAAAAAAGATATCCGGGCTTGCTCAATTTAATACAGCAACCCATGTTTGCACTCATGGCTCGCTTTTATATGACACGGATTTAGAAGTTCTGAGCGGTGTGTTAATTGCCGACGAGAGCAAGCTAAGCCCGAAAGGTATTTCTTCTATCAGAAGCAGAGTCACAAATATTAAACCATATATGAAGGTTCAAAATAATGTGGCAGAATTTATCAATGAGATGAAAAATAACATCTTAAATAATAACGAATATGAAGCTTATTATATAAGTGATGATGAATATAAAATGATTGATGAAATCCATCGCACAAAATATTTAAGCCCCGAGTGGACATTCAGGATGTGATAACGTATGAAAAAGCCCGATTGGTTAAAAATCCCTTATTATTATAATGAAAGCAGCAATAAAATGAAGGACTTGCTGGTTGAATTAGGGTTAAACACTGTTTGCGTTGAAGCAAACTGCCCTAACTGCTCGGAGTGCTTTTCAAACAGCACTGCTACATTTATGATTATGGGCACAAATTGCACCAGAAGCTGCAGCTTTTGTAATGTTCGGAGCGGCGAACCAAACGCAATTGATATAAATGAGCCTGAAAGGGTTGCTAAAGCCGTCAGGAGACTAAGCTTGCGGTATGTTGTTATAACATCAGTCACAAGAGACGACCTTCCTGATGGCGGAGCGGAGCACTTTGCTGACGTTATACGTGAAGTAAAAGCGGCTTCGCCGCAAACTCGTATCGAAGTTCTTATACCGGATTTGCAAGACATAACTGTAATTGCCGATGAGTCCCCTGCTGTAATAAGTCACAACATCGAAACTGTTAAGTCTCTTTACAATGACGTAAGGCCCCAAGCGAGCTACGAACATTCTCTGAATGTAATAAAGTCAATAAAGCATATAAACCCGTTAATACGTGCTAAATCCGGACTAATGCTTGGAATGGGTGAGACTTTTGACGAGGTGCTTGAAGTGTTCGATGATTTACTGGAAGCAGGTTGTGATATTTTGACAATCGGTCAATATCTTGCACCAAGTAAGCAGCATTATCCAGTTATTGAGTATATTCATCCGCATAAATTTGATAAGTATCATGAAATCGCAAAGCAGAAAGGTTTTGCTTTTGTCGCCGCTGCTCCGCTTGTACGAAGCTCATACAATGCAGAGAAAGCATTGATATAAGAATGTTTTCTTGACATTATTAATTATATATGATAGCATTTCCATTGTGAGTAGTGGTTTTACGTGGAAAATGGGGTATGAAAATTAATAGAAATTTGCGCGCTGTTTTTGCTATTATATTTGTAACCGCAATCTTTTTTGCAACAGTTGCCGCTTGCAGCAGCAATGGCGGAGAGCTAATCGGTATCTCTATGCCCACAAGGTCAAGTGAGCGTTGGATTAAAGAAGGCTATTACCTTAAAGACCTCCTTGAAGAAAGAGGTCTCAAAGTTGATTTGCAATTTGCCGAGGATGATATTCCTACTCAGCGAGACCAAATCAGAACAATGATATATAATGGTGCAAGAGTTTTGGTCGTTGCGGCTATCGACGCCTCCGTACTCTCGGATACTCTTGAAGCAGCAGCTAAAGACGGAGTTCATATAATAGCTTATGACCGCTTATTAGTAGATACAGAATCTGTATCTTATTATACGTCCTTTGATAATGTAATGGTCGGACAATTACAAGCAGAATCACTGCTTGAAGGATTAAAAGCACATAACTCTCCGAGTCCTTGGAATATCGAGTTATTTGCAGGCTCACCTGATGATAGAAATGCTTATTATGTCTTGCAAGGCTCAATGAATGTTCTTCAACCTTATGTTGATTCAGGTGAGATTATTATTCGCTCCGGACAAGAGACGCAAGATGAAATCGGCACACTGCGTTGGGATGGAGATACAGCGCAAAGACGCATGAGCGATATCTTATCTACATACTATAACGAAGATACTCAAATACACGGCATTCTCTCTCCGTTTGATAACCTCTCAAGAGGAATTGTCGCGGCTCTCATATCCTTCGGATATGAGGTTGGAACAGACGAATGGCCGATAATTACAGGACAAGATGCCGAGTCTGCATCGGTCGCAATGATTAGAGACGGCGCTCAGTACTCAACAGTGTTCAAGGATGTGAGAATTCTTGCAAGAGCAGCTTCGGAAATGATTGATGACTTACTAAACGGCAGAGAACCCGAGATTAACGATGTTACATCATATCATAATAACGTCTTCATCGTACCATCATTCATCATTACACCTCATATTGTTACCGCAGAGAATTATATCGAGCTGATAATTGACACCGGTTACCTGACACTGGCTGATTTAGATTAGAAAAAATCCCCCGGATTGGGGGATTTTTTTATTAATCTTCTACCTCTTTATCTTCCGCTTCAATCTCTTCATCATCTTCAAGCGGAGGTGGTGCATCAGTGTCATATACAATAACCGGTGCATTGTCGTCAGCATCATCATCACTATCTGCTGCAGCTTGATGTGACGGCTCAATCAGTGCCCTGATGCTGAGCGAGACTTTTTTACGCTCGTTATCAATTTCGGTAATCTTGACATCAACCATCTGACCGTCACTCAGAACTTCTGACGGAAGCCCGATTCTATGGTCTGTAATCTGTGATATATGTATCAGACCGTCAACTCCGGGACAGATTTCTGCAAATGCACCAAACGGCATCATTTTAACGATTTTTACATTAACAACATCACCGATTGCATAAGTGCTTGTAAATCTTGTCCATGGATTATCTTCACTTTTTTTGTAACCGAGTGATATTTTTCTGCTTTCTTTATCAAACGACAGAACATATACAGAAACTTCATCACCAACTGACATTATTTCTGACGGCTGCTTAATACGGGTCCAACTGAGTTCGGAAATATGAATCATTCCGTCAACGCCGCCGATATCAACAAACACGCCATAAGTGGTCATCGACTTTACGATACCTTCATATTTCTTGCCGATTTCAATATCATTCCATACCAAATCTGATTTTTCACGGCGTTCGTCACTTTGAACCATTCTGATAGAACCGACTACACGTCTTCTGGATTGGTTTAGTTCAGTGATACGAAGCTTGACAGGCTTTTTAAGTAATTCTGACATTGGTGATGTTTTAGGCAGTCCTGTTTGAGATGCAGGTACAAAGACCTTCACACCTTTTACATTAACTACTATGCCACCTTTGTTTTCTTCTGTAACGACACCTTCAACGATGGTTTTATTATCCTTAGCCGCCTCAACTATATCCCAATTCTTAATTGCATCGAGACGTCTTTTTGAGAGCATGACCATGCCTTCGACATCATTGACACGCATGACAAATGCTTCAATAGTATCGCCAACCTTAATAACATCATTAATATCGGTTGTATCATCATCGAGAAACTCTGCAATGGGAATATATCCGGATTGTTTAATTCCCAAATCGACTGACACTTCAGTTGCAGTTATTGAAGTAACAATACCTGTTGTTTTTTCACCTGTTCGTAAAGTTTTTATCGATTTATTTAATAATTCTTCAAAAGATTCTGATTCATCAGATTGCTCATTAATGACATCAACAGTTTCATCATTCTCTTCCGGTATCATTTCTTCGTTTACTACCTCTTCCATCTTACGGGTGACCTCCTTAATGATAAACGCGGGCGTTGATGCACCGGCTGTGATACCGATAACACCTGCTTTACGGAAATTTCTCGGTATTATCTCTTCTGCGCTTTGTACAAATAATACCTCTTTGCAGTGTTGCTTACTAATCTCCGCAAGCTTCAGACTGTTGGAGCTATTATTATCACCAACGACGATGATAATATCCGCGAGTTTTGCTATTTCCTCAGTCTCTTGCTGCCGCTTATACGTAGCGTTGCATATTGTATCAAAGATTCTTTGGTTTGTACACTCTTTTTTTATTATTTTGGTGCAAGAAATCAATACATTTCGTGTATTTGTCGTCTGATAGACAAATGAGAGGGGTAATTGTGCATTTTCCTTGATAGACAACCACTTTCTAAGCTCCTCAGGAGTTTCAAAAATGATATGCTTTTCACACCTACTCGATATTGCCTCTATCTCAGGATGATGCTTTTGACCAATTATGACTATCATCCTATTTTCTTTTGATTCACTACTAACTATATCATGTATTTTCCTGACATCCGGACAGGTGGCATCAATTACATTAACATTAAGAGCAAAAAGGGCTTCCTGCTCTTCCCTTCCTGCTCCGTGTGAGCGAATTATAACAGTGTCGTCGGATTTTATCTTGGAAATACCGGAAACCACTCTAACACCGTCATTTTCTAAGTCTCGTATGACATACTCATTGTGAATAATCGGTCCGAGCGTAACGCAGCTTGTGTGCTCCTGTGCTGCTTTCTTACACATTGATACCGCTCTGTTAACTCCATAACAAAAACCTGCCGATTCAGCAACGATAATTTTCATGATGCCGAGGGGTCCAGTGCCTGAATTTTATTCATCAGCTCCTCCGAGAGCTCGGTATAGTCTTCCGATTGACGCTTAGCACCTGTTTTTTCAATCATGTACGGCTTTCCGAAAACTACCTTGCTTCTTTTAAAGAAAGGTTTTTTTCTGGATAAAAATACAGGGATAATAGGAACGCCTGCTCGCTCTGCTAATTTTACAGCACCGCTTTTTGCAGCATGTGCAAATTCCGCCGAACGTGTACCTTCGGGGAAAATTACTACTTTTTCTCCGTTTTTCAGATAATTGAGTGATGATTTAATTGATGCTATGTCATTTATACTCCTGTCAACACTAATCATACCAAGCTTGTTAAGTACTGTTTTTAAAACAGGAATTCTGAAAATCTCAATTTTTGCAAGCACGTGTATGTTTGTGTTTATACCAAAAGCCAAAGCAATTTGAAAAGGGTCAATCATTGCAGAATGATTGGAGCATACCATGGCTGCTCCGTCAATTTTATTTTCTTCTCCGATAACATCAAATGGTCTGAAGAAAAACAAAATTGGTGCAAAAATTTTATAACACCTTATATAAAACTTGTTCGTGTTGACTGTGCTGCTCATTTACCGAATCTCCCGGTTATTAAGTCACATAAAGCGTTAAAGCTCTCCTCGAGGTCTAGATTAGTTGTATCAAGAGTGACTGCATCATCCGCCGCTTTTAAGGGTGCAGCTTCACGCTCGCTGTCGTTTTTATCCCTTTGCAGCATAGCTTCCTTCACCTCTTCAAATGAAGTCTCAACACCTTTTGCTTTAAGCTCAAGGTATCTTCTGTTTGCTCTTGCGTCTGCATCTGCTGTGATAAATATTTTTAGACCTGCGTTTGGTAAGACGACAGTTCCTATATCACGTCCGTCCATGAGGACATCATATTTTATTGCCATATCACGTTGCATATCCAATAAAAATTCTCTAACCTCCGGCATTGCCGAAACATCTGATGCATAAACAGAAATCTCGGGCAACCTGATATCATCTGTAACATCCTCGCCGCAAAGGAGCATTCGCTGTATTCCGTTATCATCATATCTCATATCAAGCTCAACTCTTGGAAGTAATGCTATTACACCTTCCCTGTCTTTTGAGCCTACATTATTCTTATAAGCAAATAATCCTACAGTGCGGTAAAGTGCACCGGTGTCAACATAAATAAGACTAAAGTGTTCGGCAGTTCTTTTTGCCAATGTGCTCTTTCCTGCACCTGCCGGTCCGTCAAGCGCTACGCTTTTTTGTTCCATTTTCCTACCCTCTGCTTCATTAAATAGATGATATCTCTTTATCGGTCAGCTTTCGCCACCTGCCGCTAGCGAGGCTGCCGAGACTAAGTGCTCCTATCGAAACTCTTTGCAGTTTAATTACTGTAAGATTGCAGGCATGGCACATTTTTCGAACCTGCCTGTTTTTGCCTTCACTGACAGTAATATTTATTATGCCGCCATCCTGTAAAATTTTTAAAACTTCAATTTTCTTTGCGGTAACTTCCCCGCTATTGATAGGTATCGGCTTGGTCAAAGCTATAGACGCTGCCTCAACATCACCTTTTACTTCTACCATATAAGTCTTTAAAATATCGTATGATGGATGCATGATTTTCTGAGCGAAATCGCCATCGTTTGTGAAGAGAAGCAAGCCTTCGGAATCCATATCCAATCTGCCGACAGGATATATTCTCTCGCGGATATCCTTCAGAAGCTTCATAACAGTCGGTCTGCCTCTGCTGTCATAAACTGTCGTCAGGTATCCTTGCGGCTTATTAAGCATTATATAAATGTGCTCAGCTTTTTTTTCAAGCTGCACACCGTCGACCGTTATAATGTCTACTCCATCGACAGCACTTTGACCCGTTGTTGCAACAGCACCGTTTACACATACTCTGCCTTTTTCAATCATCTTCTCCGCTGCTCTTCGTGATGCAACACCATAAGCGGATAGAATCTTCTGAAGTCGCTCAGCTTCTTTATTCATTTTGGAAAGCTAGTCTTCTTCTTTTTCTTTGCTGAGAAATTCAGTAACCTTGTCAACAACATTCGGAACAGTGTCAATAATTCTGTCAACAGTTGAGAGTGCCGTCGGAGTAACGTAGATCATATCAACCTTCTCGCCTTTAACAATCATAAACGCTACAGGGATGATATTAACACCGGCACCTGTTCCACCGCCGAAACCGTTTTTCGTCGGATTTTGCTTGTTTGAAAAATCAGAGCCTCCGCCCACAAATCCAAAGCTGACCTTAGACACGGGTATAAGAGTTATACCGTCGGCTGTTGTGATTGGCTCACCAACGATTGTGTTGGCATCAATCAGTTCCCTCATTTTTTGCATCGTTGTTTCCATCAGCTCGCTTATTTGGCGATTTTCCATTGTGCGTACCATCCTTTCTTTTAAACGCAGAGGTTAGTATCGGGAATAATGCGAATATTATATAGAATATTTCCCATATTGCTATCGAAATATTTACTTTTGCGTATATTTTAGGCTTTTCGGAATTAAAGTCGAAAAAAGTTCTGAGCTCAAGCTTTCTGATTCTGAAGTTTCTTTTGATAGCCGGTATTATCGCTCCGAAAACTGCATTTGCCGCACCGAACTGCATTGCCGTATTTGCTGCATCCTCGCTCGCTGCGCAGTAATAAAGGGTTAATTGCTTAATTAACAGTCTGCGTTTTAGGCGGCTCAGCGAGTTGAGAACTGCTTTAAGTATATCCATGAACTCACTTAAACTGCCGGGCAATATTTGTTTTACAATATCATTTTTCTCTTTTGGTTTTTTCTTTTTCTTCTTCTTTTTCTTTTTTGTATCATCGGTCTCAAGCTTAATTTTAAGAAAACCGGCCTTTACCCACAAAAGAATACCATCTTCACTATACTCTGCAATCACACCAAAGCGAAGTAACGCAATTACGAAAATAACAGATAAGGTTATAGCCAATGCTATCATACTTTATTGCTCCGCTTCAGGTTCATTGATTTCTTCATCTGCTGCATTGCCGGCAGCTTCATCTTGCCCGGTCGGCTCGGTTGGGTCTGCTATCTTAGCCATTTCAGTCATTATGGGAATTTCTGCCATCTCTGCCATTTCTGCTTCTTTAGCTTTTAACTCCAAAATAGCATTTTGAATGCCTTCTCTATTCTCATCGGTACCCTCAACGTGTGGTAAATCCGGCAGCTCTTTAAGTGATTCCAAACCAAAGGTTCTTAAAAATACATGAGTAGTCCTGTAGAGCATCGGGCGCCCGGGGGCAGCAAGCCTGCCGCAAGGCTCAACCAGATTGCGCTCTTGCAATAGACCAACGGTATAAGAACTGTCAACTCCTCTTATTTGCTCAATGTAAGCCTTGGTAACAGGACCGAAGTAAGCGATTATTGAGAGCACCTCAAGAGCAGGCTGCGACAACTGAGGCGGCTTTCTTGTTTCAAGAGCTCTTCTTATATAATCTGCATACTCGGGCGATGAGCATAATTGAAGGGTATCTTCAAGTCTTACAAGCCTTATACCCCTTCTGACAAAGCTGTAATTATCACGCAATCTGTCGGCTGCAAGCTCTATTTCAGTTTCTGCAACACCTAAGACATCGGCAATCCGTGTTATCTTCACAGGTTCGCCGGAGACGAAAAGTATTGCTTCGATTGCAGCTTCAACTTCCTGGCTTCCAATATGTTCAAGACTCATCATAAGGTAAATCCTCTGCTGTAAAATCTGTAGTATCTTCGACTCTTCCGGTTCCGGTATATGCAACCTTCATTTCTTCAGGCTCACCTGTTATATTAGCACTTCCGACTCTGCAAAGCTCCAAAATTGCTACCAGTGTAGCAATTAACTCTGTACGGCTTTTGCACTCAATAAACAAATTTTGAAGCGGCATTTCCTTTTTTCGTTTTAGCTTACCGAGTACTTCGTCAATTTTCTCAGAGATTGAGTACACAACGCGGCTCGGATAAACAGCTTCTCGCGGATTGATACTGCTCAGCTTTAAATTCTCTTTGCCTATAACATTAAATATCGCTTCAAGTAACTGCTCGCTGATATGCACATACTCATATTCTGTATTTGGCTCAAAGTATTCCGGCGGACCTGCCATCATTATACCATCGCGTGTATACATTCCCGATAGAGTTTGAGCTATTTCTTTGATTTGAACATACACATCACCGCGCCTTAACTCTTCAAGAGAAGAAATAAGCTGCTCAAGCTCAGAGACCTCTTCGCCGCCCGATAAGAGCATTTTTGTCTTAATATACGTCAGGTGCGAAGCCATAGCGACAAACTCACTTGCAATGTCTAAATCAAGCTCTGCCATTTTATCAAGATATGCAAGATATTGCTCCAAAATAGCCGATATGCTGATATCTCTAATCTCGATTTTATCCTTACTGAGAAGTTGAAGAATCAATGTCAGCGGTCCTTCAAAATCGGACATATCTTCTTTTTCTTTAACTATCCCTTCAAGCCGAAACACAGGTGAATCCATGCTTTATCCTCTTTAGTTAACTAAATTATATGCTATAACGAAAATTTCACGCAGGTAGCTTTCTATTGTCAGCGTAAATGTTACAACAGTATTATAGAAAAGGTCAACCCCGAATATTAAACTTGAGTTGATAAAAACAAGCAATAAAATAATGCCGTAGCGTTCATATTTCATCAGCTTATAGTATTGCTCCTCGGGCAAAAGTGAAAAAACAACCTTTGAGCCGTCAAGTGGTGGTATAGGCAGCATATTAAAAACCGCCAGAGCTATACTTAAAAAAATCGTTGTCGAGAAAATTCTAAACGCAATTTCACTTGCACCGGTGGTCAAAAGATACATTCCCATTGACGCTTCATATATAACACCAAATGCTGCTGCAAAGAGTCCGAATATGAATATTACAAAAACCGCGAGTAATATATTTGATACAGGTCCTGCAAGTGCTGTAACTGCCATAAACCATTTCGGATGCTTAAAATTGTGCATATTTACAGGTACGGGCTTTGCCCAGCCGAAGCCGATAACCAGCATCATCAATAAGCCTATCGGGTCAATATGCTTTACCGGATTGAGTGTCAGCCTGCCCATATCCTTTGCTGTGTTATCTCCAAGCTTGTATGCAGCGACTCCGTGAGCAAGCTCATGAATGGTAATACAAAATAACGCAGGTATTAATCTGAATAATGCGTTTATGACAATGTCACCTATATTGCTGAAATCCCTGAAAAAAGGCATTTTATTTACTCCCTGATTTGCTCTTGGCTTTAAGGATTACGGATTAACAGTGCTAAGTATCTCGGAGAACAAAATTTCTCTGCCTGTACCTTTTTCGGCTGAGAACTCAATGATTTGAGTTTCGTTGCTAAGTCCCAGTGTTTCACGAATGGTATTAATGTTTTGCTCTATCTCGCTTCTCTTAACCTTGTCGACTTTATTTGCGACAATTATCAGATTACAACCGGATGCTTTAAACCACTCAGCCATAATTATATCGTCGTCTGTCGGCTTATGACGTGAGTCTACTATCATAACTCCGAGCGATATATGATCGGGGTCAGAGAAAAAATCCTCCATGAGCTTTGACCAGCGCGCTTGCTCTGTTTTTGCGACCTTTGCATACCCGTAGCCCGGTAAATCAACAAAGTAAGCCTTACTGTCAATAAGAAAATAGTTGACGTGTATTGTTTTCCCCGGCATTGAACTGACTCTTGCAAATTTCTTGCGATTAAGCAGTCTGTTGATTACGGAAGACTTACCGACATTTGATTTACCCGAGAAAACAATTTGCGGCAGCGGACTTTCAATTAAATCCCTTGCTTTTGCCGCTGATTTAATAAACTCTGCATTATTAACATTCATCAGTGCTTAATTGACGTGCCGGTTGATTGCGGCAGTTCTTGCTTTTCTTCTAATATCGGCGTCATATTGCTGATTGCTTTCGATTTTTTTGATGCTGAGAAATCAAGAGCAATATCCAGTATTTCATCAATGTTGTCAGCTGTAATGAAGTTAAGGTCAGCTCTGACAATTTGGTCAATCTCTTCAAGGTCTGGTTCATTGTCTGCAGGAATAATAACAGTTTTGATTCCCGAGCGAAGAGCAGCCATAGTTTTTTCCTTTAAGCCGCCGATACGCAGAATTCTTCCTCTGAGAGAAATCTCACCTGTCATTGCAATATCACGTCTTGCAGGAGCTCCGCTGAGTGCAGAAATTGTCGCTATGCACATTGTAATACCTGCAGAAGGGCCATCCTTAGGGATTGCTCCTTCCGGGAAATGTATATGTATGTCATGAGTTTTATAAAACTCTGCCGATATACCAAGCTTGTCGGCTCTGCTTCTAATATAAGAAACTGCAGCTTGTGCCGATTCCTTCATTACGTCACCCAGATTTCCTGTAAGCTCAAGCTTTCCGGTGCCGAGCAGGACGTTAACTTCAACCTCAAGAAGTGTACCTCCCGTTGTAGTCCATGCAAGACCGTTTGCAATACCTATTTCCATACCTTGCGCTACTGTTTCGGGCGTAAACTTACGAACGCCGAGATACTCGTCAAGGCAGTGCTCGTTTATGGTAACGGATGCAACCTCGCCCGCTGCAATTTTCGCAGCTGTTTTTCTGCAAACTGCAGCGATTTCACGTTCAAGAATCCGCACACCGGATTCACGGGTGTAGGACGATATCATCTCAAGCACAGCTGAATCTGAAAGCTTTAGCTGCTTTCCCGACAATCCGTGCTTTTTACGTTGCTTTGGAATGAGATATTGCTTTGCAATTTTAAGCTTCTCAATATCGGTGTAACTGGTAAGCTCAATTACTTCCATTCTGTCAAGAAGCGGACGCGGTATTGTGTCTGTGGTGTTTGCAGTTGTTATAAACATCACGTCAGACAAATCAAAAGGCACTTCCATGTAGTTGTCACGGAAGGTTGCGTTTTGTTCGGGGTCGAGCGCTTCGAGCAGTGCGGAAGCAGGGTCGCCACGATGGTCGCGTCCGAGCTTATCAATTTCATCAAGCAGCATCAGAGGATTTCTGCTGCCTGCTGTCTTGAGTGCTGCGATTATTCTGCCGGGCATTGCGCCGATGTAGGTCTTTCTGTGCCCTCTTATTTCAGCCTCGTCGTGAACACCGCCGAGCGATATACGGGCAAGCTTCCGGTTAAGAGCCTTCGCAACGCTTATAGCGACCGAAGTCTTACCAACACCGGGCGGACCTACAAGGCAAATAATCGCACCTTTAATTTCAGGTGAAAGCTGACGTACCGCAAGAAACTCAATGATTCGCTCCTTGACCTTGTCAAGACCGAAGTGGTCATTGTCTAAAATCTTGCGCGCCTTAATAATATCGATACGCTCTTTTGTCTTTTTTGTCCACGGAAGCTCAAGACAAGTATCAAGATAATTACGAATTACAGAAGATTCAGCAGAGCCGTACGATTGCTTTTCAAGCTTGTCGACCTCCTTGAGAATCTTCATTTCAATATCATCACTGAGCTTTAAGGCAATGATACTCTCTCTGTACATCCTGAGCTCATTTGCTTCTTCGGTAAGCCCGTCACCAAGCTCAGATTGTAAAACCTTCATTTGCTCACGCAGGACGTGGTCTCTGTGATTGCTTTCCAGCTTTGCACGGAGCTTTGTATCAATCTGACGCTCAATCGCCAATACCTCGATTTCACGTGCAATGATATCGCAAATAACCTCCAAACGCTTAACAGGTTTAAGTGTTTCGAGAATAAGCTGCTTGCTTTCGGGTTTTGTATAGATGTTTTGAATAATAAAATCCGATAAAATACCGGGGTCTGTTATCGAAAACAGATTCAGAACTGTTTCTTTGGTAATTCCGGGAGAAAGTGCGGCATAAGTGTCAAAAAGATTAATAACCTTTCGCATGAGTGCTTCAACCTTTGCAGAACGCTTGATTGAAAACTCTTCCGCGAGCGGCTCTACCTCAACTGTGAAGAACTTTTTTTCCTCATGCATTGATATAATGCGCGCACGGCACTTCCCTTCTACGAGCACTTTCATGCCGCCGCCCGGAATTTTCAAAACCTGCTTGATATAGCAAATAGTGCCGATTTTATGTAAGTCATTTTGACCGGGTGTTTCTTTGGTAATATCCTTTTGTGCTATAAGGAATATTCTTCTGTCACTGCTTGAAGCCGCATCAAGAGCTCCTGTTGATTTTGCTCTTTCAACGTCAAAATTGAGAAGCATATTCGGAAAAACCGAAAGTCCTCTCAGTGCAAGCAGAGGCAGAAATTCTGTTATAACAGTTATATCTCTATCCATATTGATTCCTTAGGAAGCAGATACTGCATCGCGGTCAATTTGCGGTATCTTGCGTTTTGTAATTAGCGGAGGCGATTCGCTTGCGATACTCTCTTTTGATATTGTGACTTTCTCGATATCTGTGTCAGAAGGAATTTCGAACATTATTTTAAGCATTGTCTTCTCGAGAATTGAACGCAATCCGCGAGCACCGATTTCCATATCGATGGCTTTATCTGCAATTGCTTCAAGTGCATCGTCGGTAAACTCCAATGTGACCTTGTCGTAGCCGAGAAGTGTTTTATACTGCCTGACCAGTGAGTTCTTAGGCTCTTGTAAAATTCTGACCATATCTTCTTTTGTGAGAGCATTAAGAGGGGCAATAACAGGTAAACGACCCACAAGCTCAGGTATCAAGCCGAATTTCAGCAAATCGTGAGATTGGACTTCTTTTAAAATCGCTCCGATGTCCTTCTCTTTTTTTGTTTTAATTTCAGCTCCGAATCCGATGCTTTTTTTATCAAGCCTGTTTTCAATGATTTTATCAATACCTTCAAAAGCACCACCGCATATAAAGAGAATATTTGTTGTATCTATGCTGATAAACTCCTGGTGCGGATGCTTTCTTCCTCCTTGCGGCGGAACATTGGAAACAGTGCCCTCAAGGATTTTCAAAAGTGCTTGCTGCACGCCCTCACCGGATACGTCACGGGTAATTGAAGTGTTCTCACTTTTTCTTGTTATTTTGTCAATTTCGTCGATATAGATTATTCCGCGCTGAGCTGCATCAACATCAAAGTCTGCTGCTTGAAGCAGTCTGAGCAGTATGTTTTCAACATCGTCACCGACATAACCTGCCTCTGTGAGTGTTGTAGCATCAGCAATTGCAAACGGAACTCTGAGAATTCTGGCAAGAGTTTGAGCAAACAGGGTTTTGCCGCTGCCAGTAGGGCCGATAACAAGAATGTTGCTCTTTTGAAGCTCTGAATCATTTTCGGTTTGATGAACAAGACGCTTATAATGATTATAAACCGCAACAGATAATGCTATCTTTGCGTCCTCTTGCCCGATTGCATAGTCATCAAGCGTTTGCTTTATTTCGGCAGGCTTTGGTATACGCCCGAACTCATTTGCTAAATCAGCAGCGCCGGATTTTGCAGGTATAAACTCATATCCCAATATGCTTGTGCATAGTGAAACGCACTCATTGCAAATATAAGACGCACCTTGTCCTGCAATAATACGTTCTACCTGATCTTGAGTTTTGCCGCAAAAGCTGCAGCGTACACCCTTATTATCTTCATATCTAGCCATTTAGCTGCTCCTTGTCTGCAGGGTTTTTATCTTTTGTAGATAACATTATCGATTAGCCCGAAGTCCTTTGCTTCTTCCGCCGTCATAAAGTTATCTCTTTCTGATGCATTGCGGACTTCCTCAATGCTTTTTCCTGTGTTTTCGGCAAGAATGCCATTAAGCCTATCTTTAGTACGCATGATTTTCTCAGCGTGGATTTGAATATCTGTTGCCTGGCCCCTGAAGCCGCCCGAGGGTTGATGTATCATAACCTCTGAATTAGGAAGCGCTATGCGTTTTCCTTTTGCTCCGGACGAAAGTAAAAATGCACCCATACTCGCTGCAAGACCGATGCAGATAGTTGAAACATCTGATTTGATGTATTGCATTGTGTCATAAATCGCCAAGCCGGATGACACAGAGCCACCGGGAGAGTTAATATAAAACTGAATATCCTTATCGGGGTCTTGAGCTTCAAGATACAACAACTGCGCAACAATTAAGCTTGCCGTCACATCATTGACCTCTTCGCTTAGGATAACAATCCTGTCATTTAAGAGTCTTGAAAAAATATCATACGAGCGCTCCCCTCTTGAGGTTTGCTCTACTACCATCGGAACTAAACTCATTTTGCTTACTCCTCTTTCGTTTTCTTTTTAGCTGTTTTTGGTGCAGCCTTATCAGCAGCCGTTTTTTTTGCGGCAGGTTTCTTATCTGTAGGTTTAGCCTCTGTTTCCTTAGCTTTACTTTTATCAGCCGCTTTTTCTTTTGGCGCTTCAATTTTTGCACTGTCAATAATCAGCTTAGCCGCTGCACGCAGTTTTAAATCACGCTCAATATCTTTACGTTCTACTGTTTCTTTGAGCTTTTCAACTTCCATTTTATACCGCTCGGCGCCAACCTTGTATTCTTCTTCTATCTCATCGTCGCTGACTTTAATTCCTTCAAGCTCTGCGATTTTTCCGAGTGCAAGTGCCGCTTTTACTTGCTTCTCGCTGCTCTCGCGCATTCTTTCTTTAAATACCTCGGGGGTAACACCCAGCATTTGCATATATTGAGCCGGCTGCATTCCGTAAGCAGATATTTGGCGTGTCAGATTATTCATCTGATTTTCATACTGCTCTTCAATCATAGCATCGGGAACTTCAACCTCCATCTCATCGGTTATTTGCTCAATGAGAAGGTTCTCAAAAGCTTCGTCAACCTCTTGTTGTCTTGCTTTGACAATCCTGTCCTTAATATCCGCTCTGTATTCTTTCAGTGTATCAAACTCTGAAACATCCTTTGCAAATTCATCATCTAAGTCAGGTAGGCTTTTTTCTTTGACTTCATTTAGTTTTACTTTGAAGATAACAGGTTTACCTGCTAAGTCTTCTTTATACTGCTCTGGAAATACGAGGTCGATATCGCGCTGTTCGCCTACGACCATACCTTCGACTTTGTCTTCAAAGCCGGGAATGAACTGCCCCGAACCGAGCTCAAGTTCATAGTTTTCGCCTTTTCCGCCTTCGAATGCAACATTATCAACGAAGCCTTCAAAGTCGATTACGGCAATGTCCCCGTTTTTAGCAGCTCTGTCTGCTTTCTCTATTCGTGCATTACGTGCTCTGACTGCTGTAATTTCATTTTCAATTTCGCTGTCGGGTACATCAACAGAGGGCTTAGGTGCACTGAGTCCTTTGTATTTTTTAACCACAACCTCGGGCTGCAGAGCAGCAATAATGATAAAGCTCACTTGCGTTTTATCTTCATTGAGGTCAACGTCGGATACCTTGGGGTAACCGACAACATCATGCTCTGTTTCTTTCATTGCAAAGCTGAGTACTTCAGGCAGCATATCATCAAGAGCATCGCTGAGAAAGATTTCTTTCCCGTACATTTTTTCAATCATCTTACGCGGAGCTTTACCTTTTCTGAAGCCCGGTACGGAAATTCTTCCTTTTGATTTATGAAACGCTTTGTTAACAGCAGCTTCAAGCTCATCAGGTTCAACCTCTACAATTAGCTCTACTTCGCTCTTTTCTTTCTTTTCACTACTCTTTAATTTCAAACTAACTTCCTCCAAACGATTTCGTGCCAACGACACACCAAGACATTCTACCAAAAAAGCACTGTAAATGCAAATAGAATCTTGCCTAATTCTGTATTCGCTCGCTGCTACCAAGTAGTATGCCCTGTCTTTTTCTCTCAGAACGGGTCTTGTCGCCCTACATTCGCGAAAAAGCCATGACATACTACTTGCTATCTGCTACTTGGTATTATTACATCAACTCAAACTTTGATACTCCACCAGCGACGAATATACGCCGCCTTTGGCGATTAGTTCGTCGTGTGTGCCGGACTCGACTATTTTTCCATCTTGTAGAGCAATTATTTTATTTGCTTTTTTTATTGTTGAAAGCCTGTGTGCTATGACGATTATTGTGCGGTGACCGATTATTTTACTTATTGCGTTTTGTATTTCGCGCTCTGTTTCAGTGTCGACTGCTGAGGTTGCTTCGTCGAGCAAGAGTATCGGCGAATTACGCAGCACTGAGCGGGCTATTGATAAGCGCTGCTTCTGACCGCCGCTGAGGCGTATACCTCTCTCACCGATGTACGTCTCGTACTTTTCGGGCAGAGACTCGATAAACTCATCGACACAAGCAATTTTTGCAGCCTCTTCTATCATCTCTTGAGATGCATTATCTGTTCCGTAAGCTATGTTTTCACCAATTGTACCATTAAAGAGGAAAACATCTTGCAGCACCAGACTGAGCTGGTTACGTAGGCTCTCAAGAGTCATATCCTTTATATCAATACCGTCCATTTTTATTGAGCCGGAAGTCGGGTCATAAAAGCGTGCAATCAGACCTGATATTGTACTCTTTCCGACACCTGTCGGACCGACTATTGCTACCATCTGACCGGCTTTTGCTTCAAAGCTGATGTCATTTAAGACCTCAATATCATCTTCATAAGAAAATGTTACATTGCAAAATTCAATCTGACCGCTGAGCCTGCCGACTTCCTCGGCGTTCGGGCTGTTTTTGATATCGGGCTGAACGTCGAGTATTTCGAATACTCTTTCTGTTCCTGCAAGCCCGTGCTGGATATCCTCAACAGTACGTGTAAGCATTGCAACAGGTGCATAAAATAGATTGAGATACAGCAAGAACGCTACAACATCTGATATATGCAGATTTGTGTTAATTGCAATAATCGGACCTGCAATAAGCACGATTATTGTACCGAGAGTTGTAATAAAGCCGACTGATGGGTGAAGAATCCCCGAATAAAACAAGGCCTTTAGAATATCCTTTGTATAATGTGTTGATTTTTCAAGCACTTTTTCTGATTCCTGCTCTTGCTTGTTAAAGACTTGGATTTCTTTTATTCCGGAGAAATTGTCTTGTAAAACTGCGTTTAGGTCGCCTATTTTCTCCTGGGCGCTCTTAAAATGCTTCCTCATCAGACGTGGAAGCATTGATACAAGAGCAATAAAAGGTATCGGTATGCAAACAAGCAAAGCAAGAAGCGGATTTATTGTGAATAGTATTACGAGAACACCAATAATCGTAAGTAAGTTTGCCGAAACCTCGGGCAATACATGAGAAATCAGGCTCTCAAATGTCGCCGTGTCGTTTATGACACGTGACATCAGCTGCCCTGTTTGCTTGTCATGGTAATAGCTCATTGAAAGATTTTGGAGGTGATCATATACCATGCCGCGTACTCTGTTTACCATTTTCCACGAGGCTACGTGCGAGAGATAACTGTTAAGAAACTGGCAAACAGCGCGGATAGCAAAACAGGCAAGCAAAATAAGAGCTAAAGCAACTATCCGGTCGATAGATGTTTCAAGCTCTCCGCTTTCCATAATAGCAATTATCTGTCTTGTAAGCTCAGGTGCCAGTAAGTTTGCTCCTGTGATTACAAACAGTGCGACTGTTGCGATAATAAGCAGGTGTGCCCAAGGTCCGGCAAACTTAAATAATCTTATCAGCTTCTTCATTTTGCGGCTTATCTACTCTAAATCAAAATCTATTTGTTGTGTCGGCGATGGCGGCGGTCTTGTCGGCGGTGCTTGCTTTGGAGCTTCTGCTGCAGTTTTTGCGGCTTGGCGAAATCTCTGACGTGATTGTCTTATTTCATCAAGTGCTGCAGTAAGAGCTTCTTCTGTTCGCATCATTGCATCGTCGACATATTCGTTGGCGACACGTTTTATCTCTGTTGCAGAGGTTTCGGCATGAGTCAGCATTTCATTACTCTTTGACCTTGATACTCTGATTATCTCCTGCTCATCCGTTAGCTTTCGCGCTTGATCCTCGGCGGTGCGTTTTATGTCGTCCGCTTCTCTTTTTGCATTCGTAATAAACTCTGCGCGTGCGTTTAAGAGTCTTTTTGCCTCAGCGATTTCTGTCGGAAACTGTCCTCTGATTTCGTCGAGGATATCAAGAGCTCTTTCGCGGTCGACAACACACTTACCGCCTCCGAGCGGAGGTCCCCAAGCTTCGTCTATCATTGCATGGAGCATATTAAGTAATTCCGGAATCCTGCTACTCATTTGAACATCATCCCTTCACCGGCGACCTTTGCTTTAACATCATCTATTATCTCGTGCGGCACAAAGGTCTTTAAATCAGCTCCGTATCTTGTCATTTCTTTAACAGCAGATGAGCTGATATATGTATATTTTTCGCTCGACGGCATAAAAAGAGTTTCAATACCGGGGTCTAATTTTCTGTTAATCAGGGCGATTTGAAACTCCCTGTCAAAATCCGACACAGCACGAAGTCCTTTGATTATAACTTTTGCATCTCTTTTTCGCATATACTCGACAAGTAAGTCCTCAGATGATTCCACTCTGACGTTCTTGTATCTGACGACTGTCCGCTTAATAAAATCGACTCTTTCGGAGCAACTGAACAGAGGTCCTTTATCTGAGTTAATCATTACGCATACATAAAGCTCATCAAATACCGCTGCGGTACGCCTTATGATGTTTAAATGTCCGAGTGTAATCGGGTCAAAGCTGCCGGGATATACTGCTATGCTCATTGTAAATATAATTCCTGCTTTTCGTGAGATTAATCCTCTTGGCGAGTATATTTCGCTATTTTTACACCACCATACTTGTATTCCTTTTGCATTATGTACGGCAGCTCTACAGTCGGTGGAGTTTCATCGGCTTTTAATTCGCATATTATTATACCATTAATGTTTAGTTTGTCAAATTCGGCTATTTTTGCGATTGACTTTGCTGCAAGCTTGGTATCGTAAGGCGGGTCGATGAAAATTAGGTCGAAATTATCACATTCGTCGAGATACCTTAAAGCATCACGACCGTAGACTCGTGCATTATCCGTTAAATTTGTAATTTTTAAGTTCTCCTTTACAAGCTTGACCGCATCAGCCAAGGTATCTACAAAGACGGCACTGCCTGCACCTCTGGATAAAGCTTCGATTCCGTATTGACCGGTTCCTGCAAATAAATCAAGAACTCTTCGACCTTCAATATCAAATTGGATTATGGTAAATACAGATTCCTTTACCCTGTCGCTTGTCGGTCTTATCTTATGTCCGCCCGGCTCTTTAAGCTTTCTGCCTCTTGCTGTTCCGCTTACTATCCTCATTTTCGTTACTTTCCTTCTTTATCTTATCTTTGCTCAGCATTGTCTTTGATTGCAGCTTTCTGTGATATTCTATTGCAAATCTGTGCGCTTCCTCTTGTATTGTTCCGATTAAAGAAAATACGGCAGGGTTTGCAGATAAGCCTATTTCTTCGCCGCCCGGGGACACAAGTGCGCGAGTTCTGTGTTTATCGTCTTTAACCATACCATAAACAGGAAGTTTTACTCCAAGCTCATCAAGAGTCTTAGCGGCAACAGAAGCATGATTAGCTCCGCCGTCAATTAACATCAAGTCCGGTAAAGGCTTAAACTTCTCGTCGTTTGCGAGATAACGCTTAATCCTTCTTGTCACAACCTCAGCCATGCTTCCGTAATCATCTTGACCTTTTTTTGTCCTTATCTTAAAACGCCTGTAATCACGCTTTAGCGGCTTACCTTTGATAAAAACAATCATTGAACCGACAATATTTGATGAGCCTGTATTTGAGATATCAAAGGCTTCTATACGGTCGGGTATCGAGTCGAGATTAAGTGCCTTTTCCAGCCATTGATGTGTCTTTAAGACCTTTTCTTTATATAATGCTGCGTGCTCCTCAATCGGCTCTTCTTCGAAGAACTGTTTTTGCTCAAGCACTTTAATAGCATTAATTCTATCTCTGTACACAGCAGCTGACTCAAAAGCAAGATTGTCGGATGCAAGCTTCATTTCTTTTGTTAGCTTTTTTGTCAGTGCACCTGTTTTTCCCTGAAAAATATCTATTGCGGCAGTAAGTGCGTCTCTGTAATCACTTGCCAATTCAGGCTTTTGGCAATAAGCTCTGCAATTTCCCATATCATGGTTAAGGCACGGACGTTGCCTTGTAAGAATTTGCTTTATATTTTTGCCGCAGGTCGGAAGCTTTAATGCCTTGCATACAGCACCTATAGCCTTGCGTGTATCACTTCTGCCGCCATAAGGTCCGAGATAGAGTGCATCGTCATCGGATGCGTAAGCAACAATTTTAAAGCCGGGATAATCGTTATTAATATCAACCCTGATAACCGGATATCCCTTATCATCACGAAGCTTAACATTATATTTCGGCATATACTCTTTTATTAAAGAGTTTTCAAGGATTAATGCTTCAAACTCAGACTCGACAATAATAGTATCAAAATCATGAATTTTTGATACCATCAAATCTGTTTTTACATCATGATTTGTCAGCCCGTCAGAAGCTCTTCCGAAATAGCTTCCGACACGATCCTTTAAACGTGCTGCTTTTCCGACGTATAATACTTGATTATTTTCGTCCTTCATCAAGTAGACGCCGGGCAGATAAGGCAAGCCTTGCACTTTCTCACGCAATTTATCGGTTAAACTGATTTCGCTCATTTTAGTAGTAGCTCTCTTCCTTGCCCTCTTCCCTAAGTGTTACGAATATCGGAAATTGCAAACTGAATTGACCTGTTTTTTTATCGCTGCTTTCTTCCTTATACTTAACTTCGATAACTCTTCCGGGCATTTCGTCCCGACGGCTCCAAAAATCCTCGCGCTGCTCATCACTCATGCCTGAGCCGACATTTAATGTATTTCCCTTGTAGTCCACAACAAACGCACCAAGTCTTTTGGCATTTCTGCCCGAGCCCTCTTCTACTGCCGTCACCTTTAAGTCAATTGTATAAAATCTTTTTACCTTTAAAATCCCGTTATGTCTTTTACAAGCATATTTTGAGTCGCGGTTGAGCATAAGTCCTTCTTTATCTTCATCAACCATTTTATCAAGATAAAAATCTATTTTTCCCGCATCTGTGCCGGTGTATAAAACATCGACAGTAACAAGTGAATTCAAATGCAAGTCCTTAATCTTTTTATCAAGCTCAATTAGCTCACTTAATCTTTCTTTATACTTGAGCTCGCTTTCCCCGTGTTCAAACTCGGCTTTCGGAAGCATATCGAATATTACAAACTGCATAAGGCTCTTATCGGCATCATCTTGCCCGAGTAAACCCGTACCTATTCTGAAATTCTCGTTGTCGGTAACTCCGTCGATATTTTTTCTGACAAGCTCTCCGTCGAGCACCCACTCGTCTGCGTTATCAAATAGTTTGGCGATATCTGATGTTATATGAGTCAAACCACCGAGCTCTTTTCCTTGCCTGCTGAATAATTTCCCTCCAAAAAAAGTACCTCTTACTCCGTTTAGCTTTTCCGAAAGTGAAAACCATTCATTTTCTTTAATCGGTGATTTTTCGATATTATATGACTGCTGAACCTCCCATTGAGGTATAAACTCTCTGCCGAATGCCTTATTAACTGATTTAACATCACATCCGAGTTTTGCACTCTTTGTAATTATCGAAGCATAAAAGCTTCTCATATCGGGAGCGGCATTATCCAGAAACTGCCTGATGTTTGCAATAACCTCATCACTGCCGGTGTTATTTTCAAGAATATACTCCATTAAATAAAAAAACGTCGCAAAGCTTTGTGATGGTAGCTTGTCGGGCTCTTTTGAGATTTTTTTCTCAGATATTCCTGTGACTAAAAACGGGTTAAGCAGGTAGTTTATAAAACGTGTGAATACCTCGTTATCACTGTTTTTAAATAATATATCCTTTTTTGCAAGGCTTGAGCCTGTGCTTGCCAGCTGCTCAAAAAGCTCCATTACTTCTCTGTCATTAACGCAATTGCTCAAAATCTTCCCTCCTGATATGCTTTATTTCCATTTCCGCGCCGCATACGCAGCAGAAATAGTCCTCGCCTTTAACTACTGTTTTCATATCAATATCATCAGCAGAAATATGACCCATTTCCTCAGTGATTCCTTTTCCGCTCTTTTTAAGAAAACTCTCTTTTATCGACCAAATTTCGCAGAAGTATTCATCGGGTCTGTCGGCTTCTTTATACGCTAAATATTCGTCTGCCGTTAGAACTCTTTTTGCTGCTTTATCCGATACACTTGAAATGTTTTGAATGTCAACTCCGATTGGTAAACCGGCTACTGCAGAAGCCGCGGCATTCTTAGAATGACTGATGCTGAAGTGAATATCCGGAAATTTTCTAAGCGTTGGCTTTCCAAGCTTTTGATATTCAAATGTTACAACTTCATCAATACTGTAAGCATCTTTTAAAGCTAAGCGTAATAACAGATACGCAACAGCCGATGTTGTCTTGTTCTTTTTTGATTTCAGCTTTTGAATTTTCTCATATCGCTCAATTGAAAGTAACGGTTTAACAGTTTCTGAAAAATCGTCCGGAAGCGAATAAGTTTTATCAAATATATATAACATGATTTTGTAATTGTATCATAATTAAAAATAATTTTCTAATTTATATAATTTTTGCTAATGTTTTTTTCGGGTTATCCGATAATAACGATAAAGGGGGTAAAATTATCATTTTTGGATATTTATTTTGATAAATATAATTTAAGCCAAAAATGAGTAAATGCGACAAGGATGTCGCTTTTTGACTTTAAGTGCGCGCTTAGGTCAAAATTTTCAAGGAGGAATTTTCTAAGATGATTATCCAAAGTTATGACGTAAAAACCAGTTCTGAGCGCACATTCCTATCTGTGCAGTCAACAAATATGCTCGCAGTTCGCGACATTAATTTGGCGAGAGCGCGGCAGGTAGCTCCTGCTTTGCAAAATCCGCCAAACACACAAGGCACACAAGGAAATCAGAACTCACAGGGCTCACAAGGAGCGCAAGGTAACCAAAATTCACAGGGCTCACAAGGAGCTCAAGGCAACCAAAATTCGCAAGGCTCACAAGGAGCTCAAGGCAACCAAAACTCACAAGGTCAAGATGAGGATATGGTTGAAATCGCAAACAGAGGAGCAAGAAGACGCAGACGCGGTGTTGACAGTGAACACTTCAGGCGTTTCCTGCAGGAGCTGAAGGACGAAAGCATTTCAAAGCTTGCAAAGTACTCATCATCTCCTTTTATCTCACGTTCAAGATCTACCAAAAACTCATTAATACCTAAAAATCCACATGAACTGAAAACGCAGCTGTTGCAAATGATGCTTGAGCAGCTGACAGGAAAAAAGACAGAGAAAAGCTCATCATGGAAATTTGAAAGTGACGGAAACGTACATAATTTCACAAAGTCACGCTCATGGTCTTTTAGTGCAAACGTCAGCTCGACTAATGTTTTCAGCAGTATTTTCGGTGGTGTTTTTGGTGAAGGTGCAGCACGCCCCGAGCGTGTTGACGGTTGGAGAGTTGAGCAGTTTAACTACGAGTCTGAGCAGGTATCATATTCTGCTCAAGGAGTTATTCACACAGCAGACGGCAGGACAATAAACGTAGATATTAACATGTATATGTCAAGAGAATTTGTCTCCTACATGGAAATTGACATAGAGTCACGACTTCTTGACCCAATTGTTATTAACTACGGCGGTAATGCTGCCTCTCTGACAGGTGACAGATTTCAGTTTGACCTCACAATGGACGGCAGCTTAGACAATCTTGCAGTTCTTGGTGAGGGCAGCGGTTTTCTCGCTGTTGATTGGAATGGCGACGGAATTATCAATGACGGAAGTGAGCTTTTTGGTCCAAGCACAGGCTGCGGCTTCAGTGAGCTTCGTCAATACGACACAGACGGCAACGGGTGGATAGACTCGGGGGATGAAATATTTGATAAGCTTGTTGTCTGGCATCGTGACAAGGATGGAAATGATACGGTTTTCACTCTCAGAGAGTTAGGAATTGGTGCTATTTATCTCGGTGATATAGCTACCGAATTTTCTTTCAAGGATGAATCTAACCAAACTTTGGGGGTTATGCGTTCAACAAGCTTCTTTATAAAGGAATGCGGCGGTGCGGGAACGGTATCACACATTGACATGAGTATTTAATTATGCTACTCTAAAAGAGCCTTTGAGACTCTTCAGAGCCTTGCGGCACTGAGTCTTAAAGGCTTTTTTGTCAGGAGTAGATTATGATTAAATCCGGTGCTGAGATATTAGTACAAGAGCTTATAAATCAAGGTGTTGATACCGTTTTTGGTTATCCGGGCGGTTATGTTATAGGCATCTATGATGAGCTGTACAAAAACACGGATAAAATAACCCATATCCTCCCTGCTCATGAGCAAGGAGGGTGTCACGCCGCAGACGCTTATGCAAGAGTTTCGGGAAAAGTCGGAGTTGTCATAGCAACCGGCGGTCCCGGAGCGACCAATCTTGTTACGGGCATTGCAAATGCGTATCTTGATTCTGTCCCTGTTGTTTTTATAACAGGCAATGTAGCAGTGCCGATGCTTGGGCAGGATTCCTTTCAGGATATAGACATTGCAGGTGTGACATTACCTATTGTAAAACACAGCTATGTTGTCAAGGATGTTTCACAACTGCAACAAACTATAAGCGAAGCGTTTATTATAGCAAGTACAGATAGAAAAGGACCTGTACATATCGACATTCCAAAGAGTGTTCAGCTTGACGAATGTAAGTACGTACAAAGTCCAAACGTTTTTTTTGAAAAGAAGCAAAAAACCTTTGATATATCAGACCCTGATTCAGTTTCTGCCATTGAAGCTGCTGTAAGCTTAATATCAAATTGTGAACGTCCGTATATTTACTGTGGAGGCGGTGTCTCTGCTTCTGATACCGGTCACATTGCCATGCTGTTTGCAGAAAAGATTAGTGCTCCGATAGGCTTAACGATGATGGGAATAGGCTCAATACCAAGCTCTTTTGACCTTAACCTCGGCATGAGCGGTATGCACGGCAGATATGCTTCAATTATAGCAAAAGCAGAAGCGGATTTAGTTATAGCTCTCGGTGTCAGATTCTCAGACCGTGCTACAGGCAGCGCAGGTAGCTTAGGTGAGAATACCGCTGTTATACACATTGATATTGATGCAGCGGAAATCGGCAAGAATATTACGCCAAATGTCAGTCTCTGCGGTGATTTGAAGGATATTCTACCCGAGATTTTGTTAAAGGTTCAACCAAAATCTAATAACGACTGGCTTAGCAGAGTTCGGGAGCTTAAAGAAAAAGATACAGGCGACGCAGGGTGCGGCTTCACACCGCGTAATATAATAGAATGTGTTAACAAACATTACGACGACGATACGATTATTGCAACAGATGTCGGTCAGCATCAAATGTGGGTTGCTCAGTTTTATAAGTTTGAAAAGACACGCAAATTGATTTCCTCCGGCGGACTAGGTGCAATGGGTTATGGTCTTGGTGCAGCAATTGGAGCCTCAATAGCCGGCGAGCGAAAAAGAGTTGTACTCTTTACCGGTGACGGAAGCTTTGGCATGAACCTTACAGAGCTTGCAACAGCTGTATACCATAAATTGCCGCTAACAATAATTGTCATAAGCAATAATTCTCTTGGTATGGTTCGTCAATTGCAAACACTCTTTTACGATAAAAGATATTCATGCACCACACTTGACCGCAACACGGACTTTCCTGCAGTTGCAAGAGCTTACGGTGCTACAGGAGTTCACGTCGGCAGTATCGAGGAGCTATCAAGCGTTCTTTCCAAAATTCCGGAAAATATGCCCTGCCTTATTGAATGTAACGTAAGCGCCGATGAAATGGTTTTACCAATGATACCTGCAGGCGGAAGCATTGATGATGCAATATTTGATTTCTAAAGCCTATTAATATAAGAGAGGACTTCATTTCAATGAGCGAAAAGTTTATTGTCGGAATTATAGTCTCCAACCATTTTGGTGTACTTAACAGGGTTGCGGGGCTCTACGCCAAGCGTGGTTATAATATTGACAGCCTTGCAGTCGGCGAGACGGAAAATCCGGCTTACTCAAGAATGACAATTGTTTCCACCGGCGATGAATACATGAAAAGCCAAGTGTTAAAACAGCTTGAGAAGCTTCATGATGTCAAGATGGTTGCTCTTTTGGATAATGACAAATCTGTGTCAATTGAGCACACCCTTATCAAGCTGAGTATTGGTAATAAAGGCAAAGCAGCAATTAGTGAGCTGATTAATGATTATGGCGGAAACGTAATGGATTTTGGTGATGACTTTATTACCGCCGAGATATCGGGAAGCTCAGAAAAAATTGAACGCTTTATTGAGGCAACACGTGAAATCGGTATTCTCGAGGTGTGCCGCTCAGGTTTAATATCGATGGCTCAAGGAACAGGTACAGATATTTTGCAACTTTGCAATTGATTATTTTTTTTTAGTATGGTAAATTATTATTGATAACAGTGAAATTGTTGGGAGGATAATTAGTGGATAATGTTATGAGAGGTCATGCTTCTAAAGCAAATGAAGACACCAGCGTACTTGAGTTAATGGAATTTACAATGGCAGGTGATTCTTTCGGAATCAATGTTGCCAAGGTTACGGAGATAATGCAATACTCCCCTATTACGCCAATGACTCTTTCTCATCCGTGTATTGATGGCGTATTTAAGCCGCGCGGCAGGCTTATTACTATAATTAATCTTCCGCGTTATATGAACCTGACCGAAAACGAAGACCCGACAAACGATATGCTAATGCTCACAAACTTTGACAATGTCAATGCCGCTTTTCTTGTTCATACTGTTGAAGGTATGCATAAAATAAGCTGGGCGAATGTCGAAAAGCCTTCTTCTATCGTATATGGCGGTAATGACAGTGTTATTACAGGCACAACAAAAATAGGTGATAAAATTATCACCATAATAGACTTTGAGAAAGTGCTTTATGACATTAATCCTGAAACAGGGCTTCAAATTTCAGAGGTTCATAATATGGGAGTGAGAGCCGAGAATCTCAAGCCTATCGTTGTTGTTGAGGATTCTGTTTTCTTGAGAAGAATGCTCATAGAATCTCTTGAGGTTGCAGGCTATACGAACATTTCACAGTTTGATAACGGTCAGGAGGCATGGGATTATCTGCATAAATGCCGCAGTGAATGCCTGGCAAATCTCACGCCAATCAATAAAAAGGTGGCAATCGTTATCACAGACATCGAAATGCCGCGAATGGACGGTCATCACCTTACAAAGCTTATTAAAAACGACGATATTCTTTCCAAGCTCCCTGTCGTTGTTTTCTCCAGCCTGATTGACGAAGCTCAAAAGCAGCAAGGCGAGAAGCTGGGTGTCAGCGCTCACCTTTCAAAGCCGCAAATCGGTAAATTAGTATCTACACTCGACGAGTATATTCTTTAGCGGTTAGAGCCTTGAAGTAAGTTTATTTTAAGTTTCCCGTTATAATATCGGCGAGACCTTTTGGGTCAAGCTTAAAAATCTGCATGAGTTCTTCTACGCTTGCTGATGGTATGATAGAATTCCCAAGATTTATTGGTGTGATTTTGCCGGTAAAGCCCTCTGTGTTAAACTCAAGTGCAAGCTTTGATGCAACGCAGCCACCCGAGACACATTCTTCAACTATATAGACTTTTTCAGAATCTCCTATCATTGACAGGAGGTTCTTTGTTTTAATATTACTAATATCGGTAAGCTTTATAACCTTAGCGCTAATTCCCTGCTCAGCGAGGATTTTTGCTGTTTCTGTTACATTATCAATCATTCGTCCATAACTAATGATTGTTATATCCTTGCCATCTTTAAGCTGCAGCGGTGCGTATGGCGGCTCGCTTAGAATTTTAGTTTCTGTGCTTTCAAGCAGATTTCCACCGCGCGGATATCGGATAACGACCGGTCCTTTTACATCATAAGCCGCATATTTCAGCATTTTTTCCATTTCCGATATATCGGACGGGCATAGTACCGTCATATTCGGCATTTGCAGAAAAATCCCCACATCGTAGATACCCTGATGTGTCTGCCCGTCATCGGCAACAAATCCTGCACGGTCAATTGCAAAAATAACATGAAGGTTTTGCAGACATACATCATGAAAAACCATATCATACGCTCTTTGGATAAATGTTGAGTACACAGCGCAAAATGGTATCATACCTTGCTTTGCAAGTCCGCCTGCCATTGTAACAGCATGCCCTTCGGCAATGCCTACATCGAAGAATCTCTCTTCGTGGATTTCTGAAAACTCATCAAGTCCTGTTCCCGATTGCATTGCTGCTGTGATTGCACAAATATGCTTATCTCTTTTTGCAAGCTGAACAAGGGTGACTCCAAACTCAGATGCAAAGGTCTTTTGTGAGGGCTCGCGTGATTCTCCGTTTTTTATATTAAATTCCGATACTCCATGGAAGATCTCAGGGCTTTCTTCGGCATACTTATAGCCTTTGCCTTTTGTAGTTGTCAGATGAATAAGTGTTGGCTTAGAAAAATCCTTTGCTATCTTCAAAAGCTTGCAAACTTCTTTAATATTATGCCCGTCAGCAGGACCTAAATATATAAAACCCATGTTTTCAAACATACTTGATGGCAAAAGTGCACCCTTTGTACCGGATTTTATTCTGCGAAGAGACCTGTCAATTCTTTTGCCGATAATAGGTATTTTTTTAATTGTCTTGCGGTAAAATTTCTTAAAGCTTAAATAATACGGGCGTACGCGAAGACTTGCAAGATGCCTTGATAAGCCTCCAACATTTTCTGTAATCGACATTTCATTATCATTAAGAATGACAATTAGCGGCTCTCCGCTGTGCCCTGCATCGGACAAGCCTTCGTAAGCGAGCCCGCCTGTCAGCGCTCCGTCACCGATGATTGAGACTACAGAATAATCCTCGCCCAGAGCGGTTCTCGCTCTAGCCATTCCGAGTGCTGCAGACACTGATGTTGAAGCATGACCGCTCAGGAATGCGTCGTGGTCGCTTTCGGCAGGATTTGGAAATCCCGAAACGCCTGCAGTGCTTCTAAGGTTTGCAAAACCTTCTCTTCTGCCTGTCAGAATTTTATGAATGTAGCATTGATGCCCGACATCAAAAAGCAGTCTGTCCTTTGATGTATCAAAAACATTATGAATAGCAACGGTTAATTCAACTACTCCCAAGTTAGATGCTAGATGTCCGCCTGTTTTGGAAACATTTGACAATAGGAAGCACCGCAGATCTTCACATAAATCGTAAAGCTCCGCGATGCTCATTTTTTTGATATCTTCAGTTGTACTGAGTTTCTCTAAAACATCCATAATAAGTTCTGGGACTAGGCTTCCTCTTGTGCTTCCTTAATTTCGTCTGATTCGTTGCAGCAGCATTTGCATTTGAAGATTTTATAAACAAATGCTGCAAGAGCTGCACCTACGAGCGGCCCTACGATGAAGACCCAAAGCTCTGTAAGATGCTGACCGCCTGCGAAGATTGCAGGACCAATGCTTCTTGCAGGGTTAACCGATGTGCCTGTGAGCGGAATACCGATGATATGAACAAAGGTCAATGTAAGACCGATAACGATTCCGGCGACTGCACCTTTCGATTTATCTGCTGTGACACCAAGAATAAGAAATACGAAGATGAATGTGAGTATTACTTCGACAGCTAATCCGCCGGCAAAACTATTGTTAACACCGTCAAGACCGTTTGAGCCAAAGCCACCTGTTAAATCTTCAATGCCTGTGATTTTAACGAGTGCAAAGAGTTTTAGCGCGCCGAGGATTGCACCGATTATTTGTGCAACAACATAGCCGCAAAAATCAGCAATGCTGATGCGACCGTCAATTAATGCGCCGAGTGATACTGCAGGGTTAATGTGGCAGCCTGATACGTTTCCGATAACATACGCCATTGCGACGATTGAAAGACCGAATGCAAATGCTACTGCAAGATGCCCGCCGTCTGCGTCACATCCGAGAAACATTGCACTGCCGCAGCCCATGAAAACCAGAACCATTGTGCCAATTATTTCCGCTAAGTACTTCTTCATTATTGTCTCCTCTCAAAAGAACAATTATATTAGAGCTTTTGCTCCTAATGATGAACTTTAACATATTTATACTCATAAATCAACCATCATTAATCTTCAAATTTCATTTTTTTATGTTGTATATTTTAATTAATACGACTATTGTTTATATATATTTGTTATGATAAAATCTTGAGTTACGAAAGGAGTTGCATATTATGAAAACGATTATACGCTTACTGGCTTTATGCTCTTTATGTTTTCTTACTTTCGCCTGTGGTGAAAATGAGAAGCCGGAAGTCGTTATTTACACAAGTGCTGAAGAGCACCGTATAGAAGCAATGCAAAAGGACCTTGATACAGCTTTTCCGAACTATGAAATAATAATTGAGTATTTTTCTACCGGCGATTTACTTACAAAGCTGCTTGAGGAAGGTACAGACACCAAAGGTGACATTATCGGCGAAATGGAGTATGGCAATCTCTCGCGTATCACTCATTTGCTTGCTGATTTATCAGACTATAATACCGATATTTATATCGACGATATGATTCCCGATGTACCCAGGTTTCTCCCATGGTATCGTAACGGCGGTTGTATCGCTGTAAACAGAACTGTTCTGTCCGACAGAGACCTCCCTATTCCCGAAAGTTATCAGGACTTATTAAAGCCTGAATATAAAGGACTTATTTCAATGCCAAACCCCCGTTCGTCGGGAACAGGATATATGTTCCTTAAAAGTCTTGTTAACGCATGGGGCGAGGACGAAGCTTTTGAATATTTTGATAAGCTTTCCGAGAATATTTTAGCCTTCACAAGCTCAGGCTCAGGTCCTGTCAACGCTTTAAAAGCAGAGGAAGCTGCTATTGGTTTTGCAATGACAGCTCAAACAGTTACAGAAATTAATAACGGCTATCCGCTTCGTATACTGTTCTTTGAAGAAGGCTCTCCTTTTTCACTTTACGGCAAGGGCATAATCAGCGGCAAAGAGACAAGACGAGAGGTCAAGGAAGTCTTTGAGTATATTGTAGTAAAATGGACAGAAATGGACAAAATACTATTTTGCCCCGAAAGAATTTACAAGGATAGAGAATTTACGCTTCCAAATTACCCGATTAATATCAGGTATGCGGATATGTCAAATAACACTCCGGAGGAAAAGGAGCGGCTTCTTGCAAGATGGACACTTGAATAGAGTGTCTGCCGCTGCACGGAAATAATGCATGAATATTAAAAGACGAATATTAATCCCTATGGTAATATTGGTGGTTGTGTGCGGGATTGCCGTGCTCATTTCGTCGATTTTGCTCTTTAGCAGGGAGTTAAATTACTCAATGCAGAGTAAAGTTGACACAGCTATGAATATAGTTGAGTCGGAAATTAACGAAATGGTTGCAAAGACACGTCTTGCTACTTTTTCTGTTTCCGATAACCAAAATCTGAGCGAGGCAATCTTAAACAATGACCGTGACAGAATCTCTGACATCGCAAATACCTTAAAGGCGATGGCTCAGTTAGATTTTTGCACGGTTGTAGACATTAACGGCACTGTAATTCTGAGAACTTATAATCTTGATAATTACGGTGACAGTCTTGCAAACCAATCTACAATTATTTCTGCTCTTGACGGAATGATAGTTTCATACATCGTAACCGGGGATACTATGCGTATGAGCGTTGTAGCAAGCTCCCCCGTTTATGATGAAGAGTCAAATATTGTTGGTGCTGTATCTCTTGGTTTGCGGCTTGATACTCAGAACTTTGTTCATAGAATGAAGGAACAGACCGGTTGTGAGGTGACGATTTTTCTTGGTGATGTACGGGTTTCATCAACCATCATCGGAGAGGACGGCACCTCTGTCCTTGGCACACAAGCTTCTGAGAGTGTTCGCGATATAGTTATGTCGGGCAAATCATTTTCGGACAGAATAGATATATTCGGAAATGATCTTCTTGCAAAGTATATACCGCTTTACGGAGCGGGCGGTGAAATCGCCGGGATGGCATTTGTCGGGTATTATACGGCTGAGGATACTGAGAAAATACAGGTTTTTATTCTGCTTGGCATAGTAATAACGCTTGTGGTTTTTGCTGCTTGTGTGATTATTGCGATTTTCATTTCAAAAGCAATTGAGCTTAGGCTAAAAAATATGATGAACGAAATACTGGCAGCAGATGAATACGCAAGACTTATGTTTGATTCGACACCAATCAGTTGCGTATTATGGGATAAAAATCTAAAGATTATTAACTGCAATGAGGAAGCTCTTAGATTTTTCGGCGTTGAGAGAAAAGAAGATTTTGACGACAATGCAGCGTTTGCACCGGAATATCAGCCCGATGGTACAAACAGCGCTTCCGGAGAGCTCGACATGGTTCGTAAGGCTTATGATGAGGGTTACGTTCGCAGAGAATGGATGCATACATCACTCAGCGGTGAGTCCTTGCCTTGTGAAGTAATACTCGTACGTGTAAAGCATAAGGACAGATATCTGGTAGCTGAGTTTCTCAGGGATTTACGTGAGCAAAAGCAACATCTTGAAGAGATTGAGAAGTCACGGGCGATTGCAGAGGCTGCAAATACTGCTAAATCAGTATTTCTTGCCAACATGAGCCATGAAATCAGAACTCCGATGAACAGTATAATCGGTTTTTCCGAGCTTGCTCAGGATGGAGATATTCCTTTAAAATCAAAAGAATATCTTGAGAATATAAACGATAGTGCAAAGTGGCTGCTTAATATTATCAATGATATTTTAGATATCTCTAAAATTGAATCAGGTAAAATCGTGCTTGAGAACATTCCCTTTGACTTACCCGATATTTTCGAGCATTGCCAGATGTCTATTGCACCGAGAGCGGCGGAAAAAGGGATTGCTTTGTATTGCTATGCAGAGCCCTCCTTCGGCAAGAAGCTGCTCGGCGACCCTGTCAGGCTTAGGCAGATAATATTAAATCTTTTATCCAATGCCGTAAAGTTCACAAATAACGGTATGGTTAAGCTTTTAGCTTCTGTAGTAACCACTGATGCAGACAGTGCAACGATTCATTTTGAAACAAAAGACAGCGGCATCGGCATGACAGCTGAGCAAATTGAAAGAATTTTTGAACCGTTTACACAAGCTGATGATACCGTGACCCGAAGGTTCGGCGGTACAGGGCTCGGGCTTACAATCACCAAAAATCTGATAGAGCTAATGGGCGGAGAGCTTGAGGTTGAAAGTGCCCCGGGTATAGGCAGTAAGTTCAGCTTTGATATTAAATTTGACTTTATTGAAGTAGATGAGGACACAACCGTTAAAAGAGTTGTTTTAAGTGACTTTGAAAAGCCGAACTTTGAAGCAGAGATTCTTGTTTGTGAGGATAATATTCTCAATCAGCAAGTAATTTTCGACCACCTGACAAGAGTGGGTATAAAGGCTGTTGTTGCTAGTAACGGTTTAGAAGGCGTAGATATAGTTGCAGCACGTATGAAAAGTTTATCGGATGATAATAAAACAGCGACAGGCAAAGTTCCGTTTGATTTGATTTTTATGGATATACACATGCCTATAATGGACGGGCTTGAAGCTGCGAAAAAAATGGCTGAGTTGGGTGTAACTTGCCCGATTGTCGCTCTGACTGCAAATATAATGGCAAATGATATGGAGATATATAAAAACAGCGGAATGCTTGATACACTTGGTAAACCATTTACATCACAGGAATTATGGGGTTGCTTACTCACTTATATTCCGGCAAAAAGCTATACAGTTGTTAATGAGCAGCGTCAGGTTGTTGAAGATGAAAAGATGCAAAAGCGTCTTAAATCAATGTTTATCAGGAAGAACCAAACAATGTTCGCCGATATAATGCAAGCTATATATGATGATGATATTGAACTGGCACATAGGCTTGTACATACTTTAAAAAGTAATGCAGGGCAAATAAACAAGACGCTTTTGCAAATAGCTGCCGAAGAGGTGGAAACAAATCTTACAGACGGTGTTAACAATACTACTCAAGAGCAGCTTGATACACTCAATGATCAGCTTGATACTGCACTCAAGCAGCTTCAAGCAGATAGTAAAGAATCGGACACAGCCGCCTCGGAAGCTGTATCTCCTGTTTTTACAACACAAGCCAGAGCACTCTTGGAAGAGCTGCTGCCGCTTCTTGAAGCAAGTGACTCGGAATCTATGGAGCTAATCGACAACCTTCGCCTAATCCCCGGAAGCGATAAGCTTATTATCTGTATCGAAGAGTTTGATTTCGATTCCGCTATAAAAGAACTTAATATATTACTGGAGGACTAGCTGATGAGGATTGCATTTTTTGACACAAAACCTTATGACAAAACATGGATGGAGCCTTTGTCAGAAAAATACGGGTATAAGATTAAGTTCTTTGAGCATAAGCTTAATGCAGACACTGCTGTTCTTGCAAGCTGTTACGATGTTGTATGCGCCTTCGTAAATGACACCTTAAACAAAGAAGTCATTGATATTTTATACAATGGCGGTGTGAAGCTTATCGCATTACGTTGTGCAGGGTATAATAATGTTGACTTTAAAGCGGCGTATAAGAAGATTAATGTCGTGCGCGTACCGGCTTACTCTCCTTATGCTGTTGCCGAGCACGCGGCAGCACTGCTCCTGTCGCTCAACCGCAGGATACACCGTGCATACACGCGAACTCGTGACAACAACTTTAATATCAACGGTCTTATGGGCTTTGATTTATTCGGCAAAACTGCAGGGATTGTCGGAACGGGTAAAATCGGACAGATTTTCCTTGGTATTTGCAAAGGTTTTGGCATGAAAACCATAGCCTATGACCCTTACCCGATGTCTAATCCGGATTTTGAGTATGTATCACTTGATACCTTGTTCGAAATGTCCGACATCGTTTCTCTTCATTGCCCTCTCACGCCGGAGACTAAGCATATCGTTAATACAAATAGTTTATCTAAAATGAAACCGAACGCTCTTCTTATAAACACTTCGCGCGGTGCTTTGGTAGATACTCACTCACTCATCAACGCTCTGCGTTCAAGCAGCATCGGCGGAGCGGGACTTGATGTTTATGAAGAGGAGGAGGAATACTTCTTCGAGGATTTATCAAATGTAGTCATGGTAGATGATGACCTTGCTAGGCTTCTCAGCTTCCCTAACGTCCTCATCACATCACACCAGGGCTTTTTCACACGGGAGGCTCTGGAAGAAATCGCAACAGTTACTATGAGAAACATTCACGAGTTTGAAACCGATGAAGCGCTCGTAAACGAAGTATGCTATCGCTGCGGCACGGACTGCACAAAAAAAGAAGGCAAAAAGCGTTGCTTCTAGCACTTCTTTTTAACGTCTCGTTAACGAGACAATTGGCACGCTTAACGCGACCATTATGCTACTCATAATTCAACCTGCCTGCCGTATTTGGCAGTCTACCCTATAATGTATGCCTCTGCTTGCTGTTGTATATTTCAGGCATACAGGCTCTGTTATGTATTTGAAATATATGTCTATCTTGTGATTCTTGTAAAGTAAAACCTTGTCGATGATTTCGGAATATAGCTCCGGTGTGGTTTCCTCTTGGCTTGCAATCTTCCGCATTGCTTCTAATGTGACAGAAACGCTGTCTTTTGAATTTTCGATGATACTGTTGCGCTCGTTTATTTCCGCAATCCTACTTTTTAACCCTGCGATTTCTTTGTTGTACTTTTCATTCATCAGCCGCATTTC
>Ga0123356_10000056_pt1 | contig 120275 bp, 119 predicted proteins | sample TergutEmb28metaG_2_FD_92546 | JGI IMG/M metagenome (GOLD analysis project Ga0123356, IMG submission 92546) | Embiratermes neotenicus P3 segment gut microbial communities from Petit-Saut dam, French Guiana - Emb289 P3 | ecosystem: Host-associated > Arthropoda: Insects > Digestive system > Gut ... | reverse complement strand
CTTTCACGGCGGTACTTGTCAAGGTCAATCCTTGCAATGTTTTCCTCGCCGAGATTTACTTCGCCCTGTGTCGGTAAGTCTAATCCTGCTAAAATTGACAACAGCGTTGACTTCCCCGACCCGCTCGGTCCCACGATTGCATACAATACGCCCTGCTCGAACCTACAGCTTGCTTCCGAAACGGCGGCTTTCTGTGCGTTTTTGTACGTGTAAGTTACTTTGTTAAGTGTTAATGTTGACATGGTTCTACTCCTTTACTTGTAATAATTCCAAAATTCTGCGCCTTGTCACCGACACAGACGCGCCAAACGTCGCACAGACACAGCCAAGCAGATACAGCACCCCGCAGACTGCAAGCGTTTCCGCGCTTCTTGTGAACAATCCCGAATTATAAAGCACCAATCCGCCCGCCGCGAGTGCAATTCCGACAACGCACAAGCCTATTTGCTCGAACATAAGCATACACCGCGCACGTTTCTTTGTGACACCGAGGACGCGCAGGATTGCCGCTTCCTTTGCCGATTGAATGATTATAAGCCCCGGAGCGGTAAGTCCTATAAGCACAGCACCCGCTAATGCTATCGGGAACAGCAGAATAAGCAAATCACGGACGCGCCGAATGTTGTCAAGTTCAGTAGTATCTGCACTGTATACCGCCGCCACAGAATACGCTCTGCTATCTTCCCTTAACTCGTTAAGCAAGGTCAGAAGCTCAACGGTTTTTTCGTTGTCTGTTAATGTAAACTCGCTATATTCAAGGGGGAAATGTTCGCCGTTATTTGCATATATGGCGTTAGCACCCACAGGAGCAAAAATTCTTTCTCTTATATCCTTGTTATTTGAATCCACAACAGCGGCAACTTTGTAAATAGCGGCTTCTCTCGCCACCGCTTCGCTTAATCTTTCGTCCGTGTATTGTGAAGAAAGGTTTAAAAATTTATCCGAACCCATAACCATTATACTCTCACCCGCCTTTACACCGAAGTCGCTCCCAATTATACAGAGCTTATTATCTTCATTGAGTAGGTTATCAACCGCAAAAAACGATGTGTCGAAATACCCCTCTGCAAAATTAAGAGTATATTCACCCCCAAAAGCATTTTGTATACAGCGTTCAAAGTCGTTTGTAAGAATTAAATTGTAAGCAAAACCAGTGTCGCCGAAGAATACAACATAGTTTGAAAAGTAATAAAGATTTTCTGTAAGTTCGGATTCTGATAATGTCTTTATTGAAGAAGTCGAGAAATTTGTTGATGTACAATTCACGTCAACCTCGTTAAAAAGGTCTTTGTAAAATAACCCCGTAACCGTAATAAATCCGATAGCCCCCGTCAACACAATCGCAAGTGTCAGCGATATAGCGGTTTTCCACTTTAAACGGCTCATGTGTTTTAATATGTATGTTGATACTTGGCGGAAAGCCGAGTATTTGCCGTACTCTGGTAAACCCGTTTTCGGAATTGGTGAAAAGCTGATAATAGGTACAGGTTCGTCTTGCAGTACAATAGGAATATTATGCACTGTATTGATTTTTATAACATCACCTTGTAATAATTCTAAGGGTGGTATTTTTCCAATTCTCCATAAGAACAAAGCAGTTAACAGCGTAATAAACCCTAATGTGCCAAATAAACACAAAACGATTATTCCGATAGGTATTGAAACATTTACAGTGTAATTTTCAATCGTTGTTGATAAATCTTCAAGCATTGTTGTAACAGTCCGCGAGGTATAGACAAGTCCCGTAATCCCGCCAATCGGAATAGCCAAAACCGACAATACAACAAACGGCATGGCAAGTGAATTAGCCGATTTACGTTTCGGAACACCGAGTGCCCGAATAATAGCATACGTTTTTTTGTTTCGCCCAATGTAAAGATACACCGCTAACAATAAAGCTAAAGCCGCTCCTAATACAAAAGACATGGTTGTTACTAATGATGTTGTTTCGCTTGTGTTAATACTATTTTTTACTAAAGACCAACCACGGTCAGAAAAACGCAATTCTACGGGAATAACCATGCTTCCACTACCATGCTCATTTTCCCATACCCGCTCTAATTCCCATTCGCTAATTAAAGGTCTTGCTACTTCAAGAAACTTATCTATAGCCATAGGGTTTTCAATCAACACACTAAATTCTCCCGCCCAGACCTTATGGTCGGCAGGGATTTCAATTGGTAACAGCGACATTGGTACAAAAATTGTGCATGGGTGATAACTCCAATATTGACTTGCTTGACGTTCGTATGGGGTGTCGGTGTCAATATATACGCCTACTATTTCAACCTCGATTGTTTCAACAGTATTCCACGCACGTTCGGGTATATATGTAACTGCGCCCATGCCTGCGTGTTGCATGAAAAGCCTGTCCCCGAGTTCTATCGTAAGTTTATCGCCTATATTGAGATTATTTTTTACGGAAAGCGAATGGCTCACTACGCATACCAAAGCATTGTTTTGAGTGTCCTCAGTTGTAAGAAAACGCCCCTCATAAATCTCCATGCTTTGCTCGTTGACACGTGGAATAGCACGCATATCTGTGGAATAAACAATATCAAAAGTATGTAAATCATTATTAGTAATGTCGATTAAATCTTTTAAGCGAGAAAATTCTTCAAGCTCTAAATAGTTTTCCGGCTGACCGTCCAATTCTGCAAAAGAGGGGAAGTATTCATGTGTATCGTAATCACCTAAGAATATCCACGATTCGGGGAACAGGGTGCTGTATCTTCCTATTAAAACATACCTGCTCCCGACTTTTAAATTCTCGATGAAATCGAGATTGAAAGGACTGTTTTTAAAATACATATCATCCGGGTCTTGCGCTATCTGAAATGCCGCTCCTTGTTCTGTTGTTGCGTGAGAGTTAGGATAATGTGGTATGTGGAATACATCACCGGTGAAAGATGAATAATTATCGGGAACGGGATAGTGTTCTGCGCTCTGACCGGAAACTTCGGATAATGGAAAATTGCCCGCAAGCACTTTACTGTCTTCAAAGTATAAATTATAAACATCAAAGAGTGAGTTTCCTGGTTCTTGAATTGCAACGCCTGCAAAAGTACCCTCTACTATATATCTTGCATTGTAGTTGAAACCCCAATCTAAACCCTCCCACCGATAGAAACGCTCGTGCTCGTTTATTACACCGCCTGTCATATACCTTATTTCCGCTAATGTTATTCCTAACAAAGATGAAAAAGTCTCAATCTGTTCGGGTGTTAAATTGGTCGGTGGTAAAGAAATATGATACCACGGCGATGTTTCAAATGTAGGTGTCATTCTGCTTTTATGAAATCTTGAAGAAGTATCGGGAACTCCATTGTTCAAAGCCACAACACCATAATAATGGCTTATGATTGTGTTCATTTCTCGTGATGTTACGGCATAATCGCTCACACGGGAAAACAAAGCGAACGAAGCCGCCGCGATGAGCAGAAAGGTTAATATGGTCTTAAAGGGGGTGCGGAGCAGGGATTTGAGTGATTGTTTAGGGCTCATAAGTCACCTCGTTTCGGATTTTAATGCAATTATAGCATAAATTTTCATGCTTGTCAATAACAATTATGCTTGACAAATAAATATTTTAGTTTATAATAGAGATAGACCGAACAGAAAGGACAACGATTATGGCGAAGAGAAGCATTAGAAAGGCAAGCAAGTCTTATGACACAGGCGGCTTCAAGACACTGCTCAAAAGGGCAACAACAGAAATGTTAATACTATTGACACTTCGGAAAACACCTATGTATACTTATGAGATGATGAACACACTCGAAAGGTTAAGCGGGGGGTATCTTGCGTTCAACACGCTGTATATTGCCATTTACCGCTTACGGGAACTCGGTTTTATAGATGAAACTGAGCGTGTCATTTCGGACAACAACAGGGTGCGGGTTTATTTTTCGATAACCGAGAGCGGACAGGATTATCTCGGAAATCTTGTTGAGGAATACAAGAGGTTCTCGGAGGTTGTAGATGTGGTTATGAGTGCGAGCGAGATTGAGCAGGGGGCGTAGGGGGACGCAGGGCTGAAAAACCAGATTATCATTGTTGATTATATCGCTAATTTGCCGTACTCATAATGAGTACGGCAATATTTTTATAGAAACTTTCATAAAATCTCAAAAATATACTTGACAAGGCGGAACATTCCCTGCACTTCAAATAGTTTTGCATTTTTGGACATCGGATATTATATTCAAAATGGCGAAACACAAGAAAAAACCTACAACCTTTTAATGTACGGTGAACTGCCCGAAGGATTATACAGGCTTGTTGCTTATGAGCTTTCGGTCGAATTTGAAATATTATAACAGTTTTAATGAGAACTATCACATCTCGCTGATTTAACACAATAAACCACCGGGCGTTTCAACTACCATTGAAACGCCCGGTGGTTTTGTATGATGAAGGATTTAGGAGGTCTTTGAAACTTATAATCCTATTATATCAAATAATTTCCAAAATGCAACAACAGAATTATTACAGTTTTATAACAATTCGGTTACAATTATTACATTCTGTAACCTTATACCGTCAACGCACCATTTTCGTTTATCATCAGCAGAAGAATCTGCTCCTCTTTACCCGTATCTGCATTGACATAAACAAGAATCTGCTGCCCGTTTTTGGTAATGCACAAAAACTCATAACAATACCGCTCATTAAGCCCGCCCGACGGAATAATACACAGCTTCGAGCTTTTCACGGTCAAATGCTCGGATAACTTATCTCTCGCTTCATCTGCGGAAATTTTGGGAGCTTTAATATCCCGCTGATGATGTGCTGTAATAAACCCTCTCGCATCATACGACATAATCTCGCCGTTATCTAAGGCGACACCCACTTTTATTAAATCGGTATACACTGTTACATCATTTTGAACCCCTGCAAAGTTAACGGTGCAAACCCCGCCGTTTAACTCATAATAAGTGTTGTCCAAGCTGGTATATCCTAATTTTTTAAGGAAATCCTGTGCTAAACTAATCGCCTTATCCGTACTGATTGTTTTCTCTTGAATTTGGCGATAATTGAGCATATACACAAAATACCCACCCTGCTTTGTTATCGACAATGTGGTGTTCCCCTCTGAGAAGTTATAAGCAGGCAATCTCCCCGCCTCCTCGGTAACAAAGTGCAGGTTGTTCAAGCCGGTAACCTCCTCTGCAATACGATGTGCCTGTGCTTGGTCAATGGACTTCTGCCCTTTAGTCATCATGGGTTCTTGTTGCATTATATGGTCAGAGAACGGCCCGTCATATATCAAAGTCGGATAATTGTCAAAGCCACCCTCTACGTTGGCAAACCCATCGGTGATGTGTGCGGGGGACTGTCCCGTACCCGCTCCGCTTACCGCTCCGATAACCCGCTCAAAGGTCAAATGCCCGCCCGCAATCATGCTTTCGATGTCCCATAATTCATTAGACAACGCTATGGCGTATTCATAAAGGAGGTAGATGTTGTTCCTGTCCTCCTCAGTTAAGGTTTCACCATCTGCGAACCGCTTGGCAAGGCTTTGGGAATAGTTGCCCACCTGCGACAAAAAGCGGTTGGTATTTTCTAAATTAAGCTCATAAACAGGTAACTGCGACATTGAAATTTTTGCAGCAGATGCGTCACTCGCCAATTTACCGGACAAGTCGTTCATCATCTGCGGAGAATTGGAATATAACCCCTTATGGAGCGTGTTTTTAATATTCTCCATGCTCAGTGAAAGGTTTTCAAGCGAGCGGAGATACCCGTATTCAAGCTGTCTTTTCGCCTGCATATTCTGCCAATAATAGACGCAGGACATAATGGCAAAGGCAATCAGCCCCGCCGTTAAAAAGGAGATTAGGCGAACAAAGCTCCTTCTTGACATATTTATAGTTTTTCGCATAATTATTAACCATGCCTTTCATATTAGAAATTCTGTATAACTATAATTTGCATTTTTCAAAAAATTATGCTATAATGTTTTCATGATTTATTTTGACAACGCCGCTTCGATGAAACCGTATCCCGAAACAATTAATACCATGAACATGGTTTTGAATGAATGCTACGCCAACCCTAATGCCCTGCATATGGGCGGAATTGTGGCGGAAAGAACAGTAATCGCCGCACGGAAAGCTATATTAACACAACTGCCGAAAAGCGGCTCACTTATGTTCACCTCAGGTGCCACTGAAAGTAACGCCATTTCGATTAATAATTCCGTGAAATCCCGCACAGGGAACAAAATCGTCACCACTTCATATGAACATCCCAGTGTACGCAGTGTTATTGACAAGTCCGGGTACGAAATTATAAAAGTATCACCCACCGATAACATAACTGATTATGTCTGCGAAAATACTGTTATGCTCAGCATGACTGCTGTCTGTTCGGAAACAGGATTTATCAATAACACCGCCGATATATATAATGAAATAAAACCCCGCTTCCCGAATTGTATAATCCATGTTGATGCGGCACAAGGGTTCATGAAAATCGATAATTCAAAAATCGACGGCGACTTAATCACAATTTCAGCCCACAAAATCGGAGGAATCGCCGGAGTGGGTGCATTATATAAAAAAGATAACACCCGGCTAAAGGAAACCATTCGGGGTACAGAGCCTGTCGCATTAATTGCCGCATTCGCTAAATCAATAAAAATCTACGATTACACGCTGTTGCACGACCGGTTAATCAACGGATTAAACCGATTAAACCTACCGATTAACAGCTATAACAACGTCAAGAATATTGTGAATTTTTCCTGCAAGGTCAAAAGCGAGGTAATGCTGCATTATTTAGCAGAACACTCGATATACGTTTCGAGCGGCTCAGCGTGTGCGAAGGGCAAAAAAAGCGAAATTCTCCCCGCATTCGGGATTACACCCAAGAATATCGACACAGCGATTAGAATAAGCTTCGGTCGGCATAACAATATCCAAGAAATCGACGAATTTTTAAATATATTAGAAACGGGTATAAAACGATGGAACTGATTATGGCGAAATACGGGGAAATCGCCCTCAAAGGCTTGAACAAACGCACATTTGAGGAGATTTTGGTCAAAAATATAAGAAGAAGCCTGTCCGATTTAGGCAGCTTTGAATATTCACGGGCACAATCCACATTATATATAACGCCGCAAGATAACACATCTGTAGGGGCGAACTGCGTTCGCCCGCAATTAGACGAAGCCGTTACCCGCCTTACAAAAGTGTTCGGGTTAGGTGCAATTCAAAAATGCATGGTTCTCCCGAAAGACTTCGATATTATAGTAAAACAAGGCATACCTTATCTTGAAACCTCGCTAAAGCACGCCAAGTCATTCAAAGTGGAAGCCAAACGTGCAGACAAAACCTTCCCCCTGAACACTCCTGCAATTCAACAGGAATTAGGCGGTGCAATCCTTTCTGCATACCCGCATTTACAAGTAAACGTTCACAACCCTGAGGTCACGGTTATTCTCGAAATCCGTGACAAGGGTGCATATCTCAACCCGAAACGTATAACAGGAGCGGGAGGAATTCCGGTAGGCAGCTCGGGCGGAGCAATGCTAATGCTTTCGGGAGGGATTGACAGCCCCGTCGCCGCCTACATGATTGCTAAAAGGGGAGTAAAAATCGACGCAGTGCATTTCCAAAGCCCGCCCTACACGTCAGAGCGTGCGTTGATGAAAGTCCACTCCCTATGCGAAAAACTCACTAAATACCTTGTCGAAATCCGCCTCAATTGTATAAACTTCACAGAGGTTCAGGAGGCTATAAGGAATAACTGCCCGGAGGACTATTCCACGGTAATACTACGCAGAATGATGATTAAAGCGGCGAATATCCTATACGACAATAAAAGACACGGTGCATTAATCACAGGCGAAAGCCTCGGACAGGTCGCAAGCCAAACACTGCAAGCCATCGCCTGTACCGATAATGCCGCCGAACTGCCCGTTCTTCGCCCCTTAATCGGAATGGACAAAATCGAAATTATCGATATTGCTCGAAAAATCGAAACATTTGACATATCGACGTTACCTTATGAGGATTGCTGTACAATTTTCACCCCCAAGCACCCGAAAACCAAGCCGAAATTACACGAAATTGAAGCGATTGAGGCGAAGTTCGACTATGACGAATTGGTAAAAATTGCCTGTAATCAATCAACTGTAAAATTTTTCTGAAACTTTTATAAAACTGCGGGGGACTTCTTAATTGAATGATATTGACAAAACCACACAAAATATAGTAGAATTATTACGTGAAAAAAATCTGCACATTTCACTTGCAGAGAGCTGTACCGGCGGAATGCTTGCGGCGGAGGTGACAGGTGTAGCAGGCTCAAGTGCGGTAATTGACATGAGTATAGTCACCTATGCTAACTGGGCAAAGGAAAAATACACCGACGTAACAGTGGATTTACTGGTTCAATACGGTGCAGTATCCCGTGAATGTGCCTGTGCAATGGCAGAGGGGATTAGGCGTGAGGCAAACTGCGATATAGGAGTGGGTATAACAGGTATTGCAGGACCCGACGGCGGGAGTCCCGAGAAACCCATTGGAACGGTATATATCGCCATTGCCTCAGAGAATAAAACCACAATAAAACATTTCATAATAAATAAAGAAGACCGTAACACAATTCGCCAAGAAACGACACGGCAAGCGTTAATTCTGTTAAAGGAGATACTGATATGGCTTTAGCATATACCAAACGCCCCCCCGCGAGAGGAATGGTTTACGAATCCTTTCAAAGTGGCAGAGCGGTCAAACCCAAGAGGAATATTTTCATAAAAATCCTGTCATACTTCATTCCGTTTAAGGGTGACAGCGTATTTGAGGGCGTCCGTAAGGTTATATTTACGGGGGCTTTAGCCTGCTTTATCTACTTCGGCTCAACGGTTGGTGCAGATTTTTACAGTGAGTTCAAAGCCGGACAACTGCAGGACTATCTCGGCGGATTAGTCGGCGGGGACTACAATCCCGAGGTCAGAGAAAAGTTAGAGCAAATGCGTCCCGATGCAAAACCCCTCCCGGACTATTTGGCGGTTTATGAAAAGAACAACGATTTTGTGGGCTGGATTAGGATAGGCGACACCGCCGTGAACTACCCTGTTTTACAAGCCGATAACAACATATATTACCTCAACAACGACTTTGAGAGGAACTACAGTAAAGGCGGTTCAATCTTCGCCGATTCAAGAAACCGGTTTGACGGGTTAGACATCTCCGACAACACAGTTTTATACGGGCATAACATCATGACAGGTAACTATTTCAACGCCGCCTCAAACTATTATAAAGGTGCAGAAAAAGGCGACATGTCTTTTTACAAGAACAACCCCATAATTAACTTTGACACCCTATATGAAAAATCAGAGTGGAAGGTTTTCGCAACCGTGTTGTTTAACACGCAAGAGCAATGGGGTGAGGTTTACAGATACAATACCATGCATGATTTCGCAACCGCTGACGACTTCAACAATTTCATAATTAATATAATGGACAGGAGCGTTATCCACACGGACGTTGACCTGCAATACGGCGATAAGATTCTCACCCTTTCTACCTGCTACTGGCCTATGGGCGATAAGGTTGATACCCGTTGCGTCGTATTTGCGAGGAAAGTCCGTGAGGGCGAAAGCAGCTATGTCAATGTAGACGCTGCCGTGAACAATTATAAATACGAGCTTCGGTTTACCGAACAGGCAAGGCGTTACGGAACGCTCAGAACCGAAAGAAACTGGGACACATCTAAGTTAATCGGCTATAAAGAAGAAGAGCAGTAAAAATGAAAAAACTATTGACGTTTATGCTGTCGGGAATACTGATAATCGGACTAATCGCCTGCAAAAGCGACAGCCCTCCCGAACCGGATAATTCACAATCGTATACAACAACCGAGGTCACTACCAAACCGGAAATGACCTCTGCTCCAAAAACAGTAACAGCGATAGAAACAACCACAGAACCCCTTGAAACAACCACAACCGCAACCCCTGCTAATCCCGAAACACCGGACTATGTCGCCGAAGCCAAAAGGCTGATGACTCCTGAAAACGGTGATATATATATCGGAATGGTTGACCTAAAAAAACCGAACGGATACCGTTATGTTGACGATTGCGGCGGAATTCACCCTGCCAGCACAATCAAGGCACAAATCATGGAATACGCTTTGTGGCAGGTCATTTACGGTAATGCAGCATTAAACGACAACGTGGGCGGTTACACTTTAAAGCATCGCATTGAACAAATGATACAGGTTTCCTGCAACGAAAGCACGGCATACATTATTGCAAAATTCGGCAGGGAGAATATCGACAACTGGCTTTTGGAAAACTATCCGAACACACGTCTTCATTCCGACTGGGTGAGCTTTAACCCCGACGGTATTTTCAACACAACAACAGTGGAAGACAATATAGTATTCTTAGAAAATATGTTCCACAACAGGGAATACGAACCGTATAAAACCATGTTGGACATTATGTTTAACACCACATGGTCACGCGACAAAATCCCGGCGGCAACAGTAAACATCCCTAATGTCACTGTAGCCAACAAAACCGGCTCATTCGTTGACGGAGCGGCAACTGCCGACCACGATATAGCTATAATAATCGAATGGGGAACAAACGGAGAAATTATAACGGCATACGCTTTGGCGTTTTATTCATTTTCAAATTATACCGAAAGCACATATTCTGCGGCACGTCCCGCAATAATTGCAATGGCACAGGATATATACGAAAACATCAGCAACTATGAAAAAACGAGATAACTATCAACCATTAATATAATTTTCATTATAACGGAGGCAAAATCATGAACGAAACAAAAAATAAAGAGGACTTTAAAGCTCAAGACATATTATACATAGCCGAAGAGGCTTCGCTTGGGATTAATCCTGAAAACAAGGGCAGCAACCGCTTTATGAAAACCTTCATACCCATGAAAGGTGATGCCGTGGGTGAAATTATCCGTAAGGTTGTGTTCATGGTTTCGATTGCCGCCGCCATTGTATGCTTAGTGCTTTTATTAAGCGACAAAATGACCGAAAAGCAAGAGCATGATTTAAACCAAGAACTGCGTCAAATGAAAGAAAGCAGCTTCAGTAAAATAATCGAGCTTTCAAGCGACCCAACCACAGGGCAAGTCGATGACGGAACACCGAGGGGTACTTTCAACGGAACAGGTTATGTTCTTCCGCAATGGGATGAGCTTTATGAAATAAACGAAGATATTGTCGGCTGGATTAAGATTGACGACACACCGATTGACTATCCTGTTGTTCAGCGGGTAATATACGATGAAAACGGCAGAATAGTAGGCGACAACGTGCATTATCTCACCCATAATTTCGAGGGAAAGTATGAATACAGCGGAACAATTTACCTTGACCGTGCGACCCCGGTTATAGATGAAAACCGCCCCAATAATGCGGTGCTTTACGGGCATAATATGAACAACGGAACAAAATTCAACTATGTGAGGAACTATTATCCCCAGCACTTCGGAATGGACGCACTTTTGAACAATCCCACACTTGATTTTGAAACGATATACGATGACGAAAGAACAACCTATAAAATATTTGCAGCAATATATATAAACACAGCAGACATTCACGGTTATGTATACCGATACTTCACAAAGCGTTACTATGATAATGAGGAACAGTTCTTTTGCTTCATCGGCAACATCATGGACAGAAGCGTATTTTTCACCGAGGTAGACCTGGAATACGGTGACGAGATAATAACACTCTCGACATGTTATTACCCGCTTGGTTCTCAAACCGACAGGTTTGTGCTTTTTGCGAGGCGGGTTCGCCCGGATGAAGACCCTACCGTAAACGTAGAACTGACCTACATTAACCCGTCACCGTTATACTTTGATTATTACTACAGAGTTAAGGGCGGCTCATGGGGCGGAAGAAACTGGGACACCTCATTAGTAAAAGGGTTTGACGAATCCGATGCCTTCTACGCAGATTCCCAAGTTTTATGTACGTGCTGCCCAAGGCTATAACGAAATTTTATGCAGAACAATTAGGAGAATAACATGCCTGAACTTGATATAAGAAGGAAATACACCTACGGTAAAAAGAAGAAGAAAAAGAAAAAAGAAAACTTTGCCGTCAGCCTGGCTTCGGATTTGCTTCCGTGGCCCGGCGACGAGCTTTCCGATGCTGTAAGGAAAATCGTTTTTATCGTATCCCTTGCCGCACTTGTTATATCCGCAGTAGTTATAACCAATTTCTATTTGGGCGATAATGACGGACCAAACCCCCAAGAACACGCAATGATAATTCATATGTCCAACGAAAAGGTTACGCTTAATATCCCCGGAATATCCGGAGACGGAATGGATAATTCGGATAACCAAGTCGAAGTTATCGAGAAATACGTGGAATACTACGAAAAGAACAACGACTTCGTGGGTTTCCTTTCGATTGACCCGTATATTAACTACCCGGTAGTACAAAGTGAGGGGGACAACACCTATTACCTCAAACGTAATTTCGACAAAGTTCCGACCGAAAACGGCACAATATTCGCCGACTGGGAGGGGATTTTCACCCCGACAGAACGCCCCCACAATATAATTTTATACGGGCATAACCTCTTAACCAAAAACGGCTTCCAGCCTTTGGCAAACTACCGTAAAAGCTTCGAGTTTCTGAAAGCCAACCCAACCATAAAGTTCGACACACTTTACGAAACGGGGACATACAAGATTGTTTCCGTATTTCTGACAAACACTAAGGAAAGCCACGGCGAGGTGTTTAATTACTGGAGCAAAAACAGTATATACTTCACCTCACAAGGCGAGTTCTACGATTTTGTAACAGAAATCCTCGACAGGAGCTATTACCATACCGGAGTGGACATTGAATATGGAGATGAGTTTATTACCCTTTCCACCTGCGACTTTTCCGCTTTAAGTGATTTAAGACTTGTAATCGTGGCACGCCGCGTCCGCGAGTTTGAAGACCCTCGGGTTGACACCGACTTATTCGTAGATAACAGAGGGGTGGACGAGAACAACCTTTTAAAACGGAAAATGTTTGAAGCCTTCTACAATATCCAAAACGCCGGGAGAGGCTGGGGCGGCAGAAACTGGGACACTTCGTTGGTTAAAGGATTAGACGAATACTTGGCAGGGAATTAGCGGGCATTTAAAAAAACACAGGGAGTTTTGAATTGGAAAAATCGTCACTGCAGAAAATCCTATTAGCGTTGATTCTTTTATCGGCATACACATTTATATTCGGGATTATGGGGGTTATTGAGCCTGTTTCATCTCACGCAACAGTAACCGAAACAGCTCAAACCGATTTATCCGAACCCGAAAACAAGCCGGAACCGGAAGAAACAACCACGATTAATGTATATAACTCAATAAAACCGGGGCTTGCCGATTATGAAGCACCGGTTTCTTCCCGTTTACCGCCGTCCTTCGACCCCGAGCCGGCTGAAACGGATTTACCTCAAACAACCGAAGCAACCACATCTATCATAATTTTAGATAACGAACCACCGCCCGAAACAACAACAAGTGCAACTACTGCCGCTTCAACCCAACCCACCCCCGAACCCACTACAGAAGCTACAACCGCATTTGAACCACCCACCTCCGACGAGACGTTTCAGGTTATCGCAAACGGTGTCGTTGTAACGGGAAGTGCGTTTGACATTGTTTCACGAGTGGTTCAAAACGAAATCGGTGCAGCGTTCCACAAGGAAGCCGTAAAAGCACAGGCAGTCGCCGCATATACCTACATAAAAAGGCAGAACATGTTAGGCAGTACCCCCTCGGTTGCGTTAGCCTCAGTCGCACACGACAGAATCAAGGAATTAGTGTCAGAGGTTCTCGGACAAGGCATTTACTATAACAACGAACTAATCCAATCGGTTTACTGTGCTTCCTCAGCGGGATATACCGCCTCCTCGGTGAATGTGTGGGGTTCAGACCTGCCTTATCTGAGGAGTGTGAAATGTGCATTCGATGAACGCTACGACCCGAATTTCGGCAGAACAGCCACATTCACATCAAGCGAAATTGCGTTGAATGTTCTGCGGCACACAGGGATTGAGCTAACCGGCGACCCCGAGGGCTGGTTGATAATTCTAACCCGCACCGACACGGTTTACGTTGGGGACATGTCAATCGGGGGCAAAACGACCTACCTGCACAACGGCAACGAAACCAAGCTCACCGGGCGGGTCTTCCGAGAAAGAATAATGGGCTTCGACCTGCGTTCAACTGCTTTTGACATAAGCTATGACAGAAACACCGACCGTTTCACATTCACTACATACGGGTACGGTCACGGAGCGGGAATGTCGCAGAATGGTGCTAATATATTAGCGAATTATTACAACTATGATTATATCGAAATATTGAATTATTATTATTTAGGCGTAGAGGTGAGATAAAAATAACAGTGCAGCTCATATGAACTGCACTGTTTTGATTTTCCGGAACGGTATTTACTTAAACTGGTTCTTGTTATTCTGGTTGTTCTGATTTTGGCTGTTCTGCCCTCGTTTTTCACCCTGCATTGCTTTTGACTGAGCATTGAGGGTATCCGCCATCTGCTCCTGCTTATTTTTAGACTGCGGTTGCTTTTTTGCATCTTTTCCTTTTGCCATAATAATTCTATCCTTTCTTAATTAAAAGTTAATAGTATTATTAACACATAAAGGTAAAAATATGCAAATTCTATCCGAATTTGTAATACTTCTCCACATCTTCGATAACATGCCATTCACATTGAAGCCCCTTTGCGAACACCACCAAATCACCCTCGCCGAACTCTGCCGAGCCGCCGTCATAGGTCACCTTGACCCTCCCTTTAATAATAAGGCAGGTTTCAGAATCGTTATACGACCATTTAAACTGGCTCGCTTCACAGCTCCAGGTGGGCTTCGCCTGCATTTCGAGAACTTCCTCAGGGGTGGGTTTTCTTACAGTAATCATTATTTTTCTCCTTTTTATAAATTATTTTGCTTTAACTACTTGATATTTCATTTTAAATATGCTATCATGATATAAGTTATACTGTTAATAAAGGACGGGTATTTGATTATGAGAGTATTATCTCAAAGCGAAATAGACAATCTTTTATCAGGAATGTTGAACGACACGTCGGTGCTTCCGGGTGACTCCGGTGAAAAATCGGCGGACGGTTCATTATCGTTTTCCGACACGACAGCGGCAGTCGAACCCGAAATGACGATGTTTGAGCGGTTATTGTTAAAGTCGAAGGAAGCACAAGGGAATACATAAGATAAAACGGGGCGATATTTAGTATCGTCCCCTATGTTTTTCTCACAGAAAACGCATATTCAGTGGTTGATTTAAACTGCTCGCCTTTTTTTAATATACACTGCTCAAAATCGGGCTGATTAGGTGTATCCGGTGAAAACTGCGTTTCAAGGCAGAACCCACCGTATTTAGAATGGCGAACACCGTTCTTCCCGATTTCATCAAGGTGCAACGCCGTATAAAACTGCATAGCCGGCATATCGGTGAATGTCGTCATTTCTATTGAGGTATTGCGGTCATAAGCGATTGCGGCTTTTCTCATGACCCCGAACGCCCCCAAAACATAATTATGGTCATAATCGGTGTTGTCAGCACCGATTAACTTAGGCTCGATAAAATCGAACACAGTACCTTTTACAGGGGCAACCTCCCCGACAGGTATATTAAACTTATCGAAAGGTGTGTAATTTTCCGCAAAAATCTGCAATTCAGTGCCGAGAATATCACCCTTATTATATCCCCCCAAGTTGAAATAAGCGTGGTTGGTTAGGTTTAAAACCGTGTCACCGTCCGACGTTGCAAAATATTCAATAAGAAGCGAATTCTCGGTTAATGTATAACATACCGTGACAACAACCTCCCCGGGGAAGCTCTCCTCACCGTCGGGGCTGACATAACGAAACGTCACAGAATCCTCACTAACACTACTAATCTCCCATATTCTTTTCCCGAAGCTGACGCTCCCGCCATGCAGGCAGTTGTCACCGTCATTCTTGAAAAGATTATAAGTCGTGCCGTTTAACGTAAATTTCGCCCCGCCTATTCTGTTGGCGAAACGCCCCATAACCGCTCCCTGACACGAGCCGCCGTTGATATAACCATCAACATCGTCATACCCGAGAATAACGTCAACAAGGTTATTGTTTTTGTCGGGCACGAACAGGTTCATCACGGTTGCTCCATAATTCGTGAGGGTGGCAGACATGTTTTTATTAGTCAGCTTAATAATTTCAATCATAAGTTTTACCTTTCGTTGAATATATTACCAAAATTATACACCGCTTACTTGAAATTGTCAACAACATGTGCTATAATAGTTTCGCAAACTGCATTAAGGATGATTAATTAAATGGAATTCAAATTTTCAAAACAAGCGGTAAAATCTATATCCCGCATGGACAGCACCACAAAAAACCGACTTAAACAAGGAATAACAGCAATTCCGAACGGGGATATTAAACCACTAAAGGGTACGGCAGACTCATTTCGGTTGCGTATCGGTGACTGGCGTATAATCTTTTCCTATCCTGACGAGAATACAGTATTGATTGAAAAAATCGCCCCACGTGGCGGTGCGTATAAAGGAGCGTGATTTTATGGCAAATCTGACAAATCAAATTAACACTATGGTCGAGCAATTGCAAGAGCCGGAACAAATTCTTGTAATGGAAATTATAAAAAGATTTCTTCCCGATGATGTAGCAACACCCGACGATATAATGGATATTTCTGCCGCTCGTGCAGAATATCGAAATGGAGAAACAATTGACATTAACGCTATTAACTGGAGTTAAGGTGATTTCATGTTAAACTTTTTAAGATATGGATAAAATAAAACTATTCGACACGCACGCACATTACGATGACCGTGCTTACAAAAACACCGCCGACACGCTTATACAGCAGATGTTCTCCGATAACGTGGCAGGCTTCATGGCAATCGGCTGCAATCCCGAACGCAACCGAAAAGCCGTAGCAATCGCTGAACGCTACAGTAACGTCTACGCCTCGGTGGGAATCCACCCGCATGACGTAAAAAGCGATATTGACATTAAACAGTTAGAAAAACTTGCAAAGCACGAAAAAGTCCGTGCAATCGGCGAAACCGGGTTAGACTATCATTATGACGGGCATGAACGGCGTGAAATTCAGATTAAAGCGTTCAAGGAACAGCTTGAGTTGGCGAAAAAGCTGAACCTCCCCGTAATAATCCACTCCCGCGATTCCACTGAAGACACCATGACTATTCTAAGAGAATACCGCCCGAGAGGTGTCATGCACTGCTATTCGGGAAGCGGGGAAACCGCTCGTGAATTAGTGAAAATGGGGATTTATATAAGTTTTACGGGAGTGCTGACGTTCAAAAACGCCCGCAAGGCAATCGAAGCCTGCGAAGCCGTGCCAATGGATATGCTGATGCTCGAAACCGACTGTCCCTACATGGCACCCGAACCGTTCCGAGGAAAACTCTGCGACAGCTCAATGGCATGGTACACAGCCGCTAAGGTTGCCGAAATAAAGGGATTAACCGTTGAAGAAACGGTCAAAATATGTAATGAAAACGCAAAACGATTTTTCAATATAGAATTTTAACACAAAACCGAAAGGATTATCATGGAATCTGACAGTCGAAAACGAAACAAAACCAAAAATTTATTCCTTGCACCGATTATCGGCTTGCACAAATTAACAGGGCGAACGATAAAGAAAAACTTCCCGGAGGACAGTGACACCGTTGAGGACGTAATTCTCTCAATGGTTGACGCAGGAAGTGAAAGCGGCTTTATTGAGGATACCAGTGCCGAAATCATCAGTAACGCATTCGAGTTTGACGACCTTGCCGTGTCAGACGTGATGACCCACCGTGTAAACGTCGTGGGCATTGAGGAGGACACAGGGCTTGACGATGTAATTTATCTCGCACTTGACGAGGGGTTCTCGAGAATGCCCGTCTACAAGGAAAATATAGACAACATCACCGGCATAATAATAGTTAAGGATTTGCTGTCGCTCATAGGCAGTAACGAGTTAGACAGCTTTTCAATCAACAATTTTTTAAGAGAAGCGGTATTCGTCCCCGAATCGCAGTCCTGCACGTCATTGTTTAAGATTTTGACCAAGGAAAAGGCGGGCATGGCAATCGTAATCGATGAATACGGCGGAACCGCAGGAATTGTCACAATGGAGGACTTAGTCGAGGAAATCATGGGTAATATCCAAGATGAATACGACGAAGAGGAACTCGATATAAAGAAAATCGGGGAAGACAAGTATGACATTGACGGGGAAACCGACCCGGAGGACGTTCTTGAATTATTCGGGTATGAGCTTCCCGACGACCACGAATATGATACCGTAGCGGGGTTTGTGACCGATTTACTCGGGTTTATCCCCGACGAGGACGAAAACGCCCCCCACGCCGACTACAAGGACATTCGTTTCGTAGCAGTCGGTGTCGAGGACAATTGTATAAGCAGAGTAATAGCATATCGGAGGACACCTGATAATGAAAAAGCCGCAAAAAAATAAAAACAGCGATGACAACTTCAAAAAAACAATCGCCCGCAACTGGATTATATTCTTTGTCGCACTGGCAGCCGCACTTTTCTTTTACTTTATTTACCCGATGATACATGAATTCCTTTCAAATCCGCCCGCATAAAGGAGCTGACACATGCAAATTTATAACACACTTTCACGCAAAAAGGAAGAATTTGTCCCCGTGAACAGCGGGAAAGCCGCTATATACGCATGCGGGCCGACGGTATATAATCTCATACACCTCGGAAACGCACGTGCATTATGCGTGTTTGACGTAATGCGAAGGTATTTGAAATATCGGGGCTATGACGTATTATTCGTCCAGAACTTCACCGACGTTGACGATAAGATTATCAAGCGTGCCAACGAACAAGGCATTTCTTCCTTAGAAGTGTCGGAAAACGCCATAAAGGAATACTTTACCGACGCACGTGGACTGAATGTCTCAGACGCCGATATTCACCCGAAGGTAACCGAAAGCATGGACTTGATTATTGAATTGGTCAAAACATTAATCGAAAAAGACTATGCGTATGAATCGGGCGGCGATGTATACTTCATGGCAGAAAAGTTCAAGGGCTACGGTAAATTATCCCGCAATTCTTTAGAAGAACTGCAAGAGGGTGCAAGCAACCGTCTTGACGATGAAACGAATAAAAAGCGTTCCCCTCTTGACTTTGCCTTGTGGAAAGCCGCAAAGGAAAACGAACCCTACTGGGAATCCCCCTTCGGTAACGGCAGACCCGGCTGGCATATCGAATGCTCCGCAATGTCACGGCATTACATCGGGGACACTATTGACATTCACGGGGGCGGAGCGGATTTAATTTTCCCGCACCACGAGAACGAAATCGCCCAAAGCGAATCAGCAACAGGCAAACCACTCTCGAAATACTGGGTTCATAACGGCATGTTAAACATCAACGGCGACAAAATGGCGAAGTCTAAGAACAACTTTTTCTTAGTGCGTGATGCGGCGGCGAAATTCGGATATGAGCCTTTAAGGTTCATGCTGTTGAGTGCCCACTACCGCAGCCAATTGAACTTCACTGACGAGGTTTTGGAAAGTGCGGTCAAGTCAATCGAAAGGTTAAAGAATTGCCGCAGTGCCTGCGGACGCACGTCCTCACACCCCGGCAACTTATCCGAATCGGCAAAGACAACAGTCGCACAAAGAAGAACACAATTCATAACCGCAATGGACGATGACTTTAACACCGCCGACGGTATTTCGGCAATGTTTGAACTTGTCCGTGACATTAACTCCGCAATAAACGACGGAATTTCCGCCGAAGATTTAGCTGAATACCGAAAATTATTCGATGAAATGAACAATGTGTTAGGGTTAATCTACGCTGAAGAAGAGGCAATCCCTGATGAAATAACCGCCTTAGTCGAAAAACGTAAGGCGGCAAAAGCGGCGAAAGATTTCGCATTAGCTGATGAAATAAGAAATGAGGTTCAATCAAAAGGGTATATAATTGAAGAAACCCGACAAGGCGTTAATATCAAGAAAAAAACGTAGGGGCTGATGCCCACATCAGCCCGCAAAAACAGATTTCGCAATATCCACCGCACCCTTTGCGTCCCTTGCATAATAATCCGCATTAATCGAAGCGGCATATTCTTTATTAAGTACCGCACCACCCACCATAACAGGACAAGTCAACCCCTGCTCCTTCACTAATTTAATGGTCTGTGCCATCGCACCTAATGTAGTTGTCATAAGTGCGGACAACCCGATTAACTGTACGTCATTTTTAACGGCAGCTTCAACGATTAACTCAGGAGCAACATCTTTCCCCAAATCAATAATATCATACCCATAATTCTCCAATAACACCTTCACAATATTTTTCCCAATATCGTGAATATCCCCTTTAACCGTCGCCAACAGGATTTTACCGTTGTTCTGCTTTTCAGACAACGGGATTTTCTTTTTAATCACGTCAAAACACACCCCCGCCGTTTCAGCCGACAAAATCAACTGCGGCAGGAAAATCCGCCCCTGCTCATAATCATTTCCAACCCTGTCTAAGGCGGGGACTAAATGTTCGTTTATGATTGTCATGGCAGAAACTTCTTCAAGCAACCGCTCGGTGATAACCACACTGTCTTTTTTCAACCCCGCAGAAATCGCTGCCTCCAACGTAGGGACACCATATATGGTGTCCGAAATATTTTCCGATTTATTTCCATACGCCTTGATATATTCAAAAGCGTTCTCGTCATACCCGTTAAGTAGCTTATACGCACGAACCGCCCCCATAACAGCTTCAGAATTCGGGTTAATTATCGGTAAATCCAAGCCACCCTGTAACGCTGATGACAAAAATGAAGAATTAATTATATCACGGTTAGGCAGCCCGAACGACACGTTAGAAACACCAAGAGCGGTTTTCAACCCGAGGCGTTCCTTAATCATCTTAACCGCCTCAAGTGTCACACGGGCGGCATTCGCCTCGGTAGAAACCGTAAGCGTCAAACAATCGATAATTATATCCTGTTTCGGTATGCCCAAAGCACCAGCACGGGTTAAAATCCGTTCAGCAATTTCATAACGCCCCTGTGCCGTCTCGGGAATACCATTCTCGTCAAGAGTCAACCCGATTACCATCGCCCCATACTTTTTCACAATCGGCAGAATTTCCGACAGACTTTCCTCCTTACCGTTGACGGAATTTACAATCGGTTTCCCGTTATAACGCCGCAAAGCCGCTTCGATTACCTCAGGGTGACCGCTGTCAATTTGCAACGGCAAATCGGTAATGCTTTGAAGTAGCTCAACAACCCGTAACATCATCTGCTTTTCATTAATTTCGGGCAACCCCACATTCACATCTAAAATATCTGCCCCCCCGCGAACTTGTTCGATTGCCTGCCCTAAAATATAATCGGTATCCCCGCTTAATAATGCTTCCTTAAACAATCGTTTACCGGTGGGGTTAATCCGCTCCCCGATTACCCGAACACGGTCAATGACAACGGTTCTCGTTCCCGAACACACAACCCCGCCGTAGGGGACGATGCCCACATCGTCCCGCATTATTTTCGCAACACTGCTTTTCAATAATTCTATATACTCCGGGGAAGTGCCGCAACACCCGCCTAATAGTTTTACCCCCATTTCAACGAACTTTTTCATATCGGAGGCGAAATCCTCTTTACTTAACCGAAACTCACCCGTCACAGGGTCGGGCAACCCCGCATTAGGCTTAACCACAAGCGGTAAATTAGTCCATTCCCGCATTTCCCGTACTATAGGCAACAGCTCATGAGGGCCTAACGAACAATTCACCCCGATAATGTCCGCCCCAAGCCCCGTAAGTGTCACTGCCGCCGCAGAAACGGGACAGCCCGTGAAAGTCCTTGAAGTCGCTTCAAAAGTCATGGAGCATATAACAGGCAAGTCAGAATTTTCCTTAACCGCCAATAAAGCCGCTTTAAGCTCAAGCAAATCCGAAAACGTCTGCAAAGCGACTAAGTCCGCACCGCCTTTAACCCCTGCCTTTACCTGCTCGGCGAATATGTCATAAGCCTCATCGAAATCGAGCGTTCCGGTAGGCTTCAATAGCTTTCCGATTGGGCCAATATCGAGTGCCACAAGAACATCGGGGAAATCACAAACCGCCTCTTTTGCGATTTTAATCGCCTGTATAATCATCTCCTCAACAGGCTTACCTAATTTATACCGGTTCGCCCCAAAGGTATTCGCACTCACAATATCCGAACCTGCCCCGGCATAACTGCGTATGACCCCTTTAACAATTTCAGGTGCGGAAAAATTCATCTCCTCGGGTGACTGTCCGGGCTTCAACCCACACTTCTGTAACTCAGTTCCCATCGCCCCGTCGAATATAATGTATTCTTTTTTTAATAACTCTAAAAATCTCATAATATACCTGTAATTCTTGTAATAGATTTTTGCGGTGTCAGTATAAATTCATCGGTCACGCATAACCCGATTGCTTTTTGTGCATTAAGCATATTTAAAATATCACGGTTGACGCTTAACGGATAATCACCGTATCCCGGGCTGAACCCATATGGCGGGACACCGATAATCTGCGTGTCTTGTTTATTACAAAACTCCTCGACATATTCCCCCGCTAACGTATCAAGTATAACCGCACCTGCCATATCAGTTAACTGAGTCTGCCTTAACAATCGGTCGAATTCCTCCCCCAACGTCGCACAGGAAACAAGAACCCGCTCACAACCGTGAACATGTTTAATTATATCCAAACCGATTAACGGAATTTCACCGACAGGGAACACTTTACCGACATACCTCGGTACAATCTCATTTAATTGATTTTTATAAAAAGTCACATCGTTCATAACAGCTTTTCCACACTCGAATAAATCTTCTCAGCGACATACGGGCTGTTCATGGAATACAAGTGAATTCCCTCAACACCGTTGCTGATTAACTCTACAATTTGTTCAGTTGCATAAGCAATCCCCGCATCACGTAACGCCTCGGGATTATCCTCATACCGTGCGATAATTTTCGTTAATTTTGAGGGCATACTCGCCCCGCACATTGTCACCATTCTTTCAATCTGCTTTTTACTCGTAACGGGCATAATCCCCGCACAAACAGGGACTTCTATCCCGATTAACCGCACTTTCTCCATAAACGAATAAAATATCTCATTATCGAAAAACAACTGCGATATTAAAATTTCTGCCCCGGCATCGACTTTCCTTTTCAGATTTTTCAAATCAGCGTTAAGACTTTCGGCTTGGTTATGCCCCTCGGGATAACACGCCCCGAAAACCCCGAACCCGCCCGTTTCTTTTATAAACGCTGTCAAATCACTCGCATAAAGAAAATCGTTACAGCGGGGTATATCCGGATTAATGTCCCCCCGCAGGGCAAGAACATCAGTAACATTATGCTCACCCAACGCATTGAGAATCCGCTTTACATCTTCCTTAGAGGAGTTGACACAGGTTAAGTGAGCTACAGCATTAACCTTGCAGGTGTTTCTAATAAACGAAGCAATTTCAAGCGTATCATCGCCTCCCGCACCGCCCGCACCGCAGGTCACACTTATGTAATCGGGGTTCATAACAGCGAATTTTTCCAAAACGCCGTATATATTCTCGTGTGATTGCCCCTTTTTCGGGGGGAACACCTCAAACGAGAACACGGTTTTACCCTTTTTGAACAATTGTGAAATATTCATAAAGCCTCCCATTTATATAAATAATTCTACTACAAAACCGCACCAATGTCAACATAGGTTGTGATATTGCATAATAAAATATAATAAATTATATGAATTTTTATAAAAAACAAATATACCGCTTGACATGACCGAGAATAAAGGTTATAATAGCTTTTATATAGATAAAAGTTCGATTAGGAAAGAATGGTCGGAAAGAGTATGAAAGTTTTCGATGTCATAAAAAAGAATGTACAACCGATTATCTGGATATTCGGTGCATTTTTCTTAATGGTGACAATCAGCTTCGTATCTTTACAAGGGATAGTACAGCGTCAGCTTTTGCAAAACGCAAAAGGCGAAATCCTGTATACAGAAGAAACAATCAAAGCAAAGCTGATTGAATCGGAAATCACACTGACCAACGCCGCAGTAACTATCATAAGCATTGTTGAAAAAAATCAACGCCTTGGTATAGCCGACTCGAACGAGGAAGTTTTAGATTATCTTGAACGTATTACCGATTGGTTAGTCGAAAACGACAGCAGAGTAACGGGATTTAACGGGATATACGGTTATATTAACAACACATATCTCGACGGAGACGGGTGGGAGCCTCCCGAAGGTTTCGTTGCCACCGAACGCCCGTGGTACATAGCAGCAACAGAATCCGAAAACTCTGTTGCTTTCACCAGTCCGTATATTGATGCTCTCACGAAAGAGATTGTTCTCTCGGTTGCGATGGAGGTTGTCACCGACAATGGTATAAGTCACGGTGTCATTGCGATTGACATTGATATTTCTTCATTAGCACAAAGAATAAAAGACCTTGAGCTTTCAGATGGCGGCTACGGTATAATGCTTGATGCCGACTTAAATATACTTACTCACCAAGACGAGGGTTTAATCGGCGAAAAATTCGACACAGTCTGCCCCGCATATGCCACCCTGTCTGACAGCATATTAAGAAACGAGGAAATCTCAAACCTTCGTATAACCGACGTAAACGGGGAAAGGGTCATCGTATTTTTCCACGAGCTGTTCAACGGCTGTTATATGGGGGTAATCACCCCGGTTGAATCCTACAATCGTGACATGTCCTACACTGCGGGTGCATTAACCATGTTAGCGTTAATTCTTTCGGTGATTTTAAGCTGCTTCTTAATTAAATACAACATGGACAAAATGAAATCCGACGAAGAAAGCCGCAGTAAATCGACATTCCTCGCACGCATGTCACACGAAATCCGCACCCCCATGAACGCCATCATCGGCATGAGCGAGCTTATGCTCCGTAACGACCTGCCGCCGAATATCTACGATAATGCAGTAAACATCAAAAACGCAGGCAGCAACCTGCTGTCACTGATTAACGATATTTTAGACTTCTCTAAAATCGAATCGGGAATGTTAGAAATCGATTCCGAGGAATACGACCTGCCCGAGATTATCAACGACGTAATGGGCATTATCCGTATGCGAATGACGGGTAACTCGGTTCGCCTGATGATAGACATAAACCCCAACGTCCCCGCAAAGCTAATCGGCGACGAGGTTAAGATTAGGCAAATCATGCTTAACCTGCTGTCGAACGCAGTTAAGTATACTAAAGAGGGGTTAATCATATTTGAACTAAGCAGTGAAAACACCGGCGAAAACTCGGTCATGCTCAAATTAAACGTAAGGGATTCCGGCATAGGCATCCGTGAAGACGATTTGAAAAAGATGTTCACCAACTATATGCAGTTTGACACGTCACGCAACAAAGGCATAGAGGGTACCGGCTTAGGGCTTGCAATCACCCACAGCTTCTGCGTAGCGATGGGCGGCGAAATCAACGTCGAAAGTGAATACGGCAAGGGTACAGTCTTTAAGATTGACCTCCCGCAGAAATACTCGGAGTATTTCCCGTTCGCTAAGGTAAGAGACCCCGACGAACAATTCATTCTGTTCTACGGCGAAAGGCGGCTTACCGCCGCATCAATCGTCCGCTCCCTTAATAACCTTTCGGTAAAATTCGTAAAAACCGACAGCCTTTCCGAGGTGCGTGACAGATTATCAGAATTCACACATATATTCCTGCCGGCGTTCCGCTACGGGAACATCACAGCAGAATTAAAGCACTTGGAAACCCAACCGGAAATCGTGCTGTTCACCGATATATCGGAACACGTTTCTTTCCGGGGAGTGCATACCTTAACTACTCCGGCACACGTATTGTCGATTGCGAACGCCATCAACGGTGTTCATGAGTTCCACAATGCGGGCGGGAATGAAGAATCGTTCACCGCTCCCGACGCAAAGGTGCTTATTGTTGACGATATAACAGCCAATTTATTAGTGGCAGAGGGGCTTCTGTCATATCGAGGGATTAAGGCGGACATTGCCAAGCGCGGTGCCGAGGCGATTGAAATGATTAAAGAAAACCGCTACGACATTGTGTTTATGGACCATATGATGCCCGAGATGGACGGTGTAAAGGCGACACAGCTGATTAGGGCTATTGAGGGCGAGTATTATATGAAACTGCCCATCATCGCATTAACAGCAAACGCAGTAATCGGCATGAGGGAGATGTTCTTAGAAAGCGGCATGAACGACTTCATCGCAAAACCGATTGAACCCTCAAAGTTAGACGATATGTTAAGGAAATGGATACCGGCGGAAAAAATCAACGAGGGCGAAATTGTTATCCGTGACGAAAAAACTCAAAACACCGGTGATTTCTTTGAAATATTGGGGAAAATCCCCGGCATAAGTGCAGAGCGTGCATTAACGTATGCAGGCGGCTCAGACACCTTACTTGAGAAAAACGTGCGAATGATTGTGGGTCTGTTACCCGAAAGCACCGAAAAGCTGAACGAATTAATCAAGAAAGACATGGCGTCCTTCGCAATCCAAGTTCACGGCGTAAAGAACATGCTCGGCAATATCGGGGCACATCTGCTGGCAGAAAGTGCACAGGAATTAGAGGGGCTTGCGAAAGCCGGCGAACGTGAAGCCTGCCTCGAATTAGGCACACATTTCTTGGAAGACTTATCTCGCTTAACCAAGGAGATGAAGAAGCTGCTTTCCGAACCCGAGGACAAACCGATAGGGGACAAGGAGCTGTTCTATGCCGCACTTCCCAAAATCGCCGAAGCGTCAGAGCTGTTCGACAGTGCATTGGCACTTGAAATCCTTGGCGGACTCAACGGTTTCTCCTACGGCAGCGAAATTGACAAAGCCGCAGAACAATTAACCCGTGCGTTTGAGCGATTCGATTTTGACACAGTAGCCGATTTATTAAATAAATTAACCGATAAAAAATAGAAAGCGAGTTTTATTCATGAATTCTGAAACACAAAAAGAAGTATTGAGGAAAAAAATTATATTCGTAGACGACCAGGTTTCCAATCTTATGATTGGCAGGAACGTCCTCTCGGTGGAATACGATGTATTCACCGTACCATCATCGGAGAAGATGTTTATGCTTCTCGAAAAGGTTGACCCCGACTTAATTCTTCTTGACGTGGAAATGCCCGAGATGAACGGATACGAAACCATCAAAAAGCTTAAGAGTGATGCAGAAACCGCTCATTTGCCGGTCATTTTCCTAACTGCCAAGAACGATGCAGGCAGTGAGCTTGAAGGGCTGTCCCTCGGTGCGATTGACTACATATCAAAGCCGTTCTCACCCCCTCTCCTGCTCAAGAGATTAGAGGTTCACTTACTCGTAGAAAAGCAGAAGAAAGAACTCGAAAACCAGAAGAAAGAACTCCAGAAATACAATGACAACCTCGAGGAAATGGTTAAGGAAAAAACCAAGACCATTATCGAGCTGCAAAACGCCGTTCTTGAAACCGTTGCAGAATTGGTGGAATGTCGTGACGATATAACAGGCGGACACATTGAACGCACCCAAAGCTACCTCAGAATTCTGTTTGAGGGGCTCAAAGACAAGAACATCTACAGCGACGAGGTTAAAGAGTGGGATTTGGAAATGCTTATCCAATCCGCACAATTGCATGACGTCGGTAAAATTTCCATAAGCGAAAATATATTAAACAAACCCGGCAGACTGACAGCGGAAGAATTCGATGAAATGAAGAAGCATACCACACGAGGCGGTGAAATCATCGAGCATATTCAAGAACGCACATCAGAACAAAAATTCCTCACATTCGCTAAAACGATGGTGCTTTCCCACCACGAAAAGTGGGACGGCTCTGGTTACCCCTACGGTCTCAAAGGAACAGACATTCCGCTTGAGGGGCGTCTCATGGCAATAGTTGACGTATATGACGCATTAGTGTCGGAACGCCCATACAAAAAAGCGTTCTCCCACGAAGAAGCCGTCCGCATTATAACCGAGGGTTCGGGAACACAGTTTGAACCGGCATTGGTTGACCTGTTCCTGATAGAGCAGGAAAAATTCAGAGAAACCGCCGCAGGAATTCTTCCGCATGGCTCCGAGGTCGGCACAGAGGCAGACTCAACATACAAACAAACATCAGTTTAATAATTACAATGCCTACTTGCTTTTAAATAAGTAGGCATTATTTTTCTATTGACATATATGTTATATTATGATATAATGATACTGTATCACATATAAAGGAGGAATTAATATGGAAACCACATTACAGCTTGCTTCTTGGGGTGGCTCAACCGCTTTAAGAATACCGAAAAATTTCCTGCAACAGATGAATATGACAGATAATTCAACTGTCAAAATTAAAATAAGCGATAATAACGAGTTGATTATTTCGCCCGTTTATCAACACAAAACCCTTGAAGAACGCTTCAAAAACTGGGACGGTGACTATAAATTAACCGACGAGGATAAGGAGTGGTTGAACATGGAAAGTGCAGGAGCAGAAATATGACAAACAGGAAAATTGAACAAGGCGATATAATCAAATTAAATCTTAATCCTACAAAAGGACATGAACAAGCGGGGTTTCGTCCCGTTATAGTCGTGAGCAACGAAAAATTTAACACCAAGACAAATCTACTGTTAATCTGCCCCATTTCAAACACAGTTAATAATTTTCCGCTCCATGTTAAACTTGAGCAAACAGAAACAACCGGTGAAATAAGGTGCGAGCAGGTCAAAGCGATTGACCCGAATGCCCGTCCGTATACATTCGTTGAAGCCGTCCCGAAGCATATTCTTCAAGAGGCTGTGGACATTGTTTACGGTTCGGTGGAAGTGGTATAAATTACAATGCCTGTTTATTCTAAATAAGCAGGCATTATTTTTCTATCTTATCTTAATATGTGCTTCTCTCAACTGCATTTCTGATACTTCCGAAGGTGCCCCTAACAACACGTCCTGCCCGTTCGAGTTCAGCGGGAATGCGATAACCTCTCTCACATTTTCTTCACCTAAAATAATCATCAACAGCCTATCCACACCGAACGCCATACCCGCATGCGGCGGTGCTCCGAACTTAAACGCCGAATACAACGCCCCGAACTTCGACTTAACGTCCTCCTCAGAAAACCCCGCAATTTCAAAAGCCCTCACCATAACATCAACATTATGGTTGCGAACCGCTCCCGAAGCCAACTCCACGCCGTTTAACACAAAGTCATACTGGTGAGCCAATATCTCAAACGGCTCTTTATTATTAAGTGCGTTTAACTCACCCTGCGGCATCGAAAACGGGTTATGCCCGAACTGCGGTTTCCCCCGTTCATCTTCCTCATAAAACGGAAAATCAGTAATCCAGCAAGCGGCATAAGTCTCCTTGTTAACTAACTCCATACGAACGGCAACCTCGCTTCGTATTTGCCCCGCGAATTTAGCGGTGAACTTTTCAGAAGCGTCTGCAATGAAATAAAGCACGTCCCCGGTCTCTAATTCCGCACGACTGCGAATCCCCTCCCGTGCCTCCTCGGTCAGGAACTTGTCGATGGGTCCTAAATACTCGCCACTCTCACCAACCTCGATATACCCCAAACCCTTCATGCCGATTGATAACGCATACTCCTCCATACTCTTGAAAAACTTTTTAGATTTCTCCGACATTTTCGGAACACGCAACGCCCTGACTGTTTTGTTGGCGAACGGCTTAAAATCACTTTTAATAAACAAATCGGATATATCAATTATAAACAACGGATTACGTAAATCCGGTTTATCCGTCCCATATTTCAACATGGCTTCCTTGAACGTAATTTTCGGTATTTCGGTTAATTTAAAATCGGCGAATTTTTCCAAAACCTTTGTAATTGCCGCTTCACCGACCTCGAACACATCTTCCTGTTCGGCGAACGCCATCTCCAAATCAAGCTGATAGAACTCACCCGCCGTTCTGTCAGCACGTGCGTCCTCATCACGGAAACACGGTGCAATCTGATAATACCTGTCAAACCCCGAAACCATCAACAGCTGCTTAAAAATCTGCGGTGCTTGCGGAAGTGCATAGAATCTCCCGTGATGTTTCCTGCTCGGGACTAAGAAATCTCTCGCCCCCTCGGGAGATGACGCCGTCAGAATAGGCGTCTGCATTTCCAAGAAATCCATGCTGTTCATGGTTTCCCGCATAAACGCAATCATCTCACTACGCATTATTAAGGTATCATGCATACTTCGATTACGCAAATCAAGAAAGCGGTATCTCAACCGTGTTTCCTCACCGGTATCCTTTGAGGAGGCAGGCTCAAACGGCAGATTATCATGCACCTGCCCAAGAATATCAAGTGACTGTGCTTCTAATTCTATCTCACCCGTGCTTATTTTCGTGTTAAATGTCCCCTCGTCCCGCTTTAACACCTTTCCGCTTATGCTGACTGTCGACTCCTTGCGGACATTTTCGAGCAACGCCTCATTATGCATAACGACTTGCAAAACTCCGTAATGGTCACGCAGGTCAAGGAACATTACCCCTCCATGGTCACGAATGTTCTCCACCCAGCCGGCGATTTTTATATTCTCGCCGACGTTAGAATTACCGAGCATTTTCACAGTATGTGTGCGGTATTTATTTTGTCTAAGCATTTTTCAATTTTCCCTCTAATATATTTTTCACTGTTGCGGGTGCGGCTGACCCCTTTAATTCCTTACTCGCCTGCCCCATCAAAAACCCGAACACCTTCACTTCACCATTGCGATACTGTTCGACTGCCTTAGGATTGGCGGCTAAGATTTTGTCGATTACCGCCTCAACTGCCCCGGTATCCTCTTTAATCCACAGATTTTTCTCGTCACATATCTGAACAGCAGTTTTCCCCGTTTCGAGCATATCACGCAGAATATCTTTTCTTATATCCCGATTAACCTTTCCCTCGTCAACGTATTTCTGTAACTCAGCGAAATCACTCGCAGAAAACGGCAGCTTCTCCATATCGGCTTCCCCCCGATTAACCCGACCAAGCAGCTCGACTACTATAAAATTAGCTATGGACTTCGGACTGTCATAAGTTTTCACAGCATTATCAAAAAAATCACTGATGACTTTTTCCGACAACAAGGTCTTAACATCATTTTCAGAAATGCCGTAGCTTTTATACCTTTCAAAACGTGCTTGGGGCAATTCCGGCAAACGTGAGCGGAACTCGTCTAATTCCTCTTCAGTCAACACAACAGGTTTAATATCCGGGTCAATCATATACCGATAATCAAAAGCGTCCGCCTTTTCACGCATAGGGGTAATCTCACCCGTCAAATCGTTATACTTAAGTGTCTGCTGGACTATTTTCCCGCCACTTTCGAGGATTTCCGTCTGACGGGTTATTTCCGCCTCAACAGCCCGCCCGATTGCTTTAATGGAGTTGAGGTTTTTTATTTCGGTGCGTGTCCCTAATTTATCAGAATTCTCGGGGGCAAGTGAAATATTCACATCACACCGCAAGCTGCCCTGCTCCATTTTCCCGTCACATATGTCTGCGAACTGTAAAATCCTGCGTAGCTTTTCCACATAAGCGACAACCTCCTCGGAAGAGTGGAAATCCGGCTCGGTAACTATCTCAATCAAGGGTACACCGGTTCTGTTATAATCTGCATAGCTTTTGTTCCCCTCATGGGTCAGCTTACCTGCGTCCTCTTCTAAATGAATTCGATTAAGCCGTTTGAATTTATTCTCGCCGTTTATATTAATCTCCAAACCCCCGCCCACACAAACAGGGCGTTCCATTTGTGAAGTCTGATATGCGGCGGGTAAATCCGGGTAAAAATAATTCTTCCGCTCCCATTTTGTAAAGCGGGAAATCTCGCAATCCAAAGCGAACCCTGCACGGATTATCAATTCTAATGCCTTTTTGTTCAACTCGGGTAACGCCCCGGGGAATCCGGAACAACCGATACAGCAGTGGTTATTCTCACTGCCGCCGAACTCGTTAGGGCAACCGCAGAAAAGCTTCGACTCGGTCATTAACTCGGCATGGGTTTCTAACCCGATAGTGGGGTAAAATTTCATACACTCACCGCCTTTTCTATATAGTCAGCGATTTGTAAAATTCTCAACTCGTCGAACTTTCTCCCCGTCACAGAAACTCCCACAGGCATACCCGCCTTGTTACACGGCGACGACACACACGGCAACCCCGTCATATTCGCAGGCACGGAATACATCGCCGACGAGTACAGCTTCGCAGGATTAATCACCTCATCTGTTTTAAACGCCGTCGAAGCGGTAGTCGGTGATATAATCACATCAGCATTATCTAACACTTCATCAAACTCCCGACAAAGCTGTTGTTTTATTGCGAGGGACTTTCTGAAAAACTCATTATAATTCTCACCTATCAAGGTATAATTCCCCAGCATAAGCCGCCGTTTCACCTCCATGCCGAACCCACGGGTTCTGCTGTCACGGATTTGCTCGTCATAGGTATACCCCTCACCCCGCAACCCATACTTGACCCCGTCATATCGCGACATTGCGGTAACTCCCTCTGCTGATGAAATGACAAAGCTGGCGGCGGCAGCGTATTCTAAAGTCGGCACGGACGTTTCAACAACAACCGCACCCGCTTTTTCTAATTCTGTAACCGTGTTCATAACTGCCTGTTTTACCGAACTGTCCAAATCATCGGGGAAAAATTCTTTAACAACTGCGATTTTTATACCCTTCATATCAGATAAAGCGTCCCACATCGTCCCGCATACATAGGCTAACGCCGATATAAGAAAGGCACAATCCTCAGCAGAATTTGTGAGAAACCCAACAGTATCAAGCGAGCCGGAGAACGCCGCAACTCCTTGCCGTGAAATAAGGTCATAGGTAGGTTTAAGCCCCGTAATCCCGCAGTGAGCGGCAGGCTGCCTAATCGAACCCCGTGTATCAGTACCAAGTGCATAAGCACACGCCCCCGAAACCACCGCAGAAGCACTCCCCCCGCTTGAACCACCCGCCACACGCTCCCCGTCATGCGGATTAGGAACACTCCCGAAATAAGACGTCCTGTTGGAATTGCCCATCGCAAACTCGTCCATATTAGTCTTTCCGAGGAGAACATAGTTTTGCTTTTTCAGTTGAGTTATCACCCTTGCGTCATAAAACGGCGTAAACTCCTCCAACATTTTAGAACCGCAGGTGGTTTTAATTCCCGAGGTGCAGATGTTGTCTTTAACAGCGGCAGGAATCCCCGTCAACGGCTTAGCCTCACCGGAATCGATGATTTCCTGTGCCGCTTTTGCGTTGCTTAACGCTTCGTCTTCAGTAACCGTGATATATGCATTTGAGTTAGGATTATCGTTAATTCTTTTCAAACATTCCTGTGTCAGCTCAACCGCACTGACTTGTTTAGAGTCGAGCAGGTGCCGTAATTGTTTAAGCGATTTCTTCATCAGTCCACCACCTTAGGGATTACATAGCAGTCGTTTTCGCAAACGGTATTCGATAATAATTGTTCGGGCGTAGCAGTGGTAATTCTTACGTCATCCCGCAAATCGGAAAAACCGACAGAGTTACCGTCCCTCATATCATCATATTCACCCGAGAATTCCTTAACTTTCCCGATAAATTCTATTATATCGTCTAATTCACCTGTCAAAGCCGTTTCCTCCGCTCCGGTGAAATCGATTTTCGATAACTCACTTAACTTATCAAACATTTGCTTATCTATTCTGCTCATACATTCTCCTCGAAAATCTTCAATGCTCCATCGCTGTCATCACAAATGAATAACGCAATATACTCGCCTTTAACTTTTATAATCGCTTCCTCAACCTTGTATAATTGTGAGGGTAAATACTTTTCCCAATGCTTAATTCTTCCTTGAACTCGCTCCTCGAAAACAGCCTTGGTTTCATTAGCTTTTGCCGATGAACTCATTTTTATAATTATAATTTCATCTGAGAAGATACTTGCAGGGTTCATATATAGCGAAGCCTCAACCACATTATCTATGTCAATCCCAAAATAAAGACCCTCTATAGTATCAATGAACTGCTCCATCATTTCGGGGAACTCGCCTTTTTCGATGATTTCGGCAGTTATGGCAGAAACACTGATGTTATTTTCAATGGGGGACGATGATTCTGTAATCCCGCTTGTTGTCGCATTCGTGTCAGACACGGGCGGATTATCAGTTTTACAAGCAGTTAATGTCGATAAACATATAACTGCGAGTAATATTGCTGTGAGCTTCTTCATTTTCGTAATCCTTTCTGTTTGTTCCTATTCCAATTCTTTCTGAACATATGCTAATATCGCCTTATAAGCTTGGGAATTAATATGCAGACCGTCACCCGCATTATATTCCGAAGCCAAATACCCGTCAGAGTTTTTTAACACAGCACCGCTGTCGATTAAGATAAATCCGTTTTCACGGGCGGCAGTGGTTAATTTGGTGTTATATTCATCGAGCATAACCTTTGTGATATGCGGATAACTCGACACAGCACCAATTGGCGTAACCGTGAGAACCACAATCTCCATTCCCGGATTTTCCGCTTTAAGGCGGTTGATTAACACTTTCATGCTTTCAACCAAGTCATCGCTGTTAGTTGCATTAATCCCGTTAGCACCGAGCATAATCACAGCACGGTCAAAGCCGCTCGATTTTGGAATAAGCGTATTACCGTTAATCGTCGCAGTCAACGCGGTAGACGGGGCTAACCCGATTTCCGCAAATACATTTTTTACAGGAATGAGGTTATACAGGTAAATCCCGGTCATAATCGAGTCACCGATAAACAGAGTATTCTCGAAAAAGCTGTCACTGAACGTATCGGGAACGGTTGCAGTAGTTATTTCAACAGTAGTATCGATTGAAACAGTCACAGCGGGAGTAGTAGCGGTGGTAGTGTCAGGTTCTGTAGCAGGCTCACCGGATGAAGCCTTAGTCATATCCGGAACAACAATCGCCGCCTGTGTGGTTTCGGGAGGAGAAGCAGTAGGCTCCGAAACAGCTGTCTGAGGTGTGGTACTCGTTGTCACCGAGGCGGGTTGAGGCTCTGAGGTGAAATAAGAATAAACAAGCACAATGATTAATGCGATTACACCCACAATCAAAAGACTCAGCACAATCACGGCAGGCGTCAACGATTTACCGTTCCTGTCATTTTGCACCCGTTTCACCACCTTTTATAAATTCATAGAGAATATTATAATATAAAATTGTTATTTTGTCAACTATTGACTTTTCCGCTTTATTGTGTTAAAATAAAATCGAATAAGGAGTAGACATGATGAATAAAAAACTAAAAGACAACAACACCGATTATTTGTTTAAGGCGATACTGCAGCTTAAAAACGAGAAAGAGTGTTATGCTTTTTTCGAGGATTTATGCACAGTTCAGGAATTGAAGTCCATTTCACAAAGACTATACGTGGCAAAGCTGCTTAACGAAAAACACGTCTACAACGATATAGTTGAGATGACGGGGGCAAGCACGGCGACAATCAGCCGTGTCAATCGGTCGTTACAATTCGGGAATGACGGTTATGCAATTATATTCAACCGGTTAAAGGACAATAAATGAGCGGTTACGTTGAATTCGCGAGGGTATATGACACGCTGATGAGTGACGTTGACTATGCGGCAATGGCTCAGCGGTATAATTCGCTGATTACCGAAAACGGGATAACCGGCGGAATATTATTGGATTTGGCGTGCGGCACAGGGAGCTTGTCGGTTCTCATGGCTCAAAAGAACCGTGATGTTATCGGTGTAGACATTTCACAAGAAATGTTAAGCACGGCAAAGCGGCATGACAAGGTCACGTATATCTGCCAAAGCATGACCGAGCTTGACCTTTACGGAACGATTGACGCTTGTTTATGTGTCATGGACAGTCTTAACCACCTAACCGACGAAACCGAGGTTCAAAAAACATTGGAGCGAGTTTCATTGTTTATGAATCCGGGAGGCGTGTTTGTTTTTGACATGAACACGATTTATAAGCATGAAACAATCTTAGCCGATAATATATATATTAAGCAGTCCGATAATGTTTATTGCATATGGCAAAACGATTATCAGGGCAACGGCATAGTCGATATAACACTCGAAATATTCATGGAGGGTCAAGACGGTTTATACGAACGCTTCACCGAGGAAATCCGTGAACGTGCTTATGAAACCGATGTTATACGAAAGCTGTGCGAAAAATCGGGATTTGAAATAATTAATATAACAGAAGAGGATAATGAGAGGGTGGTGTTTGTATGCCGAAAAAAACGTGTATAATTCTTGCCGCAGGTGACGGTAAGCGAATGAAATCGGAGAAGCCGAAGGTCCTTATGGAGGTGGCGTTCGAGCCTATGTTAGCATGGGTGCTTGACAGTGCAATTTCCTCCGGAATAAAAAACATAGGTGTCATTATCGGGAACAACGCCGAAATGATAGAAAAACGGCTGACTAAATATAAAGACTGTAAAACCTTTCTGCAAGCCGAGCGTAAAGGAACGGGTCATGCGGTTATGCAAGCGGAAAAGCTGCTCAAGGAACGTGGGGGAGATGTTCTCATACTATGCGGGGACGCACCGTTCATGGACAGTGAAACTATAAATAATGCATACGAGCTTCATAAATCCCAGAGCAACTCGGTGACTATAATTACAGCAGACGTAGAAAACCCCACGGGCTACGGCAGAATTCTCAGAGGGCGGGGTGACAAGGTCATAGGCATTGTCGAAGAAAAAGACTGTACTAATAAACAGCGGGAAATCACCGAGGTCAACTCGGGTGCATATTGGTTCGATGTAGAGCAATTGTTGAAATCATTACCTAAGCTAACCACCGAAAACGAAAGCGGCGAGTATTATCTCACTGACACGGTTGAACTTTTGAGTGACTTTGCAGGTGCTTACAAAACTGCAAACAGCAGTGTTACGCTCGGGGCGAATGACCGAAAGGGCTTGCGCCGCCTTAATAAAATTGCGGCAGGTTTAATCATCGACGAGCATTTAGATAATGGCGTAGACATAATCGGCGAAAGCTCGATAATCGGGCGAAATGTAATAATCGAAAAAGACACCTTGATTATGCCTAACACGATTATCAAAGGCGACACGGTTATCGGGAAAGGTTGCGAAATCGGGCCGAACGCAGTTATCGAGAATTGCAAAATCGGCAAACACGTATCACTTAATAATGTTCAAGCCTATGACTCAATTATCGAGGATAACGTGACGGCGGGGCCGTTCGTGCATATCCGCCCTAAGACTATATTGAAAAAAGACGTAAAAATCGGCGACTTTGTAGAGGTCAAGAATTCGATAATCGACGAACATACCGCAATTGCCCATTTAACCTATATCGGTGATTCCGACGTGGGCAAGGGCGTAAACTTCGGGTGCGGGTGTGTTACCGCAAACTTCGACGGGGTTAAAAAATACCGTACCGTGGTAGGCGATAATGCGTTCATCGGGTGCAACACTAACCTAATCGCCCCTGTAACTGTCGGTGCAGATGCGGCAACTGCGGCAGGCTCAACTATTACGAAGGACGTTCCCCCCGGCAGTCTTGCCATTGAACGGGGTGAAATGGCAATCAAAGAAAACTGGCAAAAGAATTATTTAAGAAAAAAGAAAACATCAGATTAAGAGAATAAATTAATAAAAGGAGAAAATTCATAAAATCGGTTCAATTGTGAATTGTGAATTGTGAATTGTGAATTGAAAATGAACCTACACGGCAAGGACATTAAAATCTTCACCGCAAACGCCAACCCGTCTTTAGCACAAAGAATTGCGTCGGGGTTAGGCTTACCGCTCGGCGAGTCGGAGGTTTCCCGCTTTTCTGACGGGGAAATCGCCATAAATATAAAAGAAAGCATTCGAGGCTCAGACGTGTTCGTAGTCCAGTCAACCTCATCACCGGTGAACGAGAACCTCATGGAACTGTTAGTCATGATTGACGCATTTAAAAGGGCGAGTGCAGGCGGAATAACAGCGGTAATCCCCTATTACGGGTATGCAAGGCAGGACAGGAAGGCGAAAGCACGTGACCCCATTTCCGCAAGACTTGTCGCCGATTTAATCACCGTAGCAGGTGCCGACCGTATGCTTACTATGGACTTACACTCCCCGCAAATTCAAGGATTTTTCGATATTCCGGTTGACCATTTACAAGGAGTGACTATCCTCGCCCCATATTTCAGAGACGTGTTCGGAACGAATAATCTCATATGCGTTTCCCCCGACATTGGCTCGGTTACAAGGGCTCGCACCTTCGCACAAAGAATTGGCACAGGTATGGCGATTATTGACAAACGCCGACAAAGAGCCAATTCCAGCGAGGTCATGAACATCATCGGTGACGTAAAGGACAAGCGGGTGGTAATTGTGGATGACGTGATTGACACTGCGGGCACGTTATGTAATGCGGCAAAGGCGTTGGTTGAAATCGGCGGTGCAAGTGAGGTTTATGCCTCAGCAACTCACGGAGTTTTATCGGGAGCGGCGATTGAACGTATTCAGGAATCTTATATAAAAGAAATCGTTCTGCTTGACACGATTAATATTCCCGATGAAAAATTAATCAGTAAAATAAAAGTGCTTGACACAGCGGGGTTATTCGCACAGGCAATCGACAGGATTTATTCAGACAAACCGGTATCACCGTTATTTGTTTAATAAGAGGTAGCATTATGAAAATTACAGAAAGCAGGGGCAGTAAAGGCTTAGTCTTGTATATCGCAGGGAAAATCGACGACATGACAAGTCCGCAGCTACAGGGTGAAATTTTCAGAGCGTTGAAGCTTAATAAAAACCTCCAGCTTGATTTCACCGACGTTGAAAGTGTTAATCATGCCGGAGTGAGTGTGCTTCAGTTAGGGTTGAAAAACGCCGCCTCTAAACGTGGGATTTTAGAAGTCCTCAACGCAAATACAGCGGTTAAATCGGAGCTGCAAAACGCAGGGTTAGGGAAGCTGTTGTCCCATTGACGAAAGGTGAGAAGCATGAAATCAATTATAAAAGAATATCGCAAGCTTATACTTTTGACCGCCATTCCTGTAGTATTATGTTTGATTTTATCATTACAATACGATAGCAAAAATATGGAATACACGACAATGAATTTATTTTTTGTGGGGTTATTTATTACATGTATCGCTTTCCCGATATATTCAGCGGCTTTATGTTGGCGTAATGTAATACACAAATATCTTCAATTTAAAATATGTGCCGCAGTTTGTTTAATTATGAATGTGCTTGCAAATTCGGTTTTAACAATTACATTCGGCGTTATATCGGAATGGCTTTCGGTTGTAGTTTTAACTCATATGGCTTTTTCGTTAGCTTCGTTATCATTGATGATGATATGGCTGTTAGGGGTGAACTTCTTGATTAAGAGGAGATTACGCAAGGAAAACAACGAATAGGAATTCCACATCACAATCTCCCGTCCTTTTGAACGGGAGATTTTTCTGATAATTCGATATAACAGCAGTCCTATAAATCCTGTAAATCAGCGGCGGGAATATCATTTTCGAGATTATCCCGTGCAAGGTCGGTATCATATTCCTTGTGTGCTTTTGAAATGGGTTTGTCCGCTTTTTTCTTTCCGCTTTTAACCTTACCCTGCATTTCGGGAACAGGCGGCACATCATTCTTAGGGATATGTGTTATTCGATTGCTCTCAGTGCCGTGCGGTTCTTTCGGGTCAGGTCTTCTCATGCCTGCTTTTGCCATATTACATCACCTCGAAATTATTATGCGGAATTATACAATGGATTATTCATGCTTAAAAACAGCAACAACCTAATTGAATGAAAACCGCCACTCCCATAAAAACAAGGCGGCGATTAACTCTATTTCAATATATTTTCAATATCTCTTGCTCCATGCAGAATTCGATGAACTTCAACCATTTTTTCTGTTTCAGTTTCTTTCACAATTTTATAAAAAACCACATAATCCAAAAAATTCGCTTGTTTGAATTTCGGGTTGAAAAAGCAAGTTTTATACATATGAGGATTAGTTCTTATGTTAGACAAAACACTTTTTAATTTATTCTTAAATTTAACGGGTGTATCGGGATAGAATTGCAACAAATACTTTATAATTTCATAATAATCATTTTCATATATATTAGTAAATTTTAACTTAAACACCGAAATCCCTCTCCGCTCTCATAAAGGTCTCCTCCTCTGTTAGCCACTTAGCGTCGGGATTTGCCGCCCATTCTTCTGATTCTCTAAGTTTTTCATTGACATAATTATGATATAACTGCTCTTCTACTGTTGCGAAGGCAGCCTTACTTATCAAAACCATTTCTTCATCCTCGTCATGAGAAATAATAACTCGGTTACAGGCTTTTACTGTGCGGAGTATATCAGCGTAATCATTAACTAAATCCTGTGGCGAACGGACATTCGTATTATACATGAGAAATCCCCCCTTCGTTATCATTATATTCAATATAACATAACACGGTTTCTTTGTCAAGTAATTTTCTATGATTGTTACTTCTTCGTTTTTTCACCTTAACTTGACTAAACACTTGACAAGGTTAATATAATCAACTATAATATCACTATGTATTAGTTGAAACGGCGGTAGTTTAAAAATGGAAAAAATCAGTGACTTCAAAACCGTCTGCTTTAAAATCGGACTGATTATGACGGTGTTCTTTATAAGCAGAATGGGCTGCTCTTTCGCAATCGAATTTATGTACAGGATTCTCCCCGATAATACAAGTGCAACCACACTGTATGTCGGGTCATTGGTGTTGCAGGATTTGTTCTTGTATATAATCCCGATAATCGCCGCAGTGATTATTATGAAAGTCAAAAACCCACTGTCACTGTATAAAAAGCCGCCCCGTATCGCAAAAGCATTAGGGAACTTCCCGGCTATGTACGGCTTAGGGCAATTGACGAACTATCTCACATTAATCGCTGTCTGGGTTTTCTCCAACTTCACCCCCGATAATATCGAACTCGAAAAGTCCTTCGGTTCAATGGCAGCGATGATGCCCCCTAATTTCATATGCGGGATTGCCTTAGCCGTGAGAATGATTTTCTCGGCGGCAATTTATGAAGAATTCTTCGCAAGGGGGATTATTTTAAAATCGCTCAAACCCTACGGAACGGGCTTCGCCATCATGGTTTCGGGAATACTTTTCGGGCTGATGCACGGGAACTTCCAACAGCTTTTCTACGCTACAGTAGTGGGGATTGTCCTCGGGTATATCTACGTGCAGACCGACTCATTATTAATCCCGACAATTCTGCATGCTGTGTTCAATTCCATTTCGGCGGTAATGCTTTTGTTCATGTCAACCGACACCCTGCAGAACTTTATGATGGGTGATTTTATGGACGGAATTCCCGATAACAATATGATGGTTATGGCTATATTCTCTATGTTCTTCGTTTTAACCTTAGGGCTGATGATTGCGGGAATGGCATTAGCGTTTAAGAGAATATTCCGCTTTAAAATATACAAGGTCACTAACACATGGCAGGAGGTCGGCACCGGTAAAAAGGCTGCATTATTTTTCACAAGGATTCCGATAATTTTGATGTGTGTGCTTACTATTGACGCATTCGCCGGGAGCATAATTTTCCAGAAAATAGCCGGATTTATATGGGGGACACAAACGTGACACAGCTACCCGAATATAACCGGATTAACGAAACAAACGAAATCAATGAAATAAGCGAAACTAATCCCGAGTTAAAAAACAAAGAAAACCATGAATTAAAGAAGCTCCTCATGACACTTGGTATCGCTGTAATTGCGGCACACTTCGGTACAAGGGCGGTTGGTTTTTTATTCTCGGTTTTTTTCGCATTTTACCCGCCATATTCAACAGGAAGTTTATTTAATATCGAGGTCTTTTCTGAAATTATCAGCACCGGTTCAATCACCGTAATGACACGGGATTTCTACTATCTTTTTATATGGTTAGTCAGTGATATAATCGTGTATCTCCCGCCGTTTATTGTGTTCACAATGGCATTCGGGAAATACATGAAACAACCCCACCAATTCAAAACCTATGAATTTAAATGGGGCTGGGTCTTTTTATTCTTTGCGGGAGGGTATTCACTCAGCATTGCGGCGAGTATTTTCTCCCACTATATCGCCGATATAATTAGTGACATTTTCGGCACAGGAGGACTGAGGGACGTTTTCGCCGACATGATGCCCAATAATAATACGCAGGCAATTATGATGTTCGTAGTCGTGGCAATCATCGCCCCCGTCTGCGAGGAATACCTCTACCGACATTTACTGTTAAAGCCGTTACGGCGTTTCGGGGATGTGCAGGCGGTCATAATAACAGCAGTTTTATTCGGGTTTTTCCACGGGAACTTTACGCAGTTTCTTTATGCAACCTGCGGCGGTATACTCCTCGGAATAATCGCAGTACGCAGTAACTCGGTTAAACCGGCAATTGCTATGCATGCACTTAATAACGGGTATGACGTAGTCCGCTCAAGGGTATACACCTTAGCTGAGGAGGGTACACTCCCGTTTGACGCAGAAAGCGTTGGGCTTTTTTCGATACTGTTCATGCTTATCGGAGCGGTTGCGTTCATATATATTGCGACAATGGGATATTTAAAAATCAGCAACGAAAACCCGCACATGACCTCACGGGAAAGAGCTAATGCAGTTATAAAAAACCCCGCTGTGATTATTATGCTGATAGTGTTGTTAGTAGTGACTGTTCAAGGAACAGTATAATTAATAAGTAATAATGAATAATGAATAATGAATAATGGTTGTGTCGCCTGCGGCGACGGATTTTGAAATAAAAATCTTTGCGGACGCAAATACCAAAATTATTCATTATTAACTATTCATTATTAATTGTTAATCAGTAATACTTCAGCAAAAAATCTTTCGGCGTCATAATAAATTTCTCAACAGGGAAGTGTTTTATGTTCCCTGTGACAAGAACGGCGTTACATTCTTTCGCTGTGTCATAGAATTTACGGTCATCTTCATCAGGTAGTTTAACAGAGCTTGGGGTCACTTCAACATTTTTGCCGAACTTGACAATTTTTAACAATAAACTGTCTACCTGAGAAGCATTAAAGCCAAAAGCGGGACGCGACAGAACAGTCTTATACTCAATCAATATCTTATCATTAAAACAAAGTGTAAATCTATTGCTCGGGAGCATATGCATTATCTTATAAGGGTTCGAGTTTTCAGACCACAATGCAGAAACAAGAATATTGGTATCAATCACTATGTTAATCATATATCCCCCCGGATTTCCTTGCGTGCCGCTATAACTTCATTATTTATATCATCATCAGACATGAACCCGTGCTTTGACGCTTGCCCCCTCATATTCTCCAACATCCTTTGAAACTGAACCTTCTCATTTACATGAATTTGAAAAGGGATAGCCTGTTCCGCAACCGCTTGACGAACGAAAATATTAACAGCAGTTGTTAAATTCATACCCATCGCATTAAATAATGCATCTGCCTCAGATTTTAATTCACGGTCAATTTTAATGTTTAAACTTGTTAAATCAGTCATACCATTCACCTGCCTTTCGTTTTCATCATAACATAATTTTCGCCTGTTGTCAACACAACAGGCGAAAAATGTTAATTGTATTTGAAATCCGTCGCCTCTGGCGACACAACCATTATTAATTAATAAGTAATAATGAATAATGAATAATTTTGGTATTTGCGTCCGCAAAGATTTTATTTAAAATCCGTCGCCTCTGGCGACACAATATAATTAATAAGTAATAATGAATAATGAATAATTTTGGTATTTGCGTCCGCAAAGATTTTTATTTAAAATCCGTCGCCTCTGGCGACACAACCATTATTAATTATTAACTATTCATTATTAATCGTCTAAATTCCCCATATTTCCTTTGCGTATTCCATAATGGTTCTATCGCTTGAGAACTGCCCTGCGTTTGCAATATTCAACAAGCACATCTTCGCCCACGCCTCACGGTTTTTGAACGCCTTATTCGCCCGTAATTTCGCCTCGACATAATCCTCAAAATCGAGAAGAATATAATATTGGTCGGGGTCATGCCATGACGCACCCTCTAAAATAGAATTGTATAACTCCTTAAACATAAACCCGCTTTCGTCCTTTAACGTGCCGTCGATTAACGTATCCATGACCCGCTGAATACGTGGGTTTTCTTTATAGATTTTCTTGGGATTATACGAGCCTGCTTTTTTCTCAAGCTTCTCAATATCCTTTACCCTTGCACCGAATATGAAGTTGTTTTCCTCACCCGCCTCACGAACAATTTCGACATTCGCACCGTCATATGTCCCTAATGTCACCGCACCGTTGAGCATTAATTTCATGTTACCCGTGCCGGAGGCTTCTGTTCCTGCGGTGGAAATCTGCTCACTAATATCAGCGGAGGGGATTAACTTTTCGGCATATGACACATTATAATTCTGGATAAATAAGACGTGCATTTTTTTATTAACGTCGGGGTCGTTATTCACTAATTTCGCAATCTCGTTTATGAATTTGATAATCCCTTTTGCACGGTAATACCCCGGAGCGGCTTTTGCCCCGAACAAAAACGTCATACTCTCAAAGCCTTTGAGCTTTTTGTCTTTCAATGAGAAGTAAATATCGAGAACAGAAAAGGCATTTAATAATTGTCGCTTATACTCGTGAAGCCGCTTGACCTGAACATCGAAAACACTGTCTAAATCTAAGACTGCCCCGTATTCATGGAACTTTACGTGCCACGAAAGCTGTTCCTTTTTCATTCGCTTAATCTCGTTTAAACGATTGAGTGCATGATTGTCATTGGCATACGGGATTAGTTTTTTCAACTCGGTTAAATCCGTCAGCCATCTATCACCTATGCGTTCGGTAATAAACTGCGACAATTCCGGATTGCATAACCCTAACCATCTCCTTTGGGTAATGCCGTTTGTTTTATTCGAGAAGCGTTCGGGATATAAAGCGTACCATTCCTTTAAAGCGGTGTTTTTGAGAATTTCGGTGTGCAGCTCTGCCACGCCATTAACCGAGTGTGTCCCGAATAATGATAATCTCGCCATGTGGATTCGTTTTTTATCGTCGATTATGCTGTAGATTTCACGTTCTTTTTTATCAATGTCAAGCTCGTGTAATGTGTGCTTGAGCTTATTCTGAACCATTACTATATAAGGATATACCTCGGGTAATACCGAGCAGAACAAATCAACATCCCACTTTTCAAGTGCTTCCGCCATGATAGTATGGTTGGTGTATGCAAGTGTTTTTTGGGCTGTTGCGAATGCCTCATCAAAGGTGAGATTTTCTTCGATTAACAGACGAATTAATTCGGGGACGGCAACTGCGGGATGGGTGTCATTTAATTGAACAGCGTAGAATTCATGAAATTTCTTGAAGTCTTTATTGTTGATTTTAAAATCACGAATTATACTTTGTAAAGACGCACTTGTGAAGAAATATTCCTGCTTAATTCGCAGACGCCTGCCCTCATCAGTATCATCGTTGGGGTATAAAACACATGTAATCGCCTCCGCTTCATTACGTGCCTTAAACGCATCGGAATAATTCTGCTTGTTAAACGAGTCAAAATCGAACTCTTGATTTTCAAGGGGTTCTGCCTGCCATAAGCGAAGGCGGTTAATTGTATTGGTTTTGTAGCCGATTACCGGCATATCATAAGGGACTGCCCAAACCGATTGCCCTTTAAAGTCTACTCTGACTTTTTCGCCCTCACTGCGAACGCTCCACGGGTCCCCGAATTTAATCCAGTTGTCAGGGATTTCATTCTGGAAGCCTTTATCGAAATATTGCTTAAACAGTCCGTAGCGGTAGCGGATTCCGTAGCCGTCTAACGGGAGGTTGTGAGTCGCCGCCGAGTCAAGGAAACACGCCGCAAGTCTGCCTAAGCCGCCGTTACCGAGTGCTAAATCTTCAATCTGCTCGAACATGTTCGGGTCAAAGCCATTTTCACCGAGAACCTGCTTAGTCTGCTCTAACAATCCGAGATTAAATAGGTTCGAGTATACCATTCTACCGATTAGAAATTCCGCCGAGAGATAACAGGCGGTTTTTTTGTTATAACGTTTTTCGAGTAAACGGGGTTTAAGCTCCTCCATCGCCGCCTCTGAAATGGCGTTGTAAAGCCGCTTAACGTCTTTCTCCCCCGATTTTATAATTCTTTCAATATTTTGTCTGTAGTCCATTGTTGCCCCCTTATTGTGTTATGATTATTTCTTCACAGAAATCATGTAAATCCGGAATATCATTTTCTAAAATATCCCATATAATATCGAAATCAACTTTTCCATAACGGTGTGCCACAATATTACGAAGCAGTTTTATTTCACGCCATGATATATTGGTGTTATTTCCTTTAAATTCATCGCTTAATACAGTTACAAGCTCACCGATTTGTAAAAGACATAAACAAACTGCATTACGAAAGGTTGCACTTTCTGTGAACCGTTCCTTGCTGTTACTAAACTCTCTGCTTGTTTCATTGATTTGTACACAGTATCTTAATATATGCCGAAGTATGTCACGGTCTTTAGTGTTCATATATGACGACCATTTCCTTTTCAAGTTTTTCTTTAAAATATTCATCCTTATCATATTTTACAAGACTTGATGAGGTTAATAAATCTATATTTTTATTAAAGCTTTCTTGTAAATCCCCGAGCATGCCTGCAAGCTTTAAACCACGAAGCCTACCCTTATCAATAACGAAATCAAGGTCACTGTCGCTGTTTGCTTTTCCCAAAGCATATGAACCAAACAGAAAAACCCGCTCCACATCATATTTAACCGCAATAGGAGCGACAACTTTCTTTATCTCATCAATGGAATAAATCTTATCCGACATAACCTCACCTCCTAATCTGTATCAATTATAATAAAAATTGCCACTTTTGTCAATACAAAAATGTGCAACATTAACAATTTATCGTTTATCGTTAAATATCTATTGACAAACGTGATTTACCATGCTATCATGAGAGTATAAAAAATTCGGAGGTAATTATGAACACGAAAATTAATTCTATCAAGAAACTCAGTAAAATCCTGCACCTTGTCTTGTTGATTACAGCAATTATGTTTGTCATGGCAATTGTCGCACAGATTGTATTAATGGTCTTAGCACCGTCACTTGATTTATCGAATATATCATACATCGGGGTATTCGGTAATATACCGTTTGATGGAGGTATACATGAATTGCGTGCGGCACTGCTTAGTGAAATAATGAGTGCAGGTGTTGTAACGGCTATATTATATATTGCGAGTTATTTGTTTCGGGATATTAGTAGGGAGGATTCCCCGTTCACCAAAAAGAATGTGAAAAAACTGAAAATTATATCTGTGCTGATGCTTGCGTTAAGCGTGGTTGTTCAGCCATTGAGTGCATTGATTAACTTGATTATTCTGCCTGATGTAAATATTCATATTTTCCTGAGATTAGAGCAGTTAATATTCTCGGCGGTGTTTATATGCCTTGCGTTAATATTCGAGTATGGTGCTGAGCTACAACAGCAGTCCGACGAGACGTTATAGGAGGTTATATGATTATATTAAGACTTGACCGTGTTATGGCGGACAGGAAAATCTCATTAAACGAATTAGCCGAAAAGGTAGGGATTTCCAACGTCAACCTGTCTAATATTAAAACAGGGAAAATCAGTGCAATCCGCTTTTCCACATTGGAAAAAATCTGCGAGGTTTTACAGTGTCAGCCGGGTGATATTTTGGAATATAAAGGGGAGGAGTAAAGATTATGGAAATGACGCTTTCTATGATTTTCAGTTCAATTTTTCAAGTTTTGCTCTTCAGTATAATTCCGTTTATTATTTGGCTTATATTTGCGAGGAAAAAAGAAAACTTTTTCAAATGGCTCGGATTTAAGAAGCCTGTTATTAATAAAAAGCCGCAGTTTTTTTTATTATTCATCGGCTCGTTTATACTGCTGTCAGTCGCCGGTGAATTGATAAAAATATTCTTCATCGATAAGGAAACAACTGCCGCATCGCAGTTTCACGGATTGGGTATTGCGGGATTAGTCCCTGCCCTGTTTTACGCATTTATTCAAACCGGTTTGTCTGAGGAAATTGTGTTTAGGGGTTTCATAGGAAAGCGGGCGATTAACAAGTGGGGGTTCACTGTGGGGAACACTATTCAAGCAGTATTGTTCGGGCTGCTTCACGGTGTAATGTTCCTACCCTCCGCCGGAATATTCGCCGCTGTTATAGCAGTCGTATTCACGGGATTTGTCGGGTTCATTATGGGGTACTTAAACGAAAGGTCTGCCGGCGGTTCAATAGTCCCAAGCTGGATTATGCATGGGTTAGCGAATTATGCGAGTGCGTTGGTTATGATGTTTGATATTATATAGTTGCTAACTTAACGCTTATGCAGAATATTTCCATTGCTTGACGCAATTCCTCGACGGTGGGGAAGGTGGGGGCTATGCGGATGTTCCTGTCCTCCGGGTCGTTCAGATACGGGAATGTTGCACCCGCTCCCGTTAGAACCACGCCCGCCTCTTTACAAAGCTCGACTATACGTTTGGCTGTGCCGGGCTTGCCGTTAAAGGAGATGAAGTAGCCGCCCTGCGGAACATGCCATTCACCCAATTCGGAATTAAGCTCGCTTGATAACACGTCAAGCACCGCTTCAAACTTAGGCTGAAGCACCTTTCGGATTAATTCCATATGTGCCTTAACCCCGTCATAGTCTTTAAAAAATTGCACGTGCCTTAATTGATTTAACTTGTCTGAGCCGATTGTTTGGCAGCCCATATGCTTCCTTATATAATCGGCGTTAGTTTTACTTGCACCAAGCATAGCAATACCGCCGCCGGGGAACGATATTTTCGAGGTTGAGGCGAACACATACACCATGTCGGGATTGCCGGCTTTTTTACACTCGTCAAGTATATTTAATAATACGGGAGGGTTGTCGGTTAAATGGTGAATACAGTATGCATTGTCCCAGAAGATTCTAAAGTCATCTGCGGCGGGTTTTAGTTTTGCCATACGACGGACAGTTTCATCGGAGTAGACTATTCCTGTGGGGTTGGCGTACATAGGCACGCACCATATGCCTTTTATGGATTTGTCTGAGGCGACTAATTCCTCCACCATGTCCATGTTTGGCCCGTTTTCGTCGGTTGGTATGTTAATCATCTCAATCGAAAGGCTTTCGCAGATGGCGAAGTGACGGTCATATCCCGGGACGGGGCATAGGAATTTCGGTTTTTGGCTGTGCCACGGTAAGCTCCCCCCTCCTGTGCCGAGAAGCATTGCCCGCACAATAGTATCGTACATCAGTTGCAGGCTGGAATTCCCGCCAATAATAAGCTCTTCCTCCGAGCATTCAAGCATGGGGGCGAAGAGCTTCTTTATTTCGGGGATACCGTCGAGAATACCGTAGTTGCGGCAGTCAATATTATTTGATGTTTTGTAATTGTTTGCGGGCAGTGTCAGCATTTCGTTAACCAAGTCAACAACATCGGGGCCGGGTCTTCCCCTTGACATATCAAGGTATAGCCCCATGCCCTTAATTTGAGCGTATTGCTGTTCAAGCTGCTTTTTATCTAAGTCCATAGTTTTATTCCTTATTTTATGCATTTATGCAATGTCTGCGTTTTCGCGCGCACGCACATTATTATAATTATAATATTTATATTTATAAAGAGCGTTTGTAAAATGCTATAAATTACAGTATAATTACCGTGTTTTTCGTTGCATAAATGCTGTATAATGTATGCATAATTGTCAATTGTGCATTGTCAACTGTCAACTGTTCGTCAAGCTCCCAAGTCTTCTAAATCTGAATAGGGTTCGTTAATGAATTCCACTGTCAGGTTGCCGTCATCGCCTAATGTTATATTGGCGTGAACACGCAAAATCTGCTCGGTCAGAACGGTTTTCGGGAGGAATGTGTCGGCTTCTATGGTGAATTTATATTGTAATATAACAGTTCCGCTTGTGCCGTTCAGCTTTATAGTATATGCCGCCGCATTAGTTAAGTCAACCGCCATTTTTTGGGGTGACATGATTTTTACCAATTGCTCGTTTTCACTTCCGGCATAGGGGATAATCTCAATATCCTCTATTATTAATTCACGGGTGATTGCCTCTAAGCTGATTTCGCCGAATTTGAACCTCAGCTCCTCTTGCTTTTCCGCTAACTTCACCTCAATATATCCGCCTAAGTAGATTTCTGTTCCGGCGTTGTAGACGTTCATACTAAAGGCGGGGTAGAACTCCGGATTTCCTGATGCGATTGCCGCTTTCAGAATTTCCTCCTCATCGTATTCGGTCATGTTTATTATGCCCTCTAACTCCTCTGCGAATGCCGCCTCGTCAACCTGTGCGGCATATAGCCGCCAGACAGTGAATTGGTTATCGCCCGCTTGTTTGGTGTAATCGGTTACGTAAGCGATTTCGGGAATAGCAAATTCACGCAGGCAGAAAAACGTCACAATGCCTGCGACTAATATTGTCAGAATTATTAATACTATTCTTCTCATAATTCCTCCGTTGTGTTTTTAAATAGCGAATAAATTAAATTCCCAGCCCGGGAGACAGCGGGTTTTGCGAAGATACATCTTGTATTTCGGGTTTATTGAATTAAGCAGTATGGGCAGTTCGTACATGTCCTCCGGGCGGTGGTAAAGCGAGATGAGCAGCTTTGGCTTGTGCCTTGATATTACGTTTTTTGCCCCCTCAATAACCTTCGCCTCGCTCCCCTCGGTGTCGATTTTTATAAATGTGGGCTTGGAATTTTCGTCAATACATAACGTGTCGATTTTCACTGAGGCGATTTCAATTTGCCTGCCCGTGCCGGTTAATGAACCTGCACGCCCTGTTTTTGCGGAGAAATTAACTGTGCCGTCTGTGTTCCATGCGGCTGCGTTTACGGGGAGAAATAAACCAATTCCGTAGGCGTAGAACCTGCGTTTGAGCCATATGTAATTCTTCGCATCGGGTTCTATTGCTATGATTTTATTGAATTTGCTGTTGGTATGCTTCAAAAATTCGTCAACCGTGTCGCCCTTAAATGCACCCGCATCTATGAACAATTCATTGTCCTTGAGGTTAAGCAGGGACAAATCCTCGTCACGGGGGGTTGCGATTTCTTCGAGAATGTCTATTCTCCCGCTTAGGCGATACTCTAACCAGTTGTCAAACACATGACGGGATTTTTCGTCAGACAGTAACCCTCTTGCCTTGCTTAGCTTTTCGCCGTGTTTTTCGACATAGTTTACATCGTATATATCTTCGCCGAATAACGGCAAGTCCGGGGCGTAGATTTCATATCGTTCGGATAGCTTGATAATGTTGCCGAGCACATCCTCTCTGTCTGTTCCGAAGCAGGTGAGGATTATAAAATCGGTGAAGCGTTTTTTAACTTCCTCGAATTTCAGGACGTCGAAGCCTTTAAAAGACTGCCCTCGCACAAAATCGTCACTCGCCATTATTGCCGACGGGGTTAACCCGTGGCGTTCCATGACGGCGATGACCTTGTCGGCACCGTCGCCCGTTCCGTAGAGAATTATGGGTGACGGGGTTGTTTTAAGATATTCCCAGAGTGGTAGTTCATTCGGCATATTTCTTTTTTATAACCTCTTCGGCTTTTTTGAGGTGGATATTAAACCCCAATTCGTTCAACGCTTCCTCACGGGTATCGTATATAAACGTAGACCAGTCCCACCAAAATACGCCTGCGAAGCGAGAGTCGTTCATGAATACGTCGAGGCAGGTTTCGTAAAAATCTGCTTGTTCTTGTTCGTCGAACGGGTATTCCCTGTGCGAAAAGTCCCACGGGATAGCCGAGCAGCCCTTCGCTGAGCGGCACCCGATTTCCATAAACACGTATTTCTTTCCGGTTTTGTCGGATAAAGCACCTAAGTTTTCACGGACTTTTTCCCATTCTGCACGCATTTTCTCGGGTTCGGGCCCGTTAATCCCGACCTGGTAATATGCTGATGTTCCTATGTAGTCCAACGCATCGAACCACTCAATCCTGTCCTCGTGGTGGTGGTTGGTATTGTAGGTCAGCTTGCCGGAATAGATTTTGCGGATTTCTGCGATTAGAGTACGCCAGTAGTCGTTTTTGTGTTCTGTTCCCGACATTTCGCACCCTATGCAGAGCATTTCGCACCCTAATTCCTCCGCCAATTCAGCGTAGTGCAGCATGAATGCCGAGTAGTTCTTGAACCATTCCCCCCAGTATACATCAACGCCCCGCATGTTCTCGTCCGGGAATTTGATGTAAGCACGCCACACAGAATCTGCCGAGTTTAACATGGGCTTCAAGCATACCTTTATGCCTTTTGCACGGGCTTTTTCCACTGAGAAAATAATGTCCCTGTCTGTGGGGGTTCTCGAATAATCGAAGGTGATTTCGGTGGAGTGGAACGCTTTTTGATGATTGACCACGGCAAGGCAGAGCCAGTTTACGCCTAAATCGTAAAGCAGCTCTTGTGATTTAACCGCCTCGGGTTTTCTGAAATCGCCCCTTATGCCGTTGTAACCGTATGTGTAGCCTTTAATTTCCATAATATTATCCTAAAATTTTGATGTTATTGCATTTCGGTCAATCGCATATGAAATTGCGGTTTCCCTTGTGATTAAGTCTCTGCGGTAGAGTTCTGCGATTGCATCGTCCATTATGCTCATGCCTACGTTTTTACCCTGCTGCATTGCCGATTCAAGCTGGTGGCACTTGTTGGAGCGAATAAGGTTCTTGACGGCGTCTGTGCCGATTAACACTTCTAATGCGGCGACACGTCCTCTGCCGTTCTTTAACGGGAGGAGTGACTGGCTTATGACACATTCTAAAATCTGTGACAGCTGAACTAACATTTGCTGTTGGATATTATGGGGGCAAGCGTCTACAATTCGGTTTACGGCGTGAACCGCTCCCCTTGTGTGCATGGTCGCTAATACTAAGTGACCTGTTTCTGCGGCTGTTACCGCTAACTGCATGGTTTCATAGTCACGCATTTCGCCGACGAATATAACGTCGGGGTCTTCACGCAGGGCACTCCTGAGTGCGTATTGGAAGTTCTTCACGTCTCTGCCGATTTCACGCTGGTGGATTGTCGCTAATTTCTGCCCGTAACGGTATTCCACAGGGTCTTCAATTGTGACGATGTGGCATGCACGGGTGGAGGCGATATGTTCTAATATAATTGACAGAGTGGTGGTTTTTCCGCTTCCGGAAACGCCTGTTACCATAATCAGCCCGCTTTTCTTCTGCTCTGCAAGGTCTTTTAAAATATAGGGGAGCTGCAGGTCTTCAATCGTCGGGAGCTTGCTGTTCAACAGACGAATAGCACAGGCAAGCTTGCCCATTTGGCGGTAGACGTTTATACGCTGTCTGTTGCCGTTCTTGAGCTCTAACACGAAGTCAATATCGTCACCGTTATTGAGGCGTTCCTCCTGGTCGGCGTTAAGCAGTGACAGTATCATTCGGTTGTTTATGGGGATTTCGCTCAACCCCTCTAACTTGGTTAAATCTCCGTTTATGCGGAACACTGTGGGCTGGTCCACCGTCATGTGTATGTCGGAAGCGTTCTTGTCCCGTGCCGCCATTACAAATTCATCGAATGTCATAATAAAAAATACCCTTTCTTAAATAAAAATAATTGTAAATTGTCAATTGTACATTGTCAATTGTTTGTCAATTGTTCGTCAGCCTTTTATTTTGAAGACTATGCCGCTTGCCGCTAAGTATACCTCGGTACACATATTGGCTATCCTCTGGTTAATGTTGCCCATGATTTCCCTAAACCACCTCTGGTCAAGGTCTTTCGGGATTGGACAGTAGTTAAGCTCTGTTGAGATAATAAGGAGGTTCCCGTTCATGTCTTTAATCGAGTCAATGAGCTTGATAATCTCGTCAATAATGTATTGCTCGATTTCTCGGCGGCTTTCCTCGGTCATTGTGCTTATATCGGGGCATTTCTCGTTAATTCTGCGGTTGACATATGCACCTAAGTTATCTAAAATAGAAAACTTGTGCCCCTCAACCAATTCAACAAGATTGTCTGCTCCTGTTTTTATGACCCACTCAATCCCTCGGTTTTTGCAGTTGTATTCGATTCTGCCTGCGATTTCCTTGTCTAAGTCATCGGCTATGTACATATACATGACATCGTCGCAGGATTCAAAGCAGTTTACTGCCCATCGGGATTTTCCGCTTGAGGCTCCCCCTGTTATAAATGCTATTTTTGCCATTAAATGCAAACCCTCCCTTTTATATTTTAATACATTCCCGATAAGTATAACATGTTTTTATAAAAAAATAAATAGTTTTTTAAAATTTTGTTGGAAATTTAAAAAAAGGTATTGACAAGTGCTTTTTAATATGGTATATTGTGTATATCGTATATATACAATATGGAGAGAATTATGGACATTATTATCAGTAATTCCGGCGGGGTGCCGATTTATGAGCAGATTATTTCGCAGATTAAGGAGATGATTATCTCGGGTGTGTTGAAGGAGGGGGACGCTCTTCCGTCAATGCGAATTCTTGCGAAGGAGCTGCGAATCAGCGTTATTACCACTAAGCGTGCTTATGAGGAGTTGGAGGCTCAGGGGTTCATTGAGTCGTATACCGGTAAGGGCAGTTTTGTTAAGTCTAAGAATATTGAGCTTATTCGGGAGGAACAGCTTAGGCAAACAGAGGAGCTGCTGGTGCTGGCATGTGAGAAGGCACGGTTATGTAAAATAGGCGTTGATGAGTTATGCGAAATTTTGAAATTAGTTTATACGGGGTGATACCATAATTGGTGAAAGCGTGCATTATGGGGAGTGAGCGGGCGGACAGGGGTAGGAGAATCGGGCGGACAGAGTGGACAGAATGTCCGCATTGTCGTCACCGCCCCTACAGAGAATGTGAAAGACACCGGTTTGTACCGGAACCACCCCGCCCTACGGGCACCCCTCCAAGGAGGGGAATTGCAAGCGGGCGAACGCAGTTCGCCCCTACAGAAAACAGGTATTTTATTAATTATAATTGTGAGGGAAATATGGAGAATATTATTGAAATTAAGGGTTTGGTTAAAAATTATGACGGGTTCAGCTTAAAAGAAGTGGGGTTCTGCTTACCTAAGGGGAGTGTTATGGGGTTCATCGGGCAGAATGGTGCGGGAAAGTCTACCACTATTAAGGCGATACTTAACCTAATTAAAACAGACGGCGGGAGTGTTACCGTATTCGGTAAGGACAGTGTTAAGGACGAGGAAGCGATTAAAGAACAAATCGGGGTGGTTTTCGACGAGCCGTGTTTCCATGATGTTCTTAATGCCAATCAGATTAATAAGGTTTTTAAAGGCATTTACAAGGAATGGAGCGAGGAAGCTTTCTTCGGGTATATGAAACGGTTTGAGTTACCCTTGAAAAGAAAGTTCAAGGATTTTTCACGGGGCATGAAGATGAAAATGCAAATTGCGGTGGCATTGTCGCATAATGCAAAGCTGTTAATCATGGATGAACCGACATCGGGGTTAGACCCTGTCGTTCGTAATGAAGTGCTTGATGTGTTTATGGAGTATTTATTAGACGGGGAGCGGTCAATTCTGATTTCCTCGCACATTACCGTGGATTTGGAGAAAATCGCCGATTATGTCACTTTTATTGATAAAGGGCGGATTTTCATGTCGGATAACAAGGATAATGTTCTCGATAATCACCGGATTATTAAATGCGGGAAAAGCGACATTGACAAAATCGATTCCGGTGATATTGCGGGAAAACGGGAGAACGAGTTCGGGGTGGAGGTGCTTATTAAAAGTAACATCGACAGGTATTCAGATATGACGCTTGACCGGGCTACCCTTGACGAGATAATTCTGTTTTATGTTAAAGGGAACCACCCCTCCCCTGCGGGGCACCCCTCCAAGGAGGGGAATTTATGAAAGGATTGATATTAAACGATTTTTTCTGCGTTAAGAAGTTTTTGATTATATATGTCCGAATTTTTATTGTGGTTTTGATTGTCGGGTCGGTTTTGTTGCTCGGGACAATTCACGGCAACTTAAAGGACGCAGACCCGCACGGAGAATTAACCGATATGCTTGTGGGAATGTTCGATTTGATAATACCGCTTATTGCGGGGTTGTCGGTGTATGCTTTGTTTGAGGAAGTGTTCTTCGCAGATAAGAAGGGCTGGAGCAAGTATATGTTCTGCCTGCCTGTCTGCGATTATAGGAAAGTCGCTGCACGTTATATCGTGGCAACCTCGACTATTGTGTTGTCGTTGGTTATGTTTATCGGGATTTCGGCGGCGTTCCACTCAATAGCAGGTAGTTTTACATGGAAGGCTTTGGGAGTGCCTATCGCTTTTTATTGTGTTGCGGTGGTTTTGAGCTACACAGGCTCCGCTTTCCTGTATTGGTTAGGCGATAAGAAGAAAATGGGGATTTTGACAATGTCGGTTTATTTAATCGGCGGCGGTGGGGCTGTAGTGTATGCTCGGACATTAGAGGAAAGCGTTCGTGAAGAAAAGCTGCTTGAAATTTTAAATAAAATAATTGATTTTACCAAGGATTATTGGTATCTTGCGTTGATTGTTACGGTTGTTGTAATTGTTTTATCGTATTTTGTCGCTGTGTATGCCGTTAAAAGGAGGGAGAAATTTTGTTAGGCTTGATTTATAAGGATTTTACGGTTCAGAAGTATTTAATTGTTGTTTCTGTTTTGTTTATAGTTTTCTTTTCATTTTTCACGTTTTCTGCAAATAGCGTGGTGACTTATGAGGGGGAAAGCGAAATTATGGTCAGCAGCATGGTTTTAGCCGGTGTAGCGTTTATGGTTTTCATCGGGGGGAGCATAATTCCCGAGACGGCTTTCTATTCTGATGAGAAGTCGAGGTTTAATGTTTATGCAAAATGCCTGCCTACCACCGCAAGCAAGACTGTTTTAGCACGGTATTTACTTATGCTGATGATGTATGGCGGGTGTTTTGTTGTGTTGGTTATTTTTCTAATTTTTAATCCGGGTGTAAATAATGTTACTCTTAACCTGCTTATGCCTTTGACCGCTTTTGCGATATTTGTGGCCTTCGATTCGTTTTCCTATGCGTTTTATTATCGGTTCGGGGTTAAGCGAGGGGGTACGTTTAAGTTGATTTTCTTAATCACACTGCCGCTTATGCTTTGTATGTATCTGTTATTCGGGGATTTGAGCGTGTTCGGTGAGAGGGGAATGGAGGATTTGTTCACATGGATTATGACCTTAAGTGTGGAGAAGTTCTTTGAAGATGTCTGCCTGCCGGTGTGTGTGTTTGCACTTGTAGTATTCATCGGGTGTTACTTTATTTCCGCCCGAGTATACAGGAAAGGGTTAGAAACGGGAGAAAATTAATAAAAAAACTGTTGACAACCCATATTTTTCATGTTATAATACATAGGCTTGTCTTGATTAATCAAGATTAAGCCTATTATCCTTGCTCGTGATAAGCTATAATTCACGGGACAAAGTCTATAAGGAGGAGTTATTTTAATATGGCAAAATTAGGCGAAAAGTATGAAACAATGGTAGTGTTCTCACTCAAAAGCGGTGATGAACAAGTCGAGGCACTGAAAACCAAGTTCACGGATTTAATCAGTGCGAATGCAGAGATGGTCGGCGTTAATGAATGGGGGAAAAGGCGGCTCGCCTACCCGATTAATTATGAAAACGACGGGTATTATGTTCTGTATATGTTCGATTCAAAGCCCGATTTTCCCGAGGAGTTGGAACGTGTTTTGAATATCACGGAGGGGATTTTACGGTTCTTGACGGTTCTTAGAATTGACAAGCCCGTTTCTGCCGCTCCCGAGCCAACTCCACCCGAGGTGGAAACGACGCAGTCGGATTTGCCGGCTACGCCGGAAGATGCACCTGAAGAAGTTTCGGAAGAACCCGAAGAGGTTGCACAAGTATCCGAAGAAGATGACGTGACAGAAGAGGAATAAGACATGTTTAACAAAGTTATATTAATGGGCAGAATATGCCACGATTTAGAGCTTAAAACCACACCGTCGGGTGTGTCGGTTCTGTCGTTCAGGATTGCTGTTGACAGAAACTATCAAGTTAAAGGCGAGGAACGCAAGGCTGACTTTTTCAACATTGTTGCGTGGCGTTCTACTGCGGAATTTGTTTCTAAGTATTTCGGAAAAGGGCGTATGATTATGGTTGACGGCGAGCTTCAAACCCGCCAGTATGTTGACAAGAACGGTGTCACTCAGAATATAGTCGAAATTGTTGCGGACACCATTCACTTCACGGGGGAGAAACCCCCTCAGCAACAGCAGAACGGTTATGCTTCCGGCAGCAGCTTTAACGGGAATTATGGCGGGTCGTATCAGTCCTCACCCCCTCCCATTCACCCAGCACAGACGGTTAATTCTGTTCCGACACCCGTCAACAGCGGATTGCCCGACGATTTCAGCAACGGTTCCGGCGACGACGATTATCCATTTTAAATTTTATTAATAAGGAGAACATTATAAATGCCTGAGAGAAGAGAATACAATAACGATAATAAGGGTGGCGGCGGTCGCCCGATTAAACGAGCTCGCAAAAAAGTATGTGCGTTTTGTGCGGAGAGAGCCAAGTTCATCGATTATAAGGACATTGCAAGGCTGAAAAGCGGTAAATGCCTTACTGAACGGTATAAAATTCTGCCGAGACGTATCACCGGCTGCTGTGCGTTCCATCAGCGTGAGCTTACCACAGCGGTTAAACGTGCAAGACACTTAGCGTTAATTCCATACGCTTCGGATTGACGAACAATTTACAATGGACAATTGACGATTGGCAATTGTCCATTATTATTAGGAGGAAATTATTATGACACCTGAAGAAAAGTTATATAATTGTTATGACAGCATTAAAGGAAAATTAAACGGGTTTACGCCGAAAATCGCATTAATATTAGGGTCGGGGTTAGGGGCTTTGGCTGACGAAATTGATGTTAAATTCACCATTGATTATTCCGAGATTGACGGGTTCCCGCAGTCGACAGTACAGGGGCATAAGGGACGGTTTGTATTCGGATACATGGGTGATGTTCCGGTAGTGATTATGCAGGGGCGGGTGCATTATTATGAGGGGTATTCCATGCATGACACGGTTTTGCCTGTTCGGTTGATGAGGCTCATGGGGGCGGAGATACTGTTCTTAACTAATGCGGCAGGCGGGATTAGCTTCGGGGCGGGTGAGTTTATGCTCATTACTGACCAAATCAGCACGTTCTCGCCATCACCGTTAATCGGGAGGAACTTCGACAAGTTCGGGACACGATTCCCCGATATGAGTGAGATTTATAATAAGGAATTGAACTCTGCCGTCCGTAATGCTGCACGGGAATTGGGGATAGACTTAAAAGAGGGTGTGTATGTTCAAACAACGGGCCCGAACTTCGAGTCGCCCGCTGAAGTGAAGATGTTCAAGATTTTGGGAGCTGATGCGGTGGGAATGTCTACAGCGTGTGAGGCGATTGTCGCTAATCATGCGGGAATGAAAATATGCGGGATTTCCTGTATTGCTAATTTAGCGTGCGGGCTTTCCGATAATCCGTTAACCCATGCGGAGGTTATGGAGGCGGCGGATAATTCTGCACCTGTGTTTAAAAAGTTAATTAAAGGAGCGGTTGAGGCAATTGCAAGAATTAGTTAATATTCGGTTGTCAGACGATGAAAATTCGATAATTATTTTAGACCAAAGACTATTACCGAATAAAATAGAGTATATAGAGTTACGCACTGCCGAGGAAATGTATGACGCTATTAAGCTGTTGAAGGTTCGGGGAGCACCGGCTATCGGGATATTCGCCGCTTATGCAATATTTATATTAGGGCGAGAATATGCGGATTACATTAAGTCGGCACGTCCTACTGCGGTTAATTTACAGTGGGCAGTTGACCGTATGGTAAACGCTTCGGATTTACTCGCGGAGTGCAAGGCTATTCATCAAGAGGACATAACCATGTGCAGAGCCATTTCTGAAAATGGGTTGAAGCTTATAAAAAATGGTGACGGGGTTCTCACCCATTGTAATGCGGGGCCTTTGGCGACTTCAAAATACGGGACGGGGTTGGGACCGCTTATATTGGGGGCAGAACGTAATATGAGGTTTAATGTGTTCGTGGACGAGACCCGCCCGCTTTTACAGGGGAGCAGAATTACAGCGTTGGAGCTTATTAATGCGGGGTTGGATGTTACGCTGATTTGCGATAATATGGCGAATACGGTTATGAAGCAGGGGAAAATTAATGCTGTTTTCGTAGGGGCTGACCGTGTCGCCGCTAACGGTGATGTTGCTAATAAAATAGGCACGTCGGGGTTAGCAGTCCTCGCTAAGCGGTACGGTATTCCTTTTTATGTGTTCTGCCCGTCCTCCACGATTGACATGTCGTGTAAAACAGGCAGTGATATTGTTATTGAGGAACGAAGCTCTGATGAAATAACCCGGCTGTATTTTGCTGAACCGGTTGCACCCGTCGGGGTGAAATGCTTCAACCCTGCCTTCGATGTCACCGAGGCAGAGTTGATTACTGCTGTTATTACCGAAAAGGGGACGTTTATAAAACAATCGTGACTAATACATCATTACCGTATTGAGTTGTTCCGTATGACGGGGTAATGTTGTGTTTTGTTATTATAAACTGTAAATCGTCCGGTGTGAAGCTGTAGGTGCAAAGGATTTCAATAACCCGCATGCCGCTGTTGTAATCGTTTTGGAACACTGTTTCTAACTGCATTACCGAGGATGCGTTTCTCCCCGTGTATCCGTAGTAGTTATACGTCATTTCGGAGGCGGTGGGAAAGTTTGCACGGTTCCATGAGTGTGTTGATGACATTACAGTGTCGCTGATGTTAAAATATCTGTAAGTCCTGTTTTCACCCTGGTCGTTCCACGTTACGTCAACGTGATACCATTTTCCGTTATAATTCACCATGTTCCATGCGTGTTTCTCATTACCTGCTGTTCCGCTGATTATTATACATTCCACATTTAACATGTCCATCAGCATTTTAAACGAATAGGCGTATCCCTGACATACTGCTTTTCCTGTGATTAACGCACCGTATACGTCAAAGGAGTCTGCGTTAAAGGCGTAGGCATAATCGTATTCAATTGTGTTTGCCAAGTATTCATGGACTGCAAACGCTTTTTCAAAAATTGTTCCCCGTGTTAAATTTAATGTGTCGATAATTTCAACCGCTTTGTCATAAACGGCTTTTTCTTGTGCGTTTAATGATGAGGTGTTTTTGCTTTTATAGGCGGCTGTCACCTTCATGTATACTTCGTATTCGATATTCAGCGTTGCCTCTATAAACCCTGCCATTTCTACATAGCTGATTGACAGCCCCACAATTCCCCGCTTGATTAACAGCTCTTCCTCGATTTTTATATGGTTTTCTAACTCCCTCCATATGTTTATGCTTTCTAAGCGGATTTTCGCCGATGGGAGAAGCTGCTCGCACATTTGGGCGATTAATAAATCGAGTTCGTCCATTGTTGTGATTATGTCTTCGGAAAGCTGTGTCGGCGGTTCGGTTTTAGCCGGCGACTTCATTAAATCGCAGGCAGTCAGTGAGAGAATCAGTAGTAGTGTCAGTAATAATGCGGTGAGTTTTTTCATAGTAATGCCTTTCTGCCTATGTCGGTTCTGTAGTGGGCGTTTTTGAACTGAATTTTTTCGACTGCTTCATATGCTTTGTCTAATGCTGTTTTTAAATCATCGGCTACTGCGGTTATTCCTAAAACTCTGCCGCCTGCCGTAACAAGCTCGCCGTTTTCGGTTTTTGTTCCGGCGTGGTAAATGTACACGTCGGTGATTTCATCAAGCCCTGTGATTTTATAACCGGTTTCATATTTTTCGGGGTAGCCGCCGCTTGCCATAACCACGCATGCGGATTTTTCATCGGAGAATGTTATTTCTAAATCTGCTAACCTTTCCTCCCAAATTGCCTCGATTATGTCAAGTAAGTCGGTTTCTAAAAGCGGGAGAATTGCCTGTGTTTCCGGGTCACCGAAACGGCAGTTGTATTCTATTACTTTTGCTCCTTTTGATGTGAGCATTAACCCGAAGTATATACAGCCCTTGAACGGTCGGTTTTCTTGAGCCATTCCTCTTATTGTGGGCAGAAAGATTTTCTCCATACATTCTGAGGCGATTTCATCAGTGTAATACGGGACATTGGCAACTACGCCCATTCCGCCTGTGTTTAACCCCTCATCATTGTCCAAGGCACGCTTATGGTCGGTGGAAGCGGGCATGGTTTTTACGGTTATACCGTCGGTGAATGCGAGGACTGTCACCTCCATGCCGTCTAAGTATTCCTCTATGACGATTTCTTTTCCGCTGTCACCGAATTTATTGTCAAGCAGCATGGAATTGACTGCCGCCTCGGCTTCGATTAAGTTATTTGCAATTATTACGCCTTTACCTAAGGCAAGCCCGTCACACTTTATAACTGTGGGGTAGCTGCTCTGCGATTTTATATAGGTTATGGCTTTTTCGGGGTCGGTAAAGGCTTTGTAGGCGGCGGTGGGAATGTTATGGCGTTTCATGAACGATTTCGAGAAAACCTTGCTCCCCTCAAGTATTGCGGCGTTTTTACGGGGACCCATCGTTTTAAACCCTGCTTTGTTAAGTTCGTCAACCATTCCTAAAACCAACGGGTCGTCGGGGGCTACGAAAACTATACCGAGAGCCTCGGCTCGCATGCCGGCTTCGCCGGAATCAATATTTAATTCCTTGGCTAATTTAATAATGCCGTCAATGTCGGTGGCTTTGACATTGTGGCAGGTGGCTGTTTCAGCTATACCTGCGTTACCGGGGGTTGAGTGGATTTCGGTGATTTTCGGTGATTTTTTAAGTGAGGTGATTATGGCGTGTTCCCGCCCGCCTGAGCCTATTACAAGAATTTTCATGTGAACTCCTTATTTTTACATCTGTAAAATAAAGTATAACATATATTTGCATTTTTGGCAAATGTATGTTATAATACCCTCATGAAAGAACATGAATTATTAGAATTGCAGGCGTTTGCAGGGGTTATGCAACGGGCCGGTCAATCGCTCCACACCACCATGAGGTATGTTTTTGCAATTTCGGACGGAGATTTTTATAACGTCAACGTCAAGGACATATTTAAGGTAGCCCTCACCGATATTACTAATCCCGATATTTTGGTTAATCTCGGGTTGTCTCTTGACGGGAAAATTAAGGAGCTTGATACTGAGGAATTCGAGGTAATGTGCGATATGATATTTTTCGCCTTTGCTGTGAGAGTTCCCTTTTATAAGAAAATACCGGGGGGGAGGTTCAGCGATAAGCAGCTGCTCGCCTTATTTAGTTTATGCGAGGAAATGGGGGCAAGGGACGTCGATTCGATAATCGGGGAGACGTTTAAACCGATGTTGAAACGTGCGAGGGGCAGTCGGGGCTTAAATGAACCGCCGTTCAACGGGGAATGGTTCAGGCGGTGGATATATACCTATGGGGGGGAATTGGCGGCGATAAATAACCGGAACATGTTTTTTCTGGGGTGCTGTGACGCATTGTTCCCGCTGTATTACGCTAAGCTGACTGATAAGATTACCGAGATGATTGGTGAAAATAAAATAACGCCGTAGTTTATATCGGCGTTATTTTATTTATGTTGAGGTTAACCTATCGTTTCTGTAACTTTTTTATACCATTCATCGGGGTCTATCATATCGTCAAGAGCGAACATTTTCCGTGTTTCATAAATTGCTTTCACAAATTCGTTTATATCAGCAAAAGACTCATCGGGCTTTTTATGAAATGCGAAAGGACGTATAGCGTATGGTCGTCCCTGTTTTACTTGTAAACCAATGGGGTAGATTTGTGATTTTGAAGTGATTTCCCATATATTCTTCAAATAGATGTTTTCTATTTTGAACCCATGCGTTATGGGGATATAACCGAAAATCAAATATTTCGCATGTAGTTTTTTCGGGTGCGTATATATTTCCCTGTAAAACCCGTCGAAATTTGCAATATCAAAAGCAGGAGCATTTGTATAATTCCAACACTTAACTTCCATATCGTATTTAACACCGTTTATTTCCGCTGTGAAATCGGGGAAACATTGGGAGTTTTCATTTGATTCTAAAACTAATCCGTTATCCTCTAACCATTGAGGAATCCATTCCTGCACACAGTTTCCGATAATGTCATTAGATTTACTTATTTTAGGTATACCGCCTATGGTTATCGTTATTACACCTTTTTCGTTTTTTATGTCTTTTACAGCTTTATTATACAGCTCTTCTAACGATTTCAATTTCATTTTGGCTCACCTCGTTAAAAACATTTAATAATCTCTCGGCAACAAAAGCGATTACAGGAACTACAACAGTATTACCGAGTAGGTCGTATCCTATTTCTTTATCAACATCAAACTTGTAATTATCGGGATAACCGAACAGCCTTAATCCTTCACGCAATGAGAGATTTCTCAGCCCTCCGTTATCCACAACATATAACCCTTTCATATCCATTGCAACAAGCGTTGGTGCATGACTGTTCGGGTCAAGGATTTTATTAATTTCAAACGACATTTTCCCTGTTACTATATTATAACCGAGAGGCAATTCTGTGTCTTGCTTACGAACGCTCCCAACTTTCTTTTTTGGATGCTCTAATTTAAGATACTTTTTTTGAACAAGGTCATTAAGCATTTCTTCAAGGTTAGACCTATCAAAGAATGTGCGTATTTGCTCAATAGTCAACGGCATACCGTCCATCCAATCTATACCGTATTCCTCTGCCCATTTCTTCTTTCTGCGTTCCTTTAACATTCGGTTAAGTAATTGCTTTTGCTCTTTGCTGACTTCCCCTTTTAACTCAATATCCCAACTATGGATATTATTGTTACCTCCACGCTTGTCTTTAATAGATTTTCCGCATAATTCATCAGTGGAATAACGGTTTAAAAGCTTTTTCACAAAACTGCTGTTTGATGTTTCCAATCCTTTTTCCAGTTTCGAGCCAAGATTTGAAACAGAAAGGGGTGGTTCTTTAAGGTTTGGATAACCCGTCCTCGTTCCGACAATATAAATACGCTTTCTGTCTTGCGGAACACCAAAGTTTTTAGCGTTAAGCGTGTCCCATGAAACCTTATAGCCCAGTTTTTCTAATCGTTCTAAAATCGTTTTTAATGTGCGTCCGATTTTATCTTTTGGGTTTTCTTTATCATGGTTTATAAGCCCCTCGACATTTTCTAATATAAAGCCGTTTGGTTTTTTATCTCTGAGAATACGCTCGACTTCAAAAAACAAAGTTCCCCGAGTGTCAAGAAAACCTAACCTTTTCCCTGCTGACGAAAACGCTTGACAAGGAAAGCCTGCAAGCAAAAAATCGAAGTTAGGAATTATAGACGAGGGAATTGCAGTTATATCACCATTTATTCGCTCTTTCGGGTGATTTTGTTTTAAAACTTCAACAGCGTGGGGTTTAATTTCAGAAGTGAAAACGCATTCGGTTTTATATCCTTGGTTTTCACAAGCAAGTTCAAAACCTTTTCTGATACCGCCAATACCGGCAAACAAATCAATAAATCTGATTGTGTTGTTCATGCAAACACCCCCAACTCCCCTAACGCTTATAATCAAAATTGTTTATGTCGATTTCCTCTGCTTCTTTTGTTATCATATTTTTCAACATTGCTTTGCCGGTTTGAAGCTCATTATCACCTATTACCATGCTGAATTTTGCTCCGATTTTATCCGCATATCGCATTTGAGCTTTGACACTTCTGCCGGTTAAGTCGGTTTGAGCAGATACACCGTTCTTACACAGTTTGTGCGATAGTTGAAGTGCGAATAACATGGCTTCTTCGCCTAATCCTGCAATGTATATATCCGGAGTGTTCGGTTCATTAAATTGTGCGTTTTCACCCTCCATAACTGATATTACACGTTCTATACCAAGTGCGAAGCCCGCCCCTGTCATGGGGTTGCCGCCGAGTTCTTCTATTAATCCGTTGTATCTTCCGCCGCCGCCAAAGACTAATCCTGTGGGGGAAATAAACTCAAATACTGTGTTTGTGTAATAGTCCAATCCTCTCACGATTTTCGGGTTGACGATATAGGATATTTCGAGAGCGGTGAGATACTGTTTCACGTTGTTGAAGTAGTCTGCACAGGTTTCGCAGTTGTATTCAAGAATGAGGGGTGCAGCTGTCTTATACTCGGAGCAGTTGGGGTTTTTACAATCGAGCAGCCTCATTGGGTTGCGTTCTAAGCGTTCGTGACAGTCACCGCATAGGGTTTGCTTAAATTGTGAATAGTATTTCTTTAATGCGTCTTGATAGGTTTTTCGACATTCCGGGCAACCGATACTGTTGATTTCTAATGTGTATTTGCTTATTCCTAATTTTTTAAATAAATCGCTTGCTAATGCTAACAGCTGAACGTCACAGGCGGGTTTGTCCGCACCGAACACCTCCACACCGAATTGTGAGAATTCACGGTAACGCCCGCTTTGCGGGGCTTCGTAACGGTAGCAGTTTGTGAAGTAGTACAGCTTTAACGGTAATGCGTCATTAAATAAACCATTCTCGATTGCTGAGCGTGCCGCTCCCGCTGTTCCCTCCGGCTTAAGCGTGAGACTCCTGCCCTTCTTGTCGTCGAAGGTGTACATCTCCTTTTGGACAATGTCGGTGGTGTCGCCCACGCTCCTCTTAAATAACTCGGTATGTTCAAAAACCGGGGTGCGGATTTCCTTAAACCCGTAAACCTCTGCGATTTGTCTCGCAGAGGTTTCTACTGTTTGATATTTGTGGATTTCGTTGGGGAGCTTGTCGAGTGTTCCCCTTGGTGCTTTTGTTATTAAAGACATAGAATACATTCCTTAATGATATTTCCCGCGAAGCGGGCATGCGAACCAGAGGCTAAGAGTTTGTTCCAAACTCCCTCTCGGTCATTTCATGTTTTCTCGCCAGTCTAAGTCGCCCCTCTGTAAGGCGTGGATAAGTGCCTCACCTGTAGCAATGTTGGTCGCTACGGGGATATTATGTACATCACACACACGCAGAATGTTAATATCATCAGCACTGACTGTGCTGTTGTTCGAGGTGTCACGGAAAAAGAACAGCACGTCAATCTCGTTGCAGGTGACACGTGACACCAACTGCTGTCCGCCGCCTTGAGAACCGCTGAGGTATTTCTGGATTTGCAAGCCTGTCGCCTCCGACACCAATTTCCCTGTTGTTCCAGTTGCACAGAGATTGTGCCGGTTGAGAATACCGAAATAGGCAATGCAAAACTGAATCATCAGTTCTTTTTTAGAGTCATGTGCCATAAGAGCAATAGTCATAATTTCACCTAATTAATGTTGATTGTTAAAGGAACATCATTACCGAGAATTCGGCTGGAAATTGCACGGAATTCCTTAAGTCCGGGAGAGGTGGGCGGCAAGGGAATACCCTTTGAGCCGCATACCTTGATGTCGTTGTCTTCCGGGACTACGCCGATTAACGGAATTCCCACATCGTCCATAACCACGTCTAAATCGTATAACAAATCCTCTTCCTTGAACCTTTGGCTGACCTTGTTGATTACTAATCTTTGGTTTGTGCAGTTCTTGACGTATAAAAAGTCGGACAGGATTGCGGCATCACGAACGCAGACGGTATCGGGTGTTGTCACCATTAAAATCATGTCTGCCGCTTTGATGACGCTGAAAATCGAGCTGCCTATTCCCGCTGTGTCAACAATTATATAATCGAAATGCTGCCGCATTTCTTCACACACGCCGATGATTTTTTCGGGGTTGATTTCGATAAACGGGTTACGGGTGGCACAAACCAAGTATAAATTATCGCTGGTTCTGACCTTTGTGGTGGCTGTGAGAATGTCGATTTCGCCGTTCAGATATTCACCGATGTCATGCTTAATCTCATCCTTTATTCCAAGCATAATGTCCTGGCACCTTAACCCGAAGTCAAGCTCCACGACAAGTGTTTTCTTCCCGTAAAATGCTAAGCCTGATGCAACATTCGCAGAGGTGGTGGATTTACCTGTTCCGCCCTTGCCCGCTGTTACCGCTATTATTTGTGACATAGTTTTCCTCCGCAGAATTCTTTTGATACGCCATAACATTTCCCATTATAGCATATATTCAGTTAAAATAAAAGGGGATTACATGAAAACATAAAAATTTGTATAAATAATACTATAGAATTTAGTTTTATTTGTGCAATGTGACTGATTATTCGGGTGGTGGAGATACGGGTACACGGGGAGGTGCGTTCCACGGGCCTATGATGTTACCGAATTCATCGGCTTGCGGGGAATACATCCCTGTTTCGTATGCGTCGATGATGTTCCTTATGATACAGCTGGAATACTCACCACCCTCTAAAACTACCGCAAAGGCAATCTGCGGGTTGTTTGCGGGGTAGTATCCCAGAACTGTCGAGTTGTATAAAACATTGTGGATTATTTCCGGGGTTCCGGTTTTATACGCCGGTGCGTCGGGGAGTCCGTCGAACATATACCGCCCTGCATTCGGGTTTGTCGGGGCGGCCGCCGGGTTAATCGGGACATGCCGTGTTAATGCAAGTGCCGCCATTCCCTCACGGATTACCGCAAAGTTGAACTCATTACCCTCACTTAAGTCCATCACAATTTCCGGCATGGTTTGGAATATCAGTTCGGTGCAGTCGTAATTCCAAACCGAGTCTACAAGGTAGGGTCGGTATCGCACCCCGTCATTCGCAAGCATTAACGCAATTGTTGCCATGTGCAGGGGCGTTACTAAGGTTTCGGACTGACCGATTGCCGCTTGAATAGTATCGCCCGGGGTGAGGGGTGAGCCGATTAAGTCCTCATATATATCCCGTGTGGTCATTCTCCCCGGGTAGTTGTAAATATCGCAGTTTAAATTAGTCCCCACTCCAAATTGCCATGCTGTTTCTGCGAGCCGTTCAATCCCCAGCCGCCTGCCCACGTCATAGTAATAGCAGTTGCAGGACACTATAAGCCCCCTTATAACATTCGTCGCACCGTGGTAGCCGGTACATCTGGGCTGATAGTCCTCATAAAACGTGTAGACCTGTGAGCAGAATACCGTGTCGTTCCTGCCTACTACAGCATGAAGTAACCCTGCCGCAGAGGTGACGGTTTTAAATGATGAGCCGGGACGGTAGCCGTGTGCCGCCGCTCTGTTAAGAAGCGGTTTGTTCGGGTATATGGGTTCGCCCGACGCTTCGGCAAGCATTAAGTCAACATAGTCTGCCAAATCGTATGACGGGTTGTTCGCCATTGCTAAAATTGCACCTGTGTTAACATCGACAACCACGATTGAGCCTGCTGTTGTTTCGGTGGGGCGGGGGTTAATCAGTGTGTAGTTAAGCCACCCTATATGGTCGGAGAGAATTCGCTCAATCATTCTTTGAAATTCGATGTCGATGGTTAGTTTTATTGTTTTGCCCGCTTGAACGTCCTTCGTGATTTCGTCGGAGATTACCTCCCCATAAGTGTCACGTGTTATTTCACGGATTCCGTTATCGCCCCTTAATGTGCTTTCCATGGTTTCCTCAATTCCGAAAAAACCGATAACGTCGTTAAGGTTGTAGCCGGAATCTTTTAATACACTGTATTGCTGTTCGTTTATGGCGTTTATTCTTCCTCGGATATGCGGAATGTCGGTGGTGTTCAGATATATGCGAATGGGTTCCTCAACTATGTCAATCCCCTGTAACATCATGGATTTTTCTTTCAGCTCGATTATGGTGGACATGGAGATGTCTTCGGCAAGCATGTAGCGGTTTTGGTACGAGAAGTCACGCAGGAGCATTTCGTAGCGGATTCCGCCGATTAGCCGTATCATCTCCTCATCGTATTTCTCGGTGTCGATTTTGAAATTGTCGGCGAAAGCTTTTATGCAGTTTTCGGGGGTGGCATCGAGGTTCAAGCCTAAGTTAATCTTGAACCTGTCTAATCTTTCGTCACCTACGTTTTTGAATTTATAGGGCTTCTCCATTGTTATGGGGGCGGAATCAATCCACTCTTCACCGTGTTTTTGTAAGACTTTTATGACACCTGCGATTACCTCATTCTCGCCGCCGAACGGTAAAAACGCACGCTGGACTATTATTTTATACACGATTTCATTGGTATTGAGCGGTATGCCTTGGGCATCGACAATCTGCCCCCGTGCCGCTTGAATTGTTTGTGAGGCGGTGTAGGTTTTCTTCATTTGGTCAGCGTACATTCCGGCATCGACGATTTGGATTTGCAACAACCGGATTACGCACGCAAAAGAAAGCGATACCATTACGGTAATTAATATCGCTGTTCTTATTATGTTTGCAATTTTTGCTGTCAGTTCTTTTTTCATTGAATATCCTTGTAGTATTCTTCGTATTCGTCCTCATCGTCCTCTGAGCTTCCGCTGAGTCTGTGAATTTCACGCGGGGAGAGCTTGATTGAAATTAGTTTCACCATGAAGTAAATAAAAGGGGAGAAAATAATCGCCGACAGGTATGCGGGGATAATTATGCCTGTAAGAATATAACCCGATGTGTCTGCCCCCCACATAACGTATCTGAAGAAATAGTCGGCTGTTGCTGTGAATGCACATACCACCGCATTGACCCATATGAAATTAATCAGGTTTGCTTTAATCAGGTGTGAAACAAGTAATGCACAGGCAAGACAGCCCGGGATTAGCCACACTCCCGTGAAGCCGAACAGCTTTCCGCAGGCGATGTCGATAACTAAACCGCAGACCGCTCCGAATATTGCGGCACTCAATTCACGCTCACGCATTGCTACACCGACGGCTAACGGGATAATAAATATAGGCTGCCATGTTTTGAAAAAACCGCCGCTCATAAGCATGTAAAAAAATAAAAGTGCAAGGGAATAAAAAAACCAACGCAAAAAAGTTCTCAAACGGTCTTTTCTTCCTGTTGCACCGATAAATCGCATATTGTTCATTCCTTAATTTAGATTTTCGTTTTTGCCATCAAATCCTGTGACAACCAAAACATTGGTTAATCGAAAAACGTCCTCGCTGGGTTTCACAAGGGCGTGCATGGACAGTCCGTTCGGGTCGTCAAAAACGGCAACCACCTCGCCTATTATTTGGTTTGCAGGGTATAGGTCTGTTCCGATTGTTACAACAATGTCGCCGGGTTTTATATCGCTGTTTTTTTCGATAAAGCTGATTTGACACAGCCCGTCCTTAGCGTAGATTATGTCGTTTTGGATTACGCCTGTTATATGGGCACGGGTGGTCATTACGCCGACTTCAAATTCCTTTGATAAATTAGTGGATACCTTGGCATAATTGGGTGCGACTTCTGTGATAATTCCGACAACGCCTATACTTGTCAGCACCAAATCGTATACCGCCAAACCATCGTCTGACCCTCGGTTAATCCGGAATCCGCCGAATATGTCATTGGCGTTGCGGGCTATGATTGTGCAGGTTTTCGGTGCCCATTCAAAATCGGGATTTTCTATGTGGATTCCGAGCATTTCCTGAAGCGTTGAATTGTATATTTCTAATTCGTCAATATTGATATTACGCTCGTTCAATTGTGATATTTTTTCACGCAGTTCTTCGTTTTCACGCTTGTATTTTTCGGCGTTGACAAGCATGTCTAATTTATCCTCCGTCCATGTGGAGATAGTCGTCGATAATTGGGCGAACGGGCGTGTGATTGATTGGAGAATGCGTTCGGGAAGAGAAGCCGCTCCCGCCGCAATTGCCGCATATATCATAAATCCGAACATCAGCCCGAATATACATAATATTACCTTGAATTTCCAGCTGTGTATAAACTCACGCATGACGTTCCCCTAAATTAATTGTGAATTGTGCATTGTGAATTATGCATTGTTAAAACCCGTACCTTGTTTCATCGTCGTTGAGAACGTCCTCTAATTTGTCGATGTTTTCTAATACCTTACCTGTACCGTCTGCCACACAGTCAATCGGGCTGTCTGCGATTTTCACAGGCATTCCCGTTTCTGCGTGGATAAGCATGTCAAGCCCTTTCAGCAATGCACCGCCGCCTGCCAACATAATCCCCTGGTCAATTATATCGGACGCTAATTCCGGCGGGGTTTTCTCCAAAGTGACTTTTATCGCTTCAATAACATGTGCTAAGGGTTCTGCAAGGGCTTCACGGATTTCCACGCTTGTGACAAGGATATTCTCGGGTAAGCCGTTTAAGAGATTTCGCCCCTTGATGTCCATTTGAAGCTCTTCATCATCGAATTTATACGCTGAGCCGATATTGATTTTTATATTTTCTGCTGTACGTTCACCAATCAGCAGGTTATATTTTTTCTTGATATAGTTAATGATTGACGAGTCAAATTCGTCCCCCGCTACTCTGACTGAACGTGATGTGACAATTCCGCCTAAGGAAATGACCGCAACCTCACTTGTTCCGCCACCTATATCGACAATCATGCTGCCCGTCGGTTCTTCCACCGGTAAGCCTGCACCGATTGCCGCCGCCATCGGTTCTTCAATAATCGAAACACGCTTCGCACCCGCCCGCTGTGCCGATTCCTTAACCGCTCTGCGTTCTACCGCTGTAATTCCTGACGGTATGCAGATGATTACCCTCGGTTTTGCAAACATACGGTTCTTGACTGCTTTTTTTATGAACGCTTCAAGCATACTCGTGGTCATATCGAAATCGGCGATTACCCCGTCCTTAAGCGGTCTCACTGCTACGATTGAACCGGGGGTTCGCCCGATAACGTCCTTCGCCTCCTGCCCGACGTAACGAACCCTGTCGTATTTCACGTCTACCGCAACTACGCTGGGTTCACGAATTATAATGCCTTTTCCCCGCATATACACTAATGTGTTGGCTGTTCCGAGGTCTATCCCGATGTCCTTAGAAAACATTGACATTTATTTGTCCCTTTCTTTTCCTGTTCTTTTAATTATTAGATATTATAACACGATTACCCCGCCGTTACAACAGGTTTTAAAAATATTTTTATTACAATTCGGTTACAAACCGGTAGAACTGACGGGCGGACACGATATATCGTGTCCCTACAAGGTCACAACCCGGTAGAACCAAAACCACCAATACCTCTATCAGTGTCGGAGAGTTCGTCCGTTTCTATGAAATTCGGCACTTCGACAGGCATAATCACCATTTGTGCAATTCTTTCGCCGTTGTTAATAATATATGGCTCATTCGAGTGATTAACTAAAGCAACCTTGACTTCGCCTCTATAATCTGCGTCAATCACACCCACACAGTTCGACAGGGTTATTCCGTGCTTCGACGAAAGCGAACTCCTCGGGAATACGAAGCCACCGTAGCCGGTCGGGATTTCGACAGAAATTCCTGTGGGGATTAGAAGCCGCTGTGACGGTTCGAGGGTTATCGGGGCTTCTAAAAAGGCGAATAAGTCTGCACCTGCACTGTGTTCGGTGGCACGAAACGGCAGCTTTGCGGAATTATTCAGTTTTTTTACGTTGATGGTCATTTGTAGTATAACCCTCTCGTGTATTCTCCGTGAGGTTTTCTGCCGTTGATGTACATATCAAGAATTTCCTTGGTTTCCTCGTCTGTGATTTTCAAGACGGCAAAATCGAACATCGACAAGTCCCTATCGCTGAGTATAAGCGTGTCGGGGTTCAGAAGTTCTGCTTCGCTTTTGTTTTTAATCAGCGGGAGGAATTTGTCCTTACGGTCGGTCAGTCCCCCGCTGTTCGGGATTTTCCGCAACAGCATAAGCGGCAATTTCCCGTATGCGATTATACCAATCGGGATTGTGCGTTTCAACGCCTTTACTCGGTGTAAACCCATTTCGATTGACATAACTGTATCGTTTAATCCGAGTTGTGCACATTCAGCTAAGGCTAATGAGTTTGTGATGTTTAATCTGAAGCTTCCGTGAGGAATCATTCCTGCTTCTTTTATCATTTGGACATGCCCGATTGTATGTGCAAGCACATGTGTATATCCCCTTTGTTTAAGTTCATGCAAGGGTTCAGGGGTGAACATTTCGGGGACAGCGATAATTCGACTTTTATTTTCCGGGGTGATGGTAGGTAAGAGTTCGGAACGAACTCCTTCACCCCCTACAATAAGTCGGACTGGCGTGTAAACGTATTCAGCTTTACAGCAAGAAAGTGCGTCGCAGAGCTGTTCGAGTGTAGTGATTTCTATTCTAAAGTGCAAGGCGGTATATTTCCTCAACGTCACGAACGTTCAGTTTTACGTAACCCCCGAACGCATATTCCTCTGTCAACCCAATGTGCTTGGCAAGCATTGGAATGTCTTCTTCCTTTGCCCCGAATTCCTTAATCGAGCTTGGCATTCCTATAGCTTTCAGAAACTTTTCAAAACAGGCGATGCCTTCGTCTGCGGTATTCACGTTCCAGACACGTTTAGCGAATTGAATAAACTTTTCCGGTTTTTTCCTGCTTACGAACTTCATCCATGCCGGAGAAATCACCGCTAAGCCCGCTCCGTGGGTCGCACCATAGAACGCTGACAATTCATGCTCCATTCCGTGGGAAGCCCAGTCCTGCCCTCGCCCTACTCCGCATAGGTTAGTGTGTGCAATTGTCCCCGCCCACATGATATTTGCACGGGCGTTGTAGTTGTTCGGGTCTGCCATGACACGGGGAGTTTCCTCAATCATAGTCATTAGTATAGCCTCGCAGAGTCTGTCTGTAACGCTGACGTCCTCTGTGACGCTGAAATACCTTTCGCAGACGTGAATCATTATATCAACCGCACCTGCCGCTGTCTGATAAGGAGGGAGGGTTTGGGTGAGTTCCGGGTTCAAAATCGAGAATACGGGGCGGATTGCTTCACCGCTTGCACCGCGTTTAAACTTACCGTCAACCTTGGTGATTACCGAGTTCATGCTCCCCTCACTGCCTGCCGCCGCAATTGTGAGAATTACGCCGACGGGAAGTGCTTTTTCGATATATTTCCCGCTGTAAAAGTCCCAAAAATCGCCATCGTAAATTGCACCTGCCGCAATTGCTTTTGCCGAGTCAATCGCCGAGCCGCCGCCTACCGCTAACACAAAGTCGACTTTTTCCTTTCGGCATAACTCAATCCCTGCATAAACCAATGTGTCAATCGGGTTGGGTTCTGCCCCGCCTAATTCAACAAAGGCGATGTTTTCTGCGTTTAGTGAAGCGATTACCCTGTCGTAGAGCCCCGACTTTTTAATAGAGCCGCCTCCGTAGTGAAGTAGTACTTTTGAGCCGTTGAATTTCTTAATGAGTTCTGCGGTTTTTTCCTCGGTGTTCTTACCGAATTCAAAATGGGTAGGACTACAAAAACTGAAATTTAACATGGGGTTTCTCCTTTTTATTTTTCTATTTAGTTAACTGGAATTTATCACCTGCGACACGTTCGATTAAACCGTCAAGCTCCATATCGAGCAGGATTTCATAGGCTTTGTCCGGGGTGCATAGCTTTTTCTTGACTATGTCATCAAATGTCAGCTTTTTCTTTTTCAATGCTTCGATGATTTTCGATTGTTCTTCGTTTAATGCGGTATAGTCCGCTTTGGGGGCGGACTGGGGGATAATCGATTTACGTGACGGTGCAACTGAGGTATCACGTTCGATATTATGCGGCGAGGCAGACACGGGTTCGGTTTCTAAGGTTTCGGTTATGTCGGGAATGTATTCCTTAATAATGTCGATGTGGTTGAATACGGGAATAGCCCCGTCCCTAAGATACCGGATTACGCCGAAATAACGAGGGTCGAATATATCGTTCGGGGGGACGCAGAACAAGTCTCGATTTTGTGCGATTGCGTGCATGGCGGTTATGTGACACCCGCTGATTTCGCCGGCTTGGATTATTAATGTTCCGGCGGACAGACCGCTCATTATACGGTTGCGGTATTGAAAATATGCGGGGCGGGTGGAATCCCTCGGAAACAGCTCCGAAATGCAGACACCTGAGCTTTCTGTTATTCTTTTGCGGAATATCTTGCTTCCTCTGGGGTATTCAACGTCAATCCCGCAGGCGAGCACACCTATAACCTTTCCGCCTTGTTCAAGTGCTGAGGTCATGGAACACTTGTCAAGCCCTACTGCCATTCCGCTGACTATTGTCATTCCCGTTGCCGCTAACCCCGAGCATAAGGCGTGGGCTACTTTGAAGCTGTATTCTGACGGTTTGCGAGTGCCTATGACATTTATGCGGACGGAATCGTTTATACCTTTTATGTCCCCCTCGGTGAACAGCAGAATGGGCGGATTGTAAATATGCTTGAGCTGTTCGGGGTAGTCGTCGTCTTCAATTGTGACAATATTGTAATTACGTTTATTGCACCATTCGACGAGTTCTTGTGCTTTTTCTAATGACGCTTTTTTGAAATTTCTTGTTTCGCCGGCTTTCAGAAAACCGGTTTCTCCTGCGTTTAGTGCGTCGTATGCTTGTTTTATCCCACCAAAGTGGGAGATAAGCCGCAGACTCCTCGGGTTCGCCGCACCCATTACTGATAATAACCAGATGTAATATTCTTTCATTTGTCAATTCCTTATAATGTCAGTTTTGTTATATTTAATTATACCGTATTTGTTTTTGAAAAGTCAATATGATTATTGACTTTATTTTCCTGACGGGTTATAATTGGTAATATGCAATATATGAAAAAAGTTTGTTCGTTCACGGGGTATCGCCCCCAGAAGTTGAATTCCTGCTTGGCAAAGGGTTCGATTGACGATGCATCAAACGGAGAAATGCGGCTTACAACCGTTCATATTGATTAGAGAGGTGTGGTTTATATGATAAAGGAATATGATAAAGTAAGATTGAAAACAGGCGAAATTGCACGAATTTCTGAAGTTTTGGAGGCGGGAGTTGCCTATATTGCAGAAATAATTCGTAACAGCGGTGGCTTTTCCATTACAATTGACAGTATCAGTCATGATGATATTCAAAGCGTTTTTGAGGAAACCGAAAAACCGATAACCGCCTAAGCACTTGCTTGTTAAAAAGCAGGTGCTTTTTTTCGTAATATCTTGTTTTAAAGGGTTGTAAATTAAATACATATGTGATAAAATCGTTATATGCAGTATATGAAAAAAGTTTGTTCGTTCACGGGGTATCGCCCCCAGAAGTTGAATTCCTGCTTGGCAAAGGGTTCGATGGACATGAACGCCTTAAAAGAAATACTTAAATCTGAGATGAAGAAAATGCTCGACAGGGATTTCATGACCTTTCAGTGCGGAATGGCTGTCGGCGGCGATTTGTTATTCGCAGAGATTGCCCTTGAGCTTAAGCGGGAATATGCACCAATGCCGATTAGGTTTGTTGCGGTTGTACCTTGCCTTAACCATGATAAGTCGTGGAATGAGGCTGACCGCCTGCGTCTGCGTGAGATTAGTGAAGAAGCTGATGATATAGTATTAGTCAGCAATTCACGCTATTATGACGGGTGCATGGCTAAGCGGAACCGTTATTTGGTCGATAACTGCGACGAGTTGATTGCGATTTTTGACGGGCAGAGGGGCGGGACAATGCAGACGATTAATTATGCTAAGGAAAAACGCAGGCGGATTACGATTATTGACCCGTCAAAATCGGTGAAAATTACGCTTATTGAACCAATGGAAATGAGGGAATGACTATGTTTACAAAACCGGGAAAGATTTTATTCAATGATGATTGGCAGTTCGTTAAAAAAGAACTCAAGACCCCTTTATCGGAGATTATTGCGGAAAAGGACTGGTATAATGTCGAAATGCCGCATGATTGGCTGATATGGGACACTCACAATCTTTATAAAACCAACGACGGCTGGTATAAGAAGGAGTTTACACTTACTGCCGAGGATTTGACAAAGTCGCTTGAGCTAACCTTTGACGGGGTTTACATGGACTGCACGGTCTATATAAATAATGAGGCGGCTTGTGAGTGGAAATATGGTTATACGAGTTTTTCCTTCGAGTTCAGTCACTTAGCGAAAGAGGGAGTCAATACTGTTCATGTGCAGGTGAGGCATGAATGCCCCAATACACGCTGGTATGCGGGGGCGGGGATTTATCGAAATGTGTGGCTGACTATACAAAATAAGACGCATATCGTAAGTGACAGCGTCTACATAATTGCACGCCCTGACCCGACTGTTTGGAAGGTTCGGGTTCAAGCCGAGATTTCCGGGGAAGCAGATTTTGTTCGGCATACGATTATTGATTCGGCGGGCAACGAAATAACTTCTGCCGAGGGTGACAGCAGTTGTGTTATGGAGGTTGCTTCTCCTAAACTGTGGACTTTGCGTAAGCCGTGTTTATATATTATGAAAAGTGAGTTAATTGTCGATAATTCAATAATTGACACGGTATATAACAGGTTCGGGTTCAGGAGTATCGGTTTTTCACGGGAGCATGGGTTTATGTTGAATGAACGCAGGTTGAAGCTACACGGGGTCTGTCTGCACCACGACAACGGGGCGTTGGGTGCGGCTTATAACGTCAACGCCTCCCGCCGACAGCTCGGCATTATGAAAGAGATGGGTGTTAATGCTATCAGAATATCGCATAATCCGCCTGCCCCGGAGTTTTTACAGTTATGCGATGAGATGGGGTTACTTGTAATAGACGAGTTTACCGATATGTGGGAGAATTATAAAACTGACAGGGATTATGCACGGTTTTTCCCAAAATGGTATAAAAAAGATGTGGCTTCATGGATTAGGCGTGACCGCAACCACCCTTGCGTTGTTATGTGGAGTATAGGGAATGAAATAAGCGACACTCACCACAGTTCACGTGGGTTGGAGGTGGCGAAAATGCTGTATTCCGAGGTTCAAAAGCATGACCCGTACTTTAACGCCGCTGTTACAATCGGCTCGAATTATAATGAGTGGGAGCATGCTCAGTCGGTCGCTGATTTTCTGAAAATTGCAGGGTATAACTATTCCGAGAAGTTATACGACGAGCATTATGAAAAATACCCCGACTGGATAATTTACGGGAGTGAAACCGTGTCGTGTGTGCGTTCGAGGGGGATTTATCACATGCCGATTGAACAGCTTGACATAGTTTATAAAAAAGATGACTCTGTTATGGCGGGGCAGTTTATTAATAAGCCACGGTTCACTCACGAAGACAAGCAGTGTTCGGATTATGGTAACTGTTACCCGAATTATGCTAAGACAAATGAGGAGGCATGGGTTTGTGACCGTGACAGGGGCTGGTGCGGAGGGCAGTTCATCTGGACGGGAATGGACTATATCGGGGAGCCTACTCCTTATGATACCAAGAACTCTTATTTCGGGGCGGTTGACACTGCGGGGTTGCCTAAGGCATCGTATTGGTTTTATAGGGCTGTCTGGAATAAGGAATGTGAGCCTTTTGTGAAAATCTTCCCGCATTGGGACTTCAATGACGGGCAGATTATCGACGTTATAACTTATTCTAATGTTCATGATGTAGAGTTATTCCTGAATGGCAGGTCATTGGGAAAACAAACAGTAGATTTATTAAACGACGATAAGCTACACGGGCATTGGAAAGTTCCTTATGAGAAGGGTGAGTTGGTCGCAAGGGTGTATGACGTTCATGGTAATGTCGTTGCCTCCGACAGAGCAGCCTCCTTCGGGGACGCTGTGTTCCTCGGGGTAAAATATGACGAAGAGCCGGTATACGCCAATGGTGCGGACTTAAAGTATATCACTGTTTCTGCTTTTGATGACTTAAATGAGTTTGTCGCCAACGCCCGCAATCGTGTTTCTGTAAAGGTTTCAGGGGGTGGGAGGTTAGTTGGGTTCGACAACGGCGACTCTACCGACAGGGACAGTTATAAGGGGGATAATCGGCGGTTGTTCTCGGGAATGGCGGTTGCGATTGTTCAAACGACGTTTGAGGCGGGTGAGGTCGATATTACATTCAGCAGTGAGGGGTTGAGGGATTGCAGAATAATTTTCGATGTTTTGCCGTGTGAGAAGCCTGTCGGCGTGAGTGTTCCGAGGGAGAATGTGTTCGGGGGGTATATTCAGCCTTATAAAAATGAGATTCCTGTGAGGAAAATCGGTTTGTCTGTGGACGGCAAAAACGAGATTAAAACTCAGATATATCCCGTTAATGCGAGTTATTCCGATATAGAGTTCAAGTGTGTTTGTGATGATGGTGAAGTAACCGATATTGCGAGAGTTATCTGTGACGGTAATACTTCGAGGATAGAACGTACCGGTACGGGGGCGTTCCGCCTTAGGGCACAGTGCCGTAACGGGGGAGAGGTTGTTCAGGTGGTGTCTGAAATAGAGTGTACAGTTGACAATGGATAGTGGATAGTTTAATAAATTACTGCCTTTACCAAATCACGGTAAAGGCAGTGAATTAATTTATTGTCAATTGTACATTGTAAATTGTCAATTGTCCGTCAGTCATCGGGTAAAAAACCCGATTTTCTTTTTTTATACAGGATAATTTCATCAAGGCAGATGCTTTGAGATAATGACAGGTCTACAAAAGATGCACCGTAGATAATCTCATCGTTGTCGCCTTTTTCGGCACGGCATATCTTAATATCACATTTAATTTCCATTGCGGCGGCAAACTCACTGACATCCAAATAAAACTGGACAACATCACCGAGTTTATATTTCTCGCCCTTTTCGAGGATAAATTTCACTCCGCTCGCTGACAAATCAATCGCAATAATGTCTTGAATGTCTTCCCCTTGGATAATTTGTGCGTCGGAATAAAAGCAACTGTAACGTATGTAACCGCGTTTTTCATTTTCAGTAAGCATAATTAACTCTCCCTTTTGAATTATATTAACACAGGTTTTACAAAAAGTCAATTATTTTTAAGCTTTTCTATTGAAAAATTTTTATAATTATGATAAACTGTATTATCGTGAACAAAAGTAAAGGGGATTGTGTGTATGCTTGGATTGAAAAGAACGCATTATTGCGGGGAAATTGACGGAGTTGGCAATGAAGTCATTGTGGGCGGGTTTGTTAAGCGAATCCGTGACAAGGGTGGAATCATCTTCATTGACCTGCGAGACAGAACCGGCGTGGTTCAGCTTGTGTTGGATGAAACTGTTGACGGTAACGTCTTTGAGCTTGCTAAGGCTGTCAAGAGCGAGTATGTTCTTATGGCTAAGGGATTGCTTAGGGAACGGGAGAGCGTTAATAAAGATATAAAGACAGGAAATGTCGAAATCCTCATTAGTGAGCTTAGAATTCTGTCGAAAGCACAGACACCGCCTTTTGAAATAACCGATGAAACAAAGGTGGGGGAGGAGCTTCGCTTAAAATACCGTTATCTTGATTTAAGGCGGAAGCAGTTACAGGACAACCTCATAACCCGCCACAACGTCGCAAAATCAGCAAGGGAATACTTTTATAAAAATGGCTTTATAGAAATAGAGACTCCGACCTTCATAAAATCCACGCCTGAGGGGGCAAGGGATTATCTTGTGCCGTCAAGGCTTCATGAGGGGAAGTTTTATGCCCTCCCGCAGTCACCGCAGATTTATAAGCAGTTATTGATGATTAGCGGGTTTGACCGGTATATTCAATTGGCTCGCTGTTATCGTGATGAGGACTTGCGTGCCGACAGACAGCCGGAATTCACCCAGATTGACCTTGAAATGTCGTTCGTTGATGTGCCTGATGTTCTTGAAATGGTAGAGGGGTTCATTGCCCATGTTATGAAGGATATTAGGGATATTGATATTAGTCTGCCTTTGGAGCGGCTGACGTTCGATGAGGCGATGGCACTTTACGGCTCGGACAAGCCCGACACCCGTTATGATATGAAGATTGTTGATATATCTGAAGTAATTACTAATGATGAATTAAGAAATTTCGCAAATGCGGGAATAGTCGCAAAAGGTGCCGCAAATACGCTGACACGTAAGGAAATTGATAAGTTAAGTGAGTTTTCTAAAGGGATAGGCGGCAAGAGCTTGGCGTTTATTCGGTGGACTTCTGATTCGGATACTCCCTCTTGTTCTTTCGGTAAGTTCCTCGGCGACGGTGAATTGGAAAGCATTTGCAAGGTCATGAACTGTGAAAAAGGTGATGTGGCTTTAATCACCGACAGTAAATCTGTTTTGGGAAGTTTGAGGAAAATAGTTGCGGAAAAACTCGATATTATTCCCAATGACACGTTCAATTATGTTTGGATTACAGATATGCCGTTTTTCGAGTTTAATGAAGAAACCGGGGCGTTCGATGCTATGCACCACCCGTTCACCTGCCCGACAGACGAAACCTTGCAGTTCGTTGAAACTGCTCCCGAAAAAGTCTACGCTAAGGCGTATGACCTTGTGCTTAATGGGGTTGAGTTATTATCCGGGTCAATACGCATAACCGACTATGAATTGCAAGAGAAGATGTTTAGGGCATTAGGATTGAGCGAGAGCGAAATCGCTTTAAAATTTGGGTTCTTGGTGGAAGCGTACCGCTATGCCGCCCCACCTCACGGAGGGGCGGGTATAGGATTAGACAGGCTCGCAATGGTGTTATGCGGTGCGGACGATTTAAGAGATGTTACGGCGTTTCCGAAAGTCAAGAACGCAAGTGAGTTAATGTCGGAGTGTCCGGCGAGTGTGGATATTAAACAATTAGATGAGCTACACATCAGCATAAAGGAGAAATAGTCATGTTTAAAATTAGAGCGGCGGCAATTGACCGCAAAACTCGTGAAACTGATATAGTTGCGAAAATTAACTTAGACGGTATGGGGGTTTATAACGTGTCAACCGGAATAGGTTTCCTCGACCATATGTTGATTTCGATGGCTGTTCACGCAAAGTTTGACCTTGAATTAAACTGTAAGGGCGACTTACATGTTGACGAGCATCATTCGGTTGAAGATGTGGGGATTGTCCTCGGAAGCTTGATAAAACAAGCGTTGGGTGATACGCCGCTGATTAAGCGGTATGGTTCGGCGAAAATTCCTATGGACGAGGCATTAGGGAGTTGTGTTCTCGATATATGTAACCGCCCGTTTTTAGTTTTTAATGCCGAGTTTTTAAGTGAGAAAGCAGGCGATTTGGACACTTGTTTGATAGAAGAATTTATGCGGGCTTTTGCGTTTAATGCGGGAATAACTCTGCATATCAGTGCCGATTACGGGGAGAATGACCACCACAAAATCGAAGCAATGTTTAAGGCGTTAGCGTATGCGTTAAAAGAAGCGATTACCGTTAATTCCGGCGGGGTTGTTTCTGCGAAAGGGATGTTGTAAAAATGATTATTTTTCCTGCCATTGATATTAAAAACGGTAACTGTGTCAGGTTACTCAGGGGGGACTTTAAGACTGCCGCAAAGGTCGCCGACAGTTACATGAATACCGCAAACGGGTTTGTGTCTGCGGGGGCTGAGTGGATTCACATGATTGACCTTGACGGGGCGAAGTCGGCTGTTCCTAAGAATACCGATATATTCTTAGATGTGGCGAAGAATACGCCTTTAAAAGTTCAAGTCGGCGGGGGAATCCGCACATTAGAAACTGCCGAGTTATATCTGAACGGGGGAGTTTCACGGGTTATCCTCGGCTCTGTGGCAGTTGAAAATCCCGAGTTTGTTAAAACTGCTGTTAAGGAATTCGGGGCTGAGCGGGTGGCAGTCGGGATTGACGCTAAGAACGGGTTTGTTGCCATTAACGGGTGGCTTCAAACCAGTTCGGTGAATTATATCCAGCTTGCTCTCGAAATGTGCAAGGCAGGTGTTCGGTATTTCATTTTCACTGATATTGATAAGGACGGTACGCTTACCCGCCCTAACCACGGCAAGACTAAACGATTGCAGGACGAAATTGCCGTGTTCGGGGGGAAAGTCACCGCTTCCGGCGGAATAAAGACATTGAATAATATAAAGACGCTAAAGAAAAATAATGTGTATGGGGCGATTTGCGGAAAGTCGTTATACAGCGGTACATTAGACTTGGCAAAGGCAATTAAAGAAGGGAGAGAGTAAATTATGTCGGCAAAACGAATTATACCATGCCTTGATGTTCGGGGCGGAAAAGTTGTCAAAGGGGTTAATTTCGAGGGGGTCAAGGAAGTGGGCGACCCTGTTGAATTTGCTGAAAAGTATAACCGGCAGGGTGCTGATGAAATAGTATTATACGACATTAGTGCCTCCATTGAAAATAGAATTGTTGACCTTGATTTAGTTCGCCGAATTAAAGCTGTGATAAATGTGCCTTTTGCGGTTGCGGGGGGGATTAGCACTGTTGAGGATTTTCGAAAAGTTCTTGAAGCGGGAGCGGATAAGGTTTCGATTAATTCTATGGCGATAAAAAATCCCACTCTCATTAAACAAGCCGCAGACATGTTCGGGAGCGGGTGCATTATTCTGGGAGTAGACGCTAAGCGTGATAATTCTAAATCAAGCGGGTTCGCTGTAATGGTGAGCGGGGGCATGAAGGATTCCGGTTTGGATTTGATTGAATGGGTCAGAACCGCTGAGGAATTAGGGGTGGGGGAAATCTGCCTTAATTCAATCGATACCGACGGTGTTAAGCAGGGGTATGATATTGATATGCTTAATGCTGTTTGTGCGGCTGTCGGTGTTCCTGTAATCGCCTCGGGCGGGTGCGGAAAGGTCGAGCATTTTAGTGAGGTGTTTGAAAAGACAAAGGCTTCTGCGGCGTTAGCGGCGTCGGTGTTCCACTTTGGGGAATTGACGGTTGAGGAGATAAAGAAGTTTTTAACAGAGAGTGATTGATTAAAAATAAAGTGTGGTGTGTAAGTCGCCTATCATAAGACAGTTAATACCTAATTAGTTGTAAGGCTCAAACCCAGTATTTAAGGGCTTTTGTATATCGGGAAAACCACAAAACCAAAACGCACACCGAAAACGAACGGAGTGCGTTTTTTGTTTGTCGTACTACAACTAATGCTTATAATGTTTGCATTACATACTGTTGAATTGAATTATGTATATTTGCATATGAAATTGTTGAAAAATCAGTAGTGTCAACAAGAATAATGCGTTCACCAAAACGGAATTCTTTGTCAAGTTCTGCTATTTCGATATACTGCTCTAATGAAATTTGCGGCTTTGCACCACCCATTTCATATTGTCTTCTGTCATTAAAACGACGGTGTGCCGTTTCAAATGATGTATCGAAATGAACATTGATGGTCTGATATTTATATTTTTCAACCAATCCCGCTATCATTGGTTCAATCTTATTATCAAAACCAAACTCAATTATCAGCGGAGAAGAAGATTTCATCGTATCTTCACAAAGACTCCAATATTGAACGAACGGAATATCTACTGTTCCACCTTTTTCCCAAACATCGTCAAGAGAAAGCAACGGAACAGCCAATTCTTGGGACAACCACTCCGAAAATCTGGTTTTGCCGGTCGCAGGCATACCGGATACTATTATCAAAATGCTTTTCATAACAAACCTCACATTATATAAAATCCATGTAGTTGCCTACTCTGCCATTATAACATAGTTTTTGCGAAATTTCAAGCGTTAATTTTTCGCAATGCTCCCTATACATAAAAGACCGATTCGCTATTAACGAGTCGGTCTTTATTAACTGTCTTTTGATAGGCGACTTACACACAGCACTTTATTTTTAATAATCTATCCTAAATATTCATTAATAATCCTTATCAGCATTTCGTTTAGGAATTCTACCTGATATGCACCGATTGTCGGTTCCATGTGGGGGTCACCTATGCCGGAGTGGTCGGTTAAGAAAGTGTAGGTTCCGCCCGAGGTCATCGCAAGACAACGTAACAGGAATTCTGCGTCTAAGTCCACACCGCTGCAGGCTACGGGGATTATGCGGATTCCTTGTTCTGCCGCACCCATAATCGCCTTTTTCATGTTTTCGATAGTTGTCGCATTATAGTGGCAGGGAGCGTCAAGAACAAGTATCATTATTTTGACGCTGTCCTCGTCCCATTTATGCTCGTATACTGCGTTTAATAACGCTAAGTCTAACGCTTCGGGGTAATCACCGCCGCCATTCGCACTCTGCTTTTTGAGAATGTTGATTGCTGATTTAACATCGTCGGTAAAGTCATAAGGCAGGATAAGATATTCGTCGCCGTGGTCACGGTAGAAGTTCACCGAAAGCCTTACGGGAACGTCGACATGATTGCGGTTGACTGTGTTTATAATATTCTCAAATTCGGCTTGCAGGTAGCTGAGTTCGTCACCCATTGAGCCGGTGGTATCGAACACTAACATTAAATCAAGGGTTTTTACGGGGGTGTATGAACCGGTAAGCTCGACTTGGATAAACTCGGAAAGCTCTGTAATTTCCTTTGATTGTGTGCCGCTTGTTACAGTTATTCTGTTAGCGGAGTTCTGCGAGTTTTTGTCTATGCTTGTGAATAGGTAGGCAATACCGTTATGGTCGGTTCTCGCCGCCCAAAGTATACTGCTTGCACTGCTTGTGCTGTTTAACACAACCTTAGCGTTACGGACGGGTAAACCGTTGTCTGTCACCTGAACTATTATTCTGTTTGCGGGATTTAACTGCCAGCGGTTAGTCTGCTCCCTCCATGCGGGGATATTAAGAACGTGTTCTGTCCAGAAAATCCAGTTGCGATTGTCGTTCCATTCGCCGCCTGTTAATTGCCCTGCGGGAATTACACTCTCTTGTCTGTCATCGTATTCTTCGGGGTAAGTTTCCGGAGAGAGTTCTCCCCCGACATCGAGAGCTTCCATAGCGGCGGGTTCTGCCATTATTGCCATATCATCGTCGAATGCACCGTCCCTTGCCATGTCAAAGTCATAAGGGGATTCGGCTTCACCGGCGGGCATGGGGCTTTCTCCGACTGCGTATGTTCCGGGCATAGTTGCCCCGACGTCGTCTGCACCTGCGGCTCTGTCACCATCAAACATGTAGAATAATTCATTTGTGGAATCGGCAGTACATGCAGTGAGGGTCAGAAATATCGCTATTGTTAATAATAATGCAATAAGTTTTTTCATGTTAATATACCTCGTGTTGTTTTTTAGTAGTTAATGTAACACTGTGTTACTTATAACACAATTCGTTTTAAGAAAAGGTTGCATTTTTTATGAAAAAGTGGTATCATTAGAAAAAAAGCGGCGGGAGAGAAAAATATGAGTGACACAATTAATATAACTGAGCTGTTCGGGAGCTTGGTGTTCAACGACGATATTATGCTTGAGCGGTTGCCTAAGAATATTTACAATGTTCTTAAGAAAAACATGTCTGAGGGGACACACCTCGAGCAGGACATTGCCGATGCCGTTGCTGAGGCAATGAAAGGCTGGGCTTTAGAAAAAGGTGCTACCCATTATACCCATTGGTTCCAGCCCATGACCGGGATTACCGCCGGCAAGCATGACAGTTTTATTAAACCCGCAGATAACGGGAAAATCATTATGGAGTTTTCGGGAAGTGAGTTAATTCGGGGAGAACCCGACGCTTCGAGTTTTCCGTCGGGCGGGTTGCGTGCGACGTTTGAGGCGAGGGGGTATACCGTTTGGGATACCACGTCGTATGCATTTATAAAAGACGGCACTTTATGCATTCCTACTGCTTTCTGTTCATATAGCGGACATGCACTTGATAAAAAAACGCCCCTCCTGCGGTCAATGGAAGCCATTGATAAGCAGGCGGTGCGGGTGCTTAAACTATTCGGCGGGACGGCTGTTAATCGGGTTATTCCGCAGGTTGGAGCGGAGCAGGAGTATTTCCTTATAGATAAAGAGATGTATCTTTCCCGCCCGGACTTGGTGTATACAGGCAGGACACTTCTCGGTGCCCGCCCGCCGAAAGGTCAGGAGCTTGATGACCATTATTTCGGGAACATTAAACCGAGGGTTTCGGCGTTTATGAAGGAATTGGACACTGAATTATGGAAATTGGGGGTTTATGCAAAAACCAAGCATAACGAATCCGCTCCCGCTCAGCATGAGCTTGCCCCGGTACATACCACTGCGAATATTGCCACCGACCATAATCAGATAACTATGGAGGTTATGAAAACTGTTGCTGACCGCCACGGGTTGGCTTGTTTGTTACATGAAAAGCCGTTCGCAGGGGTCAACGGAAGCGGTAAGCACAATAACTGGTCACTGAGTACCGATAGCGGTGTCAATTTATTTGAGCCGGGCAGTACACCGCATGAAAATGCACGGTTTTTGTTATTTGTTGTGGCAGTGATTAAAGCGGTTGACGAGTATCAGGATTTATTGAGGTTATCGGCGGCAAGTGCGGGGAATGACCATCGACTCGGCGTACACGAAGCACCCCCCGCTATTATGTCAGTGTTCTTGGGCGAGGAGTTGACACGGGTTCTTTCGGGGGGGGATTCGACAGTTGGTGTTGCGGAAAAAATTGAAATTGGGGTGACGACGCTCCCGCATTTCCCGAAGGACACCACCGACCGTAACCGTACCTCGCCTTTTGCGTTTACGGGGAACAAGTTCGAGTTCCGTATGCCGGGTTCGGCGTTTTCGGTTGCCGGCCCGAATATTATGCTGAATACTGCTGTTGCAGAGGCGTTGAGGCAGTTCTCGGACGTTCTCGAAAATGCAGAGGATTTTAATGCGGAATTATCATCGCTTATTGAGAAAACCTATGCCGAGCATAAGCGGATTATTTTCAACGGGAACAACTATTCCTCCGAATGGGTTGTCGAGGCACATAAGAGAGGGTTGTCTGATTTGAAAACCACTGTTGACGCTTTACCGGAATATCTTTCTCAAAAAAGTGTGGCTTTGTTCACACGGCATAACGTGTTCACCGAGGCGGAAATAAACTCTCGCTACGAGATACTTTTAGAGAATTATTGCAAGAGCATTCACATTGAAGCGTTGACCATGATTGATATGGTTAAGGGATATGTGTTCCCCGCTTGTGTGGATTATCAAAATGATTTAGCGAAGCTGATTAAACGAAAAGGTGATTGCGGCGATTATGATAATTCTATGGAGGATTATCTGCTGATAAATATATCGAAGCTGTCCTCGGATTTGTTAGCGGCGTTAACCGAGCTTGAAAGTGAGTTTAACGAGATTAACGAGGGGAATGAGGTTTTGGCACGTGCGAGGTTTTACAGGGGAAGTGTGTTCCACGCCATGTCGGAATTGAGGGCGGTTGTCGATGAGATTGAAACGCTTGTCGCTAAGAAGTATTGGCGGCTGCCGTCGTATGCTAAGTTGTTGCATAGTGTGGTGTGAGGGTTGACAATATGTTGAATATGTGTTATTATGTCTTTTGTGAATGAGCGGATATGGTGGAATTGGCAGACACGTACGGTTCAGGTCCGTATGTCAGCAATGACTTGCAGGTTCAAGTCCTGTTATCCGCACGCACGAAAAAGCCGCTCATAGAGCGGTTTTCGTCATTTAAAAAATGCTTGACAAAGTGGAAAAAATAAATAAGGAGGGTTATTATGATATATCGCGAAGATAAAAAGTCGGGCAATAAACTATCCGCACTCGGTCTTGGATGTATGCGTTTCCCTCGTGACAAGGCAGAAACAGAGCGTATAATACTATCCGCAATCGAAGGTGGTGTGAATTTCTTTGATACAGCTTACATTTACCCGAATAGCGAGGTTACATTAGGTGAAATCCTCGCAAAGCATAACAAACGGAAAGACATTTATATCGCTACAAAGCTACCCTTGATTATGTGTAAAAGTTCCGATGATTTCGATAAATTCTTCAATAAACAGCTCCGGCGATTACAAACGGACTACATTGATTATTATTTTCTGCACAGCATGGCAGATTTCGCCCAATGGGAGCATTTCCGTGAGTGGGGTATTGAACAATGGCTTGAAGATAAAAAGAAGTCGGGAAAAATTCGGCAAATTGGATTTTCTTATCATGGAAACTGTAACGATTTTATAAAGATTATTGATTCCTATGCTTGGGAATTTTGCATGATACAGTACAATTATTATGATGAGAATTATCAAGCGGGGAAAGAGGGCTTAAAAGCCGCCGCAGAGAAAAATATGCCGGTGATGATTATGGAGCCGTTGCTCGGCGGCAGACTTGCCACGGGTTTACCGAAGCAGGCGGTTGAAATGTTCGCAAAGTCCAACCCTGCTCTTTCCCCTGCTGATTGGGCTTTTTGGTGGTTGTGGAATCAACCCGAAGTGACGGTTGTGTTAAGCGGTATGAACAGCAATCAAATCGTGGAAAGCAATCTGCGTTCAACCGATGATTTCCGACCTCTCACAGAAAACGAATTAACTGTCTATGCCGATATAGTCGAGCTTTTCAGAAAATCGTATAAAATTAACTGTACAGGCTGTAATTACTGTCTGCCATGCCCGAAAGGGATTAATATCCCCTCTGTCTTTTCCGCATATAACACGAGATACGCACAGGGTTTTATTGCCGGAATGACCTTGTATGTCACAAGCATAGCCGGTGTAACGAAAAATCCGGTTAGCCCACGTATATGTAATGGGTGCGGGAAGTGCGAGAAAATCTGCCCGCAGAACCTACCGATTCGCAAAGACCTCAAAAAAGTGGCAAGAAAATTAGAATCTTTACCGCTCCGCTTTGCGATTGCAATTCTCAGAAAAATAATGACACGATAATAATGCCGGCTTGACACATTTGACAGTATATGGTAAAATTATTGTAGATTATTCACGAAAGAAGGATTATATTGAATGAGCATCGGTAAGAGAATCCTTATTCCAATGATTTCACTCACGATTGGGTGCGGAATTGCCGTACTCCTTTCTTCCATAGTGCTGTTTAACAGAGAGCTGAATAATACTATGGATGACAAAGTCAACACTGCCATGAGTGTGGCCGAGAATACAATCACGGATTTAAAAGAACGGGCACGCCTTGCTGTCGGCGGAATGGCGAATAATCCGGAGCTGGTTCAAGCCCTGATAAATGACGACCGTGACACAATAGTAAGCATGGCAATCACCATGAATGCGACCACGCAGATTGATTATTGCACAGTGCTTGACAATGAGGGCAGGGTTATATTCAGAACACATGAGCCGGAACTGTTCAATGATAATATTGCACATTTACCGCATATAAAACAAGCGTTAAACGGTGAGAATGATGTGTTTATCATGCAAGGGGTCACAATACGCCTCGGAATATCTGCCGGAGCTCCGGTATATGACGAAAACATGAACATTGTGGGTGCCGTAACCTTAGGGTTTAGGTTGGATAATCAAGACTTCGCCGACAATTTAAGCGAGCTTATCGGATGTGAGGTAACTGTGTTTTCAAACGATGAGCGTGTTTCAACAACAATTAAAAATCAAAGCGGCGATTATGCCTTGGGGACAAATGCACCTGAATATATAAGTGAAAAGGTTCTTGCCGGAGAAACATACATAAATAAAATGGAATTATTCGGCAGAAATGTTTTGGCAAAATATGCCCCGCTTGAAGGTGCAGACAAAGAAATAGTGGGCATGTTGTTTATCGGTTATTATACAGAAGAAGACACGGCTAAAACATGGTTTTTTATGTTTAGCGGTATGTTAATACTGCTTGCGGTACTCTTTATTTGCATCATAATAGCGAGGGGAATATCGGGCATCATCGGAAAACAATTGAATGATATGATGGACGAGGTACGCAAAGCACGTGATACTGCTCAAATTGCCAGTAAAGCAAAATCTGTTTTTTTAGCTAATATGAGCCATGAAATCCGAACACCCATGAACAGCATAGTCGGGTTTTCCGAGTTGGCTTTAGATGATAATGTTTCACCTAAGACAAAGGATTATCTGACTAACATCGTCGATAATTCGCAGTGGCTTTTACAGGTTGTGAACGATATTTTAGATATATCAAAAATTGAATCGGGTAAAATGGAATTGGAAAAAATCCCGTTCAGTCTGCCTGAGCTTTTTATCAGCTGTCGCACAATGGTTATGCAAAAGGCTGAAGATAAAGGGCTTTTACTGCATTTTTACGCAGAACCGTCCACAGGGAAACTACCGCTCGGCGACCCTGTCAGACTGCGTCAGGTGCTTACTAATCTGCTGTCTAATGCCGTGAAATTCACAAACACCGGAATTATTAAATTGTATGCGGCGATTATAGAAACCACCGAGGACACAATTACTATATCATTTGAGGTGAAGGACAGCGGAATAGGTATGACACCTGAACAGATTGAGCGTGTCTTTGACCCGTTTACGCAGGCGGAATCAGGTACGACACGTAAATACGGCGGAACAGGTCTCGGGCTTGCGATAACCAAGAATATATTAGAACTCATGGGCGGGTGTCTCATTGTGGAAAGCATGCCCGAGGTTGGCAGTAAATTCAGTTTTGAGCTGACTTTCGATGTAATCGAATTAAATGACGATGACATTGTTGAAAAAATCGTGACACACAGTGCGATTGAAAAACCGACATTTGAAGGCGAAATACTTCTTTGTGAAGACAATGTTTTAAACCAACAAGTCATTTGTGAGCATCTCACTCGAGTGGGGCTTAAAACAGTTGTAGCCGAAAACGGCAAGGTCGGTTTAGACATGGTTTCAAAACGTCTGAAAAAGGGTGAAAAGCAATTCGATTTAATTTTCATGGACATGCATATGCCGGTTATGGACGGGCTTGAAGCTTGTGAAAAAATCCTTGAATTGGATACAGGGATTCCTATTGTAGCGTTGACGGCAAACGTCATGTCACATGACCGTGAGATTTATAAAAAAGCCGGAATGGTTGATTATGTGGGTAAACCTTTCACCTCGCAGGAATTGTGGCAGTGTCTTCTGAAACATTTTGAGCCTGTAACTTGGCAGAAAGAAGCTCTTACTTGTCAAGAGAAAGCCGATAACGAACTGCGGCAAAAATTAATTAATAATTTCGTGAATAACAATAAAGATATATTCGCAAGAATAACGACGGCAATCAATACTGAAGACTTTAAACTCGCACATCGGCTTATACACACCTTGCGTAGTAATGCAGGGCAGCTCAATAAACCGACTTTGCAGAAAATCGCAGAGGACATTGAGTTTAAACTGAGAGACGGCAAAAATGAAGCTTCTCCCGAAATGCTCAATATGCTCGAAAAAGAGCTGGGCACAGTATTATCGGAGTTCTCCCTCTTGATGAGCGAACCTGAATTGCCCGTTTCAATAACTGCACAGGATTTTACAATTCCGAGTGAATTAGCAGAGGAATTAAAAACCTTATTGAAAAAAGGTGACCCCGCATGTTTAAAATTTTCGGACGAACTTAAGTTAATCGAGGGAAGCGGGGAACTTATACAAAAAATGGAAAGATTTGATTTTAAGTCGGCTTTGGAGATTCTTGAAAAAGGAGATGTTAAATGAGAGACTTGGTAAGGACAAATCTTGACGAATGTACCGGTTGCAACAGATGTGTCAGAAACTGTCCGATGGAAACTGCAAATGTTACATATCTTGATGAAAGCAACAGCATAAAAGTTAAAGTGGATTATACTCAATGTGTGGTCTGCGGGATTTGTGTTTATGCTTGCAAGCATAATGCGAGATATTTTGCTGATGATACCAAGCGTTTTTTCGATGACTTAAAAGCCGGGCTTCCCATATCGCTTATTGCCGCACCCTCAGTTCAAATAAACATATCCGAATATAAAAGACTTTTTACTTATCTTAAAAAAATCGGTGTTCGGAAAATATACGATGTTTCATTCGGAGCAGATATTTGCATATGGGCAACTATTAAATATATACAGCAGCCGGATTCGGTGAAAATCATAAATCAATCATGCCCTGCAATCGTTTCATACTGTGAAATGTTTCGTCACGATTTACTCAAGCATCTCTCGCCCGTACACAGCCCGATTGTCTGCACGGCGATTTACTTGAAGGATTATCAGAATGTGAGTGATAGAATTGCTGTGCTTTCGCCATGTGTGGCTAAGGCAGACGAATATGCGGCGGTTGGAATCCCCCATTATAATATTACTTTTCAAAAGCTGCTTGAGCATTTAAAAGAAAACAAGATTGAACTCCCCGAAGAAGAAACTGATTTTGACCGCAGCGGTGCATTGGGTTCTCTGTTCCCTGTCCCGGGCGGGTTGAAAGAGAACATCGAACTCATTGCGGGAAAACACATAAGCGTGTATAAAGCAGAGGGGCCTTCTGTGTATAAAAAGTTGGATACTTACGCAGTTACGCCTGAGGAATTTCTGCCGGATATGTATGACCTGTTGAACTGTACAGACGGTTGCAATGTGGGTACGGGCTGTTCGCATAAACAAAACGTGCTTGAAATTGAAACAGCGATGAACAAACGCAGAAGGTCGCTGACGCAAAAGTATGACGATGATTTTTATAAGGCGTTGTACAAAGAGTATGACGATACGCTGACTTTTTCGCATTTTATCAGAAAATATCGTCCGATTGATACAAAGCTGACTAAAATCACCGAGGAGGATATACAGGCGGCATTTACACTGTTGAACAAGGACACACACGAAAAGCAGAACATGGACTGCGGTGCCTGTGGTTCAGACTCGTGCCTCGGTATGGCGAGGCGGTTGGCGTTTAAGGTTAATATTCCCATGAGCTGTATCATCCGGGATATGGAAGCCATGCGTGAAGCGGAAGAACTCAGCATGAAAGAGCATATTAAGCTACTTGAGGAAATGCGTAAATCTGAAATTGCCGTGGAAGCAAATAAGGCGAAAAGCGACTTTTTGGCTAACATGAGCCATGAAATCCGCACACCGATGAACAGTATAATCGGATTTTCGGAATTAGCACTTGATGAAAATCTGCCCGATAAAACCAAGGGTTATCTTGACAATATTTTAGAGAATTCCAGATGGCTTTTACATATTATAAATAATATTTTAGACATATCAAAAATCGAATCGGGGAAATTACAATTTGAGAATATCCCCTTTAATATGCACGAGCTTTTTATCGCCTGCCGTTCTGTCATTGCCGCTGACGCCGAAGAAAAAGGACTTGCTTTGCATTTTTATGCAGAACCCTCTCTCAACAGAAGACCCTTAGGCGACCCGGTCAGATTGCGTCAGGTGCTTACAAATCTGCTGTCTAACGCAGTGAAATTTACCGCCTCGGGCATTATTAAGTTACATGCCGCGATTAAAGAAACCACCGAAGACACCATTACCATGAGCTTTGAGGTGAGGGACAGCGGAATCGGTATGACTGATGAGCAAATTGAACGGATTTTTGACCCGTTCACACAAGCGGAATCGGGGACAACACGCAAATATGGCGGAACCGGTCTCGGTCTTGCTATAACCAATTATTTAATCAAGGGTATGGGGGGAGAAATTGTTGTCGCAAGCACACCGGGCGTCGGCAGTAAATTTAGTTTTGAGCTTACATTTGATACGATTGATGCATGTGAAAGCGAGCCGATTGAAAACCGAATTGTGCTGGACGAATTCAAGAAGCCTACATTTGAAGGTGAAATACTTCTGTGCGAGGACAATACTTTTAATCAACAGCTCATTTGTGAACATCTTTCAAAAGTGGGGTTAACAACCGTTGTAGCCGAAAACGGAAAAATTGGTGTAGACTTAGTTGAGGAACGTCTGAAAAACGGCGAGAAGCAATTCGACTTAATTTTCATGGATATGCATATGCCGATTATGGACGGGCTTGAGGCGGCGGAGAAAATTATAGAATTGAACGCAGGGATTCCTATAGTCGCACTAACAGCGAACATCATGTCGCATGACCGTGAACTGTATAAGAAAACCGGCATGGTTGATTATGTGGGAAAACCGTTCACAACTCAAGAGCTGTGGCACTGTTTAATGAAGTTTTTCACACCCGTAAGCTGGAAAACGGAGGACACTGCCGCACATGTACAAGGCGAGGACGAACTGAGGCGAAAGCTTATCAACAATTTTGTTTTAAATAACAGCGGTAAATATGAGGAAATAAAAAATGCGTTAAATGAGGGAAATACGAAACTCGCACACAGGATTGCACATACCCTGCGAAGCAATGCGGGACAGCTCGGCAGAACCGATTTACAAAAAGCCGCCGAAGATGTTGAACATAAGCTTAGGGAAAATAAAAATGCCTCCATTGAGCTAATGGAGATATTAGAAAGAGAATTAACTGCTGTGCTTGCCGAACTGAAACCTCTTGTCAGTCAAACAAAACCACACACCGTAGCAAGCGGGAAATTACCCGACGAATTTGAACTTTTACTAAAAAAAGGCGACCCTGAATGCTTAAAATATATTGGTGAGCTTCAAGCGATTGAGGGAAGCGAAGAATTGATTGAAAAAATTGAGAGATTTGATTTTAAATCGGCTTTGGAGATATTCAACGAATTAATGACGAAATAGGGGGGTAAAAAATGCAGGACAAGCCAAAGAACAGCATACTTATTGTTGACGATGATTCGTCTAATCTCATGGAGCTGTATCATATATTAGGCTCGGAATATAGTATTCTGACAGCTATGGACGGGATTTCCGCCTTAGAAAAAGCGGAGCAGTATTTCCCTGACCTTATATTATTAGATGTTATTATGCCTGATATGGACGGTTTCAGAGTCCTCGGTGAGCTCAAAAGCTCCGAAAAGACTGATTCGATTCCGGTCATTTTTATAACGGGGTTAAGTGCCGAATGTGACGAGAGTGAGGGGTTAGCCGCCGGTGCAGTTGATTATATACGTAAGCCTTTCAGTGCCGCTGTTGTTAAACTCAGAGTAGGACAACAACTGCAGGTTATTAATCTTCAGCGTGAATTACAAAGTGCGACTGCCACCGCTGAAACCGCCGCTGAAACTGCAAAAGCAGCCAGTAAATCAAAATCAACCTTTTTAGCAAATATGAGCCATGAAATCCGCACCCCCATGAACGCTATTATGGGGATTACTGATATATTGCTGCAGCTTGAACAGCTCCCTACGGAAATCGAAGACGGACTCGAAAAAATCTACGCCTCCAGTGAAATGCTCCTCGGAATTATTAACGATATATTGGACTTTTCAAAAATCGAAGCGGGTAAGTTAGACATTATAACCACCCCATATAAAGTTGCAAGCATGATTAATGATGCTGTTCATTTGAACATGATGCGTATTGGGAACAGACCGATAAAATTTGAACTTCATGTTGACGAAAACATTCCTGTAACGCTTATGGGTGATGAGCTTCGTATTAAACAAATACTGAACAATCTGCTTTCTAACGCTTTTAAATATACCGATTCGGGCAAGGTAACGCTATCCTTTAACTATGAGCCTGCACCTCAAATTTTTATCATGTGCATTCAAGACACGGGACACGGCATGACGAAAGAACAATTGAACAAATTATTCGATGAGTATTCACGCTTTAACGAGGGAGCTGCACGCAACATTGAAGGTACGGGATTAGGTTTATCTATTTTACAGAGGTTAGTAAACCTTATGAACGGTGAAATTGATGTAGAAAGCGAACCGGGAGTAGGCACAACAGTAACGGTTAGGCTTCCGCAAGCTCAAGTACAGGGGGATATGTTAGGCAAGGAAATTGCAGACAATTTACAAAACTTTCGTAAAAGCAACATCACACACAGGAAAAAAATCGAAACCATTCGTGAACCTATGCCCTATGGAAAGGTGTTGATTGTGGACGACACAGAAACAAACCTGTTTGTTGCAGAAAGGCTTATGAGACCTTATAGATTGCAAATTGAAACAGCTATAAACGGGCAGGAAGCCATTGACAAAATACACGAAGGGAAAGTGTATGATGTAATTTTCATGGACCATATGATGCCTGTTATGGACGGTATGGAAGCGACAAAAATTCTTCGTGAATCTGGATATAAAAAAGCAATCGTCGCATTAACCGCTAACGCTGTATCGGGTCAAGCAGATATATTTTTGAAAAGCGGTTTTGATGATTTTATATCTAAGCCCATTGATGTGCAAAGGTTGAATTCAATTTTGAATATGTTTGTTCGGGATTCAAATCACTCACCACCGACAGATAATAACGAACCGTTACCGGAGATTACCGAAAACGAACCCATAGATTCTATGCTGTTAGAATCCTTTATCAGAGATGCAAAAAAAGCCGTCATTACGATTAATCGTTTTGACACTGCAGAAGATTTACAGGAATTCACCGTCGCAGTTCACGGCATGAAAAGTTCTCTTTTAATTATAGGTGAAGCATCACTTTCTGCAGAAGCCGGCGTTTTAGAAAAAGCGGGGAGAGATAATAATACTGATTTAATAAAAGCTTCTGTCCCGGGATTTTTGGCTTCCTTGTGTACACTGTTAGAAAAGTATAACTCCGGTTACGGCACAGACATAGAGATTATCTGTGCAGACAATGTCGAGAGTATGCGAAATGAGTTAACGGCGATTCGAGAAAAATGCGTCGATTATAACAGAAAAGACGCATTAGAAATAATCGCCGATATTAAGAAATGCACGCCACAGACTAAAGAATTATTAGACAGTGTGAAGGAGCATATATTGCACAGCGATTTTGAAGAAGCAGAAAATGCGATAACTGCATATTTAAATAAGCTGAACAGCTTTTAATTAAATATTCTGCCCGAACCGCCGCAACAACCCACGCAACAGCTCATAATCCAACTGATAAAACGCCGTACTGCCTTTCTGTTTGTCATTTATACAGGGAATGAGCCGAACATAAACAACAGAATAATCATCGTTATAACGTAACTCACAATCAAGCCAGCTAAGCTTGTTTTGATAATAATTCGCAGGCACAAGCGTCTTCAGCAAAGTGTCGCTCAGGTTTCCCCTTAACATTGTATCAAGCTCGGCGGAGTTCATCTTCACCGGCTCAAACTGAACAGTTTTCTTGTTGGGCAAAGGTATTGGCGGTTTGGTCTCTTTCTTTTTGAAAAACATAATTTTATCTTATTTGCCCCCTGTTTTAATCTTAAACGTCTTAACCGCTCCGTTGAAATTAATTTTCATTTCAACTGTATCGGAATCAATCGCAATTTCGTAACAGTCGTATCCGGTAATGCCGTTCGCTTCAGTAGAACGGACAGGCACGAGCTGATTGCTTCCTGTAATGCTGACGGTTGGAATTATCGGACGTTCGATTTTATTTTCATCAGAACTGAACCCCAATCCATGCAAATCGAACAATTCGTTTTCACCGCCCTCCGCCACAAGGAACAGGGCGTGTTTTTTATTTAAGTTTTCGACATAAGCAGATACATCGACAGACGATTGCACAGAATTGATTTCGCCGATTTTTGTACCGTTATATGGGCAATCGAGCCGGATATTAATTTTGAAATCGCTTGTCGTTTTCGGTTCAAAAAACAAGTTAAACCTTGTGCCTTTTTCGGTTTTTCTGAAATCGAAATACTTATAACCGATTATGTCGCCGTTCTGCACGCCGATAATCGGTGCATGATTATCCCAAATATCCCAAGCGTCCGCTTGGGTTTCTTTATTTGATAAATAACAGGCTATTCCCGCTGAATAGTATTCGTAAGGGTTCATACCATAAATGTTAAACCCCTCTGACGTAACCTCCGCACCGGTGTATTCAAAGCCGCCTGCTTTCGCTGTCCATGTGTTGTCCCCCGAATAAGGGTCAAAAGCTCTTATAATCACCCTGCCGCCGTCCGCAACTGATTTTTCGTCCCACGTGACTGTAATCGGGGCAACCATCGGCTGACGCATATACCCGAACCCCCTCGGTGCTCTGTGATAGAAGACATACCATTGGTCATTGACTAATTCTATACTGCCGTGGGTGTTATGCCCTGAATAACTTGTCTGTAAAGCCGAACCGTCCTTGTTTACAATAACTGCACGAGAATCTACAAGTACACCTCCACTCCTCCACGGACCGAGCGGTGTATCACCATAAGCGTAACGCAGGGCAGAGTTAGTGCTGCTTAACCCATAATCGGGCCCCGAATATCCGCTGTAAACCCAGATATATTTGTTCCCGATTTTGCGGATTGACGCCGCTTCATAAAAGTTGAATCTGCTGAGGTCTTCATCAGGGTAAACATTAGGATAAGTTGTTCCCTCCGGGTCATGGATTACACCATAACTTGCACTCGACGGTATAAACCTTTGTATAATTTCTGTCCCCGGTCTGACGGAATACATGGTATTTTGGTCAAGCTCGGCGGCATAACAACCCTGATAACCCCAGTACCCATATACCCTAAAGCCTATTTCATAATCCGGGTCATTCGGGTCTTCTATATAATCGATATACACCGCCGGGTCAAAACCCATACAGCTCCCCGAAACTGTACTTCTGCCGTCTTCCGAAAGATTAATCGGCGTAAACAAACCAACAGGACTGTTACCCTTAGCTACCATAGCCTCACGGTTTTCCCCTCGGCTGTGCGGGTAGAGGTAGTATTCCTTTGAGCTGTCCCTACGTTTAATTTCCACTAAATCGGGTGCGTACATAATGTCCCATTGATTGTCGATGAAGTATGTAAAAATGCTCCCTTCGTCCCGCCAGTCAGATAAATCCTCAACAGGGGCAGACCACGCACGTATGTCAGACCCGCAATAACTGTCATTTCTGACATCGTGTGAGCCAATAATATAAAGGCGGAATTTCCCCGGATTATCAGGGTCTTCAAACACACGGGGTTCACCGTCAGGTAAATGCTCCCATAAAGGCAGATACGGGTTACAACCGTTAAGTTTCATAGGATTTTCTCCCTTGATTAATTAAATTCATACACGGCGTAACTGCAAGCGGTTTCGTCGATTACTGCTTCCCCGGCAAGCTTTTGAATTAAAGTCGCCGCTTTATCGGACACCACAGGAATATTAATAATCGCATCGTTGTTACCCTTGAACATTTCACCCGCAATACGAAAGGCTCTGCGTAACAGCGGCATTAACGCCGCAGCAGAGTCGGGTGTCATCCATGCAAACGATAATGTAACCTCGTCCTCGCTTTTATTCTCAAACACAACAACACTTTTCATGATGTGGTCTTGATAAAAAGCCGCACTTAAATTCTTGTCAATATCGCTTCTTGAAAGCGGGAATCTTACAAAATCCGAACCGCTTTCCTGTAATATACGTTCAATTTCACGCAGCATGGACGGGTCCATATCACAAAACGCAAACCCCTCATTTCCGGTGATTTTTTTATTTAATACATCAGATTTCTTTAATTGTGCCAACGAAACCTTGAAGAAAGATTCCTCGGTTTCACTGACATCAAACCCCACTTCTTCAAAAAAGTGCAGTAAATCATAATCGCTGTCTTGGGTAAAATGTGCTTCAATCCTCGCAATCTCCTCAATTTCCCTTGCACGGTCGGTTAGGGAAAGCAGCAGAACTAATTCCAACCCCTGCCCTCGAAAGTCGGTAGCAACATACAGTGACATAATCGTCAGAATGCTTCCGTCAAACGAGCATACCACCGTTCCCGTAGCCATGTTCTCATCCGAAACAGTTCCCAATGCGAACAAGCCATTCTCTTTTTTAGACAGCCTTTGAACAAGTGAAGCGGGCATTATTCCGGCGAACGCATCAATGTTATTCGGGGTGATTTTAGTAATAACAGCAGTCATTATTTGTCACCCACTTTCTTTTCAAATATGGGGGTTTTATATTTAAGAATTCCTTTTTCTTCTAAAAACGCCGCAGACTCTGAAAACGTTTTGTCTGATTGTCTGATATTTCTCAAGTTACGATGAACGTCATAAGGAGTGGTAGACTCGTCCATCATCTGTATATATGCGGGAATACATTCAGCCATATACGCATGATAATTAATCAGATTTTTGAGGATTTGGTCATCCTCACTTTCATAATCCCAAATTTCGGGGATAAGCCTTGTTAACCTTTCATCAACTTGATTTGTATCTACGTTGCTCATCATCTCGGGATAATTTTCGATAGCGGTCATTATATCCATATTTTCAATGGAGGTGCCGTATCTTTCGACAGCATTCATATAAAGTGTTTTTATGGCTTCCTTCAGCTTTTTCAAACCGGCGATATTGCGTTTTTGAGCCTCCTCTAATGAGCCGGCGGTTTCAACAGTAGCACCGAGGTTATAGTATATTTCCTTATACTCTTCCTCGCTCCACGATACCTTGTATTTGTCAATGCCCGTTACACCTCTGCGGAATATTGGTTCGGGTAATTTATTTTCGCTGCCCTCAATGCTGTAGTCAACGCGAGTAGTCTTTTGGAAAGTGAAATAATCGATATATGTTTGATTATCTGTTTCCTTTAATTCTGTTAAGAACTGATTTTTCTCCTCCTCGGTTTTTAATTTTTTAAGGCTTTCTTCAACAGTTTTATAATTTGTTTCAACCTGCGTTTTCAAATTCTCATACTTAGATACTCGGGTGCTCTTGTTCATTTCATGTTCCAAATACTTCTTTTCTGCTAATTCCTGCTCTTCCCCGAAAACATCGCATTTATAACTCCTCAAGGAATACTTTTTCCGGTCATCAATTTCTATAACCTTGAGGTTGCTCGTAGCCTTTCCGTCTGCCGTAATTCCGAATTCCTGTATACACGCCTTGTAACAGTCGGAATAAGGCTTGGCTCTTTTTTGGATATAATCAATTTCCATGAGGGTTTTGGGGTATTTGCTTAGGAGTTCTTTTGCCCCGGTTTCTTTAATCATCGCCTCAAAACGCTCAAGCTGTTCGGCATTTTTCCTAAATTTGTCGAAGTTTTTAAAGAAAGAATTCTTATCATGGAACACCTGCGGGTCATAATTGACTTTCATTAAATCATCAATGATACCGTGAACGAGGATTTCCATGTTTTTGGGACTGCTTTTGGCATTCTTTAATTGTTCTTCAGCGGATAATTTAGCCTCCCTGCTTTCTTCGAGAATCCTGCCCTTTGAATCAGTCTTATAACTATCAAGGAAATACGGCAATAACGAGCCGCCCCCGTCAATGACCTTGGTCTGCTTGAGCTTGTCATGTATAACCATGGTTCTCTCATCACCCAATTTCGGATGGAGTGATTTGGCTTTTTTAGCACGCCTTCTCTTTTTCTTGTTTGACATATCCGGTTCTTTAACCTTTTCATATGGGTGAGGGTCAACGCTGATGTCACCGTAAGGCTGCTGCATTTTATAGGTTATTTTTTGTATGGTTTTTTGTAATTGCTGTTCTTCCTGCTCAAGACTAAGCTTTGTTACAGGCTTCTGCGAAACAACAACTTCTTTCTTTTCTTCTTCAAGCTCTTCAAGCTTAAAATCATATTCGTTCCTCTCATAAATAAATTGGTCTTCGTCTTCTTCAATCGGCTGAAGAAACTCGTCTTCTTTATTTATTATCTCTTCCTCTACATTTATAATTGTTATGTCCTCTTCTTTTTTAAAGAGATGCTCTTCCGGTCTTGCCATTGTTATATTCCTCCTATAAATTTCATAGTATTTCTGCTAATACAATTGTACCTATTGCTCTTGCGGTTTGTCAAGGGGGTTTTTCTAAATATTTGCTAAATTTTACCATAACCCTTTTTTGCTTTCTGAGCGACTTTATTCATAAAATGATTGACTTTTCTATAATAATATGTTATCATAAATGTGGTATATGGTTTTTTATTAACGAGTACCGGCTCTATTATTTAAAGGAAATATGGAATATGATTGAGGTAATAAAAGAACAACTTGACTTATGTGTCGGATGTAACCGTTGTGTCAGAGAATGCTCAATGGAAACAGCCAACATAACATATCAGGACGAATCCGGCAATATTAAAGTGAAAATAGACCATGAAAAATGCATCGCCTGCGGTTTATGTGTTTCCGCATGTAAACACGATGCAAGGTATTTCACAGATGATACAGAGCGTTTGTTTGACGATTTGTCAAAAGGAACACCGGTATCATTGATTGCCGCACCCGCAATCAAAACAAATATGCCTGAGTATAAACGCCTGTTTACATATTTGAAACAGCTTGGAGTAAATAAAATCTATGACGTTTCATTGGGTGCCGACATATGCATTTGGGCACACATCAAACATATTGAAAAAAGCCCCCATACCCCGATTATAACACAACCGTGTCCGGTAATCGTGACATATTGTGAATTATACCGCCACGATTTACTTTACAGGCTGTCCCCCATCCACAGCCCCATGGCTTGCACCAGTATTTACATGAAAGAACATCAAGGCATAAACGACCGTATTGCCGCTCTGTCTCCGTGCATGGCTAAAACAAATGAATTCGAGGAAACAAAGCTATCCGATTATAATGTCACGTTTACAAAACTGATTGAACATATTAAAGAACACAACATTTCACTCCCGGAGGAGGAAACCGACTTTGACCATCCCGATTGCGGTTTAGGTTCATTGTTCCCTATGCCGGGAGGATTTAAAGAAAACATAGAATACTTAATGGGGAAGAGCCTTCATATAACTAAAGCAGAGGGAGAGGAAGTATACGAAAAGTTAAACAAATATGCTCAAACTCCCGAGGAATTTCTACCGGATATATTCGATGTTCTCAGCTGTGCGGAGGGGTGCAACATCGGCACTGCCTCTTTACATGACAGGTGCTTGTTTGAAGTCAGGAAGAAGATGAAAAACGCAGAGCGTAAAGTGCGTGAGGAGCAGAAGAAAGAGCATTATCAAAAGATGTATAAAACCTATGATGAAACTCTTGACATTCTGAAGTTCACAAGGAAGTATCGTGCGATTACTACAGCTTCAAAGAAATTAACAGAAGCGGACATAAACAATGCATTTAAGGCATTGGGGAAAACTAATTATGAAAAACAGCATGTGGATTGTTTCGCTTGCGGCTCTAAGACTTGTCATGACATGGCGAGGAAAATCGCATTAAACATCAATATACCGGACAACTGCATTGTAAAGTCTATGGAAAATGCTAAATTAGAGCATGATAAAGCCGAAGCCGCAAACAAAGCCAAATCACTCTTTTTAGCGAACATGAGCCATGAAATAAGGACTCCCATGAACAGCATTATCGGCTTTTCCGAGCTTGCTTTAGAAGATGAAATGCCGCCCAAAACAAGGAAATATCTTGATAATATTCACGGCAGTGCTGAATGGCTGCTCAACATAATCAACGATATATTAGACGTTTCAAAAATCGAATCGGGGAAAATCAAATTAGAGAATATTCCATTTGATTTACCGGACATATTTGCCCATTGCCAATCGGTTATTATACCGAAAGCCGAACAAAAAGGCGTATCGCTTTATTGTTATGCCGAGCCCTCATTCGGGAAAAAGCTGCTCGGTGACCCGGTGAGATTGCGTCAAATTATTATCAACCTTCTTTCTAATGCCGTGAAGTTTACAAATGTCGGTATTATTAAACTGATGGCAAGCATTGTTCGTGCCGACAGTGAATCTGTTACAATGAGCTTTGAAATTAAAGACAGCGGCATAGGCATGACTCCCGAACAAATATCGAAAATTTTTGAACCCTTTGTACAAGCGGACGACAGCATTACAAGGAAATTCGGTGGTACGGGGTTAGGGCTGGCAATCACCAAAAACATCATTGAAATTATGGGCGGAACAATGCGTGTGGAAAGCACAGTCGGTGTAGGCAGTAAATTCAGTTTTGAATTGACCTTTGAATTAATCGATGACATATCTGCTTTGTCCCCCCACATTACAATTAACGAATTTGAAAAGCCCAATTTCAAGGGCGAGGTCTTGGTATGCGAGGACAACGGTCTTAACCAGCAGGTTATCTGTGACCATTTATCGAGAGTGGGATTAAACACAGTGATAGCCGATAACGGGTTAGAGGGGGTCGAGCTTGTTGAGGAGCGTGTTAAGAGCGGCGATAAAATGTTCGATTTAATTCTGATGGATATTCATATGCCTGTGATGGACGGGTTGGAAGCCGCAGCAAGAATTGCAAAGCTTAAGGTAAATGTACCGATTGTAGCAGTAACCGCAAATATAATGTCAAACGATTTAGAGCTTTACAGACTTAGCGGCATGAAAGACACTCTCGGTAAACCGTTTAAGGCACATGAATTATGGAAATGCTTGATTAAATATATACCGCCTGAAAGCTTTTCAACCATTGAAAAACCTCAACAATCTGCGGAGGAGGAAAAGATATTACGAAGACTGCGAACTATATTCGTCAAAAACAATCAAAACTCATACAACGATATTATTGAAGCGATTGAGGCGGGTGATATAAAAACCTCATTTAGAATTGCACACTCTTTAAAAAGCAATGCAGGGCAAATCCATGAAAAGCGATTGCAGGAATCGGCGGCGGCAGTAGAAGCCATGCTTTCAAAAGAAGAAAACACAATAAACGAAAAACTGTTGATTAATCTTGAAAACGATATAAAAATCGTCCTTCACAAATTTGAACCGCTGTTGGTTGAACACGAAAACAAAAGCACAATTGTAACCACCGACAAGGAAAAGATTATAGAAATTATTTCAAAATTAGAACCCCTATTGAAAAACAAAAGTCCCGAATGTGAGGATTTGCTTGATGACATTGTCACAATCCCCGGAGCGGGTGAGCTTGTAGAGCTTATTGAAAAGTTCAAACTAAAATTAGCGATTGAAGAACTGTATAAACTTAAAAAAGAATTGGAGATTGATTAGAATTATGTGGAAGGATTCGTTTTGTATCGGGGTGGAGGTTATTGACCGACAGCATAAGGAATTGTTTGACAAAACCGAGGAATTATTGAGCGAGGTTCGCAATAACGGTATGAAGTATAAGGACAAGTGTATTTCAACAATCCTTTTCCTGAAAGATTATGCCGTTAAGCATTTCGCAGACGAAGAGGCGTATCAAATATCCATAAACTATAAGGATTATGACGCACACAAAAAACTACACGACAAGTTTGTTCAAACCGTGTTGAAGCATGAAAAAAAGATGGAGGCTTCAAACTTTGCCGAAAGCGATGTAAGGGAATTCGTTGATGCACTTGTGGCATGGCTGTTATACCATGTTGTCGATGCCGACAAGAAAATTAAGTGAAAGCATTGTAATGGGTGACAAATGATGAGTTATGTAAAAAGAAACAGCGTTTTAATTGTTGATGACGAGAGAGCCAATATAAGTGCTTTAAGGTCAATATTGGATTCTCAATATACTATTTATGTTTCGAGCGACGGACAAGACGCCGTCGAAACAGCAGAGGAATTTATTCCCGATGTCATTCTGCTCGACATTATTATGCCCGACATGGACGGATTTGCAGTAATTTCCGCATTGAAAAAATCCGAAAGAACGCAGAACATTCCCGTTATTTTCATAACCGGACTCGACAGCAGCGAATCCGAGGAACGCGGATTGGTGTTAGGTGCGGCAGATTATATACACAAACCGTTTAATTCTTCTGTCGTTAAGCTGAGGGTCAATAACCAAATCAAACTTCTCGAACAGCAAAGACAACAAGCATTAGTCACGAGTGTGTCGCATGTCTTCCTGTCAGATGATTTTATTGACACATTATTAGCACAAACCTTAAAACTAATCGGCGAATTCATGGATTTGTCACAGTTGTTGCTGTACAGATTTGATGACGACAGTAATTCATTTGTCTGTCGCAGTGAATGGCACAGCCCGAAACACCCGACCCAATCGCATATCGGCGACGAATTTGTGTTGAACGATACCATGGATTCAATTCTGAAAAACCTGCTTTCGGTTAATAAGGGTGATTTATGCCTAAGCTCGAACAACCCGTTCTTCAAAGAGGAAATGAAACCGCAGCGTAAAAACCTTTGCAATTTTATAACAACACCGATTTTTATAAAAGGCAAGCTGTGTGCCGTCCTCGATTTCTCTCGGGAGGATGATGGCAGTGAATGGAGCGATGGCGAAATAAACCTCGCACTTATTGTATCAGATGTGTTTTCGGGGGTTTTTGAGAGGGAGACAATGGAGCGTCAATTCTCGATTGTTGAAAACGCCCCCTACCCTGTTTTATCTATAACGGCTGACGCTGTAGCAGAATACATTAATCCGGCAGTAACCGCTGTTACGGGTTATAAAAAGAATGATATTATCGCAAACGGACTCTCCATCATATTCGGGGAGGAAATGCTTGAAGACATAAAAGAAACCTACATTTCTGATGCTTTATGGAACGGAGCGGCTTTCTTTGAAGCGGACATATTCCACAAAAACGGCGAAAAGCGTATATTATTCATATCCCTCTTCCAAACCGGGAAAAACAACCTCGGAATAGTCATGAAGGATTTAACTAAAATCCGGTCTCTCGAAATCGAAAACAAGAAAATCTTCTTAGACGGGTTGACAGGTTTATATAACAGGCGTTTCTTCGACGAATCGATTACCCGCATTATAAAATCCCTGTCACGTTCCGGAAGTGTTCTGAGTTTGATGATGATAGACATTGACTTCTTTAAAAAATACAATGACACATACGGACACAGTGCAGGTGATGACTGCTTGAGGAAGGTTGCCGACGCTCTCAAAAAATGCATAATCAGAGCGGATGACTTCGTTGCTCGGTATGGCGGTGAGGAGTTTGTGGTTGTCTTACCCAATACGGATGAAACCGGTTCACTTAATGTTGCAGAAAAGCTGCTCTTAAGCATCCGTGAGTGTAATATTCCGCATGAGGCGAACGAGGCGGCAGACCATGTCACAATTTCCATAGGAGCGGCAACAGGAATTGCACTGCACACCCACACAGCCGAGGATTTTATTAAAAAAGCAGACGATATGCTGTATAATTCCAAAAAGGACGGGCGTAACAGATATAGCTGTCAGAATATTTAATGTATTGACAGACCGCTTAAGCCGTGGTATACTATAGGATATAGCGAAAAATAAAACAAAAAACTCTTGATTTAATTATACATATAATGTATAATTAATCTTGATATAAGGCGAAAGGACGATTACATTTATGAATATGAGCTTAGATAATTTAGGCACAGAGGCAGAAGTAGGCACCAGCGAGCTTGAACTGCTTGAGTTTTTAGTAGGCACCGAGCACTTCGGCATCAACATTGCAAAGGTCAGCGAAATTATTATTCACTGTGACGTTACGCATGTTCCCAGTGCCCCTCCCGCAGTTGAGGGTGTGTTCATGCACAGAGATAAATTAGTTACAGTCGTTGATTTGCATAAGGTTCTTGAACTGTCGAAACCGGACGATAACGAGAGAACTCTTCTCGTTGTCTGCGATTTCGACCAAGTCAGCATTGCATTTAATGTTACCAACGTAAGCGGAATCCAACGCCTGAGTTGGTCTGCAGTGGAGAAACCGCCTGCAGTCAGCGGTAATTCCGAGGATAGCCTTGCCACCGGAGTTGCGAAAATCGATGACAAAATCATTATGATTCTCGATTTCGAGAAAATCGTGTGTGATATGAACGCAGGTAAGGAATTTGAAATCGGAAATGTCGAGGAGATAGAATCCCCCGACAACTTCGACTATACCAGACGTGTTGTGATTGTAGAAGACTCGGTGTTCCTCAATAAAGTTATGTTTGACGCTTTGACAAAGACCGGGTTCAAAAACATCGCACAATTCTATAACGGGAAAGAGGCGTGGGCGTATATCACATCGCTTAAGGGTTTGCCTAACCTGTCCCGCAACTTAGCCGCCGTAATCAGTGACATAGAAATGCCGCAGATGGACGGGCATACATTGGTTCGGTTAATCCGCTCAGACAAAGAGCTTTCGGCAACTCCGATTGTCATGTTCTCGTCACTGATACATGAAAATGTTCGCCAGAAGGGTGAAAACGCAGGAGCAGATGCACAATTCTCAAGGTCACAGCTGAGTGACTGCGTAAGAGCCGTTGTTGAATTGATGTCTAAAAAATAAACCATGTAATCGTTAACATAAAAAGTAGGGCGAATTTCACCAAATTCGCTCTATTTTTATTTACAATCTTTATGTAGCTTGTATAAAAACCCCAAATCTACCCTTTTTCAGTAAAAGTACACAAAATTAAATGAAGAAATATTTTCCGTCATCTCGAAAACCCCATTTTCTTACAAATATTACAGAATGGTTACAAAATGGAAGTCTTCGTTTTTGTGACATTTGCACAACAAACATGTTTTTCTTTCGTTTGACATAACTAAATTTTTAGAGTATAATATCGCCAAGATGAATAAGTAGAGGGAGATGCCCACATCACCCCATGTGAATTTATTACGGAGGATAGTTTTGACTACATTTAAAATCGAACTAATATGTTTAAAAAGAGCGGTTAAGCGGATTGGGCTGAGGCACAAATTTATTAAAAAGCCTGCATTAATCAGCGTTGCGACTTTGACATTAAGCGTTTCAATCATTCTTTTAATGACAGGTGTGCTTTGGTTTAAAAACGATGTGATGATAACCGACGGCGACGATATTAAAAAAGCGTTCACCATGAAAGACGACCCCGGCGAAATCTTAGGCGAATTTGGGTATATCATCGGCGAGTTTGACAGGGTTTCATTCAGCGGAATTTCCGGCGGTGCGGGTCTGATTAACATCACAAGGGGACGCGGCGTTACAGTAAAAGCGGACGGGAAAACACTTGTCGTAGGGGCGATTGACGGCGAAGGCTCTGACATTATATTGGAAAACAGCGGATTAACCGTAAACGAGCATGACGTTGTTATAGAAAGCGAAACCGATATTACATTAGTGCGTGGATTTGGCGTAAACATAACAGCAGACGGTAAAACCATTACAATCGGTACAACGGGTGACACTGTCGGCGGTGTTCTTAAAACAGCGGGAATATCACTCGGAAGAGATGACATAATTAACATTCCACTCGAGGCACAAATTAACGAGGGCGACGAGATTATAATAAAACGTGTCACCTTCCGTGAAAGAACCGCTTATGAGGAACTGCCCTACGAAACAACAACAGCTTTCTCAAACTTAATAGCAATCGGTTCAAGCGTTGTAATTGACGGTATATTGGGCGAGGTTACAGTAGTATACGGCGAAAAATTAGTTGACGGTGTTGTAGTAACCTCGGAAGTCCTGTCAAATGAAATAACGAGAGAACCCTCAACCGAGCATATCACCTACGGATTGGCGTTACAAGTCCCATACAGCAAGCGTGATTTCGCTGAGATTAACTTAGTTAATGGTCTCCCTGTCGATTATGTGCAGGTTCTTACCGGAAAAGCAACAGCTTATACCGCACGACCCACCTCAGGAACAGCGAGCGGCAGGAAGTTAGAAATCGGCACAGTTGCAGTTGACCCGAAGATTATCCCATACGGTTCGTTATTATACATCGTATCGGTTGACGGCAAGCGTGTATACGGGGCGGCAATTGCGGCAGATACAGGGCATTTAAGCGAGCATGGCGTTTTAGTAGATGTTTTCATGGGAACACATGACCCGCACTTAGCAGACGCAATGGCGTGGGGAGCCCAACAGGTTAATGTGTATATAATTAATACGGGAGTGTATTAATAATTAATAATTAATAGTTAATAATGAATAATGAGTAAAATTACCGCCTTTTCGGATTAAGAAAAGGCGATTTATTTTTAATTGAAGATGTTTATGGGGGTGCTTTCTATATAGTCGGGGTGGATTGCAGAAACATAGTACACTCCATATTGTTTCATTCCGGCAGAAAGATTACCTAACTCTACTTCCACATAAAACTTATAATAGGGTATGAACATTTCGTTCCACGGAGAGGTGTGATAAACCATTTCTACTTTGCCAATATTTTCCGCTCCGGTAATATCATAAGGAACAGATGAATAATACTCTCCACTGACAAGTAATTCCCGTGCTTCCTCGGCTGTGATTATGGGATAATACCCAACAAGCTCAGACAAGTCAGTTTTGTTATAACGAATTGCTGACATTCCACCCTCGTCGCTCGGTGAAAAATGAATATTATTAAACTGGTGGTTTAATAATTGCTCTGTCGGACTCCCCGAATTTTCAAAAACCGTATAATACAGGAGCATACGTTCGGCGTAGATGTTATAATCAGCGAACAGGTTATATCCGGGTTGCTGTATCCCCGCAAATGCACCGTATTGAGAGAGCAGGTATTGCGTTACCTCTAATGCTTGTTCGTCACCGGCATAATCATAGGTGAAATTATATTCGCCGGGTAACTGCATGACCGGGTCAAACCATATAACAAAACTGTCGCTTATTTCGAGGAGTTTATCCGCCTCATAAACAAGGTCTGCCGTTTCAAGAGTCAAATACAGCCTTAAATAACCATCGGGGGTAATTTCAATTCTGACACCGTTTGTACATTTCACGGTTGCATTTTGGACGGCTGTGTTGGCGGCGATGTCCTGCTCCAACCCCTCATAATCGCCCATGCTCATTATTTTCTCTGTAATCATTTCAATTTGCTCAAGGGTAGGCACGGTATAACTCTCACCCACCTCTAACCCGAGAACTTGAGCGGCTTGCTGTACTTTTTCGAGCATTTCTTCAGCGGTTAAGCCGTTGTCATACAGTCCATAACGGTCACGAATCATTGTGTTTATGAACACCGGCAATTGAGTAATTTTATTATTAACGTCCCACGGATTGCCGCTGTTCAACTCAGAAATATCATATGCCATATGCCCCTCGAACCCCATCGCATTATAATTCTCATAAGCTGCATTTAATTTAGGTAAGTCGGGAGCGGGTTCAACGGGAGCTAATATTTTCGGCAACATAACCGCACCTGCGATTATTAATGCAAACGCTGCAGCAACGCCTGCGAATTTCAGCCATGGCTGTTTTACAGAATTAATTCGGGCAGTGCTTGCCTCATTAATAATTACATCGTCTATTTCGCCGATTGCGGCGAATAATTGTCTGTTTGTCATATGGTTATCCCCTCTTTCTCAAGATATAATTTCAGCTTATTTCGTGTCCTGTATAAGATGGACTTTACCTTATTCTCGTTCATTTTAAAGTGTTGAGCGATTTCTGCCACAGAATCGGCATACCAATACCGCCTGACGAATACAACACGGTTATCCTTGCTTAGTGAATTAAGAAAGTCACTGACAGACTTTCCGACCTCACGCCTGTCGTATTCGGATTCGGTGTTATCTTTTGAGGAAAGGCACTGCTCCAATTCATCAAAAATAAGGTTTAATTCGCCGCCGCCTCGCTTTTTCGCCTGTGCTTTTTGAAAAGCGTCGATAGACAGGTTGCGTGTTATTCTCCCTAAGAACGCCGAAAGAATACTCGGCTTACTCGGCGGAATGCTGTTCCACGCTTTAAGCCACGTATCGTTGACACATTCGTCGGAGTCTTCCCGATTACACAGAATGTTCATGGCGATTTTTAGGCAGTAGTTCCCGTATTTCGACGCAGTTTCACTAATCGCAGACTCGTCACGGGTATTATACAGATTTAGAAGTACATTGTCTTCCATAGGCTTATCACCTCCTTAACTATACAGACGGGGAAATTAGGGAATTGGTTGTGTTTTTCAAAAATAAAACCCATTCAAAAAAGAACGGGCTTTTATTTAATATTAGCGTTATGCAAATCGAGGAATGAGTATGAAACACGAATGACGAAAATTTTAACGCTTGCTGAACTGCGGAGCTCTACGAGCCGCTTTAAGTCCATACTTCTTACGCTCTTTCATTCTCGGGTCACGGGTGAGGAATCCTGCTTTTTTAAGAACGGGGCGAAGCTCCTCACTGTATTGTAAAAGTGCACGGGATAAACCGTGTCTGATTGCACCTGCTTGACCTGTTACGCCGCCGCCTGCAACATTGCAGACAATATCGAACTTTTCCAATGTTCCGGTTAACGCTAAAGGCTGGCGTGCGATTAACTTCAACGTATCAAGACCGAAGTATTCCTCTATGTCTCTTTTGTTGACGGTGATTTTACCGCTTCCGGGATAAACTCGTACACGGGCAACCGAATGCTTACGTCTGCCGGTACCGTAGTAATAAGGTTTTGAGTCGTACATATCTTAAAATCCTCCCTTATATTCTTCGGGCCTTTGTGCTGCGTTTTTGTGTTCAGCACCTCTGTAAACGCGAAGGCGGGTTAATGCCTTACGCCCGATTGTGGTATTCGGCAACATTCCGTTGACGGCGAGCATCATGGCTTTTTCGGGTTTTTCCGCCATGAGCTTGTCATAGCGAACCTCTTTCAGGTGACCGATATAGCCGGTGTGCCAGCGATAATACTTGTTTTGTAATTTGTTGCCTGTTAAAACAGCTTTTGAGCAGTTGATAATGATAACATGGTCGCCGCAATCGCAATGGGGTGCAAATACGGGCTTGTGCTTTCCTCTGAGCAGAACAGCCGCTTGTGCCGCTACTCTCCCTAACGGTTTGTCCGCAGCGTCGAGAATATACCATTTACGCACTAACTCCTGTGCCTTTGGCATAGTGGTTGACATAATTTTGAGATTCCTTTCTTTTAATAAAAGTGACGAAGTTCATTATACATCGAGATTTACCGCTTGTCAATACTTTTTTCAAAAAAAAATAAAATATACCTTGGTTTCTCGGCTTATCTCTCATATATGCTCTTATTCTCTCTTATTCTCTCACGCCGTTTCAAAAATATTTATACAAAGCTTTTCCCGGATAAACATAATTTTTTCAAATTCACAGTATATATAGAATTACATAAAAAGCGGGTTTTCCTTTCTGCAAAAACGCGTAACTGCGGACGGGAATCCCTGCGTCTAAAAACCAAACGGGCATTGTTACATCAACAACGCCCGTTTTCGATTAATTTTATAAAGTGATTACCAGTCGATTTCCTTTGCGAATTGAGTGAAGTTGTTATTGCCGTTGCTCCTGAATATAGTGGCGTCGCCATCATCATCAAGGAAATACAACACATTCGATGAAAGCACATAAACATCTGTAACATCATCTCTAATCTTGGTGCGGGTTGTACCCTTTACCATTTGAAGAGTTCCCTCACCCCTTGAATAATCGGTGATAAAGAACACTGTTCCGGAGGTTGTCATGCTGAGCGAGCCGGGATTGTTGACATCATCTGCCACTTTTTTACCGGTATCGTCTTCATTGGTGGCTTTCTTGGTCATCAGCTCCTGCTCATCATTGACAAAATACACCGTACTGCCGTTTTTAGAAACCACAAAGCTCTCAACTCTTCTTGCAACGGTGATACTGTCAGCGTCTGCCTTGGTTGCCGAAACTCTCCTCAAGTTATATGTGGAGTTACTGCTGTTGTATGAACGATAGAAAATCCATTTACCGTCTTCGGTCATTGTAATGCTTGCATCGGCATTTGAACAGATTTTTTCTCTCTCGAATTTATTGGTAATCAGGTTGAGGTCACCACTTAAGTAGAACACTTTCTTTTTGAAATTGCTGAACCCGTAAACGGTAGCTCTTCCGCCTCTCGCTTGTGTACCCTTCGGAGTGACGAAATATCCTGCCTTACCGTTACAGATTTTAGTTTTCTCGCCGCCTTTAACGGTGATATAGGTTGCATCGTCCGAGGTATACACTAACTGTGAATAATCCTTGTTGAGGAAATAGTTATCGCCGCTCGCTTGACCTAAACGCAGCTCATCCTCTGCTTTAAGACCTTTTTTGACGAATAAGTACGTTCCGTCATCTCTGTCTCTGAAATAATACAGGAACTTACCGCCGTTAGACACAGCTATCGGTGTAATATTGCTGGCAGCTCTGCCTATTCTTTCTCCCTTGTTACCGTTGGTGCTGGCGAAAAGTGACCATGTATATATATACTCATCCTCGTCATATTCGTAATCCTTTATGTAGACTACGGTTTTCCCGTCCGGTGATATAGCTAAGGAGCTGTTATCGAAATGAATTCCGTTATCGATGGTTTTTTTGGTGCCGCCGATTTGGTGGTTAAGTCTTGCAGTTCTGTCCGAGCTTTCATAATCGGTCCAGAAAATAAAGCCTTTACCCGAATCGGATAATTTAAAATCGAAAACGCCGTTTGAAATTCTTTCCGGTTTTCCTTTGCCTGTGACATAATAAAGTGTGCCGCCATCCTCCGCATCATAATCAGTGAGGATTAACGCTCTTTTTCCGTCAAGGCTTCTGTTTGACCTGTAGAATTCCTCATTAATCTCGACTTTGCCACCATTTCCGTACAGTATTATGGTTTTTTCGTCACCCTCGAATATTACAAAGTCGTTGAATTTCGGGTATGTTCCTCCGCCACCGCCGAGTCCGATACCGAGACCGCCGGCTAAGATTAACCCAAGGATAAATATAACGACTACAGCAATACCACCGATTATAAGTATCTTTTTCTTTGAACCCGAGTCAGTTCCGGAAACCGGCACAACTGCCACAGCTTCTACTGCCGCAGGTTGGATTTCCACGGGAGCGGTTGCCGGGATAGAATCTACTACAGGGGGAACAGGGGCTTGGGCAGAAACCACCGGGGCTTGAGCGGAAACCACCGGTTCAACAGGAACTTGGGCGGAAACCACCGGGGCGGGGACAGGTTCAACAGGGGCTGGGGCTGGAACCGCCGGTGTGGCAGTAGGGTTGCCGCATTTGCCGCAGAATTTCGGGGCACCTTCATTGTCATGCCCGCAAGAACTGCATTTAATCATAAAAAACCTCCTAAGATTTAAAGTGTAATTTAATATATACATTGATATTATAACAGATTATTTTACAATATACAAGCCTATTTGTAAAAAAAATCATAAAAAATAGAAAATTAAAGGCAGGGGAACCCCCACCTTTAATTATCAGGCAGCAGTATATACATCAATGCAAACATCAAAGGCTGGTTGTTTTTTTCCTTCATTAGCAGGAAAAGTATCAACATAACAAGCAGATTATCCGTATCTTTTAACAGAGACGAGATATTAAGCTGCTCCATTATTCCTTGCAATCCCCATCCTGAGAGGAAATCTCCTTCTCCGGTTTCTCCATGCTCTTCTCTTTCTCCGGTTTGGTCTCGCTTTTCTCGGGTTTCTCGGAAATCTTCTCTTTTTCCGGTTTCATTTCCGATTTCGGCTTGGGTTTTGAAGAATTGCCCGTCTTGTTTGTCTCTCCCGATTTGTTCTCGGGTTTCTCCGGATTTTCGGGAATTTCCGGTTTCTCGGGTTTTTCCGGTTTTTCGAGAGTTTCCGCTTTCTCCTCCTCGATTTCTGGTTCCGGCTCCGGTTCGGGCTGTGGTTTTTCCGGTTTCATTTCCGCCTTTGAGTTGTTCGTGCCGGACGGTTTCTTCTCCCAGCTGCGATTGCGTCTGCTTATGTAATCGTCGAAGCTCGGGGTCTTTTGTTCTGTCCCCGTTTGCTGATTTTCTTGAGTTATTAGGGCAATATCGACATCTTCCTCTAATTCTTCCTCCTCCTCGAAGATTATTTCGTCGAAAGGGAAGTCGTCGATTGACAACTCCTTTTCCGACTTATTCGGCGGCGGGGTTTTAGGTTTTGCGGCGGTATTGTCATTCGGTAAATGCCCCGCCTTTTTAGCCATCAGCAATGCTTCCTTAATATATTCTGCGGCAATGCTTTCAATCTCACCTTTTGTACCGTTTCCCGGTTTAAAATCCATGATATACTCCTCCTTGCTGTTGCTGTCAATCAGCGATTGACTAAAACAAATCTCTTAATATTCCGCTGTCCTTGATGAAAGGGAGCAGCGACATCATCCGCGATAGTTTTAACGCGGTATCGACCTTGTGTCTTTTTTCGGGACTCAGATGAGGTTTCAATGCCACGAGCAATGCGGTATTCTCGTCGGGGCGGCTCATTTGCGAAAAGACCTCACCCATTTTCATAATGGTTTCAAAATCTATATTCCCGAACATATCTCCGAAGCCACCGCTGTCGGCACTGCCGGCTTCGTTATCACTTCCCGAAGCATTCTGATTATCTGAAGTGTCCTGGTCACCACCCTTGTCATTCTCGTCCGACAGCAGGGCTTGCATAACCTTCATGAGATTCTCCATGTCCATCGCTGTCACTTATCTTTCATTTTTTTCATGTATTCTGACATTTCGGGTGAATCCGTGAAATTCTTCACCACCTCCGGATTATTTAGGGCGTTGTTCAATTTTTCGGCTTCCGCTTTGTCCATGTTTGCGGTTATTGCGTTTAAGTCTCCCTTGCTCAAAGCGTCCTTGAGTGCCTCGGGGGTCATGTTGAGTTTTTTTGCGGCGGTCTGAATCATTTTGTCCATGTTATTCATAAATACTACTCTCCCAACCAGTTTATTACATTTTATTAGAAAAATAAGAGAAATATGATTGACTTTATCTATACTTATGTGATAAAATAAAAATAATTACATTTTATTGCAATATGGGGCTTATAATTAATGAAAATCACAGTAGTGTCGGACAGTCACAGAAATTACCACAGACTCAAGCAGGTGGTCGAGAGCAATATGGACTCGGATTTGTTCATTCATCTCGGCGACGGCATGCTTGAGGTAATTGATGTGTCTAAGCTGTTCCCGCACAAAGATTTCGTCTTTGTCAGGGGGAACACCGATTTTATCACCTATAAAGAAGAGCGTGTGGTCAGTGCAGGGGGCTACAGGCTGTTTTGCACGCACGGGCATAACTATAATGTAAGCTGGGAATTAGACTCGGTTATTCGCCGTGCCCACTCCAAGCGGTGCAAGATTGTTTTGTTCGGGCATACCCATGTGTACAAGACAGAATGTATCAACGGCATGTATATTATGAACCCGGGCAGCTTAGACCGTCCGAGGGGGAAAAACCGCCCCTCCTACGGAACAATCACTATAAGCGAGAGTGGTACGGTTTCCATGAACATAATCGCATTTAAAGGATAGGAAAAGCTATGAATAATCTGCCAACCAAGCTGAACGGGCATTTGCGGAGCTTTATGCTCAGTGTTCCCGAGGAAATCGAACAAGCCAGCGGAATAATAATGATGGGCAAAAAAATTAAGTCGTTAGTATTCACGACGGACATTTGCATTATCCGAAACGTAAACGCCGACGCTATATTGGCTGTTTATCCGTTCACACCGCAACCGATTATTACACAAGCCGTCATGTGTGCGGCAGAGGTACCCGTTATTGCGGGGGTGGGCGGCGGTCTGACTAAGGGTAAGCGGGTGGTGGAGCTTGCGAAAAACGCTGAATTTCAAGGAGCATTGGGCGTAGTTGTGAACGCACCCACCGCTGACGAGGTTGTCACCATGGTTAAAGAGACCATTGACATTCCCGTAATCGTAACAGTCATAAACGAGCATGACAATATTGCCTCCCGTATTAGGGCGGGGGCTGATGCGTTTAACGTGTCCGCCGCCTCAAAAACTGCCGCAATTGTCGCAAAAATCCGCGAGATTGACGCTGATATACCTATTATCGCAACAGGAGGCCCCAGCTCACAGACCATCACCGACACAATTAAAGCAGGGGCGAATGCGATTACCTGGACACCGCCCTCTAACGGAGATATATTCAAGGATATTATGGCGGCTTATCGTGACGGGAAACCGCACCCGTGACGGACAATTGACAATGTACAATTGACAATTGACAATTAATAGAATAACAGCCTTTACCGTGATTGGTAAAGGCTGTAGGTTATTAGGTTTTGATTATTATTAATCTCTTCTTCTTTTAGCAACGCCGCTTACTATGGTAACAACTGCCGCTGTCGCTAAGAAACCGACTGCTACCGAAACGCCTGTGTGGGGGTTGCTTTCATCGTCGAATAACAAGTTGTTGAGCGGGGTGCCAACATCGTCGATATTAACAGGGTCATCGTTCGGGAATAAGATGTTGGTTAAAGGAGTATCAACATCATCGATTGTAACATTGTCAAGTGGAGTGGTTACATTGGGGATTTCAACTGTGGGAGGTGTTGTTCCGCCCGGAATTGTAGGAGGGCATTCGCATTCACAGTCGCATTCATCGCCGCAAGTGGGTTCGCATGTGGTGTTGGGGCATTCGCTGTGACATTCTAAATCGCATGAGCAATCACAATCACATTCATCACCGCAAGTGGGTTCACATGTGCTGTTGGGGCAATCGCTGTTGCAGTCTAAGTCGCATTCGCAGTCACATACGCATTCGTTTCCGCAAGTGGGTTCACAGCCGTCGTTATTATCGCAATCATTCTTACACTCTAAATCGCATGAGCAATCACAATCACATTCATCACCGCAAGTGGGTTCACATGTGCTGTTAGGGCAATCGCTGTTGCAGTCTAAGTCGCATGAGCAATCACATTCACATTCGTTTCCGCAAGAGGGTTCACATGTGCTGTTGGGGCAATCGCTGTTGCAGTCTAAGTCGCATGAGCAATCACATTCACATTCGTTTCCGCAAGAGGGTTCACATGTGCTGTTGGGGCAATCGCTGTTGCAGTCTAAG